>JGI20193J14888_1000580_pt1 | contig 10561 bp, 9 predicted proteins | sample NGESurdeep092012_5_FD_14888 | JGI IMG/M metagenome (IMG submission 14888)
AACGATGCTCCTACGTTTGTCAAGAGGCAAATTTGGCCTCGTTGAGATTCGAGATGAGGCGATTGACATCGGCTCGGAGATCGTCGATCCCGTAGACATCAGGTTGCTCGAAGACGAGCATGGTGAAGCCATGGCCGACGACGATTTCCAGACGTTCGAGGGCGTATTCGAGGACTTCGGTGATCTCCATGGCGTCGATGGTGTTGATGGCAACACGAGCCAGCAGATGGATAGTCATGGTGTCCTTTGGTGGTGATTGCCGCCGGCGGCTGGGACAAGGCAGGACAGGGATGAGCCACTTGGGAGGGCAAGCTCTTACAAGGCCACAGACCTGGCCGCAGAGCGACGATGGAGATGGGGTGGGACAGAGGTCGGCAGATCGTTCTGAAGACAGCTCATGGCGTCAGCCGGTTCTCGGGCCAGGCCTCTGTCCCACATGAGCTAGAGCGGCAGGTGGCGATAGACCTCACGGGCGACGTAGCGCTTGAGGACGCGGATGATCTCGCCCTTCGATCGGCCTTCTTTCAACCGTCGCTCGACGTAGGCCTGGGTGCGTGGGTCGTTGCCCACCCGGGTGATCACCACTGTCCAGAGAGCCGAGTTGGCCTGGCGGTCGCCCCCTCGGTTCAACCGGACCCGGTTCACTTTGCCCGACGAGGCAGGGATGGGAGCCACCCCGCAGAGATGGGCGAAGGCTGCCTCCGAACGGATCCGGCCCGCGTTGTCCCCGACGGTGGTGAGCAGTGTGGCCGCCACGTCGATGCCGACGCCGAACACCTCGAGGAGCGATGGTGCAGTCGCCTTGACCAGGTCAGCGAGCAGACGATCGAGGCGCTCTTTCTCCTCGTCCAAGGCGAGCACCCGTCGACCGAGCATCGAGAGGGCGGTCTTGGTGGCAAAGAGGACAGGATCGGATCCCACCCGGGGCCGGAGCCCGGCAGCGGTTGTCGCCAGGTGCTGGCGTGAGACGCCTTTCAGACGCTCTCGCAGCTCCTCCGGAGCGGTGAAGCCCAGATGGCGGATCTGGTTGAGCGTCATGATCTTGGTGGAGCGGGCGGAGCGCTTGGCGACCATCAGCGCCCTGATCGCCTCGACGTTGCCGTCTTTGGTCTTGCCCGCCCCTTGGGCCCGGCCCGACAGAGCGGCACGAGCTGCCTCGATCGCATCGACGGGGTCGGACTTGCCCGTTCTGCGGCGTGCCTGACGATTGGGTCGGTCGACCTCGACCACCTCGATACCCGAGGTGCGCAAGAACCGGGCGAGACCTGTGCCATAGGAACTCGTGCCCTCCACCCCGACACGGCTCACCGGACCGAACCCATTGAGGAAGCCGAGCAGCTCGGCGTGGCCGGCCCGGGTGGTTCCGAACTCCGCCACACCGAGCAGGCCACCGATCGGATCGAGTGCTGCTGCCACGTTCGAATCGAGGTGGGTATCCACACCGCCCGTGATGGGGCGCGCGACATCTACAGTGGTCATGGTCATCCCTTCCTTCGCTTTGGTCAAGGGGTGGCACGCGGCGCACCAGGTGTGCGACGCCGGTGCGATCTCCCTGTTGGTGCAGGGCGATCCGCCGCACCCGAAGTTCGGCTTGTGCCACTGAAGCCTGGTAGCGGTCGACAGATCGTTATGAGGACAGGCTGACCGTCAGCCGATTCGTGAGTCAGGCCGGAAACCAGGTGACATCGACCGTACTTTCCCCCACCGACGAACTGGTGGATCTCTGTGCGATCATCGTCATCTCCATACTCCCTGCCGATTAGGTCGCCGAGGGACCAACAGTCGCGTGCAATTGCTGCGCCCAGTACTCCATTGCCGTCTCACGGCGTTTCGTTGCCGGCGTGGTAGAGCTCGTGGCACTTCCAGCCGTATTCGGACATGGGGAGGCCTTGGATGGCAAACGAGCGAGCGACTCCAGCATGGAACCGAGCACCTCCATAGTCGATAACCACGTTTGAGAAGCGATATTCGCTCCTGCTGGTCCCCTCGCGGGTCGGCAACCGAAAGCGATGTTCGTGGCGGGAGACGATCACACCGGCCCTGTCCAGGAGGTCGTCGAAGACCGCTCCGCAAAAAACGACGTAGTCCCGCGGGTATGCGACAACAACGCCGAGCACGCGGTCGAAGTGCGGTCGGAGCAGATCGGCCGTGAACAGGTGCGTCGGGAACGTTGGCGATCCATAGGGAACGAGTTCGAGTTGAAGCTTGGCGTCGATGGCCAGCGCCGCGTTCTTGCGCCTGCTGTCTCGATCGGTGCCAGGGACGAAATCGATGACACCGAATTGCCGAAGAAACCGCACCTGCTTGTGGTCGAATGCCGATCGGTAGCTTGGATCTCGCCCCCAATGGTGATAGCCGAACCGGCGATGGACATCGAAATACGCATCGAAGTCGGCGTATCTTGCCCCGACTAGCCTGGAGCTGAGCTTTGGGTTGAGATGCACGAGAACGAAGCGGGACTCAAAGGCTCCGGTGAAGTACATCGGGAAGTAGGTCGGATCGAAATCCACCCCGGTGTGCACCCTGAGCTCCACGGCACGTCTAATCCGGCCGTTCGCCAAAAGCTCATCGACATCGGCTCGGGCCTCCTCGATAAGGTGCGCCACGCCCGAAGGCCAGATCGTCGGTTCGCGGTCAGGGTCGGTCATCCCTCCTTGTATATCGCTCTGCTGGCATCGTTCGCGCATGCGAGCCAAGTACATACGGGCGCGACAGGACGACGGATCTGGAATGCGAGGCGCGCCACACAACGCGCTCGGTAGATCTGTGGCCGGGGTATCACTGAACGCCGGTCACGAGTCCAATTTGGTCCCACGCCTCGGTTCGTCCGGTGGAAGCTGATCGATGTACGGATTTTCCTCCAGAGTCGGGAAGGCACCTGGATGCGGTTTCCGAAGGTCGTTCATCTCTGTGGCATCGCCTTCACTCAGGACACCACGGCGTCCCCTGTGCCAGGTGCGATCATTGGAGTCAACAAATATGATCTCCGGGGACTTGTCTCCTACTGGCTGTGACCGACCGACCATGATGCGGACTCGCCGCTTCTCGCCAGGCCCCATCATCCCGAGAAACCGAACGAACGTGCCTTGGGTCCCAGTCGGCAACCGGGCGTCAACCTCGTATATCGGATCGCTGCTTCCGTTCTGTGCAATGTACGACACGATCATGTTGGTCTCTGTCTCCTCAACACCATCAACCCAAATCGATACCTGTCGAGCCTGAGAGGATCTCTTTTCTCGCCGCTCATCTTGGCGATCATCGTGTTGCTGCTTTAGCAACCACATCGACACCGCCAAGGCACCCACGGTACCTACCGCTGCAAACCACTCAGGGAATGTGCCGAATTGGACCCGAATCGATCCGAGGAGTTCCGCGGCTCCGGTCACCATGACCAGATTCTGCCGCACGTTCATCTTCCACGGAGGGGTCCTTTAATCGGGGCCATTGCCTTGAGCCAGGTCTGCGCTTTGGAACGGAACGTTGGGCGGAGCCGCCAGGGCAGTGCTTTGATACGAAGTGTGCGATTGGAACTTCGTTGGGCGACTGCCGAGTACGTCACATTGCCGATTGGCGAGTCTCTGGACGTGGTCGAGGTTACGGGCATGGCCGACATAGAGCTTGCTGAGGCATCGAAGCCCTTCGCTGGTGGTGCCGCCATCAGTGCTGAAGTGAGTTCCCAGGGTAAGGGCGCATCTGGACCAGGCATCGCCATTGTGGTCGAGATCGAACGATTCGCCACGGATACCGGTTCCCTTATCGCAATCGGATCCGCACTCTTTGCCTTGGTTCGCCGTCTCCGGACAAGATTTGGCCGAGAGCCTGTCGTGGAGGACTTGACAACCCTCGGAGCACTCGCGGCTGCGGCTGCACCAGAAGGTCTAACTGGCCATCGATTTGTGGCGACAGTCCCGGTTACAGCCTCTCCCGGCGTAGGGACCAATGACAGCGACATATGGGCCTCCTGTTTCAAGGGACCCGACGATGAGGGTATGGCGACAGTCGTCTTTGTGTCACCCAGCGGGATGTGCCTTGGAACGGTCAAGGTGCCTGCCGAGACATATCGCAATGGAGACGGGGCGCATCGACGTAGCGCCGAAGATCTCCGCATGTGGTGGAGTCAACACCAGTAACTGATGCCCACTGAGGCTGAAACCAACCTGCAACTACAGTCGGTGGTGACACATCAATAGGAGCCGAGGGACCTGGCCCGATGACACTCCGCCAACCGACCTTCGGGCACGATGGCAATGCCGGGAACGATGAGGAGTTCATCTCTATGGTGTCGAACAGAGTGAACAACTCCCGTCAGCCCATTGTGTTCGACGTTCTGGCCAATGCCACGGACGAACAGTTGGACGAGTTGACGATTGTCGTCGTGGCCGAGTTGGACCGACAGGCGGCTGAGCAACGTCAGGAAGATGCCGAAGCTGCCCGTGGGGGTGCCGAATGACGACGGCCCGGCGCAGCCGTCCCCGTCAGCCTCGCCTTGCTCTGCTGTAGACCTTGGCGGCGTAGTAGTCCATCAGCACCTGCCGGAATTCCTCGTCGTCCAGAACGCGCTTGAAGATGGCTTCGTTGTCATCCATCCGACCGACAACGGTTCCCATGAACATCCGGTCGAACACCAGTCGGAAGTTCTCGATGGTGTTGTTCTTGGCCTGGGCTGCCATCTCGGGATCGGCCAGCCAGGATTCCTCAAACTGATCGAAGAGCAACTGGTCACGCTGGTCAAGATTCACCCCGAAACGCTCGTTCAACTCGTCGATGATCTGCGAGAGCGGTTCGATGTCAGGCTCCGGCTGGCTGCCACGGCCTTCCCCGAAGACGCTCTTGACCTCCCCGGTGTTGGCGTCGAGCGACAGCGAACCCTCAAAGGTGACCTCGCTGCGGAGGTGGCTCAGTTCAACTTTGGTGCCGAGGTCGAGGCGCTCGATGGTGGTCTCGTCCCTAAGTCTTGACGCCAGTGCCCGGCAGTAGCGGTAATCACGCTCCAGCTTGGAGTCGCCGAAGGAGACGATCTGGGAGAGGAACGAGTAGGTACGTACAAACTTGTCGAGAGCATCCTTGAAGCCGAGCCGGTCTTCCTCGGGGAGCGCCCTGAAGCGTTCGACCGCCGGGTCGAGCAGGGCGTATAGCTGCCCGTGATCCTTGGACTCCGACAGGGTGACCAGCACCGCGATGGTGGCCTCGATTTCGTCGATCCTCAACATGTCGTACTGGTCAAGCTGGCTACGGGTGTCCCACAGCAGGTTGGGGTCGGTCGGCGGGGCCACGGTGCGCCCGTAGTACGGCTCAAAGGCCTTGGTGATGGTCTCGCTGTCGTTACGGAAGTCCAGGACGAACGTGGAATCCTTCTCAGGGTGGATGCGATTGAGCCGGGACAAGGTCTGGACGGCATTGAGGCCCGTCAGCACCTTGTCGACGTACATGGTGTGGAGGAGGGGCTGATCGAAGCCGGTCTGGAACTTCTCGGCCACGATCAGCACCTGGAAGCCGGCACCACCAAACTCTTCTGCGGTCTGGGACTCGGGGAAGCCGTTCATCTGTGATTCGGTGTAGGGCAATCCCTTGTCGGTGACGGTGCCGGAAAAAGCCACCAGCGTCGCCAGGTCTGAGTACTTCATCTTGGCGATGTAGGCGTCGAGGGCCTGCTTGTAGCGCACAGCGTGGAGGCGCGACGCCGTCACCACCATCGCCTTGGCCTTGCCACCGATCTTGGCGGCGGTGTGCTCCCGGAAGTGCTCGATGATGATCTGGGCCTTCTGGGCCAGGTTGTAGGGGTGCAAAGACACGAACTGGGCGATGGCCCGTCGGGCCTTGGGAGCTTCGTAGGCGGGGTCGTCGGCGACGGCTTTCTCGATCTTCCAGTAGGTCTGGTAGGTCGTGTAGTTAGCCAGCACGTCGAGGATGAACCCTTCCTCGATCGCCTGGCGCATCGAGTAGAGGTGGAACGGCTCAAAGTGCTGGGTTTCTTCGTGCCAGGTGCCGAACATCTCCAGCGTCTTGGCCTTGGGTGTGGCCGTGAAAGCCAGGAATGAGAGGTTCTCCTGTTTCCCTCTGGCCCCGACCGCCTTGGCCAGCGCCTCCTCCACCGGGTCGATGGCTTCGGCAATGTACCCGGCGTCTTCAACCTCGGCGGCGGTCAGTTCCTGTTCTTCCGTGGCACCCAACACCAATCGGAGGTCCTTGGCCGTCTCACCCGTCTGGGAGGAGTGGGCTTCGTCCACGATCACGGCGTAGCGGCGCGAAGGAAGGTCACCGACTTTCTTCAAGATGAAGGGGAACTTCTGCAACGTGGTGATGATGATCCTCGCCTGCGCTCCGGCAAGTGCCTCGGCCAGTTGGTTGGAGTCCTTGTCGATCTTCACCACGACGCCGCGGGCGTGCTCAAACTGATAGATCGTTTCTTGAAGCTGCTTGTCGAGGATCAGGCGATCGGTGATCACGATCACCTTGTCGAACACCTTGGTGTCGCTGGCGTCGTGGAGGTTGGACAGTCGGTGTGCGGCCCAGGCGATGGTGTTCGACTTACCCGATCCGGCCGAGTGCTCGATCAGGTAGCTCTGCCCTGCACCGTTGGCTTTGGCATGGGATTCCAGGTTCAGCACGGCGTCCCACTGGTGGTAGCGGGGGAAGATCACCACTTCGGCAGCCTTGCGGACCGCCAGTGAGCCTTGTGACGGCCTCTCGACGTTGATGAAGCGGGCCAGGATGTCCATCCAGGCGTCCCTGGTCCAGACCCGCTCCCAGAGGTAGCTGGTGCGGTGTCCGTCGGGGTTTGGGGGGTTGCCCTTCCCGCCGCTGTGGCCAAGGTTGAAAGGAAGGAACCGGGTGTCTTCCCCGGCCAATCTGGTGGTCATCGCCACCAAGTCAGGATCGACCGCGAAGTGGACCAACGCCCGCCGGGACAGCGTGACGTTGAAGGGGTCACGGTCCTCGCGGTACTGCTTGACCGCGTGCTCGATGGTTTGGTCGGTGAGGTGGTTCTTCAACTCAGCGGTGGCGGTCGGGATGCCATTGACCAGGAGGGCCAAGTCGATGGTCTTGTTGGAGCCGGAGTCGTAGGGGAACTGGCGAGTGACGGTTACCCGGTTCTGGTCGTAGAGGGTCGTGAGGGCCGCTGTGAGGCCGTGTGCGGGCTTGAAGTAGGCCAGCCGGATCGTCACTCCCAGGTCCACGATCCCGTGGCGCAAAACGTCCACCGTGCCCCGGTTGTCGAGTTCGCTTGCGAGCCGCTTGACGAACCCACGTTGGGCCGAATCAGCATCATTGCCGTACCGGCCAAGGACGTTCTCCCACTCCTTGGGTTGGGTCGCACCGATGAACGCAAACAGTTCGGCGGTATCAAGGCCGAGCAGGGGGTCGAAGTTCGATGGGATGGACTTCAGGTAGCCACCGTGGCCGATGAGCGACTCCTCGATTGCATCCTCAAAGACACGCTCGGTGGGCTTCACGCTGCAACTCCTGGAAGCGTGAGTTCTCCGGTGACGGCTGCGGTGATCAGGGCCTGGCGATGTTCGATGAGAAGGTCGATCTGACTTGCGAGCGCTGAGCCAATCGCATCATTTCGTTCAGCCATGGGTTGCAGGCGATCAAGATCAGACTCTTGGCGCTCCAAGTTGCTCATGGGCACCTGGATTCGCTTTAGCTCCCAGATGTTCAGTCCCCTAATCGTCGCTCCGGTCGTCCTTGCTTCGACCTGCTGCTTCACTCTGGCGGTTTGCAACACGAAGTGCAGCCAGTGAGCACGGACATCGTCAGCACAAGACACGCGAGCTACGTCCTGCGTGATGTTTGCTCCTGCAAGTTCTGGGGGGACTATCTCCACGTCACCCACGCCACCACGGATGGCGAACACCAGATCATTTGGAGCCAATCGTGCCCTGACGTATGGAGCTTCGATAGCGGGCGTGGTCCTATTGAGCAGTTCAGGTGAAAGACGGCGTGCTGCCACATCGCCACCCTTTACGATAGGCACCCCGTCGGAAACACTTGGTCCCGGCAGCACGATGCCGTACATGATCGGACGCGACTGATCTGTGCGATGTTTCAGAGGTCCCGCGCCTGAGACATCGGTCCAGATGACGTAGTCGATGAACGCTTCCCTCTGAGCGTCCAACAACGCCACCATCCGCCGTTTCTTCTCGATGAGGGCGTCGATGCGGGCAGTCTCGGCGTCGAGGTAGTCGGCGATGGCGCGCTGCTCAGCAATCGGGGGTACGGGAACATGAAGGCCATAGAAAGCTTCGGTGCTGATCGTCCGTCCTTGCCGGATTCCTTGGGCAACGTTTTCAAGTCTGCTGATGAACTCTTGGGATTTGAAGAAGTGGCGGTAGAAGCCATCGACAAAGTTGCCCAGCGGCCTAAGCACCGTGTAGGCCGGACTGACCAATCCTGCTAGTGGGCTGTATCCGATACCACTCTGGAACGAACGAAGCCCGATCACAAAGTCTCCTGGAAGTACTCGCTTGTACATCGAGGTGTCGTCGCCCGGATTCCATACGGAAATGTCTAAATCGGCGCGAAACTCAACGCCACCGTTCTTGGTGACTGAAGCGAGTGGTAGGTCATAGCCACGCTCGTTCACCTCGCGAAACAGGAATCGGCATCGGACAGAGTTGCAAGCGGTCACTCCGTCACCTCACTCAGCAACTCCTGAATCTCTGCTTCCAGCGCCTTGATTTCAGCATCGATGTCGGCAAGCGGGCGGGGTGGGACGTACTTGTAGAAATACCGGGTCAGCGGAATCTCGTACCCGATCTTGGTCTTGTCCCAGTCCACCCACGCGTCGCCGACGTAGGGGAGCACCTCGGCAGCCATGTAGTTGGTGACTGCTGCTCGATACTCCGTCATGGCCAGGCGCTCCGACGGGTCGGCCACCCACGCCACGGGCATGGCGGGGAGCGGCACGTTTTCGTTGTCCCGCAGGTCCGAGTCCGGCTCCGGCTCGCCCTTCCGGTTGGTGACCACGGGGGCCTCGGGATCAGCGATGGCCAGGACTTCCCACAGGGCCTTCTCGATGGCCTTGGGCACCTTCCCGAGCTTGCCTGCAAATACCTTCCGGTCTGTCGTGGTCGTGCCCTCCAGGGCGCTCATAGCCGCCCCTACGGCCTTCCGGTCGTCTTCGTCGAGCTTTGCCCACGCTTTGGCCTCGGCCACCACGCCCAGAGTTTCAGGGGTCACTTCCCAGCGAAGATGCAGCGGGCGCTCCACGGTGATCCGCTGGTAGCCGAACGCTTCGTTGGGGAAGATCTTGACCTGCTCCCCTTCGACGAACTCTCCGTAAAGCCGGGTGATGTCGGCGATCTGGTCGGGGTTGATCTGCTTGCGCTTGTCACCCAGAGACTTCCTCATCTTCGTCCAGTAGCTACGGGCATCGACCAGTTGCACCTTGCCCCGACGCTGCGACGACTTCCGGTTGGTGACGATCCAGAAGTAGGTGGAGATTCCGGTGTTGTAGAACAACTGGTCTGGCAGGGCCACCACGGCCTCCAGCCAGTCGTTCTCGATGATCCAGCGCCGGATTTCGGACTCGCCCGACCCCGCAGCCCCAGTGAACAGGGGCGAGCCGTTGAACACGATGGCGATCCGACTGCCACCGTCCTCGGGGGCCTTCATCTTGGAAATCATGTGCTGGAGGAACAGGAAGCTGCCATCGTTAATGCGGGGAAGCCCGGCACCGAACCTGCCCGCGAACCCGAGCTTCTGTGCCTCGGTCTTGACTGAGTCCTCGACTTTCTTCCATTCCACGCCGAAGGGTGGATTAGCCAAGAGGTAGTCAAAAGTCCGACCCTGGTGCCCATCCTCGCTGAAAGAGTTGCCGCTGGCGATGCGGGAAGCGTCCTGGCCTTTCAGCATCATGTCGGATCGGCAGATGGCGTAGGTCTCATCGTTCAACTCCTGACCGAACACCTCCAGGCGTGCGGTGGGGTTCAAGGAGCGGAGGTGATCCTCGGCCACCGACAACATGCCGCCGGTACCGCAGGCCGGGTCGAATACGGTCTTGATGGCCCCAGGGTTGGTCAGGGTGTCGTCGTCCTCCGAGAAGAGGAGGTTGACCATCAGTCTGATGACCTCGCGGGGGGTGAAGTGCTCTCCCGCTGTCTCGTTGGACAGTTCCGAGAACTTTCGGATCAGTTCCTCGTAGAGGTAGCCCATCTCGATGTTGGACACCGCATCGGGGTGGAGGTCGATGTCTACGAACTTGCCGACAACCTGATAGAGGAGGTTCGCCTTGTCGAGTCGGTTGATCTGGGTGTCGAAGTCAAACTTGTCGATGACCTCGCGGGCACCCTGTGAGAAGCCAGCGATGTAGGCACGGAGGTTCCCGGCGATCTGGCCAGGGTCGTCCAGGAGCCGCTTGAAGTCCATCTTGGAGGTGTTGAAGAACTGCTCCTTGGTGACGGCCTCCAGCACCGGGTCGATGTTGTCGATCTGATCCTTCAGCTGGGCATACCGCTCCAGCACCGCCTGTGGGGTGCAAGCGTAGAAACGCGGCCCTGACCAGCGACGCAGCAGATGTGGCAGGATCGTCGGGTGAGCTGTTCAGTGACCTTCTTGC
>JGI20193J14888_1000581_pt1 | contig 10545 bp, 11 predicted proteins | sample NGESurdeep092012_5_FD_14888 | JGI IMG/M metagenome (IMG submission 14888)
AAAACCTACGGCGATTTCGCCGAATTGCGCAGCCATACGCGGCAGCAAATCGACGAACTCATGCCCAAGCTCGAAGAACTCGATGCATTGATTGAGAGCCCGCCGGCCGTCAATGGCACGCTGTCGATGGACGATATTCGCGTGCTGCCGCTGCTGCGGTCCGTCGCGGTCGTCAAAGGGCTCCCGTTCCCACGGCGCGTTCGGAACTACTTCGAATCGATGATGAACCGCATCGGATTTCAGCCTTTGCCTGCGGTTTGAGTTTCGGACGATCGAGGAGATTGCGTGATGAAAGAACAATACAACGTGCTGTTCCTTTGCACCGGCAATTCGGCGCGCTCGATCATCGCCGAAGCGATCCTCAATCGCGCGGGCCGCGGCCGTTTCAAGGCCTTTAGCGCCGGCAGTCAGCCCAAAGGCAAGATCAATCCGCGCACGCTCGATCTCCTGCGCAAATTCAATTACGACGTCTCGACGCTGCGCTCGAAATCCTGGACGGAGTTCGCCAAGCCGGGCGCGCCCGACCTCGATTTCGTGTTCACCGTCTGCGACAACGCCGCCGGCGAATCCTGCCCGCTGTGGCCGGGCCAGCCGATCACCGCGCATTGGGGCATTCCCGATCCGGTCGCGGCCAGCGGCACGGAGGCCGAGATCGCGCTGGCGTTCAAGGACGCCTATCGCATGCTCAACCGGCGCATCGATCTGTTCCTGGCGCTGCCGATCGAGAAACTCGACCGGCTGGTGCTGACCACGCGGCTGAGGGAAATCGGCCGCAGCGAAGGCGCGACGGAAAAGGCCCAGCATGTCGACGTTTGAACGCTATCTGACCTTGTGGGTCGCACTCTGCATCGTCGCCGGCATCGCGCTCGGCCACGTCATGCCGGGCGTCTTCCAAGCGATCGGCAGCGCCGAGTTTGCCAAGGTCAACTTGCCGGTGGCGGCGCTGATTTGGCTGATGATCGTCCCGATGCTGGTCAAGATCGATTTTGCCGCGCTTGCCAGGGTGCGCGAGCACTGGCGCGGCATCGGCGTCACGCTGTTCATCAACTGGGCGGTGAAGCCATTTTCGATGGCCGCGCTCGGCTGGCTGTTCATCGGCACTCTGTTCCGGCCGTATTTGCCGCCCGAGCAGATCAACTCCTACATCGCCGGCCTGATCATTCTGGCGGCGGCGCCGTGCACCGCCATGGTGTTCGTGTGGAGCAATCTGACCAAGGGCGAGCCGCACTTCACGTTGTCGCAAGTGGCGCTCAACGACAGCATCATGGTGTTCGCCTTTGCGCCGATCGTCGGGCTTTGCTCGGGCTGTCGGCGATCACGGTGCCGTGGGCAACGCTCATGCTCTCGGTCGTACTGTATATCGTGGTGCCGGTGCTGGTAGCGCAGGTCGTGCGTCGAACGACGCTGGCAAGCGGCGGGCCGGCCGCGCTTGCGAGCTTGCTGAGTAAGTTGCAACCGCTGTCGCTGGTCGCACTGCTGGCGACACTCGTTCTGCTGTTCGGCTTCCAGGGCGACCAGATTCTCGCCCAGCCGCTGGTGATCGTTCTGCTTGCGGTGCCAATCCTGATCCAGGTCTATTTCAACGCCGGCCTCGCTTATGTGCTCAACCGGATGGCGGGTGAGCAGCATTGTGTTGCCGGACCTTCCGCCTTGATCGGCGCCAGCAACTTCTTCGAGCTGGCCGTTGCCGCGGCTATCAGCCTTTTCGGCTTCAATTCGGGTGCCGCCCTGGCAACCGTGGTCGGGGTTTTGATCGAGGTCCCGGTCATGCTGTCCGTGGTCGCGATCGTCAACCGCAGCCGCGATTGGTACGAGCGTGGCGCCAAATCGGGCCCCACCGCGTCGGCGCCGCATTAAAGCTCCCTCTCGCATTGCCCTTTCGCGCTTCCCATGTTTAAGGTCGCGGCCTTTTTCGCGCATGATCCCGAAAAGTGGGAACCGGTTTTCGGACAAGATCATGCGCAAACAAAATGTAAGCTTGCATGGCTCGTGACCAGATCGACATGACCCCGATCGAGACGCGCGACGAACTCGTCGCCTGGCTCGAAGCGGGCTGCAAGCCGAAGGCGCAATTCCGCGTCGGCACCGAGCACGAGAAATTTGCTTTCACCGTGCAGGGCCACCGGCCGGTGCCCTATGCCGGCCCGTGCAGCATCCGCGCGCTGCTCGAAGGCATGCACGACCTGCTCGGCTGGGAGCCGATCATGGAGGGCGAGAACATCATCGGCCTGTTCGACGTTACCCACGGTGGCGCTATCTCGCTGGAGCCGGGCGGTCAGTTCGAGCTCTCCGGCGCGCCGGTCACAACCGTGCACCAGACCTGCTCGGAGCTGATGGCGCATCTGGCGCAAGTGCGCGAGGTGGCCAAGCCCTTAGGCATCGGTTTCCTCGGCATGGGCATGACGCCGAATTGGACCCGCGCCGACATGCCGATGATGCCGAAAGGCCGCTACCGCATCATGACGAACTACATGCCGAAGGTCGGCAAGTACGGCCTCGACATGATGTACCGCACCTGNACCGTGCAGGCGAACCTCGACTTCGCCAGTGAAGCCGACATGGTGAAAAAGCTGCGCGTAGCGCTGGCGCTGCAGCCGGTGGCGACCGCGCTATTCGCCAATTCGCCGTTCACCGAAGGCAAGCCGAACGGCTTTCTCTCGTTCCGCTCGGAAATCTGGCGCGACACTGACAACAACCGTTCCGGCATGCTGCCCTGGGCGTTCGAGGACGGCATGGGTTTCGAGCGTTGGGTCGACTATGCGCTCGACGTGCCGATGTATTTTATCAAGCGCGGCGACAGCTATATCGATGTCGCCGGCAAGTCGTTCCGCGATTTCTTCGCCGGCAAGCTGGCCGAACTGCCGGGCGAGCGGCCGACCATTTCCGATTGGGCCAACCACCTGAGCACGATCTTTCCCGAGGTGCGGCTCAAGCGCTATCTGGAAATGCGCGGCGCCGACGGCGGGCCGTGGCGGCGGCTGCCGTCGCTCACCGCCTATTGGGTCGGGCTGCTGTACGATGACGACGCGCTCGGCGCCTGCTGGGACATGGTCAAAAGCTGGAGCTCCGAGGAACGGCAGAAGCTGCGCGACGACGTGCCCCGGCTCGGCTTTGCCGCCGAGATCCGCGGCCGCAATGTGCTCACGCTGGCGCAGGAGACGCTGCGCTTTGCCACGCGCGGGCTGGCGCGCCGCAAATATCTCGACCGCAACGGCCGCGACGAGACGCGCTATCTGCGCCCGCTGGAAGAGAGCATTGCGCGCGGCATCACGCCGGCGGAGGAATTGTTGGAGAAATTCCATGGCGACTGGAACGGCTCGGTCGAGCCGATTTTCGATGAGTATGCCTACTGAGTATTTTCGTAGCGGCGTTCGTCTTTCCATTTGTCATCACCGGGCTTGTCCCGGTGATCCCGCTTAGGAGGGCAATGCGTCCCTAAGCGAGATGGCCGGGTCAAGCCCGGCCATGACAAGTGTCACTCCGCCGCCTGCGCTTCCGACAGGTTATCGAGCGACGAGACGATGTGCTCGGCCAGTGCGTTGGCGAGTGTTGAGCCCTCATGCGCGTTGCGCACAAGTCCGATGCGGCAACTCGGCAATTCCGGGAAACCTTCCGCGGCGGTGAGCACGCGCATGCCGGGACGTAGTCCGGATTCCGGCAACACCGACACCGCGAGACCGGCGAGCACCGCGGCAGCCACCGCGCCGGCGTTCGAGCTCGAATAGAGTATGCGATAGGGGCGGCCGACTTTTTCCATCCGTTCGATGGCGACGCGCCGCCATGAGCAGGTCGGCCGGCCCAGCGCCAGCGGCAGACGCCCCTCGAGATGGGTCGGATGCCGGTTCGAGGTCACCCACAGCAGCCGCTCGCGCCGGAAGGTTTCCGAGGCCCTCTTGGATTCACAATTGGTGACGATGGCGAGATCGATCTCGTTGCCGTCGATGCGCTCGAGCAGGTCCACGGTCGGCTCGCAGATCACGGTGAGTTCGACGCCGGGATAGACGCGCGAGAAGCGCGCCATGATCTCGGGCAGATAGCGGTCGGCATAATCGTCGGGCACGCCCAGCCGCACGCGGCCGGACAATTCGGCGTCGGAGAAGGCCGCCAGCGTCTCGACGTTGAGCTTGACGATGCGGCGCGCGTAATCGAGCAGGCGCTGGCCATCCTCGGTGAGTTTCGAGGCGCGGCCGTCGCGCGCGAAGATCGGCCGCTCCAGGCGCTCCTCCAGCCGCTTCATCTGCATCGACACGGCAGACTGGGTCTTGTGCACCACCTCGGCCGCCTTGGTGAAACTGCCGGTCTCGGCGATGGCGATGAAGGTGCGCAATTGGTCGACGTCGATCAGCGCGGTCATGGCGGTCCTTCCTCTTTCGTCATTCCGGGACCGCGCAAAGCGCGGGGCCCGGAATCCAGAGAAACACGGCAAGGTTTCGGTTGCGGCTCTGGATTCCGGGTTTGTCCGCCTTCGCCCTGCGGGCTTCGGAGGACGCCCCGGAATGACATTTAGCTATATCACCAATCCTGATCGATCAGATTAAAAACATTCGTTTCACTAATCAATCCATGCGGTGCAATATCCCACGGTAACCAGAGAAATCGGGTGGGGGTTTCGGGTGGTTCCGGTGCGGGCATAGGCCGAATTTGGCCGCTCAAACCGCGGACTGAATGGAGACTGACGATGAACGCAAATATCCCCGTTTTGCCCATTGCCGGCGGCACTTTGGTGCGCGCTTTGCTCGCGCTTGTGGCGCTGGGGGCGTCCTGGCTGAAACGTTTCTCGCGCGCCCGCCAGAACCGGCGCCAGGCCACCATGCTTGCCGGCCTCGACCGCCACATGCTGGCCGATATCGGCATCACGCGCGCCGATCTGCGCGACGCGTTTTCCGAGCCGTTCTGGGACGACCCGACCGCGCTACTGCGCGAACGCGCCATCGAGCGGCGCTTAGGTTTCCCGCGCGCGACGCGCCCCGTCGCGGTGGAGAACGGTTTCCGTCGACCGCCGACCGATCGCCCGGCGCGCCAGGCGATCTGAAGCCTTCTTACGAGGCGCATGATCTTGTCCGAAAACCGGTTCCCACTTTTCGGGATCATGCGCTAGCCAAACGGCCGAGCCCTCTCGTCGGCCGCTCGATCCGGGACCCGCGATCATCCCCTCTCGCGGCCGGATCTCAGCGCCCGCCGGCCCCTCCGGCGGGCGCATTCTTTTTAGGGAGAATTTCTGCGCGAAGACGCCGGCAGGTGCGCTAGCATGCGGCCGGGACTAGACTTCACGGCAATCCTAGAGCCAAGCGGTCGCGCATGCGGTATCCGGTCAGTCTATGGGGCGTGCTTGCGCTGATCGTCCTGGCGGCCGGCCCGGCGCAGGCGCAGACCGGCTACGACCGCCGCGGCGGCGACTACCTGAACTTCCAGATCCGCAACGGCGACCCGGCCGTCTGCGCCGGGCGCTGCGAGCGCGAGGCGCGCTGCCGGGCCTGGAGCTTCTCCTATCCGCGCACGGAAAATGCGCTCGCCATTTGCTGGCTGAAGAGCAAGGTGCCGCCGCGGGTCGAGGACAAGTGCTGCGTGTCGGGGGTGCGCGGGGCCGGCGTGATCGAGCCGCGCAAGGGCCCGACGGAATTTTCCATCGACCGCTTCGGCGGCGACTATCGCAATTTAGAGACCGCGCCCGACGCCGCAGGCGCTCCCTGCAAGGCGGCCTGCGACGCCGAGAACAAATGCCGCGCCTGGACCTATGTGCGGCCCGGCTATATCGGGCCGTCCGCGCGCTGCTATCTGAAAGACAAGATCACGCGGCCGCGGCACAAGCCGTGCTGCATTTCCGGTGTGGTGAGATAATTTCTCCGCTCATTCCCGCGAAAGCGGGAATCCAGTCTGCTTGGCCCTGGGTCCCCATCGCATGTCGGCTTTAGCCGACTTGCGCACTTTTTAGCTGCCGACATCGGGTAAACCCGATGTCGGCCCGTGGGGACGAGCGGATGAAACTCACCCCGTGCCGCCCACCGTAATGCGATCCATGCGCAGCGTTGGCTGGCCGACGCCGACCGGCACGCCCTGGCCGTTCTTGCCGCAGGTGCCGATGCCGGGATCGAGCGCGAAGTCATTGCCGATCATGCTGATGCGATGCAGGTCGGTCGGGCCGTTGCCGATCAGCATGGCGCCTTTCACCGGCGCGGTGACCTTGCCGTTCTCGATCTTGTAGGCCTCGGTGCATTGGAACACGTATTTGCCCGAGGTGATGTCGACCTGGCCGCCGCCGAAGCTGACTGCGTAGAGGCCGTTCTTCACCGAGGCGATGATTTCTTGTCGATCGTGCTGGCCGGCCAGCATGGCGGTGTTGGTCATGCGCGGCATCGGCATATGGGCGTGGCTTTCGCGTCGCCCGTTACCGGTCGGCTTCATGGCCATCAGCCGCGCGTTCTGCCGGTCCTGCATATAGCCGACCAGGATGCCGTCCTCGATCAGTACGGTGCGGTTGGTCGGCGTGCCTTCGTCGTCGATCGACAACGAGCCGCGCCGCGCGGCCAGCGTGCCGTCGTCGATCACGGTGACGCCCTTGGCCGCGACCTGCTGACCCATCAGTCCGGCAAACGCCGACGTCTTCTTGCGATTGAAATCGCCTTCCAGCCCGTGGCCGACCGCTTCGTGCAGCATCACGCCGGGCCAGCCGGAGCCGAGCACGACATCCATCTCGCCCGCTGGCGCCGCCACCGCGTCGAGATTGACCAGCGCTTGGCGCACGGCTTCGTCGACCGCGCTCTGCCAGGCATGGGTCTCGATGAAGCGCTGATAGCCCTCGCGCCCGCCGACCCCGTAGCTGCCAGACTCCTGCCGGTCACCGTCGCCAACGACTGCGGAAACGTTCAGCCGCACCAGCGGACGGATGTCGCGATAGGTCTCGCCGTCGGCGCGCAGGATTTCCACCACCTGCCAGGTGGCGGCGACGCTGGCGGTCACCTGGCGCACGCGCGGGTCCTTGGCGCGGGCATAGGCGTCGATCGACTCCAGCAGTTTCACCTTGGCGTCGAAGGCCGGCGCGCCCAGCGGGTTCTCGTCGCCATAAAGCTTGCGGTTGGTGCGGCCGGGCGGCTCGGCATAGTTGCCGCTGTGGCCGCCTTTCACCGCGCGCACCGCCTCGGCGGCGCGGGCGAGCGCGGCTTCCGACACGTCGGAGGCATGCGCATAGCCGACCGCCTCGTCCTTCACCGCGCGCAGGCCGAAACCCTGCGAGGTGTCATAGCTCGCCTGCTTGAGGCGGCCGCTGTCGAAGGTCAGCGCCTCGGCCTGCTTGTATTCCAGAAACAATTCGCCGTCGTCGGCGCCTTCCAGGCCGCGCCCGATCAATTGGCGGACCTTGTCGCGGTCGAGCCCGGCGCGGTCGATCAGCGATGAAATGGCTGGGTCCATAAGTCGTTCTCCGGTGGCGCCCTCACGCCATCAGATAAGGCGTCCGGGGTGATTTGGCGAGGGTGGATGCGCCCTTAACCGCCGCGCATCGCGGTCCAGATGAAATGCTGCGCGCCGCCTTGCGGGCCCTTGGCGCGCACGGGATTCTCGANCACGGCAAAACCGNTCTTGCGCAGTCGTTGGGTGAATTTCGGATCGGGTCGCGACGACCATATCGCCAGCACACCGCCAGGGCGCAGCGCCANGTAAGCGGCGGCTAGTCCATCGAGATCATACAGCCGATCATTGGTCTTCGCGGGTCATGCCTTCGGGTCCATTATCGACGTCGAGCAGGATCGCGTCGTAAGCCGATCGGCCGGACCTGATCAGATCGCCGACATCGGTTTCTTTGATGCGCACGCGCGGATCGGCCAGGCTGTTGCCGAACAGTTCCGCCATCGGACCGCGCGCCCAGGCCACCACCGCCGGCACNAGCTCGGCGACAATGATTTGGGCCTGCNNTCCGAGTACGACGAGGGCTGCCCGCAACGTGAAGCCCATGCCCAAGCCGCCGATCAGGATNCGCGGCCGCGCGCGGGCCCGAATTTTTTCGCAAGCTATGGTGGCGAGCGCCTGCTCGGTTGCGCTGAGGCGGCTGTTCATCAGTTCGTTGTTGCCGAGCTTGATCGAGAACTCGGCGCCGCGCCGCAGCAGGCGCAGTTCGTCACCGCCGCCAGGTATTTGAGCCGTATCGAGCAGGGACCAGGGGATCACGGGCTATTGTTCCGGCGGTTGGCGCCGGAGGCGGATTATCCGGCAAGCGCCGGGTAATCGGTATAGCCCTTTGGCCCCGGCGTATAGAACGTGGCCATGTCGGGTGCATTCACCGCGGCATGCGTTTTCCAGCGCGCGACTAGGTCCGGGTTGGCCAGGAACGGCTTGCCCACAGCGACCAGATCACATTTTCCGGCAGCCAGATCGCTTTCGGCGCGGGCGGCGTCGTAGCCGCCGGACAGAATGAGCGCGCCTTTGAACACGCTGCGGAACGTGGCCTTCATCGAGTCGGGCACCTTGGGCGCCCCCATCGACGAGTGGTCGACCAGATGTATGTAGAGCAGGCCGGCCGCGTTGAGCTTTTGCGCCAGATAAGTGTAGTCCGCTTCCATCTCCGGATAGAGCGGCATGTCGTTGAATACGCCGAACGGCGACAGCCGGATGCCGACCTTGTCCTTGCCGATGGCGGCGATCGTNGCNNCNANGACCTCCAGCGCAAAGCGCGCGCGGTTCTCGATTGAGCCGCCGTAATTGTCGGTGCGCGTATTCGAATTCGGGCGGATGAACTGCTCGAGCAGATAGCCGTTCGCGCCGTGCAGCTCGACGCCGTCAAATCCGGCCGCCATGGCGTTCTTCGCCGCCTGCACAAACTCGGCGATCGTCGACTTGATGTCGGCCGCGGTCATCGCGTGGGGAATCGGGTGCGGCTTCAGGCCCTCGGCATCGGTGAACATCTCGCCCTTGGCCGCCACCGCCGATGGTGCCACCACCTTTGCGCCGGCCGGCAGGTTCAAGGGATGCCCAATGCGCCCAGTGTGCATGAACTGGATGAACATCTTGGCGCCGCCCGCATGAACCGCGTCGGTAATTTTCTTCCAGCCGGCGACCTGCTCGGCGGAAAAAATGCCGGGGATGCGCGGGTAGCCCAGCCCATTGGGCGACGGTGTTGTGCCTTCGCTGATGATCAGTCCGGCGGACGCGCGCTGCGCNTAATACTGCACCATCAGATCGTTGGGCACGTTGCCGGTCGCGCGACTGCGCGTCAGCGGGCACATGACCAGGCGATTTTGCAGCGAAAGCGGTCCCAGCGTGGTCTTCGACAACAGCAGCGACATGAAATTTCTCCGGAACAATTGAATAGCGTCGCCAATTCGGTTGGATTGGCCTAGCTGAGATGGGGAAGCGAACGGGAACCGCAAGCGGTTGCGCGTACGACGAAAGCCGGTATCAACGGTGTGCCTATAGATGCTGTGAGCGTAGTATTAGCGGTTCCGATGGGAGGATGGTCATGAAGGCGGTGCTACTGATGAACCACGGCGGGCCGGAGATGCTGCACTATGGCGATGCCCCGGATCCGGTGGCCGGCCCCGGCGAGGTGGTAGTCGATATTCACGCGGCCAGCGTCAATGGCGCCGATTACAAGGTGCGCGTCGGACATGGCCGCTATAAACTGAATCACTTTCCGCACATTCTCGGCCGCGACTTTTCCGGCCTCGTCAGCCAGGTCGGCGCGGGCGTCACTGACTTCAAAGTCGGCGACGCCGTGTTCGGCGTGACCGACCAGGGCATCGAAGGCGCCTACGCGGAAAAAATCGCCATCAAGGCCGCGCTCGTCGCCAAGAAGCCCGCTTCGCTCAACCATGCCGAGGCGGCGGCGCTCGGGCTCGTCAGCCTTACTGCGTTGACGGCGATCGAAGACACCGCGCAACTCAAAGCCGGCCAGACCATTCTGATCCAGGGTGGCGCCGGCGGCGTCGCCGGATTTGCCGTGCAACTTGCCAAGCATCTCGGCGCCACCGTGATCACGACCGCCAGCGCCGGTAATCACGCCTATGTCCGCAGCCTCGGTGCCGACCGTGTGATCGACTACAACCGCCAAGATTTCACCACCATCGGTCCGGTCTGCGACGTGGTGTTCGACACCGTCGGCGGCGGCGTTCGGGCCGGCTGTTACGACGTGCTGAAGCCCGGCGGCAAACTGGCGTGGATCGCGCCGGCGCCGGACGGCTTCAAGCCGCCGCGCGACGATGTCCAGACCTTGCGTCCCGACGTCAAACGCGACCGCGCGCATCTCGAACGGATGCTGGCGCTGCTTGATGCAGGCGCGGTGCGGCCGCCCACGATTCACCGCTACAAGCTCGCCGACGCGGCCGATGCGCATCGCGTCAGCGAGGCGCGCCATCTCCAGGGCAAGCTGGTGTTTGAAGCTTGCCTATCCGGTTTGCTGCCAAAGCACTAAGGCTAGTCCCCGCTGGCTCCGACAGGGCATCGCTGGCAGCAGGAATATCCATCCCAGTCGAGGTCAACCACTTTTCATAGGGCGGTTATGCCGTACTTAACGAGCGCCCAAGGGCTATGGCAATTCCTTCTTTCGTGGGATTATAC
>JGI20193J14888_1000585_pt1 | contig 10530 bp, 14 predicted proteins | sample NGESurdeep092012_5_FD_14888 | JGI IMG/M metagenome (IMG submission 14888)
GATGTACCTTGGTTCCGGCCTTTGTCGTCACGTCACATGCCAGGTCGGCCGGGTAGCGGGGAGCCGGCGGTTGGCTGAGGGGGGCGAGCTTCCTGTGCCCGGCTGCAACTTTCTGATCTGGATGCGCGGGCATCGCTAATTCCACTCACCCTTCCTGGATATCCATTCATCTCACCAGATCATTGGTCTGAGGCCCCGTCTGCCACCTGGGTCGAACGTCCCATCCCGGCGAGCCGGTGAGCACTGTTCAGCGGCGTTGAATACGCCGACCCGTCACCTCACAGTGGACGATGTGGACGTAGACGTCCCGCTCACTACCTGCCCACGGGGCAATGTCCAACATCTCAGCTTGTTGGAGCTCGGCCGATTCGACGATCTCATGGGCTTCACCGCTGATCAGGGCGACGCTCCTCGCCGCGTGCGAAGGAGCCGATCTATTGGTCGTCGGGTCTCGTGGCCATGGGGCTTCCATGACGTGTTGCTGGGTTCGGTCGCCCACCGGTGTGCTCACCATGCTGGTTGCCCGGTGGCCATCATGCGATCCCCGGCGGTGGAGCGGGACTCGGGCGTATCGACTTGAGCTGTTCCGAACAGCACGGTGCGGCGACTACATCGGCGGCCTCTGAACCGTTGAACTGGAATGCGACGTGAAGACCGCGAACGGCGCGGCGATGCATTTCCGACCAATACGGCCCGAGGACGCCACCCGACTGGTTGATTTCCACCGGCACCTGTCGGCCCACTCGGTCTACCGGCGCGACTTCTTCATGCACCCGACGCTATCGGCTGCTGAGATCGAACGGTTCACCCACGTCGATTGCATCGACCGATTGGCGCTTATCGTCGAGGACGGCGACGAGTTTGGCGCTGTCGGCCGTTACGACCGGGGCGCCGGGCCGACCGAGGCCGAGGTGGCGTTTCTGGTCGCGGACGAGTACGAGCATCAAGGGATCGGGACGCTGATACTCGAGCACCTGGCGGACGCTGGCCTGGAACAACGACGTCACCGTCTTTGTCGCTCAGACCTTGGCGGAGAACCGCGCCATGATGGATGTCTTCCTTCGCTCGGGGTTCAGGGTTACTTCCACTTCTGAGTACGGAGCCGTCAGTGTGCGTTTCCCCATTGAGTCCAATGACGCATCCAAAGCGGCGCGCGCCGCCCGGGATGCCCTGGTTCACCAATCGCCGACGCCGGATGGGCTCGTTCATGTCCCGAATGCTGATCGGCTGCTGCTGGGCTGATTCGGTGGTGGCCGGAACTCCCTATATCTGAGTCCCGGTTCGCTTGCCTGGCGCTTTGGCGGAGAACTTCAGTCGACCTTGGGTCGGCATGTGTGCGACGACAGTCTGCATTCGGCCGCCTTGGTCGATCGATCTACTGGGTGACGGGTACCTGCCAGATGAGTAACGTCCCACCGGCTCCCGGGCTCTCGATGACCAACTGCCCGTGCAGCTTCTCTGCCCGGCGCTGCAGGTTGACCAGGCCGAGCCCTGCCTGGGTGCTGCCGCTCTCGTTGATGCCGCGGCCGTTGTCGACGACCTGGAGACAACAGACACCGTTGACGACATTGAGGATCACACTGGCCTGACTGGCGTGGGCGTGGCGACCGATGTTGGTCACAGCCTCGCGGACGGTGGCGAGCAGGTGCTCGACGACCGTGTCAGGAATGGCCGAATCAACCGGGCCGTCGAACGAGACGTGGACTTCGAAGCCGACAACCGGACTGAGAACTCGGACGAGTGCGAGGATCCTGGCTCGGACGCCTCGATCATCGCCGACCAAGCCAAGTTCGTAGATGCTGGAGCGAATCTGGCGGATCGTGTCATCGATATTCGAGATCACCGATCCCAGCCGGTCAGCCATCCCTGCCGCGGCTGCCTCTCCCGCCATGCTCTGGAGGGAGAGCCCCACTGCGAACAGGTGTTGGATCACCGTGTCGTGAAGGTCCCGGGCCATCCGGTCACGGTCCTCCAAGACGGCCACTTCTTGGACGCGTCGATGGAGGCGAGTGTTCTCGATGGCCATGCCCGCGGCAAGTGCGAGAGCCTCGACCAAAGCCTCGTCATCATCGGTGAATTCGGGCGAGCCGAGCTTGTCGGTGAGGTAGAGGTTCCCGTACACCTCGTCGCGTACCTTTCGAATGAAGGACCTTTGGCACTATCGCACCACCGCCAGGAGGCTCATGCTGCAACAGGATGCGGCGAAGGAGGTTCACCATGAAAGCGCTCGTCTATCACGGACCCGGTTCCAAAGACTGGAAAGAAGTGCCCGACCCGGTCTTGCAGGCCGACACCGACGCCGTCGTCAGGGTCGACATAACCACCATCTGTGGCACCGACTTGCACATCTTGAAGGGCGACACGCCTGAGGTCACGGCAGGTCGCATCCTCGGACATGAGGCGGTAGGAACCGTCGAACAGGTCGGAATCGGTGTGAAGACCTTAGAAGTCGGCGACCGCGTGCTCGTGTCGTGCGTCAGTGCCTGTGGAACGTGTCAGTTCTGCCGACAAGGTCGCTACGGCCAGTGCTTAGGCGGTGGGGGCTGGATCCTCGGATACATGATCGACGGCACCCAGGCCGAGTATGTCCGAGTGCCCTTCGCGGACAACTCGACCTACCGCCTACCCGAAGGAGCCACCGACGAGGAGATCCTCATGGTGGCGGACATTCTCCCCACCGGCTACGAGGTCGGAGTGCTCAACGGCAAGGTCCAGCCGGGCGACACGGTCGCCGTCGTTGGTGCCGGTCCGATCGGCTTGTCGGCGATCACCGGGGCGAAGCTCTACTCGCCAGGTCGTGTGATCGCCATCGACCTTGCCGACACCCGCCTGGACGCCGCCAAGCGTTTCGGTGCCGATCTCACCATCAACAACGGCAGTGAGGATCCGATCGCCATCATTCGCGAACTTACCGAGGGCCTCGGGGCCGACGTGGTCATCGAGGCGGTAGGAGTACCCACCAGCTTCGAGCTGTGCACTGAGCTGGTTCGCCCGGGCGGCCATGTGGCCAATATCGGGGTGCACGGCAAGCCGGCCACGTTGCACCTCGAATCGCTGTGGTCCCGTGACGTAACCATTACCACTGGACTGGTCGATACCTCGTCGACTCCGACACTGTTGCGCTTGGTGGCCAGCCACCAGATCAACGCCGGGCAGTTCGCCACCCACCACTTCTCAATGGGCGACATGCTCGAGGCATACGACGTGTACAGCCGAGCGGCGGAGACCGGTGCCGTCAAAGTGGTTATCTCTCGCTGAGAAGAATAATTGGGCTTCCCAAGCGGGATGACGGCAATATCTTCTCTTTGGGAAGTCTGAGCAACCCTCAGCTTCGCTGAGGGTTGTCCCGCTATGCATGAGCACAGATTCTCTTACAAGTGGGAATCAAATGTGTTGACGACTGCGGCCTGATTGACCCGAGTTGTTGTCTGAGATGGGAAATGATGGTCAATCCTCTCGTGGCAGTATGGGCGCGACCACAGTTCGTGACCAGACTTAAGAGGTGCACACAATCCGAACAGCGGATGGCCATGGATTTATGCGCCTTGCGGGTTAGTTCATGGACAGCTTTGGTGATGGCCTTGTTCTTCGTTGAGAGTGATTGGATGAACTCGGTGTGGGCTTCGGGGAGTTGGGCTAGCTCGGCGGAGACCTGCTCTCCTCGCCGGTAGGCGGTCAAAAGCACGAAGCATCGCAACGGAACCTGTCAAGGCCAATGAGACAAGTAGTCAAGATTTCTTCTGTGCGCCGTTGTCGATGGTGGGCTTGTTGATCCACGCCGCAGTCGGCAAATTGGGTGGACTGGGCTTGCGGTTCCCGAATCGACAGGGGTTGGCGGCGTAGGCCGCATGGAGCGTTTCGGTCCGGCGGGTGCGGATCTCTTCTGCCGTGCCGTAGTGAACCGACGCCGGAGTATGTAGTCCGATGCCGGAATGACGATGGTGATGGTTGTAGTACTCGAAGAACTCGGCGCAGAATGCCCGGGCGTCTTCGATGGAACCGAACCGCGTGGGGAAGGCCGGGCAGTACTTGAGGGTCTTGTTGACCGCCTCACTGTAGGGGTTGTCATTCGAGACGTGTGGACGGCTGTGGGTCCGAGCGACCCCGAGGTCGGTGAGGAGCTCGGCGACGCCCTTGGAGGTCATCGAGGTACCCCGATCGGCATGGATGGTGAGCATGCCTTTCGTGACGCCCTGGGTGTCCACCGCCTCGGTGATGAACCCCTCGGCGAGCTCGGCGGTCTCGGTGGTGGCGACCATCCAGCCCACGACGTAGCGGGAGAAGATGTCGATGGCTACATAGCAGTCGAACCACACGCCCTTGTCCGGACCCCGCAGTTTGGTGATGTCCCAGCTCCAACACATGTTGGGCTTGTCGGCCATCAGCTCGGGTCGGGCCCGGGTCGGGTGCTTGGCTTGGGCCCGGCGTTCACGGACCTCGTCGTGTGCCCGCAAGACCCGGTACATGGTGGAGATCGAGGCCACGTAGCGGCCTTCGTCGAGGACGATCGCCCATACCTGGGCGGGGGCCAAGTCAACGAACCGGGGCGAACGCAGCAACCCCAGCAGCTCGGCGGTCTCGTCCGTCGACAACGCGTTGGACGGTGTCCCTCGCGGCCGTTTGGGCCCGAACTTGGGCGGCTGGCAGCGCCGGTAGTGGGTGGCCCGGCTCTTGCCCGACCCGCGACACGCACCTGCCGTGCCGATCAAGGGCTTGAGCTTGGTGAAGCAGGCGTCGATCACTGCTTCGGCTTCTGCTCGTCCTGCGCGCTCTCGGCAAGCATCTCCAAGAGCGCGTGAGCTTTTCCCGCTATACCGAGAGCCAGCTTGTGCTTGGCCAGGTCTGACTCGAGGCGTTGGATCTTGGCGTTCGCCTTGGCCAGGGCCCGAGCATCACGTGACGTCTTCTTCCGCCGGGCCTGGCCGAGGCCCGACTTCCCGCCCGCGTCACGGGCTCGTCGCCACTCCACGATGTGACTGGAGTAAAGACCTTCCCGGCGCAGGAGGGCTCCCTTGTCGCCATCTCCGGCACAGGCGTCGTACTCCTCGACGATGGCCAGCTTGTACTCGGCGGTATACGTCCGCCGCCGAGGCTTGTCGGGCAAGGTGGGGCCGTCTTCAGCCATCACCTCATCATGGGCGCGTTGCATCAGTTGGGTTGGCATAGTCATTGCTGTCTGCCGGGTCCTGTCTCGCCCTTGAGGGATGGGGTGGTGCCTCAGGTGTCTCAGGTCATGCTGACAGAAAGGGTCTCCGGCCGGCGCGGCTCGCTGCCGCCTCGGCCATCCGCACCTTGATGGCTACCTTGAGTTCGTGGCCGGCCGGTCGAGCTCGGCCCGGGCTTCGTGAGGCGCTGGCTGTGGTTCACCCCGTCTGCGTAGCCGTGGACGGCCCATCCGATACCGGTGGACAGGGCGATCGCGGCGTACACCCCCACTGGTTACGGCGTTCCATTCGCCGTCGCCAGTCCCTCGGCCTGGGTGATTTTCCTCGGTCCCGCGCTCTACACGACTCGGGCCGTACTATTGGATCCCATGGCCACCGGCAGGATCATCATGGGGCTCCTGTTCTTCCCCCGGGGCGGCTCGGCCCAGGTGACCCGCTACCTTGCCGCGGCCCTGGGCGACGCGGGGTGGTCGGTGTCGCTGGTGGCCGGTTCCCTCGGGGCACCGGGCCAGGGTACCCACGCTCCCACGTTTTTCGCGGGCATCGACCTGCAGTACCTCGACTACACGGCGGCGGTGGCAGCGTTCGAGACCGGCGCCAGCGCGGTGGCGGCGCCCGTGCCGATGCAGCCCTCGTACGAGGATCGGGAAGGCGCTCCCGATCCGGTGTTGGCCGCCGTTGACCCGGCACTAGCCGACCACCTCTCGTCGGTGTGGGAGGCACCGTTCGCCGCCGCGGGCGCCGAACGGGCCGACCTGTTCCACCTCCATCACCTCACGTCCCAGCACGACGCCGTCGCCCGCCGCTGGCCCCACGTGCCCCTGGTGGCTCATCTGCACGGCACCGAGATCAAGTTCATCGAGGCCATCGAGGTGCGAGCCGCCGTGGCAGGTGCCCTCGACCTCACGCTGGCGACTATGCCCGACGCTGTGGACCACGCCGCTATCGACACCGGTGCCCTCGACGGACAGCAGCTCGACCTGCTGCGCTCCACGCGCTGGTCACAGTGGCGCCACGGCGAGTTCTGGATGGGCCGCCTCCGCCGCCGGGCCGCGGCCGCGGACCACCTTGTCGTCGTCTCGCCCTCCGACCGAGCCACGACCATCTCGGTGCTGGGCGTCGCGCCGGAGCGGGTCACCGCCGTGCCCAACGGTGTCGACACGGACCGCTTTCGGCCCCGCCACTTCGGTCCCGGGGCGCGGCGGGACTGCTTCCGGCGGTGGCTCGTGGAGGATCCCCAGGGTTGGGACGAGTCGGGGGTGCCCGGCTCGGTGGGCTACCGAGAGACCGACCTCCACCGGCTCCTCGGCTGGGATGGTGGCACCACCGTGGTCATGTTCGTCGGTCGCTTCACCACCGCCAAACGGGTGCCGCTGCTCCTGCATGCTTTTGCCCGGGCCCGAACCCGCTCCCGGCGCCCGGTGTCGCTGCTGGTGTGGGGCGGCCACCCCGGCGAGTGGGAGGGCGAGCACCCTGTCACCGTCGCCCGCCGGATCGGCCTCGACGGCGTGTTCTTCGCCGGCTGGCGGGGCCACGACGACCTGCCCCAAGCTCTGGCCGCCTGCGACGCCGTGGTCATGCCCTCGGTCAACGACTCGTATCCCCAGACGGCGCTCGAGGCCATGGCCGTGGGGCGGCCAGTGATCGCCACCCGGAGCGGCGGGTTCCCGTTGATGGTCAACCTCGACCCCGTCCGGCCCACCGGCTGGCTGGTGGCCCCCGACGACGTCGACGCGCTGGCCGACGCGCTGGTCGAGGCTGTCGACCATCCCGGCGAGCTGGCGCGACGGGGGTTAGCCGCTCGCGCCCAGGCTCAGGCCAACATGTCATGGGCCGGTCGGGTCCCCGACTTTGAGCGTGCATACGCCGCGGCTCGCGAACGCCACCGCGAGGGTTTGAGATCACGAACGTAGGGTCGGGTCATCCATAGACGATCGCTCCGAGCAAGGTGGTCTGACGACCAGGTCGGCCAGGTCGGCGTCGATGTCCCCGCCCTCGTTCTCCCGGTCCGCCGTGACGATCTCGGCCCGGGCTCCGGGCCCGAGGTTCCGGACGTCGGCATCCCGAGCGGATAACGGCACGACGATCACAGGGAACACCCCGGCCGGAACAGCTGGTTTGGCGAACGCGGTGGTCACCACGGCCGGCGGCACGGTCACGGGTGGCTTTACCTATGTGAAGGCGACGAAGCTAGTTGTCGGTTATTGGACCGTTGCCACCGACGGCGGGGTGTTCGCCTTCGGCCAAGCTCGCTTTAATGGCTCGATGGGGGGGCGCCACCTGAACAAGCCCGTCGTCGGACTCGCTCCAACCCCCGACGGGAACGGCTATTGGCTGGTGGCTTCCGATGGCGGCATCTTCAACGCCGGGGACGCCAAGTTCTTCGGCTCCATGGGTAACACACATCTGAACAAGCCCGTCGTCGGACTCGCTCCAACCTCCGACGGGAACGGCTATTGGCTGGTGGCTTCCGATGGCGGCATCTTCAACGCCGGGGACGCCAAGTTCTTCGGTTCGACCGGCGGCAACCCCCTCAACTCGCCAATCGTGGGGATGGCCGCCACGCCAGACGGGCAGGGCTACTGGTTGGTGGCCGCGGACGGTGGCGTCTTCTCCTTCGGGGACTCCAAGTTCTACGGTTCAATGGGCGCACAGAAGCTCGTCAAGCCGATCGTCGGCATTGCCCCCACCGGTGATGGACGGGGCTACTGGCTTGACGCTTCCGACGGCGGCGTTTTCGCCTTCGGTGACGCCAAGTTCTACGGTTCTCAGGGTGGCAGGCCTCTGAACGCCCCGATGGTGGGCATGTCCAGCACGCCCGATGGGGGTGGGTATTGGACCGACGCCACTGATGGAGGCATCTTCACGTATGGCGACGCCAGTTTCTTCGGGTCGATGGGTGGCAGGCCTCTGAACGCCCCAATGGTGGGCATGGCGACCTACGCCCAGTAGTCGGGTCTTCCGGGGGATCGCTCCAATCCAGCGCCCTTCGGGCAGAACCTGGCACGTTCGCCCTGCACCAGATCTGCGTCATGGGCGCCGTCTGGTCGTCATCCAGATAACCGACGGTTGAGAGCCGCCAAGAGGCGGCGTCGGGGTCTTGGCTGCCCTGCGGTGGCGTGGGTGTGAGGAACGCTTTCTGGGAGCGGGTCTCCACGGCGCAGGTCGCGCGCATGGCCGAAATGGCCTGCGGTTCGACGAAGCGAGAAGTGCCAGATGTGTACGCCGGCGGGATTGGTCCGATAGACGTCGTTGCCGGCATCGAGTGCCGCATCGAGTGCCGCATCGAGGTCGACGATCTCGACCGCAGTCAACGCCCTCCCCTCCTCCACGCGTAATCATTCAGGTCTTCGACACTGCCCGTTGCGATAGCTGCGTGTCGGCAGCCGCGGTGATGTCCGGCGGGACAGGCGACTGACTTCGCGATTCGCGAAATGTGCAGGGAGTTGCTTGACTTTCGGGCATGGCAGCCGGTGCAGAGCGAGGCGATAACAAGGTCGTTGCGGAGAACGAACGACTACATGACGAGGTCGACCGACTGGCTGGCGAGAACGATCGGCTGGCAGGAGAGGTCGACCGACTGGCTGGCGAGAACGTGGAACTGCGGTCGGAGGTCGACTCCTTCGCCCGCAAGATTGCGTCCTTGGAAAAGCGGGTGGGGAAGAGCTCGCAGAACTCGTCGCTTCCTCCGTCGTCGGATCTCTTCGGACGCCCGAAGAGGCCCGAGATTCCCAACCGTGCCACGCGGCGGGCAATGGGGCGAAAGCCCGGTAAGCAGCCCGGTGCTGAGGGCACGCACTTGGCCCAGATCGATGATCCCGACGAGGCAACAGGCATCTCCTCCGGTCAGAACCCCCGATATAGGGTCTGACCTGGTGGGCGCTGAGGGACACACTAAGAACCGCTCCCCGATCTTTGCGGGTCCAGTTGTCGGCCTCGGGTGAGCTGGATCGCGCGTTTGTCGTGATGCAGTAATACGGCAAAGCCGCTATACTGTCGGCATGAGCACGGAACAGACCTTCGTCACCGTCCAGAGTCGGGGCGTGATCGCGATCCCTACGGCGATCCGGCGCCACTTCGGCTTGGATCAGCCGGGGGCTCAGGTTGAGGTGATCGAGCGTGAGGGAGAGATCGTTCTTCGTCCACACATCGCAGTACCAGCGGACCAGGCATGGTTCTGGACCGAGCGTTGGCAGCAACTGGAACGCGAAGCCGACGAGGCCGTTGCCGCTGGACGTGTCGCTGACGTCGGGGGCGTCGATGAACTGCTCGCCGATCTCGACTCGTGAGATTCGAGCGAACCGATCCGTTCAAGGCCGACTACCAGCGACTGTCTGAGCAAGAACGTCAGATGTTCCGCGATGCGGCTCGGGCGTTCAACGCAGCCTGCGACCGCTTCATCGAGACCAAAGAACCGTCGTCGTGGCCGGCCAACCTGCGCGTCAAGCCCGTCGTGAACGCACCAGGCGTCTTCGAGATGACATGGAGTTTCAGCGGTCCGGACGGCCGGGCAACTTGGCAATGGACGACGGTCATCGATGCAGACGGGCGCCCGGTGTCCGCGGTGCGCTGGCGAAGGCTCGGCAGTCACAGGATCTTCCGCGAACCATGATCGGTCGAGCACGAAAGCCCTCAGGGGACGATCGCTGGTGAGCAAGCATCAGCTCCCGCTCGCCCCGCGGTCATAAGTCCGGTTCGTGCAAGTCGAATTTGTGGACCTTGGGTCACACAATACGAACCGCTCCCCCACGATCGCCGGCCCCAACATCGACCTCGGCTGACAGGGCGACAAGGTGTTCGATCAGTCTGAGGCCACCCAGAGACTCGTAGCTGACCGTAGCTCTATGTGCTACAGTCATCTCATGACAAAGACCATCGCACAGCGCGAGCTGCGGAACGACAACGCCAAGGTGATCGAGGCCGTCGCCGCTGGCGAGAGCTTCGTCGTCACTCGCAATGGCGTGCCCGTGGCAGAACTACGTCCGATCCAGCAGACGCGCCGGACCTTTGTGCCTACGGCTGAGCTTCTGGTGCTCGCCGCCACCGGGCCACGGATCGACCGAAAACGATTCAGAGCGGATCTCGACCGGGTCGTGGACCAAGGCCTGTAGATGCCAACGGGCCTACTCGACACCTCGGTTGTCATCGACTGGGACGATCCGACGGTTGCTGCTGCCCTTCCAGAAGAGGTCGCTGTGTGCGCGATCACCCTCGCCGAGCTGGCTGCTGGGCCACACCTCGCTACCTCCAGTTCCGAGGGCGCACGCCGTCAGGCTCGTCTCCAACAGGTAGAGGCGGCCTTCGAGCCACTTCCCTTCGATGCCACCGCGGCTCGGAGCTACGGACAGATCGTGGCCGCCGTCGC
>JGI20193J14888_1000588_pt1 | contig 10486 bp, 8 predicted proteins | sample NGESurdeep092012_5_FD_14888 | JGI IMG/M metagenome (IMG submission 14888)
GGCGGGATCGGTCGTCGGAGCAGCCCAACGGGCGGTCCGGGCGAGGCCGACCGCCGCCACTGCACCCGTGCGCGCGAAGCCGGCCGCGACCTCGACGCCCGCCAGGAAGCCCGCGAAGTCGCCCGCCAAGGCGCCCGCGAGGGCCGGCGCCGCCGCACCTGCCGCACCTGCCGCGCCGGCCGCGTCACGACCTCCTGCCCCCGCGAAGCCGGCTACCCCGCGTCGGCGGCGGACTCGTGCGACGACCCCGCCCCCGACGGGACCGGACAACGGCTGACGAGGCGCGGCTCGCCAGCGGCCCGATCTGCGCCGCCGTCGACGTTGGTGCGAACTCGGCGCACCTGCTCGTGGGCAGCGTGGACGGACATCGCGTCGTGCCGCTCCTCGACGAATCGGCGTTGCTCGGGCTCGGAACGCTCGTCGACGCCCGAGGGCTGATCCCCGCCGACGCCCGCGGACCGCTGATCGCGACGCTCGCTGGATACGCTGCCGCGGCCCGCGGGCTCGGCGCGGAGCGGATCGCGTTCGTGGGAACGGAGCCGCTGCGGCGCGCCGCGGACGGCCGGGCCGTGGTCGTCGCAGTCGAGGACGCGACCGGTGTCCCGCTCCACGTCGTCGACCATCGCGAAGAAGGGCTGCTCACGCTGCTCGGCGCGACGTCCGGTCGGGCGGTCGAGGCCGATCTTCTCGTGGTGGATGTTGGCGGCGGGAGCACGCAGCTGGTGGTCGTGGGCCCGGCCCTCCGGGCGAGCGCGACCGGGCTCCGCGTGGGCGGCGCGCGTCTCACCCAGGCGCACGTGACCCATGATCCGCCGACGCGAAGCGAGATCGCGGCCCTCCGGGCGGCCGCCTCCGAGGCCCTCCGGGCGGTGCCATACGCCGCGCCGACGGAGATCGTGGCCGTCGGCGGGACGGCTTCGAACCTCGTGAAGATCGTCCCCGGGGCCCTGCACGACCGCGTCCTGACGCCGGAGCGGCTCGCCGCCGCGTTCGAGGTGCTCGGCGAGGCACCGGCCGCCGACGTCGCGGCCCGATTTGCCATCCGGCCACAGCGCGCCCGAATCCTCGCCGCGGGCGCGGCCCTCCTCGAGGCGATCCTGGCGCGCTACGGCGTGCCGCGGGCGACCGCGTCGGAGAAGGGGATCCGGGAAGGGACGGTGCTGGCCCTCGCGCGTGCCGGATCCGCGTGGCGGGACCGCCTGGAAGCGCTCGCTCACGGCTGGGGCGCCGACGGGGCGGAAGGGAAGGCCGCCGAGCCCTGACCTGCCGGCCGGCCGCGCTGATCCGTCAGAGGCCGCTGACCGCCCGCCCGAGGAGGCGCCGGAATGCCACCCCATTGACGCCGCGCCACGGGGCGCCGATCGTGCGGCGGAGGCGCTCCAGCTCGCGCTCCCGGCCCTGCAGGTAGGCCGCGATCACCTCGGTCTCGGCCGGGCCCAGGCGTCCGGCATTCGAGACCAGGAACTGGCGAGTCATCGCGATCGTGACGTCCGCGTCGTGGAGCCAGCCGAGGTGGTCCTGCAGCGCCACGACGCGCGGGATGAGCTGACCCACCTCCGGGCCCAGCGCCTCGCGGAAGAACTCCAGCGTGTAGCGCAGCCACTTCCCGGCGATCCGGAGCTGGTGGATCGTCTCGATATCGGCCCAGCGGAGGACGCTTTCGTACCCGCGGACCTGTTCGTACGCCAGCCAGATCCGCGACCCGGCGGTGTCCCGGACGCGGTGCGGCGCGACCGGGCTCGAGGGCGCGAGGACGGCCGCGCCCTCGGCCGTGACGAAGATCCGATACTCCTCGACCAGGCGGGAATATGCGCTCGAATCGAGTTCACGCATCAGGAGCAGCCGGGCGACCTCGCGGTCGTCGGACCACGCGTGGACCAGCGGTGTGAAGGCCGTCGCCTCGCCCTCCGACAGCGTGGCCCGGTGTGCTTCGGCGGCCTGGATCAGGACGTCGAGGTCGCGCACCGCGCCGAGCCGGGCGGCCACTTCGCGGAGTCGCCGGCGCATGCGGCGCGTCCGGTCGAGCCGGAATCCATCGCCGAAGACGCGCCATGCGGCTCGCATGCGGCGCGTGGCGACGCGCATCCCGTGGAGGTCCTCGATGCGGAGCCCCGTTCGGGTCCCCTCCTCGCGGGCCAGCATCCTGGCGAGGTGAAACCGGAGAACCTTGCGGCCGGCCTCGGCGAGCAGGTCGTCGCGCGTGACGCCCGGGGTCTTGCCGACCACGAGCGTCGGTCGCGGGGCGGCGCCCTCGGCCGGAACCTCGATCGCCGGCTCGGCCGGCACCTCGACCCGGGGCTCCGGCGTGGGCACGGGGGCCGGCGACGCCGGGACGAACGTCCCCGGCGCGGCGTCCAACCCTGATGTCGTCGTCGACGACCCTGCGGGGTTCGTCGGTCGCGTCGGCGGAGCAGACGACGCGGCCGTGGATGCGGAGCGCGAGCGCGCCCGCGCCGGCCGCCCGTCCCGCGCGAGGGCCGCGAGTGCGCGCTCCAGCTTCGAGGTCGTGACGGGCTCGAGCGCGGCGTCTGCCCCGAGGATCACCGCGAGATCGACGAGGCCGGCCTCGTCCCCCGCCTTCAGCTCCACTTCGAGCTCCAGGAACCGGTCGATCATCCGCCCGCCGGCAACGACCTCCACGTCGTCGACGCTCAGCTCGACTTCGAGCGCATCGCCGGTGAAGGCGCGCGCGCGCCGCAGCTGGCGGATCGTGACGATCTCGATGAGCGGGGAGTCGCCGGCGTGCTCCAGGACGAGCGAACGGGCGGCTGACGGGGGCCAGGCGTGCGGGTCGAGCGAGAGGTCGGCCGGCCCTTCGAGCTCCTCCCGCCGATGGAGCGCCGATGCCGCCTCGTTTGACGCCTTGACGGAGAGGATCGTCATCCGCGGGCCACGCCGAAGGCGGACCGCGTAGCCGGCCCGTGACAGTGCACCGTCGGCCGTGTCCAGGTAGCGGTCCTCTACCTGGACCTGTCGCGGCCGGCCGGCGACCCGCAGGCCGCCGAGGGTCCGGAGCGCGCCGAGCCGCGCGGCCGCTTCCGCATCGCGCAGGCGGTACTTGAGCTCCACCTCGATACCCTGCCGGGTGTTCGTCACGTCCAGTTGCTCCTTGGCGCGGTCAGGCGCGCGGATCCAGCGAGCCGACCGGCGAGGTCGTTCGGCGTGGCTCCTTGGCGACGACGAGTGCGCGCTCCGCCCGCTCCTTGAGCGTGGCGAAAGTATCGATCGTCCCAGCCGCGGCGTTGATCTCCTCGGTGCGGCGCCAGGTTGCATCGGCCCCGAGCTGCCATGAGCGCCGGTCGTCGGCGAGCATGACCTCGACGATCTCCGCAAGTCGGGCCTTCGCCTCGAGATCCTCGATCGGGAAGACGGCCTCGATCCGGCGATCCAGGTTGCGCTCCATCAGGTCGGCCGAGCCGGTGTACCACTCCTGCCGGCCGCCGTTGAGGAAGCCGTAGATCCGGCTGTGCTCCAGGAACTCGCCGACGATGGAGCGAACCCGGATCCGGTCGCTCACGCCTGGAATGCCGGGATGGAGCGAACAGATGCCGCGGATGATGCACTCGATCTCGACGCCGGCCTGGCCCGCCCGGTAGAGCGCCTCCATCAGCTCGGGATCCACGACCGCGTTGCACTTCACGACGATCCGGGCCGCGCCGCCAGCGCGGGCATGCTCGGCCTCGCGCTCGATCAGCTCGCGCAGGCGTGGACGGAGCGAGACCGGGGCCACCAGGAGCCGGCGGAAATGGTGCTGGCGCGACAGGCCGGTCAGGTAGTTGAAGAGGTCCGTCGCATCGGCGCCCAGCTCCTGGCGACAGGTCAGCAACCCCAGGTCGATGTAGATGCGGGCGGTCTTCGGGTTGTAGTTGCCGGTCCCCAGGTGGACGTACCGGCGCAGGCCGGAGCCCTCGCGACGGACCACCAGCGAGATCTTGCTGTGGGTCTTGAGGCCCACCAGGCCGTAGACCACGTGGGCGCCCGCCTGCTCCAGCTTGCGCGCCCAGACGATGTTCGCCTCTTCGTCGAAGCGGGCCTTGATCTCCACGAGGACGACCACCTGCTTGCCCTGCTCCGCCGCCCGGATCAGGTCTCGAACGATCGGCGAGTCGCCCGAGGTTCGGTAGAGCGTCATCTTGATGGTCAGCACGTCCGGGTCGTCCGCGGCCTGGGCGATGAACCGTTCCACCGACGCGCCGAACGAATCGTACGGATGGTGGACCAGGATGTCGCCCTGCCGGATCGCGGCGAAGACGTCCGCCGCCTCGCCCTCGTCGTGTGGGGTCAGGCGCGCAGGGACGACCGGTGTCCACGGCGGGTCACGCAGCTCGGGCAGGTCCAGGGTCGCGAGCTGCCAGAAGCAGGTGGCGTCGAGGATCCCGGGGACCGCATACAGGTCGTCCGGTCCCAGGCCGATCCCGTCGAGGATGAAGCCACGGACGCCATCCGGCATCCCGTCCTCGACTTCCAGCCGAACGGCCGAGCCAAAGCGCCGTCGGCGCAGCTCCTGCTCGATCGCCGACACGAGGTCCCCGGCCTCGTCCTCCTCGATGTCGAAGTCGGCATCCCGGGTGACCCGGAACGGATGCGACTCCACGATCTCCAGGCCGGGGAAGAGGACGTCCAGGTTCGCGGCGATCACCTGCTCCAGCGGGACGTAGGCGTGGGCGTCCACGGCCACGAGGCGCGGGAGGATCTGGGGAACCTTGACACGGGCGAAGCGCTCCTCCCCGCCGTCGGGGTCGCGGACCACGACGGCCAGCGACAGGCTGAGCGTGCTGATGTACGGGAACGGGTGACCGGGCGCCACCGCGAGCGGCGTGAGGACCGGGAAGATCTCCTCGAGATATCGCTCGCGAAGCCGGGCGTGATGCTCGGGGATTGCCGCGTGGTCGACGACCGCCACCCCCTCGGCGGCCAGCGCCGCGCGCACCATGGCCACGAGTCGGGCATGCTCGAGACCCAGCCCGTGGACGCGGGCGCGGATCGCGGCCAGCTGTTCACCCGCGGTGCGGCCGTCCGGTGACCGCTTGCCACCCGCCGAGGCGACCTGTTCCATCAGGCCCGAGACGCGGACCTGGAAGAACTCATCGAGGTTCGAGGCGAAGATCGCCAGGAACTTCGCGCGCTCGAGCAGCGGGGTGCGCTCGTCGCGAGCCTCGTGGAGGACGCGGGCGTTGAAGTCGAGCCACGAGAGCTCGCGGTTGATGTACGGAAGCGCGGCCGGGCGCCGGCGACCTCCGGCGCGCGGGGAGCGAACGCGAAGCGTCGTCATGCGGGCGGGTTGGCTCCAGGGGCGATCGTCACGGGCCAGAAATCGTAGCACGGCCCCGCGTGGGCCCGGACCGGGCTCGGCCCTGTCTTTGCCGGACCTTATCCCTCGGCGCGGTACCGCCGCTCGCCGGTCGTCGCGTCCAGCCAGACCCGCATCTGTCGCCGGCTGGTCGGGTCCTCGAAGAACTCGTCCGTGCGCCGGAACCGCTGGTCCATGGGCGCGTCGAGAGTCTCGCCGCCACCGGGCCCGGGCCGCGCGCCGACACGATCCGCCTGCTCGCTCCGGTAGCGGAGCCGCTCCAGGGCGACAGCGACCAGGAGGACCCCGCCGGTCACGACGAGCCAAAGACCGGCAAACGCCCCGGGGCCGCCGCTCACGATCACCACCAGCCCAACGAGGACCCCGAGCGCCCCGGCGAACGCCATGAGGACACGCACGATGCCGAGGCCCGCGCTCACGCGCGACCTCCGTTCGGCCGGCCCGGCTGCGGCGCGCCGCAAGCAGCCCCAAGCGTCATTCGACCGGCGTCGTCGGGACAGTCACCGCCGGGTCCGCTTCGACAAGGACCGCGGTCCCATAGGCGACGATCTCCGACATCGTGTTCGCGATCTCCGAGCTGTCGAAGCGCATGGAGATCACCGCGTTGCCGCCGACGAGCGTCGCGTTGCGGACCAGCCGGTCGATCGCCTGGCGTCGGGTGTCCTCCAGCAGCTCCGTGTACTCGTGGATCTCGCCGCCACCGATGGAACGGAGCCCGGCCATGATGTTGCCGCCCAGGCCCCGGCTGCGGACGACCAGCCCGAAGACCATCCCCTTCGTCTCGACGACGCGGTGGCCGGAGATGTACGGCGTGGTGGCGACGATCATCGCGATCCTCCTTTTGGGACTGCCGCGTCGGGGTGTCCGGCGGCGGCGCGCGCGGCCGTGCACTCCAGGCACGGGCAATGGGTGCGCAACGACGTGAACGTGTAGTAGCCCGTGTGGTGGCCGTCGCCCCACGTGGGCGCGACGGCATACCCACCGACCGGCTCCATGGAGACGAGCCGGGTCTGCTCCCCGGTGAGCGTCGGGTTCGAATCCAGCCAGCCCGGCTGCCCCATCTCGCCCCGGCAGTACGCGCACGGGCAGAGCCAGCGGAGCCGGACGAAATCGTAGGTCGAGACGTGTCCGTCGACCCACTCGATGCGGAGGGTCCCCGCCTCGCGGTCGGCATGGATGCGGACCGGGGCGGTCAGGTCGTCGCCTCGCAGGTAGCTCGAAGTCATGATCCCAGTGTAGGCGTCGCCCTCGTCCGTGCGCGGCTGATGCCGGGAGCGGGCATCATGGCAATGACGTGACGATGAGGCAGCTCTCCCTTGCCGATGCCGCGGCCCTGCCGTCCGCCAAGGTGGCCGACGAGCTGGGCGTGACCGCCAGTGTCGGCCTCGATCCCGCCGAGGTCGCGCGACGCGCCGCCGACGCGGGGCCGAACGAGCTCTGGGCCGCCGAGCACGAATCAGTTCTGGGCATGCTTCGCGACGCCGCCACCGAGCCGTTCGTGCTCCTGCTGGCGCTCGCGGGCGTGCTCGCCGTGCTCGTGGGCGAGGTCCGCGATGGGCTCCTCATCCTGGTCGGGCTGGTCCCGATCGTCGGCGCCGACATCGTCACCGAGTTCCGCGGAGAGCGTGCCCTCGAGGCGCTCCGGGCGGCCTCGGCCCCGATCGCACGCGTTCGGCGCGGCGGCAGCGTGGAGGAGATCCCGGCGGCCGGGTTGGTCCCCGGGGACGTCGTGCTCCTGCGAACGGGCGACCTCCTGCCGGCGGACCTCCGCGTGGTGCGGGCGGAAAGCCTGCTCGTGGACCGGAGCGTGCTCACTGGCGAGTCGGTTCCGGAGCCCGCACGGGTCGAGCCGGACGCTCCCGGCGCCGGCGTCACCGATCGCCACGCCGTCGCGTACAGCGGGACGTCCGTCGTCGGCGGACGCGGCGAGGGGATCGTCGTCGCGATCGGACAGGAGACCGAGGTCGGCCTGATCGCCGGCGGCCTCGCCGGCCGCCCGGAGCGCCGCTCGCCGGTCCAGCGGGAGCTGGATCGCCTCGTGAAGATCCTCCTCGTCGTCGCGATGGGGCTGATCGCCACCACGACGCTGGCCGGCGTCCTGCGCGGGGCGGGGCCGGGCGAGACGCTCATCGCCGGGATCTCGGCTGCGATCGCCGCGATCCCCGAGGAACCGCCGGTCCTCCTCGCGGTCGTGCTGGGGCTCGGCGCGTACCGGCTCCTCAAGCGCGACGTGCTGGTCCGACGCCTGAACGCCGAGGAGACGCTGGGCGCGGTCGACCTCATCCTGACCGACAAGACCGGCACGCTCACCCAGAACCGCCTGGAGGTCGCGTCGTTGCGGACGCTCACGGGCGCGATCGAGAGGCCGGAAGCCAGGCGCGAGGTCTTCGCCGACGCGCTGCGGGCCGAGGCAGACAGCTGGGTCATCGCGGACGGCGCGGCCGCCGGTTCGTTCGCACGTTCCATCTCGCGCGCCGCCGAGGCCGCCGGGGTCACATTGCCGCCCGACCCAGCGCATCTCGAGGAGGCCTGGCCGGCGGCCGACGGCACGCCGTACTCGCGCGTGATCTTCCGCGACGGCGACCGGGGCACGCGCGAGCTGGCCCTTGGGGCGCCCGAGATGGTGCTGGCGCTCGACGGCGAGGCGAGTCCGGCGACGGTCTCGGCGTGGAACGTCGTGGTGGATTCGGCGGCCGCCGATGGGGAGCGCCTGCTCCTCCTCTCCGAACGCGAGGCGCCGGGCGGCTGGGTCCCGCGCGCGCTGCTCGGGTTCGCCGACACCATCCGGCCCGGGACCCGGGACGCACTGGCGCTCGCCCGCGGCGCCGGAATCCAGACGCTGGTCGTGACCGGGGATCACCCGTTGACCGCGGCGGCGATCGCCCGGGCGGCGGGAATCGCGCGGGATCGCGTGATCACGGGCGACGAGCTGGCCGGCTGGGACGACGAGCGCCTTGCGCGGGAGCTGCCGGGCCTCGATGTCGTGGCCAGGGCGCTGCCGGAGCAAAAGCTGCGCCTGGTCCGTGCGGCGCAGGCGGCCGGGCGCACGGTGGCGGTGACCGGCGACGGCGTCAACGATGCGCCGGCGCTGAACAACGCGGACGTGGCGGTGGCGATGGGAAGCGGCACGGCCGTGGCCAAGGAGGCCGCCGACCTCGTCCTCGGTGACGATTCGTTCGACACCCTCATGTTCGCGCTCCGCGAAGGACGCCGGATCGTCGCGAACGTCCAGAAGGGCCTCGTCTTCCTGATCTCCACCCACGTCGCGTTCCTGGGCTTCATCCTCCTGCAGACGCTGAGCGGGGCGAGCCTTGCCCTGCTCCCGATCCAGATCCTCTGGATGGAGCTCTTCATCGACACGTCCACGGCGGTGGCGTTCGAGCGCGAGCGCGAGGAACCGGGGACGATGACACGCCCACCGCGGCCGCGCGCCCAGCCGCTCCTGACGAACGGAATCCTGGCCCGGATCGCGCTCGCCGGCGGGTTCTCCGCGGCGGCGGCGCTGGTCCTTGCCGTGATCGCGGGCGGCGGTCCGGAGCACGGCCGGTGGCTCGCCTACACCGCGCTGGTCGTGGGCCAGGTGGTGCGGGCATACGCGAACCGGAGCCTCACGGTCCCCGTCTGGCGGCTGCCGCGAAACGGCGCCCTGCTGGTGGCCGCGATCCTCGTGGTCGTCGTGCAGGCCGCGATCCCGGTCGTCCCGGCGCTCGCGGATGCCTTCCGGGCGGCGCCGCTCGACGCGGGCGACTGGGCCCTCGTGGCGATCGTGGCGCTGGCCCCCGCGGCATTCGCCCATGTGCTCCGGTACACCGGGCGCGCGTGGGTCGCGTAGAGATCGGGCAGACTCCCCGGATGAGCCCGAGCGGCCTCGGCCCGTTCCTGCGCAACGTGCGGCTGGTGGCCCGCCGCGAGTACCGCGTTCGCGTGCGCAGCCGCGCCTTCGTCCTCTCCACGCTCCTGCTGGCCGCCGTCGCGGCCGGCACCGGCCTGGTTCCGATCCTCGTCCGGGCCCTGGACCGCGAGGCGGTGGTCCGGCTGGCCGTGCACGCCGACGACGCCGCGCTCCAGGCCCTGGCGATCCGATCGCTGGACACCGTCCTCAACGGGCGAACCCAGCTCGACCCGACCGCGAAGCAGGCCTGGGCGATCGAGCCGGCCGCCGACGTCCCCGCCGCTCGCGCGCGAGTGGTCCGCGGAGACCTCGCCGGCCTCCTCCTGGTGGGTCGTGATGCGGTCGGGACGCCCAGCTTCGAGTACGTGACGAACGCACCCCCGGGCGGGCGGCAGGTGGTCCTGATGCGGCTCGCGACCCTCGCGGTCGCAGTGAACGACCGGGTCGGCACGGTTGGCGGGCTGGTCGGCGATTTCCAGGTCACCGCCGCGGACCCCGCTGCCCCGGTGCCCCGGCCCGAGACGGACGCGGCGAGCCGGGCGATCCTCGCCACGATCCTCGTCATCCTCGTCTTCATCACGTCGGTGACCTATGGGATGTGGGTGGCGACGAGCGTGGCCGAAGAGAAGGGCAGCCGCGTCATGGAGGTGATGCTGAACGCGGCCACGTCCGGCGAGTTGCTCGGCGGCAAGGTCCTGGGCGTCGGTGCGGCGGGACTGACCCAGTACGCGGCGATCGTGGTGCCGGCCATCGGGGTTCTCATCCTCCAGGCGCCGCTGGCGCGGCTCCTGCTCGGCGATGGCGGGGCCGACGACGGGCCGCTGGTCGGGCTGACCGGCGGGATCCTCCTCGCGTTCGGGGTCTTCTTCCTGCTTGGGTTCGCGCTCTCGGCGCTCCTGTACGCGGCGGCCGGCTCGCTCGTCAGCCGCCAGGAGGACGTGCAGCAGGTCGCGCTCCCGATGCTCCTCCTCTCGTTCGGCGGGTACATCGCGGCGGCGATCGCAACCAATGCGCCCGACGCGGCGTGGGTCGCGCCGCTCTCCCTGGTCCCGTTCTTCAGCCCATACCTCATGCTCGTCCGGCTCATGGTCGGGCACGTCTCGGCGGGCGAGGTGGCGCTCGCGGTCGCGCTCCTGGTGGCGGCGATCGCGGCGGCGCTCTGGCTGGCGATCCGGGTCTACCGGGCCGGCGTCCTCCTCTACGGGCAGCGGCCGACGCTGCGGGCGGTGGTCGAGGCAGCCCGGGCGCGCCGATAGCGCAGGCCCCCGGCGACGGGCTCCATC
>JGI20193J14888_1000595_pt1 | contig 10421 bp, 10 predicted proteins | sample NGESurdeep092012_5_FD_14888 | JGI IMG/M metagenome (IMG submission 14888)
CCCTGGACGCCCCAAGGGAACAACGAAACCACCAAGAACCCGCTATCCAGCGGTCAAGAAGGCCGCTTGAGCTGGGGCGAACGTTTAATTGCAAGCTAAGAGCGCGCGCCAATAGGTGGCTGATTCAGGCGCCTGGACTACGGGCGTTTTGCGGCTATCTCGTGGCCACAAGGATCCCGGCGGGGGTGCGTCGGTCGCCGGCAAGAACGGCAAGCGACTCAGCCACCGAGGAGAGAAACAAGGTTGACTCCTTGCCGTCCAGTTCAAGGATGGCGGCCGCGGCGAGGTCTGAGGGGATTCGTCCCCGATCCCGCAGAGCGATCACGGCCTGAGCGAGTTCGACTCGACGGTCCGGCGAGTCGACGTCGGCCACCACCTTGTCCAGTACCTGATCGAATACCTCGACGTCGTCGTCCTGGAGGGCACTGATGGCACGGTCCATGTCGGGGGTGAGGATACCGAGTCGCAGCTGGAGTGACGTGTCGATCTCCGGCAGATAGAGCAACTGGTCAAAGAGGGACCGGAACTCGTCCCTATCGAGGCCCTTCAGGTCTGGGACCACCTCTTCGCAGAGCTTCGAAGGGAGATGGTGGATCTCTATGGCCTCGTCGTTCCCATAACAACAGCGTTTGGCCTTGCTGCCGCTCCCGCACGGGCAGGGTCCATTGCGTCTGATCTTGGCCATGGCCACCTCCTCTGAGCCCATTGTCACCGCCGTGCATGCGTCGGGGGTGGACCGCCCATGACCAGGGGAAAAAGGTCCACCGGTCGTTGTGTCGGACCGGACATAATCCGGCTGAGTCCCAACACCAACGAACCAGTGGAGGTCCCATGCTTGCACTCGAGCCGACCGTTGTCGACGCCATCTGGCAGTCCTTTGCCGCCTACCTGCCCAAACGCGGTCACACCACCCACCCCTTGGGCTGTCACCGACCCCGGATCTCCGACCGCGACTGCTTCGAGGCCATCTTGTTCCGGCTGGTCACCGGATGCTCGTGGGACGTGGCCGGGAGATTGGGAAAGGGAGGTGAGACCACCCTGCGGCGCCGGCGTGACGAGTGGGTGGCCGCCGGTGCGTTCCAGCACCTGGTCGAAGAGGCCATCAACGCCTTCGACAAGATGATCGGCCTCGACCTCTCCGAGGTGTCGGTCGACGGGTCGCTGCACAAGGCACCCATGGGCGGGGAGGGAACCGGACCCAACCCGACCGACCGGGGCAAGACCGGATGGAAGTGGTCGATTGCCACCGATGCCAACGGAGTACCGATCGGCTGGGTCACCGAAGGGGCCAACCGCAACGACTCCATCCTGCTCGCCCCGACCCTGGACGACGTGAAGCAGCGAGGTCTCCTGGCCGACATCGAGACCCTCTGGCTCGACCGAGGCTATGACTCCGAGCTCACCCGCACCCGCCTCGTCGAACGCGGTATCACCGACGCGATGATCGCCAAGAAGCGCAAACGGGGATCAGCCACCGGTACGAAGCATCAGCCCATGGGACTGCGGTGGCCAGTCGAGCGCACCAACTCCTGGCTGAGCAACTTCGGGCAGTTGAGAAGGAATACCGACCGGTTCAACGCTCACCGTCTGGCCCAGTTCGCCCTGGCTGTTGCCTTGATCATCACCGTCAAACTGGTGAAGTGGGCCAAGCGCTGGGACTCAATGGCTGTCGCCTAATGGCGCGCGCTCTTAGCGAACCACCCCCACATCTTGTGGCTACTCCGGTTAAATGGAGAGCCCAGTCCCGGCAAATGCGGAAGGGGGCCTCTTGAAATCTCTTCGAGGGTCTCGATGACTTCCTCTGCCCATCTTTCTGTAGCCTCAGGATCCTTTGGATCACCCGTGAAATACATGCGTCGAACGCCATCTTTCGACATGTTGCCTCCTTCTCATCGAGCCTGACATTGCCACCGTTCATTTCTGTCGGTTGGCGGAGCGGTCACAGGGTCAGGCCCCTCGGCTCCTCTGGATAAGTGGCTCGATTGTACATCCAGTCTCAAGGTTTCCCTAGGAGAGAGACCCATTGTTGGAAAACCGTTGGTAGTGGGTCAGTTTCAATCGAGGACCCGGTAATGGCCGGAACTACACTCCTACGCCCGGGCATGCGGACTCGTAAGCTGCTGGGATGGCGACCGGAAGCAGCGATCACCTCTACAACTTTCTTACGGCCGCTGGGGCCGTTGCGGCCCTCCTGGGCCTTGTTGGTGGCGTCGTAGTGGCCATCCTCTACAGCCGCAAGGCCACGGCTACGGTTTCCGCTCAGGCAATCACCGTGGACAGTGGTTCTGTTATAGCGGTCCGGCCGTCTGTGAATGCCATTGGACCTTTCAAGCTGACGTTTGCAGACTCCGACGGGGCGGTGGTTCAGGTCACTCCGGTTTTCGCTACTGAGATGGGGACCCGTACTGACAATCAGAACGCAAAGATACGAGAGGCATTCCCAACTGATGAAACCGGGAAGGCTCAGCTAGTCAGTCCAGGTGAGACGCTGACAACAACCTTGCTCTTCCGGGTCGATCCTTCGACGCCGCAATTGCTCGGATGGTTGGTCTCACTAAATATCGCTTCCAAGGGGGTCGTGCGCCACGGTCTTCACTGGGCGGATCGGGTCTTTGTGCCAGTAGCATTGGGTCAGACGAGCGGAGGGTACATGCCCGACCGGGAACAGAAGATGCCGGAACGGATTGATCTGTGGCCCCTTTCAGCTAAGAACAAGATCCCCCCAACCAGCGGGGCCGATGATGACGACGGGACCCCGTAGAAAGGGTCTGGCCAGGGCCAAGGCGAATCAGGGGCAGGACAGTGACTGAGCAAGATCGGGAAACCACAACGCCGGATGATTCCAACCTTGGAAAAAGAGCGGCCCAGAACAAGATTCACCCTACTCAAGGAGCTGACGACTCAGGTGGTGGCGCACAGAGCAGTCCAGACCAAAAGTCCGGCGACAATGACCAGGGGACATCAGGTGGGGACGAAGACACCAACGGTCAGTCCTAACCCCAATACCGTTTACTTAAGCTGTCAAGTCCCTGCGCCGGACCGACCGAATCTCGACCACCTATGAGAATCTGGCGCACAGTTCAAACCGTGTCCGAGACCTCGACATCCGCCTTTTCAAGCCACGCACCAATTCTCGGTTGGAAATCCCGATGAAATGCGCCTCGAACGATTTTGTTGTCGCTCGTAATCTGCAAAGGCTCCGCTACTCCGAAGGCCGAAAACAGATCGGCGACGATGGCCCGCACGCTCGACAATCGATCAGATCCGAGACCAGCCGATCCTTCAAGCGACAATGTGTGACGGGACACGCCTGTCCCACCTCCGATGGGTCTTGTGCCCGGGAGAACACCTTGCAGAGGCGAGCGACATTCGCCAAGTACCAGAGTCTTTGTTCCTCCCAGGACTTCCGCTGCGACCTGGATATCTCCAACCGCTCCCGCTCGAAGCGAATGTTGGGCAAGAACCCCCAACCCATTGATTAAGTCCCCCACCACAAACTCGTCATAGAGAGTCTGAGAGTCCTTCAAACTTCCAGGGTTCCCTTCACCTCCGTCGTAGGCAAATACGAGGACTCCGGATCCATCAAGCATGAGTTGGCCGCCTACTCGATAGGTCGAAGCAGTGTTCACCATGGAATCGTGAATGACCAGGGATCTGAAGCCAAGGGCGATCCGACATCGAACACCCCTGTCGTCGTAACAGGGAAAATCCTTCAGTCCATCAGGAACCCAACTAGCCCATTCCGTTCCAAGGTTGCGACGTAACTGAAGGTCCCCCGGACCATCCGGCACCAACCCGATGACCATCCAGACCCAGTCGGGGTGCTCAGATCCCAACGCAATGTTGTTGCCAATGGTAAGAAGTCGATCAAGTTCCTTTGCACGATCTGCGACGCTGACAAAGCGGCGTTGGTAGTGATCGGCGATTTCACTCTCACTCAGGTATCGGCGATGTCGTCCTGCACGAATCGGATACCTGAGTGAATCTCCAGACGCCACGGCGTGCGGAGTTCTTAGGCTGGGTGGGATCGAGACAACGTAGACAACCCCTCCTTCAACTTCGACGGTGTGGACTCCTATTGGCAAGTAAGGAAATATCCGGGAGGCTGACACTTGATCTATCCACAGCGGAAAATCGTCATCCTGTCGGCTAGGTCGAAATGAGACGGCTGCGCCCACACCATCCTCATCCACTCCGAACAAGAGCAACCCACCGTTACCGTTGGCCAGGGTTGCGAGGTCCAGAGCAGCCTCCTTCCTCTCACCATCAGTGCGTTCGTATGGTCGAGACTTGAACTCCAGGTCAGAATCCTCGACCAATCCGATCAACCGCTGGAGCTGTTCTATGCCGATTTGATCAATCCGGGTTCCCAACAGAGACCGCAAGCGAGGCGGCACCCAACTAACGCTCATAGTCGGACATCTTGCCAGTACTCGACGGAAGGCTTGGCGAGCCAAAAACGGTCGTATGTGACCCGACCTCACTGAGATAGCGGACGCCTGCCTGTCCCTCCGGGCCAAATCCCGTGGGTACTATCAATGTGTCATTATAGTTGTGTAGGACCGTTTATGATACAGTGGCGGCATGGGAGATTTGCTCGGGTACGCAAGGGTGTCCACGGCAGATCAGGATCCCGCCCTGCAACTCGACGCACTCAAAGCGGAGGGTTGTGTGAAGGTATTCACTGACAAGGCTTCGGGAAAACTAGATCGCCGTCCACAACTTGACCGGCTCTTGGATCAACTTCGACCTAGCGACACGGTTGTGGTGTGGCGCTTAGACAGATTGGGGCGTTCGCTCCGTCACCTGATCCAGCTATCTGAAGATTTGGCAGAGAAACAGGTGGGGCTGAAGAGCCTAAGCGAGGCCATCGATACCAGTTCTGCAAACGGACGCCTTTTCTTCAAGCTAATGGGGTCGCTCGCTGAGTTTGAAAGGGATCTAATAAGTGAACGAACTCGTGCGGGACTCGTTTCTGCCAGGGCACGGGGCAGAGTGGGCGGGAGACCTCCCGTGATGACGCCGGAGAAGATCAAAGTGGCGAGGCAGATGTACGAGACGAAAGACCACACCGTCGAGGCCATCGCCAAGACGCTCGGAGTGAGCAGGAAGACCATCTATCGGCACCTGGAGTAAACAGTATCTGCGCCAAAGTGGGGGCTAGCCCGTTGGTCCAAAAACCCCAAGCTGCCCTTTTTCCGCCGGCGAAGTCCTCGAAATTCCGTCTCCGAACACTCCGCTGGCAGTACAAGTCACTCCGCAAATCGGGAAGGACCAGGAGAAACCGAACATGGTTATGCACCCCGACGCCGCTCATTCAGCGATCCGAATAATCGGAGATCAGGAGTCGACGGTTGTCCCGTACGCCAAAAGCAGAGTACCCATCGGCACCGGCTTCATCCTGCACGTACCTGGCGAATCATTGCCTTTGCACCACGGCTACCTGATTACCGCCGCCCATGTCTTGGAGGGCCAATCCAATATCGAAATGCAACCTACAAAAATGGACGGCACCCTCTACAATCCGCCTATTGCAGTTGGGGGCTGGCGAGTGCCAGATCCCAATCTTGATCTTGCAGTTGCACCTCTTCGGGAATCCTCCCCTGATAAAGCTCCTTATTGGGCCAATCCTCTATCTCGTGCTATTCCTACCGGTTTCATTCAATCGGTCGAGCCGGGTGATCCCATTCTTTATGTTGGGGTACTCACTCCCCTTGATCGAAACATGGTGAGGTCCGGAACCATCGGGGCAGTGGATCAGACGGGCGTTCAGCACGTTGGCGGCTACGAATATCCATGCCACCTGGTGGATTGTCGCTCGTATGGTGGCTTCAGTGGTTCACCGTGCTTCCTCTACAAACCTTTCCCCATATTGGAGCCGTCTTTATGGCCGCTACCCCAAGACGAGTTTCCCCAGCCTCCTCACCCCATGGGGGCAACTGCACACGTCATTCTTCTCGCCGGCATGTTCACTGAGCACTTAACGGATAAACCGGGTACGGATTCGATGGCAAGCCGGTACGGAGTTGGAGTGATGCTCCGCAGTCAGGACATCAGGACCGTCCTGATGTCCAATGAGATGCGAGACGAAAGGAAGAAGTGGGAGGACGACGTGGAACTATGAGCTGATGGGCTTACCCGATCGATGACTAGCCCCTCACTGCTCAAGGAACGGGGACAGATTTTCCTTCACGGTCTTTGTAAGAGCGGCACCGAGGCTGTCCAGGTCTCTGAACAGCTCAAGGCGTGTTAGTCCTAGGTTCTCGCACAGATCGAGCGCCTCGGGCATCCACTCCGGCCGAATCCGTATCCTGGTGGCCATTGTCTTGTGCACCTCGTGGACGAAACCAGTTGGCTTCCCTATGTTCGGTATGAGGGTCATGACGCTCTGCTGGGCGACAACTCTGGGTGCTGAAGCACGGGGTTGGATAACCAACGGGACTAAGCTCTGCGTGTTTACGGCCCACTCGGCTGACAGAAAAACAGCTTCTGTGTACTCCCAACGCTGAACTGTCCATCGATCGGGTGCAACACCACTGGTGACTTCCATAAGCGACTCCTGCCACTCGTCATCCTTCCGAGTAGCGGCGATACGAACCCACACTGTCTCTTCCTCGTCGATCAACTTCAGGACTTCGTCTGGCGCTTTTTGTCCCTGTTCGATCATGAGGCAACACCAGCAGCGAGGAGTTCTGCTTGCTGCATGACAAGCTGGACAGCGGCCTCCTGCTTGTCGGGCGGATACTTGTACTTCGTGAGCAGGCGCCGGATGTGCCGACGAAGGCTCGCCCGCACCTGTTCCTTCTTGTCCCAGTCCACCGTGGTGTTCGCTCGCACCACATCGACCAATTCCTGGGCGATGCGCTTGAGGACGTCGTCCCCAAGTTCCATCACTGCCGAGTCGTTCTGACAGACCGCATCGTAGAAAGCGAGTTCGTCGTCTCGAAGGCCGAGCGTCGCACCACGACCGTTTTCGGTCTTCATTTCCTTCGCTAACGCCACCAGCTCGGCAATGACTTCGGCAGCAGTGAGTGAGCGGTTGTTGTACGACCTCATTGCCCGCTCCAGCATCTCGGAGAATTTCCTCTCGGCAACGACGTTGCGCCTCGACATCGAACGGACCTCGGAAGCCAGGAGTCGTCGCAACAGCTCGATCTGCACGTTCGGATGTGGGTTTGTCGTGAGTCGCTTGGCGAACTCATCGTCGATGATGCTGAGGTCAGGTCGCCCTATCCCAGAGGCTGCGTAGATATCGATGACGCCGGACGCTGTCACTGCGTCCGAGACCACCTGCCGAATGGCGGTCTCCAACTCCACGTCATCATCGGAGCCAGGTCGATCCTCTGCTCGTGCCCGTCGCAGTTCGACTGCAACGGCCTGGAAGAACGAGAGATCATCCCGATAGTTCATTGCTTCGGGAACGGAGACGACAAGGGTGAAGCTCTGTGACACCAACCGGACATGCTGAAGGAACCGATCTGGCAGGTCCATCTCTTCCCCGCCGAGCAAGTGCTCCAGGGCAGCCATGATCGCCTCAATCCTGGCCCGGTCGCTCCCCGAGTCCAGCGCTTCTCGCCAGGGACAGCCGTACAGCAGCTCGCAGCAGACCTCGTGGTTTTCCTGGAGCAAGGCAAGCGCCTCGTCGATCGGAGCACCTACCTCCTGACGTGCTCGGTCACGATCCGTGTAATCGGCAAGCGCAGCCCGCAAACTTTCGGCAATGCCGATGTAGTCAACGACAAGCCCTCCTGGCTTGTCGAGAAAGGTCCGATTCACTCGGGCGATGGCCTGCATCAGTCCAGCCCCTCGCATCGGCTTGTCCACGTACATCGTGTGCAGCGATGGTGAGTCGAAGCCCGTGAGCCACATATCCCGGACGATGACGAGTTCTAGGGAATCGTCCGGGTCCTTGGCTCGTTCCTTGAGCGCCCGGAGACGATCCTTGTTGCGGACGTGGCGGTTCATCTCTGGACCATCGGACGCCGATCCTGTGATGACGACCTTGATCTTGCCGCTGGCATCGTCGTCGGAATGCCAAGCTGGCCGGAGCTTGGTGATCTCGTCGTACAGGCTGACGCAGATTCGACGGCTCATGCAGACGATGAGGCCCTTGCCGATTTCTGCGGAGTGCCGCTTCTCCCAGTGATCCACGATGTCCTGGGCAACTTGGGCAATGCGCTTCTCAGCGCCAACGATCGCTTCGACACGAGCCCATCGGGTTTTGAGCCGTTCCCTGGTGTCCACCTCAGTCAGCTCTGTGACTTCGTCGAACTCCTCGTCCAGTCTCGTGCGGACTTCGTCCGGCAGCTCGACCCGAGCCAGACGGGCTTCGTAGAAGACCTTGACCGTTGCCTGATCTTCGACAGCCTGTGTGAGATCGTAAACGTCCACGTATTCGCCGAAGATGGCTCGCGTGTCCTTGTCTGCAGTCTCGATCGGGGTTCCGGTGAAGCCCATGAAGGCAGCGTGGGGGAGCGCATCCCGAAGATTGCGGGCGAGTCCGTCGATGAGGTCGTACTGCGTCCGGTGTGCCTCATCGGCCACCACCACGATGTTGTGTCGATCCGAGAGCACTGGAAAGTTCCGGTTGGCGTCCCGGTCTTCCTTGGTGAGGCCGAACTTCTGCATGGTCGAGAAGACGATGCCGCCCGATGCCTTCGACCGCAGAAGCTCACGAAGGTTCTCTCGGGACGCAGCTTGCACAGGAGTCTCTGGGAGCGTCCGAGCCGGAGCGAACACCTCGTCGAACAACTGGTCATCAAGATCGTTGCGGTCCGTCAGCATGACAACGGTTGGGTTAGCCATCCCAGGATGGCGCATCACCTTGCCTACGTAGAAGAGCATCTCCAGGCTTTTGCCACTTCCCTGGGTATGCCAGACCACACCAGCACGACCATCTCCCCTCTCCATCGCCGAGAGGGTTGTGTCCACAGCCTTGATGACGGCGTGAAACTGGTGATACTTGGCAAGCCGCTTGATCACACCGCTGCGCTCGTCGGAGAAACTGATGAAGTTCCGAACGAGGTCCAGGAAGCGAGCAGGCTCGAAGACCCCTCGCACGAGGACCTCCATCTCGGGGGTACCAAGGGCAGCCAGTCTCTTGCCGTCGATCGTCTTCCAGGGGGCATAGTGCTCGAACCGTCCAGAGAGCGGTCCCATCCGAGCCTGCGTGCCAGTCGAAATGACGCACACAGCGTTGTATGCGAGGAGCGCTGGAATCTCGGCGGCGTACGTGCGGAGCTGGTCGTAGGCACCCCTAAGCGTTGCCCGCTCCTCGCCGGGAACCTTCAGCTCCAGAACGCCGAGGGGTAGCCCGTTTACGAACAACACGATGTCAGGACGCCGAGTGCTCTGGTCGCCCTCAACTGTGTACTGGTTGACGGCAAGAAACTCGTTCCGGTCTGGGTGCTCGAAGTCCACGAGCCAGGCGATGTCGTGACGGGACTCGCCGCTATCGACTCGCCGTTCAATGGGGACGCCGGTCGTCAGGAGCTTGTAGATTCGCCAATTCTCGGCAAGTACGTCCGCACTCTCAGGACGGCGGACCGTGGCTACAACCTCGTCGATGACGGATGCTGAGAGCGAAGGGTTCAGACTGCCGATGGCTGTACGGAGATGTCCCTCCAGGAGGACGTCTCGATAGCTTGACCGCTCGGCACGAGGTTCGTCTGGAGCGATGTCCGGACCGTAGAGAACGTCCCAACGGAGATCAGCGAAGTAGTCGAGACAGACCTCCTCGACTCCAGATTCGGCAATGAAGGACCTCATACCGCTGCCTCTACTTGCGAAGCAACATCTCGAATGCGGAGCTCACCACTGACGAGGCGTGGTAAGAGAGCATCACGAATCCGACGAAGAAGGATCGACTCATTGAGAAAAGCCCTCAGCATTTCAAACGCTGGAGCAGCCTCATCGGCAAATACCGCTAGTGCTTCTCGATCAGGACTCCTGATGGCATAGCGAGATATCGCCTCTGCCGGACACCGTTGACGTCCAGAGCTACCCGACATATGACGCACTGCGTAGTCGCGAAACCGATCACTCCGAGCGAGAAAATATGCAAACTGCAAGGGAAGTGCTTCATGGGGCCGAAGTACAATAAATTCAGTTGACCCCACGCCGACTTCTGAATCCGACAAGCAGTCAATAAACCCGATCTTTCCATTTTCCAGACACGGGGTAATCCGGGCCATGACCGTGTCGCCGTTGATAAATCGACTGCCGGAAGTTGGTGCTCTCACGTCGGCCCTATCGACAAGGGCAGAATCTGTCGGCAGGGCGGCCATGTCTATGTACGGTGCTGTAGCTTGAGACGGTTTGGTGGCTCTTCGGAAATGAGTGGGGTGTAGGGGTCCCTGGCGCGTAGCAGGGGCCCTGCCAGTCTGTCGGTGTCTAACGCCTACAGAACGGAAGAGCCCCTG
>JGI20193J14888_1000596_pt1 | contig 10418 bp, 13 predicted proteins | sample NGESurdeep092012_5_FD_14888 | JGI IMG/M metagenome (IMG submission 14888)
CCTGCTGCCCTGCTGCCTCGCGCAGTCTCCCGCTGCAGCCGGGCCACCCATTCGGGTTGCCGCCCATGAGTGTCTTTAGGGGACCTCGAACAATGACGATTTTATCGATGGTTCGGCTGCCGCTTCGGCGGGACGCTTATTTTCATTGTTGATTTAGCGCGGATGCGTTTCCGTTTTGCAGAGGCCGCCCCGTTCAGGGCGCCGGTCGCGAGGCTGCTCCCCAAATGACCGGTGCCGTACTCACTCTGCTCAGCTCTCAACTTAAAGGGATGCGCGAAGCAGCAAAAGCCGACGATGTCCGCGCAATGATGCAACACGATATGAGGTTCCATGAGATCATCATCGAGGCATCAGGAAACAACGTTTTACTCGACATGTGGCACTCTCTTCGCATCGAGACCGGCACCTTCGTAAGCGTCATTAAGTCTGATTGGGATCTGGGCATGATCGCAGAAATGCACGCTCCCGTATTTCAAGCTTTAAAGCTTCGCGCCCCGGATCTTGCTGCGAAGCAGTTGCGTAATCATATTGAATTTTTTGGCTCTTTGGTTCTTAAAAGCACCCAAATCCTGCAATCGAACGAAAGCCAGAACATTTTGCGCCGGGCCGATCATGGGATTGAAGTTCGTAAAACGAGCCGTCGAGAAAAAGCGAAGCGAAGCCGTGCGCAATCGCCTTAGCTTTTTTCTAATCCATCAATTCAGTCATGTGCGACATGCCAAGACGCATTTAAGCGTAGACTCTCCAGGAACAGATGTCCGCTCTGTCATTAGCGGGCATCGAGGCAATACTGCTAGATCTGGCCTGCTGCCGGTTCGGTTGACACCCGCTTAAGCTAATCCAGCCTGCCGCTCGAACTCCATAGGGCTCATATAACCGATCGTCGAGTGCCGGCGTTTCGGATTGTAGAAGCGCTCGATGTAGTCGAACACGTCGGCCTTGGCTTCGTCGCGCGTCCGATAGATTTTACACGCTGTGCGCTCCGTCTTCAGCGAGGAGAAGAAGCTCTCCATCGCCGCATTGTCCCAGACGTTGCCCGAGCTGCTGATTCCTGCCCAAGCCGCCCATCATAACGAGATGATGTCGCCCGCCGTAACGGAATGATGCCGCCCACCATTACGAGATGATGCCGCCCACCGGAACGGAATAATCCCGCCCGGGGTCTGGAACAGCGCGCTCGCCTGCTTGCCGCCGAAAGTAGCTTTTTCACGCTGAGGCGCTGGCGGAGGCGCAGTATTTGCATGACCTATATGCGTTTCTTCTTCAGTTTTTAATATTGCTCTGCATCTTCGCCAGCAGTTCCTGAATCACCATTCGTCGTGACCGATCCCAAATCGACCGTTTGGCAAGGACCGGCAGCGTTAGTGCACGCTTGAGGACTTTTATGGCCTCCGTATATTCATGCTGTTCATAGAGAAAGTCGCCATAGAAGTAATTTGCATCCAAACCGTTCGGAGCATTCGTGATTGCTTCCTGGAGATAATGTCGGGCTTTAGACTTGTCGCCGAAGCCTAAAGGAAACTCGGGAACCCGATAGTAAAGCACTCCGAGGCTCGTCGGCGCTGCTGCATCCAGCGTCACGGGATCGATTTTTTCAACCTTTTCGAGAATATCGCGCGCGCGCTTTGCCAGTACGAGAGCCTTGATGGGGCTACCATTCTCGCTCGCCCTGCTCGCTGGTGATAATTCCGACCCAAATCGTCGCCTCGGGACTCCCCTGATATCGTTGTGCGATATCGGCAGCATGCTGCGCAAGAACAGCCATCTGCTTTTCCTGCTCATCGCGATTGTCGATCTGAAGCTTAACGTGTTCCCAATCGCGTGAGAGAAGTTTAATTTCACCACTAAGAACCAGATTTTCAGCAGCTTGAACGACGCTAGAGTCGCCGATGAGCAAGAGAGCAACAATTGCGACAACGGCCGCTCTAACTTTTTTAAACATCATGTACTTCCTTGCGGCGCTCCAGAAGGATTCAAGATGCGAATAAGTTCTTTGCCTTACGATCGTTACGCGCAAGAGCAGCATCGACGACCCCGCGGCAAGAATGCATATCGTATCTCCTCTCAGTTAGGGCAGTACCCTAAGTGCGCCAAGCGTCCAGACGCATGTTCGGTTTGGGTGAATCGCGTCGGTTTCGTGATATCCGCGATAGGTCCGCGATCCGCGCTGTCGGATGGACACATTAAATTTCCCCTCTCCGTAAGCGGCGAAAGGGTCAGGATGAAAGATGCTCTATGCTGAATGTGGGTCGTACTGAACGTGCTTAGCTGCGTCCGCGCAGCCAAGCGTCGACGCTGAACCGTCCGCTACCGCAAATGAACAGGAAGCAGAAGCCGCCTATCATGGCAATATTCTTGTAGAAGCTCGAATCCTGGATACGCCGCACATTGGCGTCAGTAAACTGCCAATAGCGGTGTGAGGTAAATGTCGCGACAATCATGAAGACAATCATCACCAGCACGACGTAGCGGGTCGCAAGACCGAGAATCAGCGCAATACCGCCGAAGAACTCAGCCAGAACGGAGGTGTAGGCGAGGAAGGCTGGAATTCCCCGTCCCTGCAACGTGGCGGCATAGGTGCCAATATCAAAGAGTTTGCCATAGCCGCTGCGCACGAAGATCAAGCCAAGCAGAATACGGCCAATCAGGAGGACGGTATCAGACGTGCTCGCGGCCAGGCCGTCGGTGCACGACAGCGGGGGATACGAACTACTTTCACTACGTGATATCATAACGACTTTCCTCTTTTGCTTCGGGCCATGCGCCTTATGTCCGCGCCGCGCCCGGGCGATTATCGCTTCGTAAATAACTGATGGACGCCTCGCCCGCGCAGCTCGGCGAGATACCCAGTAACCACCCCAAACTCAGTACTAAACTCCATCTGAACCAGGATCATCAGATCGCCTGGCAACAGCCGCGCGAACCAGAGTTTGCCCTCATAGGCTCCCTCGGTCAGCCCGCTGTCGTCCAGAAAGCCGGCGATTGCCTCGCGCCGCATGCGACAGACATGCGTCGTACCAGCGAAGTTGCGATCGGCGGCCACCTCGGGCGCCACATCGGTGAAGTGAAGGTCGTAACGGCGGCGCCCGTCAAAGACGGCGACAACGAGTGCACATGAGCCTCGATAGGCGAGTTGCCGCTCAATCATAAAGAAGGCCGTCAGCTGATCGACGGTGCCGCGCATCAGCGGCGGAGTGACTGGCGTGCGCGTTTCGACCGGCGGTGTCGACTCGCCGGTCACCACGCCGTTGGTTGCGTATTTGACCCGGTTACGGTTAACGACTCCGTTGCGATGCACCACGCCCAGATATGCTTCTGGGAGTGCTGCATCTTTGGTGAGCCTACCACGCACCTCCGAGTGGCTCGTCAGATCTAAGAACACGGCAGCGATGCCTCGGCTCTCGACATCCGTCGTGATTGCATATCGTTCGGCTGCTTCCTCCACTATGGTGTGGTTCGTCGCCACGTGAACGCCCGCGGTGCCAAACATTTCAATTCGCATCTCGATTCGATCTGGATCGCCCGCCTGCGCGGTGGTCAGCAAGAGCAGCGACAATCCTGCACTCGGTGCGGTGCGGTTAAGGTAATAAGCCAGACGCTGGAGGCGCGCCCGCGGAGACGCGATCTTTTTCTTCCATAAACTGCCGCCAAACATTGGTGCCGCGCTGCGATGCCGGTGTGAAATGGCTAACAAGCTTGTGCATCTGTTGGAAATAAGCGCAAACACGGATTTGATGACTGCACCGGTTCTGGACATTCGACCAGCTCACACACTTCGCCCGAGTGTCATTTGCGATGCAAGCAGCCGCCAAGCCAAATCGAGGACGCCGAGCGATAATTCAGATGGATGGAGCGCGCCCACGTGACCGGCCAATAGGCGGCTGAAGGTGCGAGGGTGTGCCGCCAGCGCACGCAGCGCGCGTCGCCGCAAGCCATCCCTGCCGTCCATGAGGAGCAATAGACGCGCCATTAGCCGTGGCATTCGTCCAATCTCGCGATGGACAGCGTCATACGTACTAATATCTCCGGTAACGAGAGCCGCTGCGAGGGCACTTGCCTGGCGAAACGCCAAGGCGAGCCCTTCCCCCGTAACAGCATCGACTGACCCGGATGCATCTCCCACCAATGCGATGCGGCCCCGGGTCACGGCGGGCAATTTGACCGACATCGAAATTCCGCCACGCGGTCGACCGATCGGCTCTGCGCTCCCGAGGCGGCTCGCAAGCACTGGAAACAGGGTCGGCAGATCCGATAAGCGTACCTTCTGTGCACTTCCGAGCATCGCGATGCATACCTCGTCCGCTCCAATAGGCGTCACATTTGCTTGGCATTGGTTGTGCCAGTAAACCTCAACAAAATCGGTCCACGGTCGTATGCGAAAGTGCTGACGCAATCCGATTCGACGGGCGCCATTCCAAACCGGCTGCAGCCCGGCCCACTGGCGCACGCGAGAATGAAATCCGTCGGCCCCAATGATCCATCGGCAGCGCACCGTTCGATCGCCGATCTTGACCCCAGAAGGATCGATACCTTCTACCCGCGATTGCCAACACGTTACGACGCCCGCGTCCTCCGCACGCTCCATTAGGATTCGATGAAGCAGGGTTCGGCGAATGCCCAGACCAAAATTTGCATTATTTGGAAAAAGCGCTTCAGCTTCAATTTCGTTGTCCAAAAACCGTATGCCTCGAAAGGGCGCCCCATGCTCAAGACCTAACTCCACGCCGATCCGACGCAATGCTGTGATCCCATCTGGCATCAGGCCTTCACCGCAAGCTTTGTCGATGGGCGCTTGAGCCCCATCCGCAACAACAACTTCAAAGCCGCTACGGCGAGCAGCAAGCGCAGCAGCGAGTCCGGCTGGACCGCCACCAATTACGAAGACGTCAGTTTCTGACGGAACAGCGTGCAAGGTCACCATCGCAGCAAGATCAATTCCGAGCAGAACCCCGGGCCCATTGCCAAGAGCACACCATATGTCCCGGGTGGAGGTGCATGATTCATCAGAATCTCCTCGAGCACGAGGAGAACCGAGGCGGAGGAAAGATTCCCAAACCGTTTCAGGCTATTCCACGACTGCTCCAGATCTCTATCTTGCAGCCCCAAGGTGTCCTGAATAGCGTCGAGTACTTTTGGTCCGCCCGTGTGTATCACCCAGTTGCCGATATCAGCACGACGTAGCTTGTACCTGCCCAAGAATGCGTCGACATCTCCAGCCAAGTTATTTCTGATCAGTTCCGGCAAGCGGGGCGATAGCACGACCCTGAAGCCGTTTTCTGAGATATCCCAACCCATAATTTCTTCCGTGTCGGGATAAAACACCGAACCGCAGCCCAGAATCCGCGGTCGCCCCCTGGTCGAGATGCGCGAACCAGTTGAAGGGGAATTGGCGCTCTTGGAGCCCCTCACGACCACCGCCGCAGCACCATCGCCGAAGAGTCCTGCCGCAATCAGGTTTTTCGTCGACATATCGTCGCGCTGCATCGTCAGAGAGCAAATCTCCACACAAAGAAGTGCTGCGGTATGATCAGGATAGGCCAGCGTGTAATCAGCTGCTCTGCTCAAACCAACAGCACCGCCCGCACATCCAACGCCAAAGATGGGAGTACGTTTGATATCCGGCCGTAACCGCATGCGATTGATCAGTCGAGCATCCAACGAGGGGCTTGCGATACCTGTTATCGAAACGACGAACAGCGCATTAAGATCGTCCCGGGACATCCCTGCCCGTTCGAGGGCTGTATCAATCGCACGAATTCCCAATTCCTGTGCCACCTCAAGCCAAGCGGCGTTTGTCTCGCCCCAAGAGGTAAACTGCGCATATCGCTCCAGTGGAAAGGCAAAATGGCGATAATCCACTCCAACGCGGGAATGGAGCTGTTCAAGCCGCTCGGGCCTTTCCAGTTGGCCCTTCCAATAAATGCTTTTGAGCGCGGCAGTGATAGTGTCCTGAGAATATCGATGCTCGGGCATCGCACTCGCTACGCCGGCTATCCTCACAGGTATTTCCCCACTCCGCCGCGACGCCGTTCGACTTTCATCCGCATCTCCCCATTCAAACGATCTAGCGTTCTAACCCTGCCACGTTGACTCTCTCGTGCGCCGTCTCTTAATAATTGCTTCGTTCGCCCAAAGATATAAAGCGCCGCATGATCGAACTGGGTCATATGGATCCAACGACGCGTTGCGCGATACCGAGCGCTTCGGTCCAGAAGCTGCTGGAAGTGTGCATCGAGTCCACAACCTGCTCGACAGCAGCCACAAAGAAATCGAGCTGCTTGTCATTGATCATGAGTGGTGGAGAAATTTTTAACACCATGAAATCGTTGCCGCAGACCTGATTCAATATTCCATGATCTCGAAACATACGCATAACCACAATCTGGCCGAATATTGCGGGATGGATCTTTGCAAATGTCTCGAATGGTATCCGAAATTTAAGAGAACGAGGTGCCTTGAATTCTATTGCATTGAGCAATCCAAGGCCGCGGATCTCGCTGATCATTTCGTATTTGGCCAGGCGCTCGACGAGCGCGCGACGAAGGAGCTCCCCGGCTATTGTCGCGCGTTGTCCGAGCCGCTCGTCCTCCAGGATATCAAGCGTGACCAAGCCGGCGCGCATCGCAAGGCTATTTTCACCGAAGGTAGAAGTGTGGATCAACGCGCGCTTCAGCGAGCTGTATACCGAATTGCAGATGGCATCAGACATCAGCACAGCACTGCATGGAACCAACCCGCCGCTGAGTGCTTTGGCCAGAACGACCATGTCAGGCTCAACGGCAAAATTGTGTGCAGCGAGAAATGGACCAGTCCTGTACAGACCGGTCTGGACCTCATCCAGGACGAAAAGCGTATTGTAACGGCGGCAGAGTGCCTGAACGTTGGAGAGGTACTCACGTGACGGCACAAGAACGCCGCCCTCACCCTGGATCGGCTCTAGCATGAATGCAGCAAAGGCCTTGGTGGCGAGTTTCCGCTCCAGTTCCTCCGTGTCGCCGTACGGAATAAATTCTATGTTGGGCAGCAGCGATCCGAATCCTTCCTTCCAGAAGGCATTCGACATCAAAGAGAGTGCACCGCATGTGAGGCCGTGAAATCCTCCCGACGCGCACAAAATACCGGGGCGTCCCGTGTGCGCACGGGCAAATTTGATAGCCGCTTCGACGCCCTCGCTGCCCGAGCTTGCGAAGAAGGCCTTGGTAAGGCGGCCACCGGCGAGCTTGCAAAGCCTCTCGGCAAGTTTTCCTGCAAGTTCAGCGACGTGGCTCTGCAGCATCGCGGGCCCGGATTTGTCGAGCTCATCTTTGAGAGCCGCAATGACCCGCGGATGATTGTGCCCCACATTATGAACGCAGTACCCTGAATTGAAATCCAGGATGGTTCTGCCGTCCGCCGTATGAAGTTCCGCTCCGCTACAGCGCACATAACTTACATTCATCTGCGCTACGTCGAGCAATCTAACCCACTGTGGATTGACGTAACGCTCGTAAAGATTCTCGCTATTATCGTCGCTACGCATTGCCTGGAACATGGAACTTTCCTCAACCGCCGCAGCGGGCGAGCTTTGCCGCTGTGAGCAAGGACTTCGATGGCCCGCAGCAATTTTGCAGCACGCTGACGGTAAATGATGAATCGGCCAAGCCAAAGCCGATCACGCAAAGGTCTAGTGCGAACGCTTCACTCATGCAGATCGCATCACGGCGCGTGTCGATCGCGCATGTGCTGATAACCGCGCCCGCGGGAAGTTGGGAAAGCATCAGTCTGATTATACCCGCTCGGGCTCCTGCATGGTTTTCGCATCGGTCGCTGCGTCGTTCAGTTGCCAGTCGTAAGAGTCCGCGTGAATGGTCGCAAAAGGTGCCAGCACTTGCGCCGTGGCTGAATTGGCGTATCGGCGAAGATGCGTGATAACGCCTTGCCAGCTACCGCCAAAATCCTCCTGGTACCACTTGTATATCGATGAAACCGTAAGGCCGCCGGCTTCAGCCCGGACACCGCGGGGGTGATTGACATAGAGGCGCGCGCAGCGATCGAGCATGGCTTGCAAACTTTTAGCGGTGAAGGGGGTCGGCATCAGCGTAGGGCACCCAATCGAGGCGCAGTTGACTCCATAATGGATACGGTTGTCTTTAAATAGCGGCCGAAGGATGCGGTGCTCGATATCATCGAGCGCGACCGCTTCGCCTCCGATCTGGATCAACTTTGCCTGCCATGGTCCCGTCCCACCAGTGATGAAGTTGGGAAGAAATGAGCCACCAAGAGAAATCTCGCGAATTGACGTTACAGGATAGTGGTCGAGAACGGCTTTGACCGTCAGCGCATTATAAAGATTAATCCAATAGGCGAATTGCTCTGCCGGGTTCAACGAATGCACCAGAACGTTAGACATGTTCTCGAGATATCGATCTAATGCCTGTCCATCGATTGCGGACACTTCGCCGTAGCGCAGTCGGTAGATTCCGTCCGGCTCTTCGACGAGGTAGCGGCGCAGGAATATCCCCCACGCTTGATGATCGATGACAACCCGAGAGGCCGGGTCGTTCGCCGCCCACTTCTGCCAAAGCTGCGCGGCCGGAGCCGATATTCCCGATCGCGATGCGATGGTGTTGGCGATCAATGCCAGACCACCGCCGAGTACCGAGCGGCGCAAGATGGGAGCCATTGAAAAGCACCTTTCTGCTCGTTGTCGGAATTGGAATAAGGCATCCTGTCGGTCCGGTCGCAAATGACAAGCGCCACTAAATGCTACTTACCTTTATCCGCCAGATGGCAAAATCTCGAATCGCCGCTCGATCAAATCCGCATCGTCGAATTGACGTCGCCCGACCAGCGCGGTGGCATGCCGTCCCCATTCCCGCATGGCGCCGGCACTTTCAATGCCCAACGGCCAGGTGACCAGCCGCTCACCGCGATCCGTGCCGGGCACGATGCCAGTCGGCCCGAAGGCGCTGCGTGTACCGTCTGCGGTCGGAATCGTTCGCAGTTCACTATCATCCGCCATCGCGTAGTTCGCACCACGGCCACCAGCGTCTGGGTGGACATCGGTGAGATAGTGACTCCGAGTTGTCATGCGAACGACAATCCGCTGCGGCGCCTCGATCGCGGGCAGCGTGCGCGGCACGAAAGCCCATTCGACCTTTGGGTCCGGCGGCGGTATGGGTCTGACCCATGGCGTCGGGAAGAACATATGGTAGCAGCCGCAAAGGTGAATGGAATCGTAGACGAGCGGACGCCCCGATTGATTCAAAGTAACTCGAAAGGCGATCCCGTCGAGCTTTCCCGACAGCGGATCCAGTGAGCTGCTCTGCGGGCGCTCCGGAAACCAGATCATGTAAACCAGCTGCACGAGCGTACGTCCGCCGTAGCGCGTAAACGCGAGGCGGCGGTACACGGTGGGGCGCGAAACGTCTACTTCGGGTGTTTCGCCAGCACCCCATCGCAGCGGCCCGAACCGATCATACTCACCGGTGGTTTCGATCTCGAATACCGGAGCAAACGTCGCAAACAGGATCTCGGTTTCGCGATCGCCGAATTGGGGGACGCCGAGCGCATCCGTCTTTGCATTTGCAAGAATCGAGGCAATACGCTGGGCCGGCGCGGAGTTGTCTGGCGGCTGATAGCGAGTGAGGCCCTGTTGCTCTATGGTCCCTGCCGCCGTCTGCTGAAACATATAGGCCGCTTCTTTTTGCCACTTCTTGGCAAATTCGAAGAACGCCACACTGACGACGGGGTAAACTCCCACAGTGCGTTTCAAATCGTCATAGTCATCCGGTACCTGCGCGCGCTCTACCAACATGCGTTTCCGCGAAGCGGCGTTTGCATCCGCCGCCGCCAGTGAATTGGCACATTGATTGGTACGTGTCGTCGCTTCCGACCGGCTGCTGACTTCAAGCGCCACCAGCAGATGCTGAGGCACATTTTTTATTTCATAACTACGGGCGCGCTCGTCGAGAGCTTTCAAGTGTTTCGTCCATGCAGCAAAGGCGACCGAATCTTTCTGTGCCCGCTGCCGAAACGACGCCAAAAAGCGGTTGACGCGGAGATAGGGAAACCCGGGAACTCGATATGCCTCGGCATCCCGGACCCCCGCTCGGTCGATGGTTTCATCTAGCCTCGTGAACCAATCGACACACTCTTTGACCTCCACCGATCGGAACTCCTGATCAGACCGAGGAGGCTGATCTATTACTGCGCAACCTACCGCCAACATCATAGCCCCCGCCGACAGCAGCAATTCGAAGCTGCGTCGTTGGTTCCTAGTAAAATGTGGCAAATACATTCCAGAGTCCTAGATTGCCGGCTCAAGTTTCGCGCGACCCGCACCGTCGTACAGCACTCGCACCAACATCCTAGCTCACAGTTCGGCGAAGACGGTATGAAGATTAAGCGGCGGTGGGATGATCACCCATACGAGCCGC
>JGI20193J14888_1000597_pt1 | contig 10417 bp, 16 predicted proteins | sample NGESurdeep092012_5_FD_14888 | JGI IMG/M metagenome (IMG submission 14888)
GGTCGTCTTCGAGCACATAGAACGGTGGACGCCAGTAGTCACCGGTTGCCTCCATCGCGATCAGCGTGACCCCTTGTCCGACCAGCCAGTCCCGCAGTTCTAGCAGCGCGTTGGTGGTCGTGGCGAAGGTGCGTACCTCGGTGTGGCGCTGGTTGGCCCGAGCTCCCGGGCTGCGCACGCACGCCTTGACGTCCTTCTTGGACACATCCAACCCTGCGCAACGGTCATGTAGAAGATCCACGACCGGCTCCCTTCCCTCTTCGATATGGATAGAAGGGGCCCGCACGGGAGGGAGCCGTCAAGGTTAGACAGAAAGAGTCTGCGTCACGTGCTCTACGGCAACAATCCGCGGTCCCTGACACGACGGCTCCAAGCCAAACTAGTTCACGAGCGGACCGCATCAAGGAGTGACCGGCATGCACCCAAGCGAGCCCGAAGTCCATTTTCCACGCCCCACGGCGGCCCCGGAAGGGGCCTAGAAAACTGACGCGAAAATGTCATGAGCGGGCGTGGAGACACGCGAATCGTGTTGCTGCTGATGCTTTTGTTGCGCATCGGTTGCAGCGCTTGTGGCGCACCAAGCCCTGCCGGGAGCAGATCACAAGGAGCCCAACTTCCGGCTGTCTCTCCTGGTGACTTCTTTACGGCGAGTGCGAGCACTTCGGCCCAAAGCACCCCTCCCAGTTCAGACAGCCTGGACGTTCCGGCGGCCTTCAAAATCCTTCGGTGATGGTTTCGAACAGACGCTGCGGACCACCACAATGCAAGCCTCGGTACGACCGATTATCGCCGCCAAAGCCAGACTGAACGAAGGACCATCGATCCGTGATGGGTGCTGTGCTGAATCCGCCGACCGCGAGCGTGCATCGGACAGCGGTGCCCGCAGGGCTGCGGCCCAACTGCTCAGTACATCAAGCTGTCAGACAAGGGCGCCGCTGCGGTTGCTCTGGGACAAGACTGTGCGCATAACGCCTGGGTACCGGGAGCGTGGAGTTGATGCGACCGTCTCAAAAGTTGGCCTTGGCGTAATGCGCGGACCCAACACGGTTTAACCCAGTCGAGCCGCTACAGGGGCCTGACCGAGTTGAGTCGACCTGGCCCGGCGTCGTAACTGTCACTGCCAGGCGACGGACGGCGTGGAGCTGGTGAGGAGACGGTGGCGTTGTAGGTGCCGGGCCTGTCATCAGTCTGGCGGGGCCGCCCGTGACCGGGTCTTGGTACGAGTAGGACACCGACGCGTCGTAATTTCCGGACACCGCTACGGTCTCGTCGTCGTCCAAGGACACCTGAGAACCACCCTTACTGGGCGAGGTCAGCACCGCCCAGTGCATGCCGGTCACACCGGTGAAGAAAGCGTAATCACTCATCGGGCAGCCGGTCGGTGCTAGGACCGCTTGCCCCGCGCAGGCCGTGAACGCCTGTCTCCACGGCCGCCAGGACGGCGGCGTTGCCCGCGGGAGCGAGGCTCAGCTGCAACTGCACGGTTGCCTGCGCGCCGGGACTGTCGGCGACGGTGTCTGAGCCTGGGCTGGGCGCGACCGTCTCGTATGCGCTGGTGGCGCTGCTGCCCGCAGACCCGAAGACCAGGGCGCGGGCAGAACGCTAAGAGTGACGGTTCCGGTTTGCCCGCTGATCCCGGCCCCATTCAGCGTCGCCTGTGACACCCCGCCAGCGAAGGTGACGTTGACTTGCGCAGTGGTGGCCGTCAGCTTCCAGTGGTCGAAGACCCCGTAGGTGGAACCGTCTCGGACCAGCGTCAATGTGGTGTGCACGGGGCGCCCCCCAAGGTCATAGCTCACCGCGACGGAGGTCTGGCCGCCCACGACGGTGGAAGCTCCGGTCGAGATATTGGTCATCGGCGCCTGGGTTTCCTGCACGCGCAGCGCAGCGCAGCGTCGATGAGGGTCGGGCCAGCTAAAGGGGGTCCGGTCTGCAACGCGCCCGCGGCGTCACCACGGGCCAGTAGGTCGAGGCCTGCGCCGCGGGCGTGAAGACGATCGAGTCGAGAACCTTCACGCCGACCAGTCCAGGGCAGCCAGCAGCACCACAACCACGATGGCCGCCGCGCCGAGAAGTCGCTTGGTTTTGGGACTCAGGTGGCGGGAGGATGCGGGGGCTGCGGCGACGCAGCCGGCCCGGCACCGACGGCACTGCTGACCAGTCCTCGGACCCGGGCGTTGGCGCGGACTTCTGGTGACTGCAACAACAACAACTTTGTTCAGCAGCTCGGCCGCGAACTGCTCGGGCAGTTGACGCTGGCGGCCAAGGGGGCCCAGCTGGTCATGTCCTTGGACCAGTGGCGGAACACACCGGCACGGCGAGCCAAGGTGATGCCAGCGTCGAAACAGACAGCCCGGGTTCCCGTGCCCCGCCGCCAGCGTGCAATTGTAACGCTCGAATCCGTCGTCATGAGGCGCCGTCGCCTGCCATTTCATCCGATGGGATCCCCTAATCTTTCATTCGTTTAAGGGTGGACCCGACGTGGCGCCTCATGCCACAATCCAAAGAATTAGCGTGGTCTTTCGGCTTCTACCCAAGATGGCTGGAGCGCTACATGAGTTATTGCGTTGACTGTGGCCGTGAACTCCCCGCGAGTGCGGCTTTCTGCGGCCGGTGCGGGGCGCCCGTGCAACCGCCCGCCACGGGCGGCAGTTTTCCACCCACCGGGGTCGCCAGCAGCCTTCCGCCCCCGCACCCCGCGTCATCGGCACCCGCTGGGGCGCAGGTGTTGGAGCCGCGACCGACGCTTCAACCCTCCGCCCCGTCGAACTCAGCCAAGAAGCTGGGCGGCACCGAAACCATGAGGAGAAAGCGCATGCCCAATACTCAAATCGAAGCCAAGGGCTTCTTCGCCAGTCTGTTCGACTTCGGCTTCACCTCGTTCATCACCCTGAAGATCTTGCGCGTCATCTATGGCGTGCTAGTCGTCCTGATCCTGCTGACCGGCGTCGGCTTCTTCGTCGTGTTGATCTCCCAGGGTGGGGCGTACATAGCAATCGCCATCATCATCGTCCCGATCGTCACGCTGATCTATCTGGTTCTGATGCGCGTATCCATGGAGATGGTCGCGCTCTTCTTCCGTATCGGTGAGAACACCAACATCATGGCCGCCTCAGCCGGCAGTGCGGGTCCCACCAGTGAGGGTCCCCTCTCGGGACTGGCGGGACCCTATTCGGGCCCGACCGGCCCCGTTTCAGGTCCGCTGCCAACCCCTGGTAGTTGAAGCACACCGCGGTAGTTGAAGCACACCGCCTTGATCCCAGCGGAAACCGGCGAGAGACCGGCCCTCAAGCCGCCCCGGACCTATGGTCACCGAAAACGGAACAATGAGTGGACGCATCGGAGCCAAGCTTGGCTATCCGCACGCCGATCGCTAGCGGGGCACCAATGTGATCGAACAGCGGATGCCATGCGCCCGGCTCAGTCGCGCGTCGGCTGTAAGGAGATTGCAGTCGAGAAGTTCGGCTAACGCGACCTACGAGGCGTCGTAGGCAGACAGGTTGTCCCGGAGTTCCCAAACACGATCCAGCAGTGAGAACACGGGGTACCGCGTCATTCCGAGACGCCGGAAGGCGTCTAAAGCGGTCCACCCGGAGTCGGCAGCCAGCTGTTCAGCAGCGACCAGGCGGCGTAGCCCGTTGGCGACTTCGGAGTCGATGAGATGTGGAGCGTGTAGCTGTTCACTTGCAAGAGCGCTCCTCGCAGGGCCGGCGTTGAGCAGTGCAGACAGGGCCGCCGAAGCATCGACCACGATCACCTGTCGGCACGTCCAGCATCTAGGTCGTGCAGTATCGTCGCGGCATTCACACCGAAATCGGGCAGGCTGCCGAGCAACGCAGGGTTGTCCGCCCTGCGCGACACCTCACCAAGTTCCCTTACCGCTACCGCCCCTACCGACGCGCTCCAGCCGGTCCATGCCATCGACCCGAAGGTTACGCACTCACATGCCGCGTGCAGTGCGTTCGATCCTGACGATGTGCGCGTCCGCTGATCTAAGACTCAGCCAGCCATTCGTCAAATATCTCGACCAGTCCACCAGTAGCAACGTGGGGTTCGATGGGATGCCCAGGCAGCGCGTCGAGGACACATCGGGCGGATGCCTCGTCCAAGCCCAACATGAGGGTTTGTCCTGGGTCGACCGCAAATGCATGAACTTCGTCGAACATGCCGTCCAAGATGCTGGCAGCCAACACTGCCTGCTCCTCCGTCATGGCGGTACTGCTGACGGTCCAATGGTCACGAAGCGAATATTCAGACACGTTGAAAGTTAAGGTGGAATTCGAAGCCGTGTGCCCCTCAGATCGATCCACAGCCTGCGACACAATATCCGCTTCTGTCGCGATGAGGGAAGAGGGCTGACGACGCGCCGAACCGCCCGCGCGAGTCAGTCTGTGCGTTCTGCGTTCTGCGTTCTGCGTTCAGCGTTGACGCGTGCCCGAGGACGTCTTCTCTTCGAGCATCCCGAAGAAGTCACCTTCGGTGAGGACTTCGATGGTGTGGCCTTTGGCCTGCCAGTGAACGGCTTTGGCTGCTTTGCCGGAGTGGAACTCCTCCACACAGTTGCCAGCGAACCCGTCGCCGATGACGAGCATCGTGGTGCGCTTGTTCACGCCCTGTTCCGGCGTGGCGCCGAGCGAAGCGACAGCGGCCCAGGCGTCCTGCCGGGGCAGCAACGACAGGGCGCCGGTGAACACGATCGTTTGGCCGTAGAACGGGTGAGCGGGGTCAGCGTCAGGGCTCGCTCCCGGTGCTTGGCCGAGAACACCACTGCCCGACAAGGTGCGAGCGCATCCGGACCAGGCGTTGCCGCTGACCTTGCCCAGGTGCATCTGAACCCCGGCTGCGAGCTCTTCCAGGCTGGCGGCCTGCTGGCGGCGCGCCAGCTCGAGTGCGATGAGTGCGGCAGCGTTCGCGTCGGCGCCGGCTTCATGATGGGCGAGTAAGGGGATGTCCAGTGCGGCGCAGACGATGGGCAGTCGGTAGGACAGAAGGTTCAGGATGCGACGGCCCAGCACCAGCGTGCATCCGTAGGTGAGCTCGGGCCAGTCCAGCGCGTCAGCGTCGCAGCCTTGCCGTATCGCGCTGATGTCGAACGCGGCGTTGTGGGCGACGACGGGCCGGCCCCCGATGACTTCGAGGACCTGAGCCATGCGCTCCTGGAACGGTGGGGCGTCCTTGACCATGGCCGGCGTGATGCCGTGCAGGCCGATGTTGAACCCTTCGAACCAGTCAAGCTCGCCCGGCGGTCGGGTCAGCCAGTTCTCGGTGCGCACCACCTTGCCGTTCTCCACGAAGGACAGGCCGAACGAGCAGATGGATCCCCGCTGCTCGTTGGCAGTCTCCACATCGACGGCGACGAAGTCCAGGCTCACGGCGCACCGACGATGACGACTTTCGCCCACCAGGCGACGACGGACTCTGTTGTCGCGTCTACAACAGCGACGACGCACTCTCGACCCTGCACATCGACCTCCCCCGAACAGCGGTGGCCTGGAGTATGTCAGAGGAAGGAGGCCGGTGCCCGGTAGAACCGAAGAGGAGGGTCAAGTCGGCCGCTGGTGTCCCGCCCGGACCAAGCAGACACAAACGGGACGCGCCTGGTCTTGCGTATAGGACCACCACCGAAGCGACCGTCTGTTCGGCAGGCGCGGACCGGCCCAGCACCAGAACCTTCTCCTTAGTCCGCATTGCCCTTCCGGGCCGCCCGTTCCGGGCTGAAAATGAAGCTGTGGTTGCCCGCGGATGTCGAAGTCTGATCAGGGAGCACCCGTCGTGGTACGGATCGGCGCATTCGTCCTAGAGACGCCCGAAACGTGGTTCGTGGGTTGCCTAATTCTGTGGATCATCTTCTTCCCGCTCTACATGGTGAGCCGCGCGGGATAAAACCGCTCCTGAGCAGCCCGGTCGAGGATCGTCCTACGGACACCGAGGCTTGGCTCCGATGCGTCCGGTCATCGTTCCTCCTGCGGCACGTCGTCCCGCGAGAGTAGGACCAAAGGTGACGCTGCAAAATGACTCGCAAATCGGGGCGCTTGCGGAGAGGGCTCACCGCGTCAGAGACTCGCCGCATGACTGTGAGAGTTAGGTGCGCCGCGGACAGCGGCTGGTGTCCAGTATCGACCCGAAAGGAGCTCGAGGAGTTCGAGCAAGCTCACGACGACTGTGACGCGGTAGTCGATGGCAAGGTCGAGGACCTGCCGGCGTCGTAGGTCGTCGGGGACTCCGAACCGTCCCGTAGCCCTTCCCGAGACGGGATGCAGTAACCGCGCTGCGCCTGCCATCGGTGCCGTTCCTTGCTGCTCGCGAGGGCGCGCGGCTGGCGACATCTCCAGCCGGGCCGCTCGGTTGTCTTCATGGCAGCATCAGTTCATGGAATCCATCGATGATGCCCTCGCTGGCCTCCCGCAACCCGAGCACGACGCGCTGCAGCGCGTCATCGACCTTGCACGCCGCGTAGCCCCGCACGCCATCGACGGCGTCAGCTACGGAGTGCCTGCACTCAAGGTCGCCGGCAAGCCTCTAATCGGCGTGAGCGCTAGTGCCCATCACCTCTCCATCTTCCCGTTCTCCCCCGCAGCGATCGATCGTCCGGACAGAGCTCGATGGTTTCTCGGTCTCGAAGGGCACGATCCGGTTCACTGCCGAGCGCCCGGTACCAGAGGCGCTCATCGAGCGGCTCGTGGCGGCGCGCCTGGCCGAGATCACTTAGCGATCGGTATCTGATGACCGGTGTGCGGGCTGGGCGGAGCATGGAGGACTGGCTCCGTGCCCGCGGGTGGCTCGGGCGTTACGTCGGCCGGCCCAGCTGGGGGAGGTGCGCCATGACGGCGCTTCTCGTCGACGGGCACTGTCACCACAGACGATCGGCTGACCGGCAACGATCCGGACTGCGGCCCTGCGGCCGGCGACAGCCTCGTCGTCACCAAGTTCGACCACCTTGCCCGCTCACTTCCGGAGGCCGGGGCCATTGCGGTCGAACTGACTTTTCGGCAGCTGCGTTGAACCTCGGGGGCCGACATCGAGCCTGGCTCGTTCGTAGAACTGGTGCACCAGGAGTGCATCATCGAGGTCAGGTATGCGGCACCTTATGGAGCGGGTGACAGGAACCCAGGGACGGGTTTGGTCAGGCGCCGGGTGGGGTGTAGTTCACGGTTTGGGTGGCGGCTGCGTCGACTTCCTCAGGGGTCATGAGGACGACGGTGCGGACGCTGGTGTGGCCGGTGGAGTTAATCGCCAGCGCCACCGCGGCGGCGGTCTTGTTGTCCGGAAGCTCGACGGTGGCGTAGACGTCGTCCTCGCCGAAGGCAAAGTCGAACNTCTCCAGACGACCGCCGAGCTCTTCGGCCATCTTCTGGATCGCTGCGCGGCGGGCGCTGCCGCCGGCCGTGACAACGCCTTTGACTCCGCCGCTGGCGTAGCGAGCGATGAACATGTAACGGGCCATCGGAACCTCCTTGGTTCTCCGCTTCGTGGGTGCCGGTGACTTTAGTCCCGAGCCAAACAGACCACAACCGTCAACTGCACGAGTTAGCGGCCGTGGCGCCCGGTGGCACTGAAAGAAGCCGGACCCTGCTGTCCTTCGCCGCGCGGACAGCGATCGGTAACCGGGACAACCTGAGCCAACGTGAGCTCATCCTTGAGGTGAGGGCCTGCAGTTTCGCCCGAACGTGAACCTGTGTCGAGAGCCCTCGAGGTGGAAGTCGTCGACGAGGGGGGCGCCCCAAGCATTCGCCCCTATGGGGTCGAGCCGCGGCTTGACCGGATCGATGGGCCGCACCGGCGTTTGTTGGGATAACTCCATGGCCCCGTTGAGGGGCATCGACGACGTCGAGATCGCCGTCGCCGAGTACATCGACTGGTTCAACCACAGACGACTTCACGGCGAGATCGGAATGGTTCCAGTCGTCGAGTACGAGGAGCAGTACTACAGTGAAAACCCCGTCATCGAGACCACGAAAACCAGAGAACTGAGTCTCCACTAGACCCGGGGCGATTCATTGGGCGTGCTGCGCTCCATGGGCCGCACTGGGGCTGGGACAATTCCGCCGCGGAGTCGTTCTGGTCGACCTTCAAAACCGAGTTCCATGACCGCCATCGCTGGACCACCAAATCCGAGGCCAAGACCGCCTCCGGACGCTGGATGGAGGAACGCTACAACCGCAGACGGCGTCACTCCTGGATCGGCATGCTCACCCCAGTACTCTTCGAAAAGCACCAACTCCAGAGGGCACAAGCCGCCTGAACGCGTGTCCACCGTTCCGGGTGAACCTCAGTTCGCAGTACCAGGGTTGGGAGCGTTCTTCTTTGTGGTTGGACGGCACGGCAGGATGGGTGCGTGAGTTTCCGTCCTGCTCGTCAGCACCACCGTGACCGTTCACGCCGTGTTGCGGCGTACGGCGTTGCGGCGCTTGGGACGATCGGCCTGCTTTCGGCGGTATCTCGTCCGTTGCGAGGGCGCCTGGAGGGGTTGTTGCAGTTTGTTCCTTTCATGGTTCCGCGCACCGCGACCGTAACGCTGGTGTTCGTCTCCTTTGCCCTGCTGTTGACCGCGCGAGGTCTGCGCCGAGGGCATTACCTTGCGTGGCTTGCAGCGATGGGGCTGTTGCTGGCTTCGGTTGTCCTGAACGTGGCAAAGGGCTTCGACATCGAGGAGGCGGCCCTGGCTACGGCTGGCGCCGGATGGCTCGCCCTGCACCGTGACGCTTTTCCCGTGTGGGCGAGCCGGGCCCGCACGACCCGGACGATCTTCCTGGCTATCGGGGGCTCGGTGGTGACCTTCACAGTGGCAGTCGGGTTGTCAGCCACCATCGGCCGCGGGCACCGCAGCGACGTTGACCCATCCCCGCACTCGATCGCCCAGCGGATAGGCGCGGATGACATCCTGCCGCTGAACTTCGGCGGCCACTTCGGGACGGTGGTGATGGTCGCGCTCGGGTTGGGCCTGTTAGGCAGCACCCTGTGGGTCCTGTTCTCGTCGCGGGAACCCTCCCCATTGGATCACGCGGCACACCATGGCGAGCGTGAGCGTGCCAGGGCGTTGGTGGAGCAGTATGGCGGTGGGACCCTGGACTACTTCGCGCTGCGAGACGACAAGCAGTGGTTCTTCACGGGCAGCAGCGTGATCGCCTACACCGTTCGTGCCGGAGTCTGTCTGGTATCGCCTGACCCGATCGGACCAGTTGCCGAACGTGAGGTCAGCTGGGTCACCTTCATGAGGTATGTCGAGAAGTCCGGATGGTCGGTCACCGTCCTGGGTGCCGAAGCAGACTGGTTGGCCATCTACCAGCGCTCCGGTCTGCGAGCGGTCTACCTCGGCGACGAGGCCGTGGTGGACTGCTCGGCTTTCACCCTTGAGGGCAGAGCGATGAAAGGCCTGCGGCAGGCGTACCACCGGGTGCAGCGAGCCGGCTACACAGTCACCTTCCACGACCCGGCGGCTTTAGGTGCCGACCTGAGGTGGCACCTGAAGGAGCTGGCGGTCATCGGCAGACGCGGGGCTGTCGACCGGGGCTTTTCGATGACCCTGTCGCGGCTGTTCGATCCGGAGGACACTGGCCTGCTGATGAGCGTCGCCTGGGACGCGGCAGGGAAGCCGCAGGCGTTTGCCCAGTGGGTGCCGGCCCGAGACCTCGATGGCTGGTCGCTGGACCTGATGCGCCGCAACGGCCACACGAACCTCCCGAACGGCATCATGGACTTCCTGCTGATTGAGACGATCGGCCACGTCGCAGCCCGAGGCGGCGGGGGGATGGACCTGAACTTCGCCGTGATGCGAGCGGTCGTGTCCGGTGAGCGCAACGGCTTTCTGGCCAGGTTGGGTCGCGTCACAGCGGGTGGGACCCTGGGAGGCACTCAGCTTGAGTCACTGTGGCGCTTTAACGCCAAATACCAGCCGCGCTGGGTGCCTCGCTACATCGCCTTGGGGAGCATCGACGCCCTGGCCCCCCAGGGATTCGTGATGGCGGACGTCGAGGGGATCACCGAGCTGCCTTTGCTGGGCAGGTTCCTCGGCCGGCACACCTCGTGACCCAACTGGGCGAACGGAGCGCACAATTGGCAAGCTCGGGACGGCTCCCGCATTGTGCATGCGGTCGTCGAGCGAGTGGCTCAGCGAGATAGACCACGGTCGACGAGCTCTGTCGATTCATCGCCGCCAGTGAAGCTCGTGACGACAGAGGCGCTGCAGCTCACTGGAACCGAAGCGCTGACGACGCCTCTAAGTGGTCAAGTTTGTAAGTTCGTCGGGGATCAGGCCGCCTTGGGTTTGGCACCGTCGGGGGTCTGGGTTTGCTGGTGTCGGTCGAGTCTGTCGAGGAGGTCGCTTAGGTCGGCGGTGGTGAACTTCCACTTGAAGGGTTTGGCCGCTGCGTTGTAGCGTTTCTCGAAGCGGGTGAGGCGTTGCTCGACCACGTCGAGG
>JGI20193J14888_1000599_pt1 | contig 10400 bp, 13 predicted proteins | sample NGESurdeep092012_5_FD_14888 | JGI IMG/M metagenome (IMG submission 14888)
CCCCGCTCCTGTCGCTGATCGAGTCGAGCGCCACGATACTGATCACAACGTCCCCCTGCCGGAGGTGGGTGCTCTCCGTCGCCAGAGGTCAACGTGGCCGGCGGGAAGAGGTCGGCACAGAACAGGCCGCGCGTATGTCACCGGCAGGCGGACAGCCGCGGGTCCGGCCACACACCGGCTCGTGCGGCGAGAGTGCTGTCCTTCGGGCCGCGCTCAGTGCTCACCTGCCCATCACAGCATGCTTCGTGCCGGTTTGCCGATGTCGCCAAGCGCCAGTGCCATCGGCCCATGAAGGGGGACCACCACCGGCTCACCCACGCGTGGAGCGAGTCGGCTGGTCTCGGGGTATAGAGCCGGCCTCTAGCCGCTCGCCTTCTGGTCGGCGATGAACTTCGCCGTGCCCGAGAGAAAGCGTTCCACATTGGCCGCCTTCCCGGACGCCAGATCGGCAAAGTATCCCGGCACATAGACCTGGACCGCACCACTGTCGAGGGCGCCGAAGACCCCAGCGACCAGCTCGCTCACCGGCACCGGTTCGATCGCGGCCAGGACCGGCTCGTTGTCGGGCAGGGAGAAGAGCTCGGTGTCGACCAGCCCGGGGTAGACGATGAGCACCCTGATGCCCGTCTGCCAGAGGTCGATGGCCATCGACTCGCTGAACGCGGTGACCGCTGCCGTCATCGTGGACACCGCCACGGACACCATCCAAGAGCACATTTTCGAGTGGGTTGAGCCGGGCTCGGCCCTGTTCACCGACCAGCACCGGAGCTACAACGGGCTGGACAACCACTTCGCGCTCAAGCAGGTCAACCACGCCAAAGGTGAATACGTTTCGGGTGACGTGCACACGAACGGAATCGAGAACTACTGGTCGCTGCTCAAGCGGTCGATCAAGGGTACGCAGATTCACGTCTCAGCCGACCACTTGCAGCGGTACGCCGATGAGCGCACGTTCGCCTACAACCACCGGGACACCGATGACTTGGGCCGGATGACGGTGGCGACCAGCGGTGCCAATGGTCGGCGGTTGACGTGGAAGGCGCTCACTGAGAAGTCCGCTTAGACGTAGGCTTCTTGGCCTTCAGGACCTCACTGAAGCCACTCACGAATCGGTCCCACTGAGGGTTGTCGCTATCGCTCGTGTCGGTGGACTCGGCTATCTCACTGATTCGTCCCCGCAGGTCCTCAACGGCATCGTGTGGGACTATCTCTACCCAGTTTGGCACTTGCTTAGGAATCAGTAAGTCCGCCAACGTCCGGTTGGCCTGTCGGCCGTAGCTGAACCGATAGCGGTTAGCTCGGATGCACGATGCCCACCACAACTTCGTGGCGTCACTCATCGCGAGCTTCGGGGTGAGGACCATGACGTCTCGTCCGCTGTACCACGGCTCAGGCTGTACGAACGTCTCCAACACGGAGTTGCCGCCCAAGGCGACAGAGAGGGTGCCTGCGGGGTCCGGTTCGATGCCCTCAATGACCGCGACTCGGCCCGATACCCCGTTGTTCTTGGACGTTCGACTGACGAAATTGATACCCGTGGGCCCGGGGTCCGGCTTGAGTCGGACCAGTTCGAGGCTCGGGCCGTACTGCACGTCAAAGAGGTCCCAAATCCGCTGAGACCCCTTGGGCAGCGTTGGTACTGACTCGATAGCCACCGCAGGCATCGCGGTCGCCAAGCTGTGCATCGCTGCCTTGGTCCCCTCATCGTTGACCCACGGCGGGACTTCATCTGGGAGATGCAGAAACCGGAAGGTCCGGTTCGCGTGCCTGCCGTAGTTGTAGCGATAGCGGTTCTCCCGAATGCAGGATGCCCACCACAACCGCTCGGCCAACGTCATGGCGGAGTTCAAGGGCGTCAGCACGTCTACGTTCTGGGCCGTGTAGTAGGCATATGGCTGCACATAGGCAGCCATTACACTGCCGCCGAGCGCCACCGAAATCGTCCCCGCTTCGGCCGGTATGATTCCTTCGACCGGGGCTACCCAGGCGATCACGCCGTTGTGTTGCTCGGTGCGAGAGACGTACGCGAGTCCCGTCGCGTCGGGTACCTGGGTGAGGGCCGTCAGGTCCAGCTTGTGGCCCCGCTTGACGGAGAACAGGTCGGTGACGAGCATCTACTCGCCCGCCTCTCGTTTGAGGATGGTTTCCGCGAGAAAGAGCGCGTAGTGCTGGGCAGCTAGCGCCACCACGTGCTCGTCAACCACGGAGTAGTCGGTTTCAAGATACGCCTCAGCGCACCACTCGTCATCGGGGCCGACTTTGCGTAACACGTCACGTCCAGCCTCCACGGAACGGCTCTTGAAGTTTTGTACCCACCCTTCACGGATGGAGCCCCAACGTTGGTCCGCATCGGCACGTCCGTAGACGCGAGTTATCTTGAACCCGTCGTCTTTCCAGTAGCCGAACCACGTGTCCGTGTTGGAGTGAGCGTGAGGATGATGTGCTCGAAACACGAGGATGCACGTAACGACTGCACTTTGATTGTAAAACAACTGGTCTGGCATGGACATTGCTGCGACCAGGGTGTGCTGCTCCATCAAACGTACCTTTTGTAGAGACGGTTGAATCCCGCAGGACATCGGCACGATGGCGATGCCGAGGCTGCCGGGGGCGAGCATGTCCAGCATGACCGCCACAAAATCCAGTTCGTCGAACCCGTCCCCCTCCTGGGCATAGGGAGGATTGACCATCCCTACCGTAGGCACCGCATGGCTCGTTGCCTTTGCTACCAACTGTTGAGTCTTGGGGTCCAGGCTGTTCCCGTCGTAGAGATTCGCTTTGCCGTCCCCCCGGAACAGCATGTTCGATGCCGCCAGAGCGAACATCTGCGTTGACGACTCGATGCCAACAAGCTGGCGTTCACGGATGGCCCGACGCTTCTCATCCCCCACAGCCAACGTACTCATCTTCGTCATGGCAGAGATGAGAAATCCCCCGGTGCCAGCACAGGGGTCAATCACGGTGTCGTTCACAGATAGGTCAGCCAGATCACAGAACAGTTCGGTGACGTGCTTCGGAGTCAGCACGATACCGAGGCTTCTTTGGTCACCCGAGTAACGAAGGAACTCTCCGAAGAACTGGCCCACCACGTCCTCATCGTCGTAAGTGTTCATGTAGGGCACTACTTCTTCAGCAAAGTCGGCACAGTACGATTGCAACGGAGTAAGCGACTGACCCATTAGAACGGCGTTCAGCCACGGATGGGCGACAATGAAGGTGTACGGCTGAAGAATCCTGGCAACCTTGGTATTGGGAATTGCCGCACGCACTAGGCCACGCTCCACGGCCTCCAACAGCCGCTCCGCTATCTCATCTGGTCCAAGGGCCGTATATGACAGAGCGAAGGTGGCATCGCTAAGCCCAATCAAGATGGCGGATACAACGAGGGCCTTCTCCTGGTTGATGAGCTTCGCTTCCTTGCGCATCTTGTCGTGGAGCGACCGAGAGAACGCCAGGAGGTCGCGCAACGACGCCTCCCGCTTAGCCGGGTTGAACTGAACTGCGTTCACCAACGCTTCTACGGTGACAAGCCGTTCGATCAGCCCGTGGGGGTCCCGCAGCGGATTTGCGACCCGTGAACCCTTCAGTTGCAAGAAGGTCGAGACCTTGAGGTCCTTCTTCGTCTCGCCTGATACAGCGATGGCAACCACATCCCGCACGGCAGATACGTGATTGGCGTAGTGGAGCACCCCATCCACCGCAAAGTCCTTCGGGCGGTCCCCGAGGGGGGACTCGTGGTGCTTCGTCTGTGCCTTGCACTCGATGAGGATGACGAGGTTCGGCTGCAACGGAGAGTGGATGATGAACTCTGGCTTCCCAGCGCCGTCCCCCGCCTTGGACGCCTTCGAGAGGGCGGCGTTGATTCGCCGGTCGTCCGTCTTCTGCTCATCGATGATGAGACCGGGGAACGCGTCAGCCTCGAAGTGGGACCGGACAAGCGCCTCGGTCTTCCGCTCGTTTCGGCTCGCCACGTCTTCCAGTCCTCCCGGTAGAGCGGCCCCGGTCGGCTCGGCCCCCTGATTCCTCAAGAATATTCCAGGGGTGGCGAACTGGCCTGGGACGGTCGCAGGTATGTCAAGCGGGGGCGTCAGTGCCCCCGCTAAGTCCTGACTGACCGGCGCATTTAGTATTGCGGCAGACATTACACCAACCCTCCTGAGTGGGCGCGGATGATCTCACGCGGGTGCGACGATGAGGAGACACGATGGATTGCAACTGTGGGTGCGGGGAGTCATGAGCGGCACCTCATCCCCGACCGGTCTCCCACGCCGGCGGTTCACCAACGAACAGATTTTGGTCATGTTGGGTCGCTACCGCAGCCTTCCCCTTCGGGACAAGTGGGTTTTATGGGGGAGGGCTCGCACCACGCCCGACCTTGCACTGCTGTCGGCCCTGGCACGTGGCCCGGCGGCGGTGCGGAGTCGGGTCGCCTACAACCCCCACTGCCCGGGGGAAATGTTTTCGGACCTCATGCACGATTCGGCCGTGATTGTGCGCCCTCGGACGGCAAAGTCTCCTTACCTCACGAATGCTCAATTCGGCTCCCTGGCTCGCGATGGGAGCGCGAGGGTTAGGGGCCGCATTGCACGTCGTGCCGACTGTCCGGTCGATGTGCGATGGCTACTAGCCAGGGACCGGGATCCGGAGGTGCGTCGGAAGGTCGCATGGAACCCAACTTCCCCTCCGGAGATCCTGGCCCACCTGGCCAGGGATCCGAATAGTTGGGTACGTCGAAACGTCGCATGGTGTCTCGAAACTCCCCCGGAGATCTTGGCCCTGCTGGCAACGGATGCGGCTGCCCAAGTGCGGTATCGGGTGGCGCTGCACCCTCACTGCCCGCTCGGCCTGGGCGGCTTGGCCGGGGGGCTTGTTGGCCTTGCGGTCACAGGGACGTTCGGTGCTGAACTGGGCGAGCACCACCGCTTCGAGGGCAGCCTGGTGCGCCTCGGTGCGCACCATCTGGCCTGCGCCAGGTTGGGCGAGAGCGTGGGACACGAGCTCGATGCCCGAGGGCGAGAAGACCTCGAGGCTCCCGGTGCCGAGCCGATGCCGGAGGGTGAGCTCGACACCACCCATCCCAGGGGGCACCGAGTAGCGGTTGCCCCGGAAGGCCACGCTCGCCTTGTCATCGACGGTCTTGTGCACCTCGATGGTGGCCGGGTAGGGAACCGCCGGCAGGGCCATCAGCTCCTCGGCGTCGGCCAACTCACCCACGCTCGGCCACCTCGGGCGGCCTTCCTCCTCGGTCAGCTCAGCGGGGTCGAGGTAGCGCCCCGGTGGCCGCAGGCGGGCGTCGCCGGTGGTCGACCAGAAGTGGTCCATGCTCAGCTGGGCGTCGGCCAGGGTGGTGGCCGTCATGGTGCGCCACCAGCGGGAGGGGCAGGCGCAGGGGGAGGCGGCCTCGGTGCAGATTCGGGCGGATACCACTTGCCGTCAGAAGCCAACCACCACCCCGGCCCTGGCGAAGTGTCGCTCATTCTTCCTCCTGTGCCCCCACAACGAGACCGCCCCGGAACGGCGAACGGAGTGTGACACGAATCGTCGGGACTTGCACGGATTACCGCATTCAGTCGGGTCGACCAGGTGGGCGCTGGGCGGCCCAGTCGATGAACTCAAGCCTGCTCGAAAAGCCAAGGTGGTTCATTGCGGCCTGGAGGGTCCTCGCGTCGCAGCCAGGAGACCAGGTCGCTTGGGTGTTCCGACCGCACTTCGGCCACGAATGCGGGAGCGTTGCGCAGTGACACTCATGTTTTTCCATTTCCAGAAACCTACGCCACTCGGGTCCGAGCCACCGAAGTGTGCTTGTGTGGCGGCTTGGCTCACGGGAAATTGGCGTAACTATTCGATTTAGCGAATACCTGGGACGAGCGAGAACGCAAATCTGCATGGTACGATTGTCCCTACACCACACACATAGCACGACCGCTCAACGTCAGACCTCGTTGGAATACGAGAACGCTACGGGCGAGCGAAACGGCGTCAGAGTCATCGACAAGGACCAAGGGAGCGAAGGAAGTTCCCGAACCCGGAAGGGTGGAGGGGTCCCTACCCGCCAGGCGTGCCTCTACGGAGGTAACCGATGCCTGACGACTCACCGCAAGACCCGACGCCCGAAGTCCAGTGGTCACCGGCCACCATCCAGCCAAGTCGCAAGGCTGCGCTCTTGCTTGTGCTGTTCGGGGACGAACCTGACGGCGACGTAACTGAGCAGCCGTCATGAGAAGCCCCTGCGACGAGACCGGCAACTGGGTCGACAGATTTCTCCGCAACTACACACCTGTTCCGTCCGACTGGTCGTCAGTTTCACTCCACGACTACAAGACCATCGAGGCGGTTTGCGACGAGGACCGGGAATGGTTCGAAAACCACCCCAACGCTAGCGAGCGGTTCCGTCAAGCGGTGTCCGGCGAGAATCCACCGATGTCCGAGGCCCCACCGGAGTTCACATGGGTTGTTCGAGTGACCCAACTAGCACCTGGCGTACGAACACGGGAGTTCGCCTTGATGCCGACCACTTGCCTCAACCGCCAGGTCGCTGACGAGGGGGCGCTGTGAACGCCCTAGTAGAAGCGGCATTGAAATACGCCGAAGAAGGGCGGGCCGTTGTTCCCCTTTTCGAACCGCTGCCGGATGGCGGCTGCTCGTGCCCAAAGAGGATGACGTGCACCCATCCCGGCAAACACCCTCGAATCAGCGACTGGCCGAACCAGGCGAGCACTGACCCGGACACGATTAGGAAGTGGTGGGCGCAATGGCCTAACGCCAACATCGGCTGGGCGACCAAGGGTTGGGTTGTCGCTGATTTTGACCCGAAGTACGGTGGTCTGGAGTCACTAGCCAGGTTGGAGGCCGAACACGGTGCAGACCTGGCCGCTGCCCCCCGCAATTTGACCGGCGACCACCCAGAAGGTCGGGGCGTCCACCTTCGGTTCAAACAGAACGGGCGGCCGATCAGGAGCAGCGCTGGTGTTGCGCCCGGCGTCGACATCAGAGCCGATGGTGGCCTGGTCGTCGTCGCTCCGTCAGTGCACGTCTCGGGTGCTCAATACACTTGGGGTGAAGGTGAGGAACAGCCGGTGCCCTTGTGGTTGGAGGCGCTTGCCCGTGGTGAGGTCAATGGCCAGGAGCCGAAACTGTCCTTCGAGGAGCTTCTTGCTAACCCACCTGCGAAGGGAGAACGTGACCCGTGGGTGACCAAGGCGTGCGGGCACCTTGCGCGCAAACACCGGGGCGACTGGAACGTCTACCAGGAGGCCTGCGTCGACCAACTCTGGTCGATCATCACGGATCGGACCGACTACTCCATCCAAGAGTTCGAAAAGACAATCGGGTCGATTTGGAAGACGGAGCAGAGCAAAACCGTCGAACCCTTGGCCAACGATGGGAAGCCACACATTGATGGGAGCCAACTGGCCTGGGTCCAGGCAGAGCAAGCCTGGGAGGCTCTGACCAAGTACAACCAACCCCCCCGTCTGTTCCGGTCGGGAGGCTTCCCGGTCGGCCTTGAGTCCAACGACGACGGGCAGCCGAGACTCCGCCCACTTACTCTCGACCGCTTGACGTACTACCTGGACCGAGCGGCCACGTGGTTCAAGACCCTGGACTCGGGCGCACAAGTGGCAGTGGACGTAAAGGTTTCTGTGGCCAAACGAGTGTTTGCTGACCCCGAACCACCGCTGCCAGTCTTGGTTCGGTTTGTGGCGGCTCCGGTGTTCGGCCCGAACGGCAACGTGCAGACCGAACCTGGGTACCACGCCGACAGTCGGACCCTGTATGTGCCCGCTCCGGGATTCAAAGTTAAGCCGGTACCCGAAAACCCGACCGACTACGACCTGACCGCAGCGGCGGACTGCTTCGACGAGCTGCTTTACGACTTCCCGTGGCAGGACGATTCGAGCAAGACGCACGCCATCGCTCTGTTGCTGTTGCCGTTCGTCCGGGATCTCATCGACGGGCCGACTCCCCTGCACCTGTTCCGCAAGCCGACACCGGGCACCGGGGCGTCGCTCCTTTGCACGGCCCTGTTCTATCCGATCCTCGGCGTACCACCCACGTTCATCACCGGCCGGAACGACGACTACAGCATGCAGCAGGAGTTGACGACCATCTTGAGGCTGGGTCCGGCGGTTGCCCCGTTCGATAACTACACGGGGTATTTGGATTCGTCGCATTTGGCGTCGGTCTTGTCGGCGTCGAGATGGGGCAGTCGCATCCTCGGCGGTAACGATATGGGTGATTGGGCAGTGCGCACCGTATGGGCGATGTCGGGCAACAACCTGACCCTGTCACCCGAACTTGTGCGGCGCACGGTGATGATCGGTCTCGATGCGAAGGTGCCCGACCCGGCACAGCGTGGCGGCTTTCTCCACCAGTTGCCGCAATGGGCAGACGAGCACCGAGCGGAGTTAGTGCGGTCGGCGCTCTGCGTCGGGCAGGCCTGGTTGAGCCGAGGGAGGCCACGGCGATCGAGGTCGACTCCGATGGGTAGCTTCGAGGAGTGGGAAGCCGTCATGGGCGGAATGATGGAGGTCTTGGGTGCGCCGGGGTTCCTGGCAAATGCTGCCGACCTGGCAGAAAGTGCCAACCCTGTTCGGGAACAGAATCAGTGGTTTGTCGAGCGCTGGTGGCACGTCCACACCAGCAAGGTCGTTAAGGCGGGAGCCTTGGCCATGACGATGGCCGCTGACCCCGACTGCCCTGTCGACCTGGGGCACACCAACTCCGCTCCGGCGCACAGGCTGGGCCTGTATTTAGACCAAATCCGAGGCCAGGTCTTTGTCCTTGCAGACGGCACGAGGGTCACGGTGACCAAAACGACCACGGCTTCCAAAGGCAGCCGCTCGTGGTACCTGGCAGCGGACGGGGAAACACCGGAGCTAGCGCTGTGAGCAGCGCCACACCCCTCCCCGAGACCCCTCCCGTGGGGCGAAACCCCTCCCGCACAGAGTGGGCCTGGAGGTACCTCCCCTATTGCGGCGGACAGAGCAGGGCCTCCAAGACCCCTCCCACCCCTCCCTTGCCGACGAGGCAAGGTGGCTTCGAGGGAGGGGTCTGGAACACGGAGGGAGGGGTCTTGAGACGGACCCCTCCCTGGCCTGCACACCGTCTGACCTGGGGTGGAGCACCCTTGGGGAGGGGTAGGAGGGGTAGGAGGGGTAGAGGAAAAACGTACGACGGAGAACAGGGAGGGAGGTACCTACCCTCCCCCCTCTCTTCTACAGAGCGGGGGCGGGGGCACCCCTTCTCCCCCTCCCACCCCTCCCTGGGCACGGGGGAGCTAGCACTGTGACGCTCCGAGCTAATGCAGGAGGGGAGTCGTGAGTGTGCTGCCCGGCAACCAACGACCCGAGCCAGGGCGGAAGGAACTGCTGCGGTTCTTCGGGGTAACCGAGACCGAGCTGCGGGAGTACCGGAAGCTGCCGGTCGACGAGGCGAAGTGGCGGATCGAGCACGAGCACAAGGTGCAAGTCGCCTGGGCGGAACGGCGGCGGGCGTTCCTACTCACCGAACTCACCGACGAAAGCGACGAAAGCGACAAACCGGGGCTTGATTTAAGCGTCTCGCACGCACCCACCCACGGGCACGCCCCGCACGTACATACAAGGAGCACCTTATGAGCCGCATTCCTGAACCCTCAACTGTCGGTCTGTCGCCTCTCAAACCGATGGAGCGGCGCACCGGCTGCCTGGTCGAAGGCTGCGACGAGAAGCACCTGGCTCGGGGTCTTTGCAAACGTCACTACCGGGCGGCTTACTACCGAGTGAACGCGGCTCGATCGAAGGCGCAGACCAAGCTCTGGCGGGCGCAGAACAGGACACAACCCGAGGTATCCCAACACCCCGTACACGGTACCGACGTTTCAACGGATCGATGTGGCTGAGTCCCAACGCTCCCAGGGCGCCGTCCTTTGGCTCGAACGGTCAGAGGGTCACGAGGTCCCCAGCCGTCCTCCGAGTGACTCCTCTGGACTCCGAGAGTGCTCCCAGGGCAAGAGAATGCAAGAAATGAGATCGCTCCATTCCCGTGGATATCAAAACGGAGGTATGAACAACGGTTCGGTTTTCATGGGGTATTTCGCAGAACCCGTCGTTCATGAGGTAGTGCGCGAGGGGGGTCCGTGGTCAACGACGATCACCAGGGCACGATGGCCGAGATTTCAATGGTGGTGGAACGCTTGTTGCCAGGCACCCACGCGCTGTCGGTTCGCTCCCGGCGGCGGCCGGCGGGCTATCGCCTCTAACCGCCCTATCCGGGGGTGTGGCCCGGGCCTAAATCAGACAGCGAAACTCGGCCTCTCAATGCTAAAATGGGGGGCCAAAAAGTGCCTGCGAGCTGGATAAACAGCCCGCAGGCGAGCCAACCCCAGCTAGGAGGATTGACCATGGAAAAGCGTAGCATTT
>JGI20193J14888_1000602_pt1 | contig 10397 bp, 10 predicted proteins | sample NGESurdeep092012_5_FD_14888 | JGI IMG/M metagenome (IMG submission 14888)
AGCCGCGGATCCCGTAGAGATCGAGGCAGCGGGTCGAAAGCTCGAGGCGCGGGTCAAGACCTGCGCCAAGGACATCAGCGTCAAGTACCTAAACCCCCCGAAGACCACCGACTTCGGGCTCATGTTCATGCCGAGCGAGGCTCTCTACGCGGAAGTCGCTCGCCGCACGGGTCTCCTCGAGACCGTGAGGCACGAATACCGCGTGAACATCTGCGGCCCGTCCACTCTCGCCGTGACCTTGAACGCCTTCCGGATGGGGTTCCGTACTCTTGCGATCCAGAAACGCTCGAGCGAAGTTTGGAAGCTTCTCGGTGCTGTAAAGACCGAGTTCGGCAGGTTCGGTGACCTGCTCGGCAAGGTGAAGACGAAACTCGACCAGGCCTCCAACACGATGGAAGACGTTGCTAGGAAATCGAGAACGATCGAGCGGAAGCTCCGCGATGTCGAGGTGCTCCCCGAGGCGGAGATCCAGGCGCTCCTTGTCGCGGGTGAGGAGCCCGAGGAGGTGGCGGTCATGGCGAACGTCACCGAAGAGGATGATCCGGATGTGCCGTTCTGAGCGAAGGTAGAGTCTTAAGGGGTGCTACAAGCGAGTGAACACGCGGACGGACACGATTCCCGTGACTGACGCCCCACGAGACCTCGTGCAACTCTTCGTCGACCTGGTTCGAGAGATCCCGGGCGCGGAGTGGGTAGATGACTTGAGAGGGATGCTGCCGCATTCACTGTTCGAAGGCGAGCATGGCGACTTCCTCCTAGACCGGCGTTCGATCATCGGTGAGCTCAAGTCTCTCGAAACGGACACGCGCCACAAGATCGACCCGATCCTCGAACCCCTTAGGACGAGTCCTGATTGGCCGCAGTTCTTTGGTTCGTGGAACGTGGAGGAGGTCCTCGCGACGATGCCTGGCGGCGCAGAGGTGATGCGACGAATCGAGAAAGCTGTTACGTCCGCGATTCCGGGGATCGTCCGGAAAGCGAATCGGCAGATCGCCGAGACGAAACGTGTGCTTGAACTAGGCTCGGCCGAAGGGTTCCTTGTTGTCCTAAATGCGGGCTTGGAGTTGTTATCCCCTCGAACGATAGCGGAGAAAATCATCGATTGCTTGAAGGAGGATAAGCAGCCGGGAAGGCCGAAATTCCGGCACATTCAACACGCTTTAGTAATCAGCGAGTCCCACGTGATCGTCACGCGGTCGGGAGACCCACGTCTTCCTCTCCTCTCGATTCGCGGCCGGGGTGCCTCAGATCGGGGGACGCGGTCAGCTAGCGCGCTGATGCAGGCGTGGGCACGGCGGACCGGCTTGCCGATGGTGCCAGGAGAGACGGCGGAAGGCGCGCGGCTCGAGACGGCATCTGAGTACCGGGCGCGCAGCCAGTCCGCGCCGCTCCACGAGATCTGGCGTCGAGAGTATCGACGGCATCGCACGCTTCAGCAGCTATCCGACGAGGAACTCCTCACACACGGAGCTCGCGTCGTAGCCAAGGTCCGTATCGGGAAGAGCGGTAAGATCGAGATGCCAGAGGACCCACTCCCGATGGGCCGAGAATTCACGGAGTTTCTGGAGGAGATCCGATTCCGGAGAATCCCGCTACAAAGATGGGGACCGCGAGTCGCTTCGATATCGCGCGACCTGAATCCAATTCTCGATTCGAAGCACTGGCAGCGAAGTGCGGGCCAGGAAGCATCCTCGGAATCGTCTGCTGAGGAGGATCCTGGTGCGGATGGAATTCGGCCACGCGGTCGGTAGAGGACTCTCGTTCGTGACCTTCCGCCCTCCTACACTTCGCGGGCAAGGTCAACCCTGCTCTCTGCGATTTCCTGCGTGAACGACGATCCTTGGTTCAAGGTTCATCTGGGCGAGAATCGGATTCCTGTGTCGCAGCTGACCGTCTCCCCCGTCATCCTCCAGGAGATCGGGCGCATCGCCGTCCTCCAGTCCCACATCGAGGGGTGTCTCGCTCTTGTCCTCACGAACCTCTCCGGCGTTCCCCAGCCGACGGGCGAGGCCCTTACGAAAGCCATGTCGCCTAAGACGCTCGTCGCGGTCGCAAAGTCGCTCGCCGCTCTCCGCCTTCCAGTGGGTGATCCCGACGGCGCTGACCTCCTCCAGGCGCGCAAGGGCGCCTCGACCCTGGCGTAAGAACGAAATGCGATCGTCCACTCCATGTGGGTCTTCGCCTCGTTACTTCAGGCCGAGCACCGCGACCCGAGTCAACGTCGGATGTTTTCCCTCGTCGCTCAAATCGAAACCCGTGACACTCGCCGAGCTCCAGGCCCTCGCCGAGAAGATGCAGGCAGTCCTCTCGATGCTGGTCTACGGCCTCGCGAATTGGGTCGGTCGTTCCATCTTTACTAGCAAGTAGGGATCGGGCGATGCGGCTCTACCGCACGGCCCGTACTCATCACGCTAGACGTTCACGTGCGACTGCAGGACAGTTTCGTTCGGCAGCACGCCGTTGACGTTTCCGAACCCTCCTCGCACCCCCATCTCGAACGAGGCCCGTGGACGGCGGCTGCCTGGTCTCCGTCGAGGCCTTAAACCACAGCGGCCACGCATGCAGCCGTGGCTCGCCTGTCTTCCGGCTCGCTCCCACGGGTATTCGCGATATCATTCCTTTGATGCCGCCGAACCGCGCTCCACTTCCTTGCGGTTGCGCCCCACCACCTCGCTTTGATGGCACTCAGAGCAGCCTCGTTTTCATAAACACATGTTTCGGCATCGCGTTCGCCGGCGTCTTCACTCTGATTCAGGACTACTTTCAGGCCACTCGATCAATCGGGACCATCTCACCCGTGAGCGCCGACACCAGCTCGGCTGTACTCCTGCCTGCCTTAGCAGCCACCACTTTCCAACGACCTTCTGCGGAACCTAGTCCAGACCCGACGCTTTCCATTGCAACCTTCATCTGGGCATTTCTCGCCACTTACCTAATCGTCATCGTCTGGCGACAGTATTCTTCATATTACATCCCCTTACAGTTTCACTCCGGACAACAAGAGCCGTTTTCTGACGAGGGCTCAACGATTCTGATTACAATCACATTAGCCCTCATTCCAATCGCCGCTTCCCGTTCACCCGACTTCACGCCGTTCCTCCTTTGCTTGCTGATTTGCGCCAATCTCTTCAAGCTCCGCGGCATGCGATCTATCCTCAGGCTTCTGCCGGCCACCACCCAAGCAACTGATGAACTCCGCCACCTCGCACGCAAACTCCGGCTCAACCTCGGCTGTCTCATCGTAGTGAGCATGATTCTCTTCGCCCTGCCGTTTCCGCTCACGCCGCGCACATTTGCACTTCTCATGAGCCTCGCCGTCTTCCTCCTTCATGCCTTTCTACAACCACTATACCGCAGCATCTATAGGTTTGAACCACGACGTTTGCTATACTCTGAGTGTGTGGCGAATGCCTTCCATCTCTCTCAATGTCCAAGTGGTCATAACCCATCCCAATGAATAGAATCACCGCAGTTCTACGGCTCTGTCGGATTCACAATTGCGTCGCCATTGCGGCGCTATACGTCGGTTCGGCACGTCTGTTTTCCCAAGGTGCGCCCAATAGGCTACTTCTAACGGCCGCTTGGTTCGCCACCGCCGCCTTTTCCTATGCCTATAATGACCTCGTGGATATTTCCGTCGATCGCGTTAACCATCCCACCAGACCTTTGCCGTCCGGCGTTCTGTCAACCGCCTTCGTGCGCTCCTTCGTTGTTGTTCTCGCCTCTTCTCTCGTTCTTACAGCCTTTCTTCTCTTGACGTCGTCTCTTCTATGGCCTCTTGCCGGAATCGGAGGCGGCATTCTCTATTCGTCCGTAGTCCGCAAGAACTCCGCCCTCGCTGCGAATCTCTTGACGTCGGCCCTTGTCACACTCGTGCCCTTCTCCGCAGCTTCGGGGCAGATCACGTCTCCTCTTCTTGCCCCGGTGTGCGCCCTCGTGTTCACGATCATATTCGCTCGTGAACTTCTCAAAGACCTTCTGGACCAAGCCGGCGACGCGGGCGCTCGCCGAACCGGACTTCTCGCCCTTCCGAATCGACGTTTCGGAACACTGCTCTACGTTGCCGCGCTTCTGGTCGCCCTCGCTGCCCTGATCACTTTGATGGTTCTCCGAACGCCGTCGAGCGTTTTCTTGCTCTTCGGCCTGCTCACGGTCGTAGCAATTGTGAGCAGTCTCCTTCTCTTCATTCGCGCACGAGCTATCCAGCCTTCAGCTCTCCTGCTGCGGGTCGCTGCCTATCTGGTTGTGCCACTCGTAGTTGCAAGTAGCCGCTAGCATGCAACGCGATATCCTCCAGACTTCCCCCGGCGTTACTCTGCTCCTGGATCCGGACAACTGGCCAGCAGAACACCTTGAAACGCTCCTTGGTCATCCTGAGCTGCGTCGGGCGATTCACGCCATAGTGGTGGGAGGTAGCTACGTTCATAGCGAGCGGTTTGCCCAGACAATTACCCTGGCCGCGGGGCGAGGTCTCCCGCTCGGAACATTTCTAGGCGCCGGTCCTATCGATTCGCTCTTGTCACCGCAAGCAGACTTCGTCTTGCTCCCCGTCGCAATCGGCGCCTCCTCGTCGCGCTTTCTCGCTGACCACGTGCTTATGGCTGCGCCACTCATCCGTCGGTACCGGCTCGGTATCTGTCGCATTGGCTATATTCAACTCCAAGGAGGACAGCCTACTTCGGCCTCCTTCTTCACACAGGTCACACCGGTGCCACGCGACAAACCGGAGCTCGTCGAGACACTTGCGCTCACTGCCGCCTATCTCGGCGTGCACGCTATCTACCTTGAAGCGGGCAGTGGGGCCAGCCTTCCCGTTACCCGAGACGAGCTCCGAGCTGCAATTCGTGGGTCGGCTCTACCCGTCTTCGTTGGGGGCGGCATCCGATCCCTTAAGGAGTGTCGCCAACTTCTATCCGAGGGTGCCCACTCAGTGTTTGTCGGCTCGCACGTTGAGAGAACGAGAAGCATCGAATGGCTATTACACGCTTAATCCTTGCCCGACGACCAGTGGCTGCGTGGATTGTCTACGACTTCCTTAACTCCCTGCTAATCATCACTGGAAGCCTCTACTATTCGAAGTGGATTGTGCTGGATCAGGGGGTTCCGCAGTTTTGGTATGCTGCCGTATATGCGCTTTCCACCCTCGCTCTGCTCCTCGCGGCGCCGATTGTGGGCGCGGCGATCGACAAGCGCGGCAACGGACGGAGCATTTTCGTCTACACCTCGTTACTGCTCGGTGGCTTGCCCATTCTTCTCACGTTCCTTGGGTTCCACGCAAGCCCACTAGCTAGGCTCGCCGGAACGCTCGCAGTGTTCTGCGCAATCAGCTTCTGTTATCAACTCAGCATGGTACCCTATAATTGGCTTCTGCCTCGGATACGCGGCGTCTCCGGGCAGATTTTGGTGACTCGCTACACTGGTTTCGGTGAGGGAGCGGGAGCTCTAGGCTCCGTTGTCGGTGCACTGACTGGTTTCCTTCTCCTAAAATACCTATTGGGTGAGACGCCCGACGGTCGGCTGTGGCTCCAGGCTGTGATGGGCCTACTGTTCTTTCTCCTATTCATAGTGGACTACTACTTCCTGAGCGACGGCCTGCCTACAATCGTAGTCGACAACATTGCCGCCGACCGGTCCTTCAAAGCAGTGTTCACGGAATACTTCCGTGACATCCGTACCGTCCTGCGAGGTCATTCGGAGGTCTGGCGTTTTTTAATTCCTTTCTTCATTTACGCTGACGCTCTGCTTACCGTTCAATTCTTTCTTCCGATCTACCTTCGAGAGAGACGCGGACTGAGCGAGGTTCAAACACCTGTCGTGTTCGCGGTGGCGCTCGCTGCAGCCGCCGCTTCCGGCTATCTCTTTGGGAAGCGCGCGCCCAAGGGGCTCCGCTCGCTGATTGCTATAACGCTCGTTATCTGGGTGGCTGTATTCGCTCTCCTCGCAGTCCTCGAGAATGTGCTGCTTCTGTGGTTTGTGTACGCGTTGGCCGGCGTTCTCTTCGGTGTGCTCTGGAGTGCGTCGCGGGCGTATCTTTATGCCCTTGCCCCACCCGAGTTCCTCGGCCGGGCGTTTGGCTTTTACTCTGTCTTTGACGGTGCGGCCTCGGTTTTGGGTCCCTTGCTTTGGGGAGCTATGATGTTTCTGCCCTTTGGTATTCGTACCCGCTACATTGCTGCGTTTTCCGCAATGGCAGCATTGATCCTCCTTGCAGTCGGTCTTCTTTACGTCTGGAGACCTCGGACTTCGAAGGCTGTACCAGCGGCATCCTCAGCGCCGCCCGACGCTTGACGCAGAACCACATAGAGCCTACGTCGGTGCCGGATCGTGCTTTGGCGGCCGGTACGTCCGAAGCCCTTCTGTACGGATCTACCTGGGAAGATGCGGAGGTTCTTTGTGAGGCCCTTCGACCAGTTGCGCGTGGAGGCCGCCTCCTATCCATCGCTGGTTCCGGCGACAATGTCCTCGCCCTCTTGACGCTAGACCCGGTCGAGCTTCTTGCGGTTGACATCAATCGCGCACAGCTTGCCGCTCTAGAGCTCCGAAGTTTATCGTTTCGACAACTCGATTATAATGCCTTGCTCTCATTCCTTGGCGTTCTCTCGTCAGCTACGCGGATCCGAACGTACTTATCACTACGCAGCGGACTGTCTGCGCCGGCTAGACAGTACTGGGATGCCAACCAGGGCGCGGTTCGGAGGGGAATCATCCATTCAGGACGATTTGAGCGCTACCTTGGATACTTTCGGCGGTGGGTGTTTCCGCTCATTCATTCCCGACGCCTAGTAGAAGCTTTTCTGTCGTTGCCAGACCGGGATGAGCGCGAGCGCTTCTATGATACTTACTGGAATTCGCGCCTCTGGCGGCTTTGCTGTCGCGCCTACTTCAGTAGTTTCGGAATGACACTGCTTGGGCGCTATCCCAATTCGATGCAACAGGTAACACTGTCACCTGGGCGCACTCTTCTGGACCGAGCTCGAACTGCGTTCACCGCGTACCCGCCGGCACAGAATCCGTATATAACTTACGTGCTTTTCGGTAACTACACGCAGGAGGCGCTGCCCTATTATCTGACGCCTTCTGCCGTTGACATCATCCGCCCTCGCGTCGACAGGATCCACGTTGTTCACGGACGAATCGAGGACGCAATCGTCGAGACGGCGGTGGATGGTGTGAATCTTTCTAACATTTTCGAACCGCTCGCGGACGGGGAATTTCGCGAGGTATATGACATGCTGACGCGGAGGGTGCGTCCTGGGGGTCGGCTCGTGTATTGGACCCTATTCGTCTCTCGGGCTCAGACGCCGACGTCGCCTCGAACCCGCCCTCTAGTTGACACTGCTCAGGCGCTTCAAGCGCGAAGTCGCGCAGCGTCGTATCAGGAACTTCACATTGATGAGGTCATCTGACTGCGCCAACTGGACTGGCGCCCTTTCGGGTCGGCAGATCGTGGCCGTCGTGCATTCGACACGAGGACCGAGAAGTTACGAGAGAGGGATGGGCTCTCTCGAGGCTGAACACGACCGGCACGACGCGCGAGCAACTCGAAGAGAACGTCTTCAAAGCACTCCGCACCGCCGTCGAGCTATTCAAGCGAGATCGCATTCTCTTCCCTCAGCGGCTCGCCGGAGATATTGATCGCTTCTTCCTGGCTCACAGAGCTTCGAGGGCAGTTCCTGGGGCCTGTCTCCCCGCGCTGCCATACGCACCACTCCCCGGCCGTCGGTCGACAGCCGACTCGAGGGGCGCTGACCGATGCATACCCCGTCACAACCAGACTTCCGCGCCGTTACTCGGACGGGCTCCTAGAAGGCTTCCAGCGCATCTCCAAGCACCTCGAAGGCTACCAGCGGTCGTCGAAGGCTACTTCGTAACCGATTCGTAACCGCTCCACCTCGGGTCGAGTCAAAGAACCGAAGGGATTCTATCCTAGCAAGAGCCTGCTTTCCGCGATCTCCGACGTCGACCGCGGTCGGCCTCGACCGGGATCTGAAAGACCTTCATCGGTGTTCCCAGGTTCATCTCGTTCGCATCTCCTTGACGCGTGGTGTAGAGGCGCAATGGGAATTGCCGGGGGCTGTGGCGGGTAGAGACCCGAGTGGCGCCCTCGGTTTCCTCCCAAATCCCGGCCCGTAGACGGACATTCTGTCCGGACGGCGACTTAGGTTCGAGTAATCGACCTTTTCCTAGAAGGCGTCCCCGGAGTAATGGCTCAGCGCGCGAGTCTTCGGGACCAGACTTCGCTGGCCGTCGAGAAGCGGCGCTCCAACCGCACCGTCTACGTGCTCCGACACGGCGCTCGAGCAGCTTAGAGCCGAGTGGATGGCTCAAAGCGCAGTGGTCCCGGACTACCGAGCGCTGGAGACCGGAAGGCGACGGGGCGCCAGTTACGGAACGGGCGGGCGGGGTCCACCGGCACGATCCGGCGTCCCTCCTCGTCTGGACAGCCCGAGGCTGGGTCCGGCTCCATGAGCCGCTTGATTGCCCGCTCCACGTCGGCAAGCGGCAGGTTGATCGACGCCGCGAAGGTGCGACAGTCCACGTTTACCTCGCCGTTCGCCCCGGAGCGCAGGGCGAGCCGGATGAGCGCGAGCATGACGAACCAAACCGCCAGCTCCTCCTGCATGATGGAAGACTCGAAAAACGAGTCCGCGATAGGCACGTAGATCAGTCTCACGGGCGGCCTACTACGCGGTCGGCGCGGTCGTCCCGGCGGCCTTCGGCGACGCGATGCGCTTCCCTTGACGCATAAACTTCGCGAGGTCGTCCTCGTTCACGAGAAAGCGCCGGGCCACGAGCACGGCAGGCAAGGCGCCGGACTTGATGTAGCGCCGCATCGTCGCATCGGAGCAGCGGGGGCATCTCGGGGGCGGGTGGCACCCGAGCAGGGGCATGTAAGGCTGAGATTTTTGCTTCCGCAGGACTCTCCCTCTCGCCTTTCCTCACTCGTCGCGCGTCACGACTGCGCGTAGACTTCCCTCGTCATGCCCGCAGTGACTCCTCCAAACACCACTACTCCGGCTCCAGGTGAGTCAGCCATAGCTCAACGCGCCACCGATACCGTACTTCGCGACGCTCTCCGTATTACCCGTTGGGGACATCAAGCTAAGAAGTTCGCTTGGCGCCTCACTGGCTGCGCGCTATGGGCGTCAATCGTGGCCAGTTGGCTTGGGCTAGAAGGCCCGTTCTACCGCGTCGTGTCCGCCATCAGCGACGCTCTGCGTTCGGCCGTCGCGGCCGCTGACCTCATTCCTCCTAACACTCGGTATCTCCGGCACGTCCTGCGCTGGGGCTGGTGGCTTGTCATCACAAACTTCCGCGTTACCGAGATGGTGGGCTTGGCGTTCTATTGCCTAGCCTTTCCGTTCACTTTCCTCCTCTACCTGATCTTCCGAAAGTTTCTCAGCTCCTATCTTCGCGACCGTTCCGCGGTGGCTAAGCAAAAAGGACTCATCGCACTACGGCCGGGCAGCCACTACCGCGCTCTCATCACGACGGCTCTACTCGCATGGTTTCTCCTATACGGTGACTCTGGCGTCCTCATTCAGGCACAGCTCGGCGCGGCACTCGCCGCCCTACTGTTTCTCGCGTTGGCTTTCCGCGCCCTCCTGGGCGCTAGGCCAGCGGCCGAAGACGATGCCGCAATATTCCCGCGGATAGAGCGAGTCTTTTACTCATTTGCTGACGCACTGCTGAAACGTGTCAGAGAAGAACCGGCAAACACGAAACTTGAGGTCTGGTTCCTGCGCTCTATCCACGAACCCGCCCGGAACCTCTGCCGGCGAATCACGCTGTTCATACGCGGCCGACGCGGGCGCCTTCGGGTCTCGGCCATCGTCATGGCGGACTACGTGCTCTCATTGATAACCTTGGGGATCGCGGCGATCTCGTTCTGGACTCTCGCGCTTAGGGCCGCCCTGGCGCCCGTCGCATCGGACTACAGCGCGCTCCTGCGATACACAATGGCGCACTTCTTTTCGGGTGTCAGCATTCCCCAACGCAACGCTACCCTCCCTCTCTGGCTCGATATCGGTCCGAGCGTCACCTCGTGGGTCCTCTTCGTGCTCTTCATCGGTCCTACCGCTTCTCTCCTACCCCTGCGCCAACAGGCTTTCGCCGCACGGGTTGAACTCTCCTACAAGCGACTACGAGCGGTGACTCTGGTTATCAGCAAATATCTACGCGAAAACGAGCGTCGCGCTAAGGCTCTCCCGACGGTGAAGTAACTTGCGGCTATAAACCTGGGCGCGGTATCGTGAGGCCCGAAATGATATTATGGGGAGCACTAATTGTCTGACAGAGCGTCAAGCGGCGTAGCGGACGAGTTCGTGTCGGAAGAAGTTCTGAATCACGTTGGGCCGGCGCTGGGTGGAGCGGAGAAAGGAGCGGACACCTCCGAT
>JGI20193J14888_1000605_pt1 | contig 10371 bp, 17 predicted proteins | sample NGESurdeep092012_5_FD_14888 | JGI IMG/M metagenome (IMG submission 14888)
AGGTTGTGATGAAGGTCCAGTAGTGCCAACAATCGAGCTAACACAACGGCTTCTCGTCAACTTTCACTCTTGATCACCCACAGAAACCCCAGGAGAACCACAAGCGTTGACGGCCAAGTGACCTGGTCTAGTGCCGCCCCCGCTGCCCTCGCTCAAAGGTGGGGCAGCGGATACTTGATCCGCAGGTCGGGCTTTTCGAATCCCCCGGGGCGCTCGCACATGTTCATCGGCCTGACCGTACACGGGCATTCCCATCCGCTCCCCGTTTGCTCATACGGAGCCTGGCGAAGCATCACGGGCGACGACCATGCGGGGTGAGCGTTTGCTTCGGGCCCCCATGTGGGCCGGCACCCATGTGGACATGAGCACCACCCGCGCACATGGCCACGGGAAAGAGCATCTCGAACGCGGTGCCGAGGGGCGAGTTGTTGATCTGCTCTCCGAAGAGCTCAATGCCAATGGCGATGTTGGTCAGCCGGTCAACGATGAATAGAGCTGGCTGGGAAACAGCCAGGGGCCCGTCGGCCGACAGGGCTTCGAGAAGTGCGGTGCTGAGCACGAGAAGCAACACGATAAGAAGGTCACGGCGCGCCAGGGCCACAATCCAACCGGTCAGCGTGGGGTTCCGGTGACCCTCTTGACGAATTGACCACCGCCAAGAACCCGAACAAACCGGCGCGCGGAGGGCAAGGGTGAAGATGAGCTCGATGACCAGAATCGGCTGGACGTCAGCCAGTGCGGTGAAGACGAGCGTGCCGCCCATGCACACCAACCCCATCAGCCACATGGGTTGCGGGACGAGATAGCGCGTGGTGTCCCATGCAGACCTCTTCTTCTCGGAGCCCGTGCACATTGGCCAGGCGTTGGAGTACCGAGGTCAGCGCCCGGCTGAATGCACCAAAGAGGGCAAAGACCATGCTCTTCGATCCGACCCCGTCTTCTTCAGGTGCATTCGATTCCTGGCCATTGGAGACGACAACCGACGGGCTCAGCGTGGTCGTTCCAACCGACCGAACCGCTGGTTGCCGTCGAGGCAGACCAGCGCAAGCGAATCCGCAAGGTCATGGGGAGTCACACTTGGCGAGCTCAGTGGCAGGCTTCGGCGTGAGCCCGAGCCTCCACGAGAGCCATGGGAATGAGTCCTTGAGCGCCTGGCTCCACACGTCGAAGTCGTGGCCCCCGGGACGGACCAGGATACAGGTGGCAATCCCGGCATGAAGCGCAGCGGGTTGCAGCAGGTGTGCGGCCTGCAGGGGCTCTTGGTCATCATCTCCCGCATCGAACCAACCGGCCATGCCAATGAAGTGGCCATTTCGGAGGAGCTGCACCGGGTCGTGGGCGGCAAAGTTCACTTCCGAGCCGCCGAACAGCGTTTCGATTGTCTGGCCCCGGGTGGTCTCCTCGTACTCGGGGGAGGCAAATCCCGAGTACGACGCGAAGGTGGGATAGATCTGCGGATTGCCGAGTGCCAGCATCACCGAGCAGGTTCCGCCGGCCGAGAGTCCGCCAATGGCCAGGGACCCTGGACGACTCGATGCGTTGAACCGGCTCCGAACAAAGGCGGGCACGTCCTCGACCAGATAGGTCTCTGCGTTACCGAACTTGCTGTTCACGCATTCGGTGTCGTCGGTCTGATAGCCGTTCGGGTCCGGCATCACGATGATCGGGGCCAGGCCCCGATGGGCGTGGGCAAATGCGTTGGCCGTCGGGCCGACATTCCCGTCGCCCGTCCAGTCCGAGGCACTCCCGGGCTCACCGGGTAACAGCACCAGAGTCGGAAGGGACGGGGTCACTTTTGCGAACCAGGCCGGCGGAAGGTACACGTACGCCTGCCGGGCGGAGAAATGGGACACCCTGGGTGGGATGGTGACGCCGATCACCACCCCCTCCTCGGGCAGTATGCCGGTTGCTGCCACCTGGCCACGAATCTGCTGCAATGTCGACGTTCCGACCACATGCTCGGGGTCGAGAGTTGCCAGACGACTCAACGTTGGGAAGGAGCCCGATTGCTGGTTGATCGTTCCCGCCGTTACTGCCAGTGTGAGCAACACCGCGACCGTTGCGGCCACTCGCCGCAGCCACCCGGCGCCGGACCAATCGACAACCACCACGTAGACGGCCAAGACGAACGTGAAGCCCCAGGCATAGGCCCACCACGGGAAGTCCGAAGGCACCAGCGATCCGATGGTGAGAACCAGTGCCACCACGATGGTCACTGCTGCCGCAATCGGTATGCCACGCCCGAGTTGGCGTCGCCATCTTCCCGAGCGCCACTCGATGGCCAGCACTAGAGCAGCAAGAGCCAGGCAGCACGCAACGATCGGTAGCCAGCCTGAGACGATCGAGATGTTCACAGTGGGTTCCCTTGCCCCGAGCGGTGATTCGACCCGGCCGGTGTCGTCGAAACTTCGACCAGATCAAGCTATCGCCTAAGGCACCGAGAAGGCTTCCATCGCAGATCGCCACGCCTGCCTGGTTGGCAGGCCCTCTGCTTCACGAGCCCTTGGCGCTCGAGCCGCCCCTGACGGGTGAGTGGACAACCACCGATGGAGGCCAGCGGTGTTGGAGTGCACACCGTTCATTACCTCGGGCTTCTCCCGATGCTCCACCGGAACGCTGTCCGGTCGGATTGGAACTCGGCCGCCAGTGCTGCCGCGATGCCCCGCCACGCCGGTAAACGGACTCCGCTTCGTCTGCCCGCTTCTGGAGTGTCCCGTCGGCCTCGTCCTCAATCGGCTCGCGATTCACTGATGTGTCGGCGAGCGAGATGAGTTCCAAGCTGTCTTGGACGACTATCTCAACGCTCCAACGGATCACCGTCCAGAAGCCGAACCTTGGTCGGCTGGCCGCTGCCGCGTCTTCCTGAGCCATCTTGCCGACCAGCGCGCCGTAGCCGACCAGATGACGAGCGTGCTCGACTGGTGGGGTATCGACGGATTCGTAGCCCACAAAGGCATCGATCCAGGCAAAGCGTGGGTGCGGGTGATCAACGCCGCTCCCTCCACTTCCGACGCTCTTGCGCGGCCTGACGCAGGACGTCATCGACTGAGGGTTCTGGCCCGACCACACGGTGTGTCCGAATCGGGTGGTACCTGGGAGTTTGACGAGGTGCGGCGCGCGTCACCGGACCGATGGCGACCTACACGATGCCAGCAGGCGGCGATGACTCCCGGTCGGGAAGTAGCATTTCCATGGTGAACGCGATGGAAGTGCTGCCCGAAGATAAATGCCTTGAGCTACTCGGCTGCCACTCGGTTGGACGCATCGCCGTCGTCCGTGGCAACCAGCCACTCATCTTTCCCGTCAACTATATCCTCGAAGGGCAAATCGTGGTCTTTCGGACCGATCCCGGTACCAAGCTTACCTGGGCTACGCACGGTCGCGTGGCCTTTGAGATCGATTCAACCGATCTGTTTTACCGAGAAGGGTGGAGCGTCCTCGTCCAAGGAATTGGTGAGGTGATCACCGATGCTCCGGACACTTGGTACGAGTGCATCTGGGCACGTGCACTCGTACCGTGGGCAGGCGGAGCAAAAGACTACTGGGTCGCCATCGCGTCTCCGGTCTTCTCCGGGCGACGCATCACCCACCGCGCCTCGTGACAAGAATCGTGCCCGTCCGAGAACGGCATGCGCTTCGTGACGACCGCGGCGGTGTGTCAGCATCGACCTGGTCGATCACATCGTCTCGCCCCTCTCGTCTTCCACGCTGTCGGTGGCGAACTGCTCCAACAGCGCCGAGAGTGTCCCGGGACCTCGATGACCTTCTTCGCCTTGTCCAGCTCACCGGCCAGCCGCTGGTTGTCCTTTTTCAGCCGGGCGACTTCGCGATCCCGGGGGTCTGTGGCCTGGCGACCGGCCGGACGGGCCGGGGCTTCAACGGCACCCCGGTCACGCTGCTTGCGCCATTCGGTGAGGAGTGACGAGTACAGCCCATCGCGGCGCAGCAGTATGCCCTTGTCGACCTTTCCCAGGGTGTCGTACTCAGGGAGGATCTTCGCCTTGTACTTCGCCGGGAACCGGCGTGGCCCCCGAGCGAACAACGCAACAGGACCGTGCACTGTCTCTCGACCCGCTACACCGAGCGAACGCTGTTGCGGGTGTGCGCTTCGACTCATCTGACATTGGCAACGACATGTCGGAGATCCTGGCCTACGGGACGGCGGTCTTGTCGCCTGCGCCGAGGCCTGAAGCGGTCAGTTGGACCGGTCGACTTCGAACCGGCGAAGCTCGCGGCGAGCGATGGCCATCTTGTGCACCTCGTCGGGACCGTCGGCGATGCGCAGGGTGCGGGCGGCGGAGAACATCCGTGCCAAGGGGAAGTCCTGGCAGACCCCGGCCCCACCGTGCACCTGGATAGCCCGATCGATCACCTGGCACGCCACCCGGGGGGCGGCAACCTTGATCGCTGAGATCTCGATGCGCGCCCCTTTGTTTCCCACGGTGTCCATCAACCACGCTGTCTTGAGCACCAGCAGGCGGGCCTGCTCTATCTCGATGCGCGACTCGGCGATCATGTCGCCGACGACCCCCTGTTCGGCCAGCCGCTTGCCGAATGCTTTCCGTGACTGGGCCCGCTGGCACATGAGATCGAACGCCCGTTCGGCCATACCGATAGCGCGCATGCAGTGGTGGATGCGGCGCGGGATCCGTTGCACCGTCGACGGCAGCGAGGAAGTGCCCGACCTGCCCTGGCCGCGTCAATCCGCAATCACTTCGAGCCCCTCGACATTCGAAGTGAGCTTGCCGCAGGTCCTAGACCTGCCTCCTGAACCCGATCCCTGGCGAAGGTGTCAGCAACGGTTCGATAAGGATCTGTCTCCTGCCAGCTCTGAGTCAGCGCAATCGGCACCGGACGGTACTTGGTCGGCCATAGCTCTGATGTGACGTTTGGCCCTGGTCCCGAGGGGGTCGAAGCTGGATAATGACATCGAGGGGGGCGTCATTAGTCAGTGACCAAAACAGGAATCGAGGAGACTATGGCATTGGTGCATCGGGATACACATGTGGCCGAATGGCCCACCTTGGGATGGCCCGAGCGGTGGCGACGGCTCTTCGAGTTCGAGGGCGGTCAGGAGTGGCTCCGGGTGGAGGAGTTCCATGACGGTGACACGCTGGTGGTGCGGGCAGAACTGCCCGACATCGACCCGGACAAGGACGTGGAGGTCACCACTGTCGGCGACGTCGTGCGCATCCACGGGCATCGCGAGCAGAAGACCGAGCACAAGGACAAGCAGGGATACCGCTCGGAGTTCCGCTACGGAGAGTTCGACCGTGAGATCGCTCTGCCCCAGGGTGCGACGGCGAAGGACGTGAAGGCTACCTACAGCAACGGGATCCTGGAGGTCCGGATACCGTGCCCGGAGAAGTCCGAGGTGACGTCGGCCAAGGTACCCATTGCCAGGACATGAAAGTCGAGGCGTCCGGTGATCCGTCACCGAGCGTCGGACACGGCTGGCCATAGACCGTAACCACGGACCATCTCTTTTCACACTCAGGAGGTGCTGGAATGGGGGACGGAGTGAGTTGTTTGAGCAGGTGGTCGGGCTGCGGCCTGGCGAGCGGACCCGCTTGGTCGTCGCACGCTGAGCATGTGTCCGATCGCAACCTACAGTACGGGCGTGACGCGGCGTGGAGACGGGACGTGGCGCTCGAGATATGGATCGACGTCGAGCGCGTTTCCGTCACCATCCGGTTGGCGGGCACCCTCGATAGTGCGACCGCCGACAATCTGATCTCGGTGGTTGCAGAGTTGATCGCTGACGGCAGCCTCGACTTCGACCTGATCACCCCCACGCTGTGCGTGCCCGATGAGGGTGGCGCCGGCGCGCTGACAGGCCTTCAACGGCTGATCCAGTCGTCAGGTGGTCGACTCGTGTGGGACGGGGCAACGGCCAACCGTCCGCTGTCCCTTCGGGGCAATGGCGTCGAGTCCCGGTCCGACCAGGCACCGAGAATCGTGGCCAGTGCCGAACTTCCCGGGTGACGGGAGCCAGAGCTTCGCCGATGACCGTTCGGCCACCCTCGTCAAAACGCACATCTCCGTGCTCTTCTTCGCCCGGGTGTTGGCGACAGCCATCGCTACCTCGAAGACGACGCTGATGGAGGCCAGTGCACGAGCGGAGGAGGTTCTCCCCACATGGCGCTCGGCGTGACCGCGAACGTGATCGGTCAGCTGGCCTTTCGCCGCCAACGGGAATGGGCCTCCTGTTGCCCACGCCCACCTGACGCAGCAGTCGGCACCGGTGGCAGAGGCCGCGGGGCTGCGCTGGTGGACCCGCTGCAAGTCGCACAAATCCGAGACCCGTCGACCAATCGAGTCACGCCCACCAACCCGCAGTCTTCGCACTTCCGCCCCACGTACACCTGAGCGGTAGGCGGCGACACTGCCGACATCTCGTCCAGACGCTGCTGGACGTCTTCTCGAAGCACGAACGTGCCGGCATCGGATCGGTAGACAAGCTCCCAGGCGATGAGGTCGTGGACCAATGGCGCAAGTCGCTCGAGCCGCCGCCCGGTGTCATCGACCCCCACGGCCACTGCGACGGCATACCGTTCTTCCTGGCTACCGGTCGGGGATGTTCCATGCACACTTATCACAGGGTCCTCCTCATCGCTCCGTTGCCAACCCCCGCTCGCCCCGAACTCCTCGCTCAGCGGGTTCTGGTCGCGTATGTCATCGTGGCCGGTCCTGACCCCGGGGCATAGGGCCAAAGGTCACTGCGTGGCGGTCGATTGCGAGAGGCATCGGTCTGCGGTCTCGGATCGTCGCCTCGAGGCCTGACCGCTTCGGGACTTTCGGCACTTCCGACCAACGCCTCCCGACGCAAAGATGGCGAAGTTGGAAAGCGACGAAGGAAGAGCCCATGTGGTCGCCGTCACACAGGTCGAACAACCGCCGCGTCGAGACCCAAGCGCGCCAGCTGGTCCGTGACTGCGAAAGCTTCCTCCTCGGTCGGTATCCCTGGGTACTGCAGGCCAAAGGGTGGCCGGTCCCCGAATGGGCATGGCTGAGTGCGTTGGCACACGCTCCCGCTGACTCGTTGATGGCACAAGCCGAAAGGGAGCAGGCTGGGCCATGCCCGGACCCCATGACCGTGCTGTGGCAGGGTGCGTTGGACCTCTTGGCCCAGGAACTGATGACGACGGCCGATCACACTGGCTGCAGCGTGGAAGAACTCCAGCGCGCTCTCATCTTCAACGTTGAGCTCAATCCCACCCGGAGGGCCGTTGGCGCTTTGGTGCTAGGTCCAAGTCGGTTCGTCCAGGATGTCCGCCAGGTGCTTGGTCGATTCCGAGGCAGTTCTCAACCCTGGTGATTCTGGGCAGGTGGGCCAGCCGTGTGGTGGCTCGGTCCACGCCATCGTGGGCGGCACCGAGCCCGGCCCCTCGATGAGTTGGCGGTGTCGCTGAACTGGCGACCCTCCCGTGAGCTGGCACCCACCCTGAGGTCCGGTTGGTTCCTCATCGGATCCCAGCGGCGTGTGGAATGGGCGGCCCGATCCCCCGACACCGGACCCAAATGGACTAGAGGAGTCATCACCAGGTCCGCAGCGCCGGTGGTCCTTTCACCCGGCGGCCACCCGACTCGCCTTGATCGCATCTTGCCTAGTGGGGTTCCCTGGATCGAAGACCATTTGTCTCGTATCACCGCCGCTGAGCTACGGAAACGCGCAAAGTGCGCCTGCCGGCGATCGTCCTTTCGAGCGCTGCTTCGCGCTCGGCTGTCACCGACGAGTGCCTTCCTGGGAGGAGGAGACCACAACGGTTTCGTTGATGTCGAGGGGCGTGTTCGGGAGCAGCAGGACGGGCAGCACCGAGGCACCGAGCACTTCCCTGACAACCCGGGCCCGCTCGGGGGAGGTGTCCTGAGACCAGCTCAATACGATCAGGTCGGCGCGGTGCTCTTCGGACACCTCAGCCACCCATGTGGCGACCGAGCCTGTTCGCAGCTCGACCTGGTTCGCAGGGGGGCAGTGGCGGGTGTGGAACTCCCTTCCCGAGATCTCCAGGTCGCGCCCAGGGCGGTCCAACATGACCGGCAGTGTCGCGTCAGTGAATACGTGGAGCACCACAAGCTCGATGTCGGCCACCAACAGCGGCAACAGTCGCTCGAGCACCGGCTGAGAGGACATTTCTGTACCTTCGAGAGGCAGCAACAGGCGCCGAATGACACCGGGGGAGATGGCCTCAGGGGCCATGACCACCACCGGCTTGTCCGTTTGCTCGAGGATGCCCGCGCCGTGCGCCCGACCGGTCGCCGACCGCTGGGCGTTGCGCGGGCGCCGAAGACAGCGGCGATGACCCCCGGGGCGGCCATGGCGGCGATAAGGGATGGATCCACCGGGCCTTCGAGCACCGGCCGGGCGGCAGCGGAGGAGTCGAGCGCTGCGAGGATGATGCTCATGGCAATCTCCTGCCAGTGAGGGGTGGCGCCAGAGGGATGGTGGTGCCGATGGGCTCGCACCACGCCGGCGCCTGACCTGCGACGTGAACGAAGGAGGGGCAATACTGGTGATACAGGCCGACTCACCGTCTCACCTGCTAGTATAGGGCTGCGTCCCTATACTGTCCCTAGCAATGTGGAGGAATCATGAGTGGAACCATGCGGGAACGACCAGCCTCTTCTAAGCGGTGGGAGCTTCGGGCCTACGCTGGCCGGGACCCCGAAACGGGCAACCCGAGGCAGGTGTCCCGAATCTTTAGAGGTGGGAAGCGGGATGCACGGAAGGCGCTCGACAAGCTCGTGGGGGAGGTGGACGCCGGCCAGCACGTCGGGACCATGGCCACCTTCGGGAAGCTGCTCGACCTCTGGCTGGCGAAGGTCGAAGACCTCGGCAAGGCCAGGACGACTCTGGAGACATATCGCACCCACGTCGCGAATCACATCCGCCCCGAACTGGGCGATGTGCGGCTCGACAAGCTCGACACGTTCCGGCTCGACCAGTACTTCCAGAGCCTTCGGACGAAGGGGTTGGCGCCGGGGACCGTCAAACTTGACCATGCCGTCGTATCCGCCTGTCTGACGCTCGGGGTCGACTACGGGTGGATCCAGGGCAACCCTGCCAAGCAGGTCCGTCTACGTGAAGCAGAGCCCGCCGGGGCTTTTGCGTTGGGCGTCGACCAACTCAGCATGCTCTACTTCGGCGTCGAAAAGAATGGCAAGCACGTCAAGGGGGCGTTGGAGGATGACCCCGACGTTGCTGTCACCATTGCCCTGGCGGCGCTTACCGGGTGTCGTCGTGGCGAGCTGTGCGGGCTGAAGTGGTCTGACGTCGACTGGGGCCGACAGTGCGTCAAGGTGGAGCGGGCCTGGGTGCCGGTGGCCGGGGGTCAATATCTGACGACTCCTAAAACGGGCAAGGGCCGAACGGTCTATCTCGGCTTCGAGGGCACGGCCATCCTCGACCGCTATCTGGAGACGAAGCGGGAACTGCTCGGTCGCGAGCCCGAAGGATGGCTCCTCTCGTATGACGGCGGCACGACTCCCATGCGGGCCAAGGGACTCACCGCATACATCGCGAAGCTCGGAAGGCGGGTGGGGGTCCCGGTCCACTTTCACCAGCTCCGCCACTTTGCGGCCACCGAACTCAACGCGGCCGGGGTCGACCTGCCTACGGCGGCGGCTCAACTGGGCCACAGCCCTGCCGTCATGGCCGGCACGTACCTTCACAGCGACGATGACCGGGGAGCGAAGGCCGGCGAACTGATCTCGGCAGTTGTCGGTCGAGCACTCGCGGCGCCAACCCCATAGAACTCGACCCTACGCAACGGCCGCCCGCATCGCCCGACGCTCCCGCCCGGTCGTGCCACCCCAGATTCCGGTGGTGTCCACGTCGGCCAGGGCGTAGTCGAGACACTCCGGGAGTACCCGGCACGTCGAGCACACGGCGCGGGCCCGGGCCGTCACGGCGGCGTTGGCGCCACGGCTGAGGACGAAGGCGGACGTACCGTGACCCCGGCATGCCGCATCCGCGTGCCACTCCGGTCGCCTGGTCAACTGGGCCAGCCACTCGGACGGGTCGGAGTCGCCGCCCTCGTCGCCGGCGATCATCCAGACGAGTTCGGCGTCGGTCACGTCCCAAACGATATCGGGAAGGTGCGTCGATAGGGTCGACCCCGCTCTGGCGCTCTACCGCTTGCGCCTGGTCCCAGACAGCCCCAGCGCCCGTAGGAATGATCCGGTGACGGTGCATCGGTCGCACACGGCGCGGGCTCGAGCCATGACCGATTCGTTTGCACCGCGGCCGATGATGAACTGTGCGGTTCCTGATCCACTCTCCTCTCGGGTTTGTTCAGGCGCAGGACTCCTGTGAGTGAGGACCTTTGCCTCTAGCTGGCCCTAGCCGCCGGGGTCACGCTGGAAAGTGTG
>JGI20193J14888_1000610_pt1 | contig 10352 bp, 17 predicted proteins | sample NGESurdeep092012_5_FD_14888 | JGI IMG/M metagenome (IMG submission 14888)
GCGCCATCATCGCCAAGATGCGAGAAGTAGCCGCCACGGCCACCGAACTCCTGCTCCACGAGAACGCTCGACAAGACCCCTAGGTTTAATCGCAAGCTAAGTGGTATTGGGGTTAGTCCTGCTCAACACCGGCGCGCTGCCGATCGGCGTCTCCTCGATTCTTCGACTCCTCGGAGTTTCCGCCTTCGTAGCGGAGTTGGTGATGCTCCGGCGCCGTCGTTCCTCGGGCGACGTGGCCCCCCCGCAGGAAGGCCGCCGGTTCGGACGGTGCTACTGGCTCGGCGTGGCGGTGGAAGTCGTAGCCGTCGCGATCGGGATGGCCCTTCTCAACGAGGCCCTGCACGCTGCGAAAGCCGGGGTTGCGTGGATGTCATTCGTGGTAGCGGTGCACTTCCTCGGTCTCGATGCCGTCAGCCGTGCAGGCATCCGTGTGGACCCGTTTCGTTACAGGGCGAGGATGGCGCTAGACGCGTCGCAGCGCGAGAACCGGGATCGTGCGGACGCCGGCCGTCTTCTTCGCATACTCCGCGAAGCCGGTGTAGCGGCTCGACTGCTTTTCGTAGATGCGGTCACGTTCCTGACCCGCGAGCTCGCTCACGCGCACTGGGTAGGTTTCCGTCCCCACCTCCACGTGGCCCAGGCCTGCGGACTTGAGGTTGTAGTACCAGTCAGGATGGGTGGGGGCGCCGGCCTTTGACGCGAAGACATAGATGGTCCTGGGCTCACCGTCGTCAGCCAGGTACATCATCGGACTCACGTACTCGCGGCCACTCTTGCGTCCCCGGTGATGCACCAGCGTGATGGCCGCGCCCTCAAACGCGCCGCCCACCCGGCCCTCGTTCGCCCGAAACTCGGCGATGGTCTTGGCGTTCCAGTCGTTCATCTCGGTCACGTCGTGCTCCGTCCCGAACCTCTCACTGCCTTGAACCTGTCATGCTGGTTCAACGCAGAGCCGGCGTCAGTGCTTCCGACGGCGGTCATGAACCTGGCACCCGCGTGGCAGGGTTGGGCTCATGCAGCCGCGTGAACCAGCCCACCACGTCAGCCCCCGCGCCGTCGCCTACTGGACGTTGCGGGCGGTGCCGTTTTGGATCTTGGTGCTGGCCGGGGAGCTGTTCTGGTTGTGGAGCTCCCGGGATCGCACCAGTGTGCAATTTGCTGTCCTCAGCCTGACGGTCCTATTCGCGGCGGTGCACCTCATCGTCATGCCTCGTTGGCGCTATCGCGTTCATCGTTGGGAGGTCACGGCCACGGCTGTCTACACCCAGTCCGGCTGGCTGACTCAGGAGCGACGGATCGCTCCCATCTCGCGGGTCCAGACCGTCGACACCGAGCGCGGGCCCCTGGAGCAGCTGTTCAGCCTCGCGAACGTCACGGTTACCACGGCGTCCGCGGCCGGTCCGTTGCGTATCCACGGGCTTGACAGGGCCACGGCCGAGGGCGTGGTCTCAGAGCTCACCGAGGTCACCAGCCACAGCCAGGGCGACGCGACGTGAGCGTGCCCGGTGTTGGGCAGAACCCATCCTGGCGCCGGCTGAGCGCCCGGATGCTGCTCGTCCACCCCGTCCGCGAACTGGGCCAATTCCTGCCGGCCCTGGTTGGCCTGGTTCTGGCAGGTCGTGCGATGGGCAACGGACAGCTGTGGTGGCTGGGTCCTCTGGGTGTCGTCGGGGTCATCACTTTGAGTGTGCTGCGCTGGGTGACCACGCGATACCGCATCACGTCTGAGCAGGTTCAGCTGCGCACAGGTCTGCTGCAACGCAAGACCATCTCCACCCCAGCAGATCGGGTCCGCAGCGTCCACGTCACCGCCTCAGCACTGCACCGGCTCCTGGGTCTGGCGAAGGTGGAGATCGGCACCGGCAGTCACGAGGCGGGAAGTGGGCTGTCGCTGGACTCGCTCCGGGTCGTGGAGGCCGCAGGATTGCGTGCCGAGCTGCTGCATCGCAGCGCTGTGGCGTCCTCGGACACGCCGGGCACCGTGGCGTTCAGAGCCGCACCTGCCGCCGGAGCGGCTACGTCGGGGGAACACGAGATTGCGCTGGACCATGACACTGCGCTGGACCATGACACCGAGCTGGCGCGGATGGACCCCCGGTGGGTGCGGTTCGCGCCGTTCACCATGTCCGGGGTTCTGGGTGCCGTGGCGATCTTCGGTATCGGGTCGAGACTCTTCGACCAGCTGGGCGTCTCCGCCGGTGATGTGGGACCGATCAGGGGTGGTCTTAGCTACTTTGAGCAAAACCCGATCTGGCTGGACGTCATACAGGGGGTGGCCGTGCTCGTCGTCTTCGTGACGGTGCTGTCCATCGGCGGCTATGCCCTTGTCCTACTGGGGCTTTCGCCTCACGAGGCATCCGCACGGCAGCCTCCATATCACCCGAGGACTGCTGACCACGAGAGCCACGAGCATCGAGGAACGACGACTGAGAGGGGTCGAGCTCGCGGAGCCGCTGCTCTTGCGGGCCGTCCACGCAGCGCGGCTGAGTGGTATTGCGACGGGTCTAAAGCCCAGGGCCGGTGCCGACGGCGGCAGTTCGATGTTGTTGCCCCCTGCACCGCGTGCTGTTGCGCACGAGCTTGCTGCTCAGATCTTGCGGGACCCTGCTCCGGTGGATGTGGCGCTCATCGCCCATGGCCCGGCGGCTCGGCGTCGTCGTTTCACTCGGGCACTGTTGGCTGCGTTGGTTCTCATCCTTGCGGCCGGTGTCGCCATCTCTTCGGGTGTTTCGCAGTGGCTCGTTCTTCCGGCCGTCTTGACAGTCCCGGCGGCGGCAATGCTCGCGGCGGATCGCTACCATTCCCTGGGACACGCGATCGCCGGAGGATACCTTGTCACCCGCGCGGGCTCGCTCTATCGGCGTCGTGATGTGCTCGAGTGCGACGGCATCATCGGCTGGAACGTGCGTCAGTCATTCTTCCAGCGGCGTGCTGGACTGGCGACCCTCACGGCAACCACGGCTGCAGGCAGGCAGCGGTACGCCGTCTCGGATGTGCCGCTGTCCCTGGCTATGTCGCTCGCAAGCCGTGCGTTGCCGGGACTTGTGGACGACTTCCTTCTCCCAGACAACCCTGTTCGTGAACCATTCGACTCCGATTGAGGTACAGACGGAGTCGAATGGTTCACAAGGTCGGGTCAGAGAATGTGCAGCATGCTCTTCCAGCCGCGCCGACCTGCTTGCCGCCGGCGAGTCCGGTGCCGTGCCGTTTGTAGTCGCTGGTGGTTGTGCCGTCCCGACCCTTGGTCATTGGCAACGAGGCCTGAGTGTGGTCCAAAGCCTGTATGGAGGGCTTCTCGTCCATGCACAGCACACGGCTTTCTCCGGCGGGTTCAAGTAGAGCCCGACAACGTCGATGAGCTTCTCCTCAAAGGCCGGGTCGCCCGAGAGTCTGAACGTCTTGACCAGGTGCGGCTTGAGGCCGCGCCCGGACCAGATCCGCTGAACCGTGGCCGGACTGACCCCGACCGCCTTGGCCATTGACCGGCAGCTCCAATGCGTTTCACCGGAAGGCTTTTCGTGCTGTGTCAGGCGGACGATCTCCTCGAGATTGGCCGCCGAGATCCCCGGCTTGCGACCACGCCCCGCACGCACCTGGCCGAACTTGGACAGCCCCTCGTCAGCGAACCTGCCCCGCCACGAGCCGGCCGTGACCGGGGTAACCCCAACCGCCGCGGCGATCTTGGCGTTGGCCACACCGTCGNCGGCCATCAACAACACCTTGGCCCGTTTCACCTCACGATGTGCCGCTGNCAAGGACCGGGCCGGCACCGTCAACGCCTCGCGCTGACCAGCAGACATGACCAACGGGGCTGTANTCTTGTTCNTGCGAACAGCCAGCCAAAACACGGCTACGCATTGTGGAGACACGCCACTAGATCTCGCGGATGGCTCGCGCAGGGTTCCCCACGGCCAGGACGTTCGCAGCAAGGTCCCTAGTGACCACAGCACCCGCGCCCACCACCGCGTTCTCACCAATCGTCACGCCAGGACACACGATGGCGCCACCGCCCAGCCAGACGTTGTTTCCTATGCTGATCGGCTTGCCAGCCTCAAGCTTGTTGCGTCGCGGCTCGGGCTCGACGGGGTGAATCGGCGTCAACAACTGGACATTCGGACCAATCTGTACGTCGTGGCCGATCGTGATCTCAGCAACATCGAGGGCGACCAGACCAAAGTTCGCGAATGTGCGCGCACCCACCTGGATATGCACGCCGTAGTCGACGTACAACGGCGGGCGAACGACGGTGTGCTCCCCCAACGACCCGAGCAAGTCGCCGAGGACCTCTCGTGCCGCGGTGGGATCGGTCTTCCACATCTCGGCGTATCGTTCGGCGAGCTTCTGCGCCCGCTGCATCAGCGCACGGAGTTCTTCGTCATCAGGGGTGTACCAGTCACCGGCCAGCATCCGCTCGCGCTGGCTCCGTGGCTCTTCGCTCATGCGCACAAACGTACACAACGAACCAGGCCATGACGTCTGACTGACACTATGACCAGCATGGAAACCGGGAAGAGGCCAAGCGCCTTGATCGCGCGGTACACGACCGATGCCGGCGAGTACCTGGACCACGTTGGCGTGTTCCTCCGACGGCGGCCGGTCGAACACAGTGTGCTGCTCAGCACCGTAGCAACCCGCCTCCGCAAGGAGGCCTCCGAGGCAGGGTCAAACCTGTGGCTGTGGGTGGAGGACGACGTAGAGGCGGTCGCCACCGCACAACACACCCCTCCGCACGGGGTATACCTGTCCACCGGTCCGGCCGAGGCGATGCGCGCGCTCGCACGGATCCTGTGGCGGCTACGCCCTGGCCTGGTTGGGGTGGCGGGTCCGGACAGCGCGCCGCAGGAGTTCGCGACCGAATGGCTGGCCCGCGGTGGCCCACAGGCCAGGCCCACCATGCGGCTGGGCTTGTATGCCGCAGATGAGGTCAGCATTCCGCCCGGCGTCGCCGGTCGGCTTCGAATGGCCATCCACGACGATGCACCGCTGCTGCGGGGATGGGTAAGAGAGTTGATCGCTGAGGCTGGCTTGACGTCCACCGGAAACGACGAGATCGGGCCGCGTATCGACACTGGGCTGTTGGCCGTCTGGGAGGCCGACGGGGCTGTGGTATCGATGGCCGCAGTCACCGTCGCGCAAGGCGGGGTCAGCCGGGTCCAACTCGTCTACACCCCTCCGGAGAACCGCAAGCGTGGGTATGCGAGTGCCTGCGTCGCATCACTGACCGCCCGTGAGCTCGCCACGCCAGGACGGACCTGCATGCTGAACACGGACCTTGCCAACCCCACGTCAAACGGCATCTACCAGGCGATCGGCTACCGCCGCGTTGGAGAAGCAGAGTAGCTCAGGTTCGACCCCCCGAACCCAAGCCGGGGTTGACGCCACAGAATGGCCACGTCAGCCTGTTCTGAAGCGGACCGTTCCCTCAAGCGCCTCGTGCTATTCGACCTCGACAAGACGCTGGTCGACCATGAGGGCGCGGCAACGGAAGGTGTCGAGCAGTGGCTGGAGCCCAAAGGTTGGGCAGACGCAGGGACCATCGCGAGCCTCGTCTCGGACTGGGCAGCCATCGCAGAGCGGCACTTGCCGCCATGCCTGGCATGAAGGACGTCGTTTCAGGTAAGCGCCGGCTACGGCTGCAGGGCCGATAGGTATCCAGGGCTGGTAACAGCTCAGCTTGTGTGCCCGGTGTTGCTGTCCGGGCGAACGGAGTCGCGCAGTGGACCCGCCAGCCATTGATCGACCTCCCGTTGGCGCCGTAGCCGCACGACGCTGAGATCCTCTCGTGAGGTGACAGCGGCCGCCACCCTCTGGGCGTTTTCGTGACGTGTCCGCCAGGCCCAACGAACGATGTGGTCACGGTCCGTGAAAAAGGTCGACAGCGGCGGTTCGAGGTTGCCGTTCCAGAGGGCCGTCCTGGTGAGTCGGCGCTGCGCAGTGCGCCCAACGACGCGTCGCATCACAACTGAGCGCGGCAGGTCGAGCCAAACCAGCAGGTCCGCACGCCGCAGGAGCAATGGCCTCGCCTTGCCGTACTGCCATTCGGTCACCCACGTTGGCTGAGCAGCGAAGGCAGCCACGTCGTGCATGAAACTGTCGCGCGGAGTCCAGTTGGGCCCGTGGTACAGAGCATCAATCTCCGTATGCGGTACGCCCACCGTGGTGGCGATCCGTCGGGCGAGCGTCGTCTTGCCCGAGCCGGATGTGCCCGCGACGAGGATTCGCTGGGGGGCGGAGTGCAGAGGCTCCTGGGCTGTCAGCACCCAGCCACGCTAGCCGAACAACTCGGTCTCGTTGGATACCAACGCGCCCTGGCTTCACACGCCTGCCCGCGAAAGGCGAGCACCCGCCAGTGCGTCCCGAAGCCGCCCGATTGCCAGGGGACCGACACTGTGCAACCGGGAAAGGTCGGACTCGGCTACCTCCACGAACTGCGTCAGCCGCGTGAAGCCCGCCCGTGCAAGGGCTCTCTGCGCCGGCTCAGACAGCTTGGGAAGGTCAGACGGAATCGAGTCCCAGCTACTGGACCGTGTCGGATGTGAGTCGGTCATCATCGAATTGCCTACGATCGCTTCCGGACGCATCCGAGGCTAGCGCTTGACGTCACGGCTGGGCCAAGCTGGCCTAGCATCATTGTCATGGTGTTCACCGAGACCGAGATCCTCTATCTGGCCAGCCAGCGTCTGGGCCCTCTCGCCACTGTCCAACCCAACGGAACCCTCCAAGTCAGCCCGGTGGGATTCTCTTACAACCCTGCTGCCGCAACGATTGACATCAACGGATACAACTTGGCCAAGAGCCAGAAGTTTCGCAACATCGCTGACAATGGTCGCGCTGCCTTCGTCGTCGATGACCTCGCCTCAGTCCAACCGTGGCGCGTGAGATGTATCGAGATCCGCGGCGTGGCAGAGGCACTCACCACCGAGAGCAGCGCGCTCATCCGGCTCCATCCTAAGCGGATCATCTCCTTCGGCATCGACGAGCCAGACACCGAAGCGCACAGCCTGACGTCCAACAATCGAGACGTCAAGTAAGCCGAAAGACGCACATAGTGGTGTTGAGCGCTGTTGTGTTGAGGCGGGCGAAAGCTTGCGGCGCATGACAACTCGGGTGCGCGACCGGCGTATGACCTCGGTGAAGCCCGCCCGCTCATACAGGGATCGCGACCCGAAGAACATGAAGTCATCATGGCTGCGCTCTGGTTTGTCGACCGGATATGCCTCCAGGATCCGGACCCCACGCTCTCTCGCGTAACGGACTGCCGCGTCCAGGAGCCGATGTTGAACGCCCTGACCACGGTGACGCCTGGCGACGTACGTGCACACGACAGACCACACTCGGCTGTCGTCGACCGGCTTCATGATCCGCGAGCGCTGCAGCTTGAGGTAGTCCTCGCGTGGGCCGAGGCTGATCCACCCGGCCGGGACCCCGTCCACGTGCCCCACGAGGCCAGGAACGACGCCGTTGTCGACCAGCTCGCACAGTTGCTTCTTGTTGTCCGCGCCAGCTTGGCTGTTGACCAGAACCTTTCCGCTCTTTCGGTAGTACATGCACCAGCAGCCACGGACGATCGAACCGCCCGGCAGGTCGAACAGTGCCTCGAGATCCGCCCAGGTCCGCGGTGTCAGCGGCCGGGACTCAAACGAATACCCCATGACAGCCAAGGTAGTACGGGCACGGCCTACTGGAACCGCGCCGGATCCCCCATTCCGACCCTCACGACCTCCGGGTACCCCTCGGACCAGTCCACGATCGTGGTGAGCTCCTTGCTGCACTCGCCGGCGTCCACCACAGCGTCGATCATATGGCCGAGCTCGTCCTGGATCTGCCAACCGTCGGTCATCGGCTCCTCGGCGTCAGGGAGCAGCAGGGTGCTGGACAGCAGCGGCTCACCCAGTTCGCGCAACAGGGCCCGCACGACCGGGTGGTGCGGGATCCGCACGCCGACGGTCCGCTTCTTCGGATGCGCCAGCCGCCGTGGTACGTCTCTGGTCGCAGGCAGGATGAACGTGTAAGGGCCAGGGGTCGCCACCTTGATGGCGCGGAACGCGGCGTTGTTCAGGTCGACCAGCTGACCGAGCTGAGCGAAGTCCGCGCACACCAGGGTGAAATGGTGCCTCTCGTCCAGGCCCCGGAGCCGGCGGATGCGCTCCGCCCCCGTCGGGTTGCCCATTTGGCAACCCAGTGCATAGCAGGCGTCGGTGGGATAGGCGATGAGGGCGTCATCCCGCAGCAGGGCCACCACCTGCGCGATGCTGTGCGGTTGCGGATCCAGCGGGTGAACGTCGAAATACCGGGCCATAACTGCAGAGTACTGGTTGAGCTAGGCGGCCTGCGGCAGTCGTAGGTCGCCCAGCTCATCCTCGGCCGCCGGCTCGCCCGGAGCCGCTGGTATGCCGCTTTGCCGAATCAGGCGCGAGCCCTTGAGGAGGGCACGCAACCGGAGCGCCGCGAATACGGCAATGAGGCTGATCCCCACGTGCACGGCAAGGAACAGCGAACCGTGCCCGGCGCTCAGGGCAACGCCTGCGAGAAGCGGACCCGCCGCCGACACGCCTGTCTGTAGTGCGGCGAAGATGCCCAACGTGGTACCGACCATGCCGGATGGAGCCAGGCTGGCAGTAAGGGGGTTGAGCACCGGCGCGTACATCGTCTCGCCGACGGCAAAGACTCCGTACACCCCGACAAACATCGCTCCGGCCAGCGCCGGCATGAAGGAGGCGGCGGCCAGCAACAGCCATGAGAACACCCAGATCGAGCCGACAGCCACGAGCAGCGACGGGGACGAGCGCTTGGCAGTCCACTTCATCACCGCCATCTGCAGTGCGACGATCACCAGGCAGTTGACCGCCGCAGCCGTGCCGATCGTGCGCTCGGAGACCCCGAGCACCGTGATGGCATAAGCCGGCAGGCCGGACTCGAACTGGGCATAGAAGCCGAGCGCCAGTGTGACGGTGATGGCCGCGGTCCACCGCAGAGCCGGCGTCTTGGCGATGATTCGGATCGCGGCCCCCGCCGAGGGACTTGGCGCATCCTGCGGCGCCGGGACCTCGTCCGCGGGCGCGCCACGGCCGGCGATGCCGATCACGGTGGCGGAGACGAGGAAGCCGATGGCTGCGGTCGCGAACGCCGGCCACATGCCGTCGATCGCTCTGAGATTGACCAGGAATCCGGCGGTGAACGCTCCGATGGCCATGCCGATCGCCGAACCGGTGAACAGGAGCGCAAAGACCCGTCGGCGCGCAGCGGAGTCGACCCAGCGAAGCACCAAGATCGTCTGGACCGGAATCGCCGCGGTGATACCGGCACCGAAGACGAACATGCCCAACAGGAACAGCACCGGCGTCCCAGCGAGGATGAGGAACGCACTGGCGAGGGCGGCGACGATCTGCGCGACGACGACGACCCGCGCAGGGTTGAAACGATCGGCCAGTCGGCCTCCGATCGGGGCCGCCACGAGGGCACCGATGGAGAACAAGCTGGAAGCGGCGGCCGCGACGAGCCCACCCCAGTGGCGGGTGTGCGCCGCGTAGGCGTACTGGTAGGGCAAAATGGCGCCCCATCCCAGCATGCTCACCGTCGAGGCAAGCATCAGCAACCGCGCGCGCTTCATCGGATCCTCCGCTCGTTGTGCATTTCGTAGTCTTGCATCTCGTAGTTTTAGATATCGAATAGTTTGATGTCGAAATTCTAGCATGGCAGAATGTTCCCCATGACGACACCCAGGCCAGCGACGAAAGGCGCCACTCGGAGCGCCGTGCAGAGCCCCGAACGCGCCCAACCGAGCGCCGAGGAGGAATACCGGGCAGATGTGGCGGCGTACGTCGCCGCCGGTGGGGACGAGTCGGTGCAGCGCGTGATCACAGCCGTGCACGGTCTGGCCCGAAAGCTCGACCAGTGGTACACGCGGCAGCTGGCCGACCTCGACCTCTCCGCGGGCGAGTGGGCCGTCCTGTCACAACTGGCCCGCAGCGACGAGGATCAGGCCCTCACGCCGACTCAGCTCGCCGAGGTCAGCTGTGTCGCGCCGTCCTCGATGACCCATCGTCTTGACCGGATGGCCCAGCGAAATCTGATCGCCAGGGCCGCCGACCCGGACAACCGCACGCGTGTGCTGATCACGCTCACCGACGAGGGCTGGCAGACCTTCAAGGCGGCAGTGCGCGAGTCCGACATGGTGGAGTCCGACGTGCTGGGGCCGCTCTCCCGCCATCAGCGCGAGGACCTCGCCTCACTCCTCGAGCTCCTCATCAAGGGCCTTGACTAGACCGAAGTTACGGGCGGTTTGAGGGCTGGATGCCGTGTTGACCTGCGATGTTGCTTGGTTGGTGCTTGATATATGTAGCCAGTACTTA
>JGI20193J14888_1000614_pt1 | contig 10297 bp, 8 predicted proteins | sample NGESurdeep092012_5_FD_14888 | JGI IMG/M metagenome (IMG submission 14888)
AAGCCGTTCTTCACGGCAGCGATCCTCATCTTCCTGTTCGGCTCAATCCTGTGCACGTTCGCCACGTCGATGCCGATGCTGGCCGGCTTCCGCGCCATCCAGGGTCTGGGTGCCGGTGGTCTCTTCTCGTTGGCTCTGGCCATCATCGGCGACATCGTGCCGCCCCGTGAGCGAGCGAAGTACCAGGGTTACTTCCTGGCCGTCTTTGGTACCTCAAGCGTCCTGGGACCGGTCGTCGGCGGCTTCTTCGCCGGACAGTCCCAGATCCTGGGCGTCACCGGCTGGCGCTGGGTGTTCCTGGTCAACGTGCCGATCGGCATCGCGGCGCTCTTCGTGGTCAACCACACTCTGCACCTGCGGCACACCCGTCTGGACCACCGCATCGACTTCGGCGGCGCCGCCGCGCTGACCATCGGGCTCGTCCCGCTGCTGCTGGTGGCCCAGCAGGGTCAAGGGTGGGGCTGGACCTCTGGTCAGTCCATGCTCTGCTATGGCATTGGACTGATGGGCGCCATCGCCTTCTTCCTGGTTGAGCGTTCGATGGGTGGGGAAGCGCTCCTACCGCTGGCTCTGTTCACCAACAAGACAGTCGACGTCGCCTCCATCGCCTCGGTGATCCTGGGCCTGGGGATGTTCGGTGGACTGGCCTGTCTGCCGCTCTACCTGCAGATTGTCAAGGGCGCGACCCCGACCAGCGCAGGCCTCATGCTCCTGCCGATGACCTTGGGCATGATGGGTGGCTCGATCCTGTCGGGTCAGATCATCTCTAGGAAGGGCCGATACCGGCAGTTCCCGATCATCGGATGCGCCTTGCTCGTCGGCTCGCTGTTCGGGTTCCACTTCGTCGGAGCCGACACGGTGCTGTGGCAGACGATGATCCTGATGTTGTTCTTCGGTGTCGGCCTCGGTTTCAACATGCAGCCGATGACCCTGGCCGTGCAGAACGCCGTCTCCCCTCGCGACATCGGCGTGGCCACCTCATCGGCGACCTTTACCCGCCAGATCGGCGGCACCCTGGGCACCGCCATCTTCTTGTCCATCCTGTTCACTGCCGTGCCCAGCCGCATTCAAAGCGCCTTCGCCAAGCTCGCTCCGACCCCCGCGTTCCAGGCGGCGCTGAAGGACCCGCAGTCCCCCACCGGCAGCCCTGAGGTCAACACCAACTTCATCCACAGCCTCCAACAGGCACACACCGGCGGCAGCGGAGCGCTCAACCCGTTGAGCGACTCCTCGTTCATCAGCCAACTCGACCCGCGACTGGCCAAACCTTTCCTCGTCGGTTTCTCCCAATCCATGGACCTCGTGTTCCTGATCGGGTCCGCGGTCATGATCATCGCATTCGTCGTCGTGTGGTTCCTGCCGCATGTCGAGCTCCGCACCGGGTCGTCCTATGAGAGCCGCGGCAGGCAGGATGCGAACGACGCGGCAACGCTGGCCACAGCAGGGGACGCGGTTCCCAGCCTCTCGCAGGGAGCGCGCACTGGCATCTAGTCTGTCCGTGACGGGAGAGGCTCGATGGACGTTGCTTCGCTACTGACGCTGCTGCTGCTCGCCTTGGCGCTGGCGGTCCAGCCCTGGTCGGTGCTGGCCGCAGTTCTGCTGGTCACCTCGCAGGGCGGGGTCGCGAAAGCGGTGGCCTACGTTGCAGGCTGGGCTCTGGCGCTGGCGGCAGTGGCAGTCGCCACGATCGCTCTGCCCGCAGCAGCCGAAGGTAGCGTCGAGCTCGCCGTGGACCAGCTGGGTCATGATAGCGTCCGGGGTCGCCCTGGGCGGCTGGTTGCTGGTGCGATCGCGGCGTGCGGCCGTGGCGAAGTCGAGAGCGCAGCCGAAATGGGGCTCTCCCGGCATGAGTGTGGGTCATGCCGGTGCTCGTTCGTGAGGTAGGCGGAGTTCGATTGGTCCGCAGGTGAGCATGACGAGGGCGAGTGCGGCCTGGGCGGAGTGGAACCCGTAGGCCCGTCGGGTGATCAGCCGCACGTGGTTGTTCAGTCCTTCAGCTCTGGCATTGTTCACGCCGAGTCGAATGGCGGCCAGGATGCCCTCACGAAATTTCCGGATGGTCTTGGCGACCTTGACGAAGGGGTCCAGGCGCGAGCGGGAGGCTTTCGAGCACCACCGGTCCAGTAGATGCACGACACTGGCGGGGTCCAGGTCGCCGGCAAAGATCGCACGGAACGCTTCCTTGAGGGCGTACGCCCGCCAAACCTGTCCTGCGCGGTTCCGCAGCCGGCGCAGGGTCGCGCACTGGTCGTCGGTGAGGTTCTCGGGTCGTTTGAGCAGTGCCCAGCGGGCGCCCTTGAACCGTTTGGCCGCGTCCTGGTCCGGCAGGGCGCGCAACTCGTTCCACGCGGCCCGCCGGACCACGTCCAAGGCGTCGGTGACTAGCTGGACCGCGTGGAACGGATCGATACAGATGAGCGCCTGCGGGGCGTGGTCGCGGACACTCTTATTGAACGCGGCACCCATGTCCATGCTCACCGCGGCGATCTGGGCGGCACGCTGGTCGCCGAGTTCGGCGAAGAACGTGTCCAGGGTGGCAGTGTCCTTACCGGGCGCGCCCCACACAATCTTCTTGCCGGTATGGTCCGCGACCAGGGTCAGGTAACGGTGGTGGCGCCGCCAGCTGACCTCGTCGACCCCGATGTTCACGAGCCCGTCCAGGCGGGTCGGGTCCAGGCCGTCGGCGACCACCCGCTCACAGATACGCCCGACGGTGTCCCAGCCCACCCGGGACAGACGGGTGATCATGGTCTTGTCGGTCTTGGTCGCCAAGTACGCCACCAGGTCCTCGAAGTCGCGGGTGAACCCCGAGCGTGTCCGGGCGAACGGGATGGCCTCGACTCGCACCCCATGCTGCGGGCACGCCAGGCGCCGCAAGCGGGCTCGCACCAGCACCTGCCAACGCCCGAAGTCCAGATGTCGCCAGGTTGAGGTCACCGGACGGGTGTCATACCGGGCCCGGGTGCTGAACGGGCACAACGGGCAGACCAGCCGACGTCGCCGCAACGCGACATCGACATTGACCGCGCTCGTGCCAACGAACGACACATCAACAACGGTGATGCCAGATAGGCCCAACAAGGGCGTTAAATGCAGAGGTGACGCGCACGGGTGTGGTGTCCTTCAGCCTCGGTTGGTCTTGGCGGATCTCCCGAAACTAGAGCCGCAACCCGTGCGCGTCACCCAACTCTGCCTGCGTGTCGCGAATCCCCGCCACCACCAACACCTTCACCGCTACCCAACCCCGACCTCACCCACACTCATGCCGGGAGAGCCCGAAATGGATGGCGCGGCTGGACTCGATGTCACCGTGGCCGGCGTTTGTCCTCGGTGCGTTCCTGCCCAACTACGCGGTCGTGGTCGCAGCTGTCAGTAATGTCGTGGCGGCTGGGCTCTCCCAAGCATGGGCCGCGGTCGTCCTGGTCGCGTTCATCGTCGTGGCTTCGGCTGGGGTCGCCGCACTCCTGCTGGTGCTGCTGTTCCGTGGGAAGGACGCAGCAGGGATCTACCAGAGGTGGCGAGCCTGGCTGATGAAGAATGGCCAGGCGCTGGTGACGGTCGTCCCGGCTGTGGTCGCTCTGGTTCTCATCGTGAAGGGCATCGTCGGGCTGGCTACCTGATCCAGCCGACGAAGTGCCCTTCGGCCCGACTCAGCCCCAGACGAGGGCCTGACTCGGGTCGTGCAGGATCGCTGCGACGTCGGCCAGGGACCGTGAACCCAGGTCGCCGTCGACCAGGCGGTGGTCGAACGAAAGGCTCAGCTGGGTGACCCAGCGAGGCTTGATCTTGCCCTTGACCACCCACGGAAGCTGCCGGACCGCGCCGAAGCACAAGATCGCAGCCTCGCCTGAGTTCAGGATGGGTGTGCCGGTATCGACACCGAAGACCCCGACGTTGGTGATGGTGATCGTCCCACCCGCCATGGCGGCTGGTTGCGTCTTGCCCTCGCGGGCCGTGGACACCAGGTTGGCCATGGCGTCGGCGAGCTCACGCAACGACATCTGGTCGGCGTCCTTGATGTTGGGCACCATCAGCCCACGGGGAGTCGCAGCGGCGATGCCGAGGTTGATGAAGTTCTTGACCACGACCTCTTGTGCGGACTCATCCCAGGTGGCGTTGATCCCGGGGTTTCGACCACTGGCAATGATCAGCGCCTTGGCCACGACCAGCAACGGGCTGACCTTGACGTCCCTGAACTCTGGATCGGTCCTGAGCCGCTCGACCAGCCTCATCATCGCGGTCACGTCGACGGTGATGAACTCCGTGACATGTGGCGCGGTAAATGCCGAGGCGACCATGGCCTGCGCGGTGAGCTTGCGTACTCCCTTGATCGGGATGCGGGTCTCACGCTCACCGGTCGCGGCAAACAGGGGTGCGGTGTAGGCCCCAGCGCCGGCGCCATTGCCCGCTTCGGCCACGCCACCCGCGACGTATGCCTCGACGTCGGCGCGAGTGACGATGCCACCTTCACCGGACCCGACGACCTTGGCGAGGTTGATGCCCAGGTCCTTGGCGAACTTGCGCACCGGAGGCTTGGCGAGGGCCTTGCCGGTCACCACAGGTTCGGAGACGGGCGCCGCGGCGAGCGGGACCGCCGCCAGGGTATGAGCGCCGGCACTCTTACGAGGACGACGTTTGGCCTCGGTCACTCGTGGTCCATAACCCACCAGCACCGCGACCCGGCCACCAGGAGCAGCGCCACCGATCTTGCCGGCCTCGATCTGCTCGTCGTCATCCAAGGTCGCTGCCCTCGGGGTCCCGGCAACCGTCGTTGTGGGAGCGGCCACCACGGGGGCGACGTCACCGCCGAGCCCGTCGTCGACCGAGATGATCGGAGTGCCGACCGCCACCGTGTCGCCCTCAGACACGAGTAGCGCGGTGACCGTGCCGGCATACGGCGCGGGAAGCTCGACCAGGGACTTCGCCGTCTCGATCTCTACGATGATGTCGTTGACTTTGACGACGTCTCCGACCTTGACCTTCCAGGTGATGATCTCGGCCTCGAGAAGGCCTTCGCCCGGGTCCGGGAGGTTGAAATGCCTTACAGCCATGACTATGGGTCCCGTTCCGTATCAGTAGGCGAGTGCGCGGTCGACGCCGTCGAGCACGCGATCGAGGTCGGGCAGGAACTCTTCCTCGAGCCTGCTGGGCGGGTACGGCAGGTTGTACCCGCCCACCCGGATTACCGGGGACTCAAGGTGATAGAAACAGCGCTGCGAGATGGCGGCCGCTATCTCAGAACCCATGCCCAGGAACGTCGAGGCCTCATGAGCAACGACCAACCGGCCGGTCTTCTCCACCGAGGTCGCTAAGGCGTCGAGGTCCAGCGGAGATAGCGAACGCAGGTCGATGACCTCGATCGACTTGCCCTCTTCGGCGGCAGCGGTGGCAGCATCCAGACACACCTTGACCATGGGCCCGTAGGACGCCAGGGTCACCTGATCTCCGAGGTGGGCGATGTGCGCCTTGAACAACGGCCGCGGCGCCGTGGTGGCAGTCAGGTCCACCTCACCCTTCTCGTGATAGCGGCGCTTGGGCTCGTAGAAGATGATCGGGTCATCGGACTCGACGGCCTGCTGGATCATCCAGTAGGCATCCTCGGCGTTCGAGCACGCGACCACCCTCAGACCTGCCGTGTGGGCAAAGTAGGCCTCGTTGGACTCGCTGTGGTGCTCGACCGCGCCGATGCCGCCGCCGACGGGGATGCGGATCACCACGGGCAGCGTGATCTTGCCCAGCGAACGCGCCCGCATCTTGGCGAGCTGGCACGTGATCTGGCTGAACGCAGGATACACGAATCCGTCGAACTGGATCTCAACGATGGGCCGGTAGCCGCGCAGCGCCATGCCGATGGCCGTACCGACGATGCCCGACTCAGCCAGCGGGGTGTCGATGATGCGGTCCTCACCGAAGTCCTTCTGCAGGTTCTCGGTGACCCGGAAGACGCCGCCGAGCTTGCCGATGTCCTCACCCATGATGACGATCTTGGGGTCGCGCTCCATGGCCCGTCGCAGACCAGCGTTAATGGCCTTGCCGATGGTTATCTTCGACATGTCAGTGTTCTCCCTCAAAGCTCGCGGTGTAGGCAGCGAACCCGGCGCGCTCGGCCTCGATCAGCGGGTGCTCCTCGACATAGATGTTGTCAAACATCGACTGTGACTCCGGGTCAGGCATGGACAGGCAGCCCTCGCGAACCTTCGCGGCGAGCTCGTCCGCCTCAACCTCGACAGCCTCGAAGAACGCCATGTCGGCCTTGAGGCTGGACGTCAGATAGGCCTTGAGCCGGGCAATCGGGTCGCGCAGCTTCCATACCTCGACCTCTGCGGAGATGCGGTACTTCGTCGGGTCGTCGGAGGTGGTGTGCGCACCCATCCGGTAGGTGAAGGCTTCGATCAGCGTCGGTCCCTGCCCGCTACGGGCTGCGTTCAGCGCGGCCTTGGTCACGGCATACACGGCCAGAACGTCGTTGCCGTCCACCCGCACACCGGGGAAGCCGAAGCCACGGGCCCGCTGGTAGAGCGGGATCCGGGTCTGTCGCTCGACCGGCTGGGAGATGGCCCACTGGTTGTTCTGGCAGAAGAAGACGACCGGCGCGTTCGTGGATGCCGCGTAGACGAAGGACTCGTTGACGTCTCCCTGAGCGCTGGCACCATCACCAAAGTAGGCGATGACGGCTGCGTCCCGGTCTGGGTCGCCGTTGCCGACGGCGTGGTCGTGCTGGATGCCCATCGCGTAGCCAACAGCGTGCAGAGTCTGAGCCCCGATGACGACGGTGTAGAGGTGGAAGTTGTTCTGGTTCGGGTCCCACCCCCCGTGGTTGACCCCGCGGAACAACCCCAGCAGGTTCAGGGGGTTGACTCCGCGGCACCAGGCGACTCCATGCTCGCGGTAGGTCGGGAAGGCGTAGTCCTGCGGACGGAGGGCGCGGCCGGACCCGACCTGTGCTGCCTCCTGCCCGAGCAGGCTGGCCCACAGACCGAGCTCACCCTGGCGCTGGAGGGCCGTGGCTTCGGCATCGAACCGGCGAACCAGCACCTGGTCGCGGTAGAAGCCACGCAGGTCATCGTCAGTGAGGTCGGCGATGTACGGCGAGTATTCGGGATGGTCGACGCGCTCACCCTCGGGGGTCAGCAGCTGGACGAACTCCGCCCCGCCGATGATCTCGGGAACCGGCGCAATCAGCGCTGCGACGGCAGCGGCATCAACCGATTCCGGCGGCATCGCGACTTCTTTGTCGCTCACAGTCACTCCTTCTTCGCGAACGCGGGATCACCGCCAGCTCGCCTCGGGCCATGAACGCGAAGCGGGGTCTCCGCCTATCGATGCGCTCATAGCAGGGACTCACGCGCGCGTGTGTGGCGGCGCTCACATTCCTTGCCAGCACACGGTACCTGCAGGGGGTGCACAGCGCACGAATCGGGGTGCCGCCCCGGGTCACACGGCGCCATGGCACTCGGTTCAGAACGTGCGGGCCACCACAAAGTCGCGGGCCACGTGGAGCAACACGTCGTTGGCCTCTGTCTCGGCGATGGTGCAGCGGGCACCTTCACCAGCGAAGGTCCGAACAACCAGACCAGCCTTATCGGCCGCCGCGGCAAACGCCATCGTGTCAGCACCCAATGGCAGCCAGACGAAGTTGGCCTGCGTCTCAGGCACGTGCCAGCCCTGATAGCGCAGTTCGGCCACCACGCGCTCGCGTTCTGCCACAAGGGTGTCAACGCGCCCCTGCAGCTCGTCGAAGGCGGCAAGGCTGGCAATGGCTGCCCGCTGAGCGATGGTGCTGACCCCGAAGGGCAGCGCCGTCTTGCGCAGGGCCTGGGCCACCGGCTCATGGGCCACGGCATACCCCACCCGCAGTCCTGCCAGGCCGTAGGCCTTGCTGAACGTCCGCAGGATCGCGACGTTTTGCCGCGCGGCGTACGTCGCGAGCCCGTCGGGGGCACGGTCGTCGGTGACGAACTCGAGATAAGCCTCGTCGATGACCACCATGATGTCGCCGGGGACCGTGTCCAGAAAAGCGTCGAGCTCGTCCTGATGCACGACGGGGCCGGTGGGGTTGTTGGGCGTGCAGACCAGGATCAGCCGGGTACGAGAGGTTATCGCGGCGGCCATCGCGGCGAAGTCGTGCCGGGCGTGCGCGTCGAGCGGGACCTGCACCGAGACAGCTCCGGCGATCGCCACGACGATCGGATACGCCTCGAACGAACGCCAGGCGTAGATGACCTCGTCGCCCGGGTCGCAGGTGGCGGCGATGAACTGCCCGAGGACCCCTACGCTGCCGGTGCCGGTGGCGATGTGCTCAAGCGGGACACCAAGGCGGTGTGCGAGTGCATCGGTCAGCTCAGTGACGGCCATGTCGGGATAGCGGTTCATCTCCATGGCGCCGTCAGCAACAGCCTGCACGACGCTGGGCAACGGTGGGTACGGGTTCTCGTTACTGCTGATCTTGTATGCCGTAACCCCATCGCGTACCACGGCGGGCTTGCCGGGCTTGTATGCGGGGACGGCGGCCAGCGCTTCGCGCAGATGGACGGTTGGGCTCATGTCTGCACTGTATGGCCCAAGCTACGGTGGGCGGCGGGGCGCCCGCATGCCACCCTTGTGCCATGAAGTCATTCGTCATCAAGGTCCTGGTCAACGGCGTTGCCCTGTGGGTGGCCGCCTCTCTGGTGCCCGGCATCCATCTCGCGGGGGGCAACGCCTCAACAAGCAGCCAGCTCGTGACGATCCTGTGGGTGGCCGTGATATTTGGGCTGCTCAACGCCTTGATCAAGCCGGTCATGACAGTCTTGTCACTACCGGTCATCGTCCTGACGCTGGGGCTGTTCGCCCTCATCGTCAATGCGGCGATGTTGGAGCTGACCTCGTGGTTCGCCGTCCAGTTCAACCTCAATTTCCACGTCGACCAGTTCTTCTGGGACGCGGTGCTCGGCTCGATCATCATCTCCATCGTGTCCATGATCCTGAACATGGTCCTGCCCGAGCGCAGCTGACCCGCAAACCCAGGTGTTCCGACCACGAAACGAGCGTCCGCAGTGGAGTCCGCCTGGGCTTGTGTGGATCAGCTCCGTTCACTCGGGTCACATGGGCGCGAGCTCGTAGATCTCGACGACGAAGTCCGCCGTCGCGTCATCGAGGAAGGGGTTACCGCCGCACAGAGTCTTGGCCGCGGCGAGGTCAGGGGCCTGGACGATGGTGTAACCGTTCAGGTCGCTGGCGCTGGTCGTTGAGCCATCGCCGGCAACAGCGGTGCGGCCGGCGAAGGGCGCACCGCCATCGAGCAGGGCGTCGCCGACCTTGCCCATCCAGGCGTTCCACGCCTGCAGGAGTTGCTCGCCCTCTTCGGGCGTGATGTCTGCCTGGGGTGTTGCGGGGCCCCGGTACAAGAGGATGAACTTTGCCATGTCGTGCTCCTTTTCGTCGTTGTGACGGGTGGAAACTCCTCGGGCCGCGGTTCGACCCGAGAAGGCTATGAGCCGTTCGAGGATGTCCGCGCCGGGTCCGACCTCGACGGCGCCGGCAAATGACCCGCGTTGACGAGCCTGCGGGGAGATGACCTCGTATGCGAGGTCAAGCACGTAGCGGCTGACCTCGTCCGAAACGGTGACCTGTTGGCCTGTGGCGACCGCGAAGTCCCAGCCGTGGACCAGGAGCTCCAAGGAGACGATGCTCGCCGCGAGAACAGCCGGCATATCCCGCTCGCCTCGCTTCACGGTGCCCTCGAGTCCTCGCCTGTCCCACGCCTCCAGCGCCTGCTGGGCCGCGAAGGCCACCCGCGACTCCACCGTGCCGGCATCGGCTGGGATGACGGCTGCCCCCGCCATGGCGCCGAGGCTGAGCATCGAGCCGATCAGGTGGTCGGCGAGCTGGCCGATCGTGAACTCGCTGCATGGGGTTGGCTTGTTGAGGTCACCCTCGCTGATCCTGCGCAGAACGTCCTGGCACACCGCCAACGACGCCTGCGCCGAGGTGAGCGGGGTGAGCTCGGCTGGCGCTGCCGCCCACTCATCTGGGCCCGCGTCACCGGTGGATGCAGCCCGCTCAAGGCGTGCGAGGAAGTGGTTCCAACCCTGAAGGTGACTTGCCGCCTGCTCATCAGTCAGACCGTGATGCACGAGGTGGACCCAAGTGCCGCCCTCGGCGGGTTCGAGGGTGATGGTGACTGTCGAAGCGTCCGGGCCGAGGTCCGGGCTGCCTTCCCAACCCCAGCCGAACACGATCCGCCGGCCGGGCTCCACCTCAACAAACGTTCCCGCCGCAACGTGGCCCGGAATCACGGTCCAGCGGTACTGGCCGC
>JGI20193J14888_1000628_pt1 | contig 10185 bp, 9 predicted proteins | sample NGESurdeep092012_5_FD_14888 | JGI IMG/M metagenome (IMG submission 14888)
ACTTCACTTGACCAAAAAGGAACGAGCATGGCTCGAAGATGTGGCGGCAAGTGTCTCGCTGCCCCATCGCGCTGTCCGAGAAGCCAAGGGCCTGTTGGTGGCCGGCGAGGGTACGGCGAATACGAGCATCGCCGACGCCCTGGGCGTGTCGCGTTCGACGGTCCTCCAATGGCGAGACCATTTCGAAACCGACGGAATCGAGTGGGTGGGCGAGGTGCACGAAGGTCGGGGGCGCAAGCCGGTGATCAGCCAGGAACGGATTGACCAGATGATTGACGACACGCTGCACACGACTCCGCCTTATGCCACCCACTGGTCGAACCGGACCATGGCCGAGCACTGCGGGCTGTCACGGACCACCGTCCAGAGGGAGTGGAAGGCGCGTGGGCTCAAACCGCACCTGGTCAAGACCTTCAAAGTTTCGAACGACCCGAACTTCGAGAACAAGCTGATCGATGTCGTGGGTCTGGGCGATAATCCCATAACATGGGGACATGTCAGCCCGCGACCCTCTTGACGCCGTCGTGGTCGGGGGTGGGGTGATCGGTCTGTCCATCGGCTGGCGCGCAGCTTGTTCAGGTTTGGCTGTGGCGGTGATTGATCCCACTCCTGGTCACGGTTCCACCTGGGCCGCCGCCGGCATGTTGGGCCCGGTGGGAGAAGCTCATTTCGGCGAGGATCGTCTGGCCCTCCTCAATGTGGCCGCGGCCCGACAGTGGCCGGCATTCGCTCGGGATCTCGAGGAGGCTTCGAACCGGGCCGTCGGATATGTCGCTTCGGGGACGGTGTTGGCGGCAATGGATGCTTCTGACCGCCGTGTCATCGACGACGTGCTCACGTTCCAGACGGATCTGGGACTTTCCCCCCGAAGGCTCTCATCCCGGGAGTGCCGGGAACTCGAACCGCTCCTATCCCCCGGGGTCGTCGGTGGAGCCGAATTCCCCGACGACCACCAGGTCGACAACCGGCTGATTGTTGACGCCTTGCTTGCTGCCAGCGACCGATCGGGCGTCACCGTGATCACCGACGAAGTCTCCGCGGTTAACTCGAAGGACGGAAGAGTCACCGGGGTAACACTGCGCAACGGCGGCACGCTCGACTCCGGAGCGGTGGTGGTCGCCGCCGGTTGCTGGTCGGGAGGACTGGGTGGCCTCCCCCACCAGGTGATTCCGCCGGTGCGGCCGGTGAAAGGCCTCACTCTCCGGGTCCGGGCGTCCAAGGGCACTCCGGTATTGACCCGTATCGTCCGGGGTTTGGTCCACGGGAAAAGCTGCTATCTGGTTCCGCGTCAAGACCGCACAGTGGTGATCGGGGCCACCATGGAGGAGAAGGGGTTCGACCTCACCGTGCAGGTCGGTTCCGTACACGACCTACTCCGGGATGCCCGGGCCGTGATCCCGGCCATCGATGAGTACGAGTTGATCGAGACAACCACCGGTCTCCGACCGGGGTCTCCGGATAATGCCCCGTTGATCGGGCGCACGTCCATGGAGGGGCTGTTCATGGCTACCGGGCACTACCGCAATGGCATCCTGTTGGCGCCGGTGACCGCCGACGCAGTGGTGTCCCTGCTCGACGGCAAGGGGGTGAGCGACGTGATCGGGTCTTTCGGCCCCGACCGGTTCGATGGTCTGCAGGGTGACCCACCGTCGCGACCCGCAGGGGTCGGGACATGAAGGTCATACGGGTCAACGGATCCGATTGGGACGGGGCACCCGGTTCAACCGTGGCCGATGTGGTGGGTCAATCGTGCCCCTCACCGAAAGGGGTGGCGGTGGCCCGCAACGGTGAAGTGGTGCCGAAAAGCCGCTGGGGCGATACCCATCTCGTACCCGGCGATCGCATCGAGATCGTCACCGCCGTGGCCGGCGGGTGAGCCGTCCCGGTACCGTGGAAGGAAGTGGACGCACGTGAGAGCTCGGTGACCGAGACGTTGGATGGCCATTTCGTCATTGCCGGCGAGATCATTCCCTCGCGCCTCATCCTCGGGACCGGCGGCATGTCGAGCCCCGAGTCGTTCGCCGAAGCCCTGTCGGCATCAGGGACATCCATCGCCACCGTGGCCGTGCGAAGGGTCGATCCCACCACCCGGCATTCACTGATCGACTTGCTGGGTAAGCACGGCGTCAGGGTCCTACCCAACACCGCTGGTTGTTTCACCGCATCGGACGCGGTCCTCACCGCAAAGTTGGCCCGGGAGGCGTTTGAAACGGACTGGGTGAAGCTCGAGGTCATCGGGGATGATCGCACCCTGCTTCCCGACCCGGTGGAACTTCTGGGCGCGGCCGAAGAGTTGGTCGACGAAGGGTTCGTTGTCCTTCCCTATACAAACGACGATCCCATTGTGGCTCGACGCCTCGAACAGCTGGGCTGCGCCGCGGTGATGCCGCTGGGCTCTCCCATCGGCAGTGGACTGGGAATTCGGAACGCCCACAACATCGCACTGATTGTCGAGCAGGCAGGCGTTCCGGTGATCCTCGATGCCGGAATCGGCACGGCATCGGACGCCTGCGTGGCCATGGAACTGGGTTGTGATGCGGTGCTGGTGGCTTCGGCGATCACCCGGGCCCACCAGCCGGCAGAGATGGCAACCGCCCTACGTGATGCAGTGAACGCCGGACACCGGGCTCGTTCTGCCGGAAGGATCCCCCGCCGGTTGCATGCCGAGGCATCGAGTCCCTTTGACGGCATGATCGAGGGATGAGCAACCAACCGCCGGTGGCGCTGACCATCGCCGGGTCAGATTCAGGCGCGGGCGCCGGAATCCAGGCTGACATCAAGACGATGGGGGCGCTCGGTGTGTTTGCCGTCACTGCCATCACCGCGGTGACGGCCCAGAACACGAGCATCGTGGACGGCGTGCATGCGATCCCGGCCTCGTTCGTTCACGACCAGATCTCCACTGTCCTTGCCGACCTCCCGGTAGCCGCAACCAAGACCGGGATGCTGGGTAGCGTCGAGACTATCGAGGTGGTGGGTAAGTGTGCGGAATCCGGCCATCTCCCGAATCTGGTGGTGGACCCGGTCATGGTCTCATCGTCGGGTCAGCAGTTGCTCGATGGCGGTGGGGTGATCGCCTACCGGGAACTCTTGCTTCCATCCGCCCTCGTGGTCACGCCCAACCTGTGGGAGGCAGCCTTGTTGTGCGGCACCGATCCCGCCGAGTTGACCGACCTGGACAGCATGGTCAGTGTGGCTCGGAGCATCCACGACATGGGAGCTCGGTGGGTACTTGTCAAAGGAGGTCACCTGGCCGGAGTCGAGTCGTCATCGGGCTCGGGGCCACGGCCTTCGGTGCCGGACGTGCTCTACGACGGGGCCACCGTGTCGGTGTTGACCACCGATCGGGTGGACACCCTCAATACCCATGGCACCGGGTGCTCCCTGTCGGCGGCCATCGCCGCCAGATTGGCGGATGGAGCCGACGTGGTCACCGCCGTCACCGATGCCAAGCAGTTCGTCCACCTGGCGCTGGTCGGAGGGGCGGGCTGGCACCTGGGGAAGGGTCACGGTCCCCTCGACCACTTCGGTTGGTCCTATGCCGAGGGTTGCAGGGACACAGCTTCATCCGATGAAATAGCCACGTCCCACTGAATGACAACGGCCGGGTCGCAATGACCAGGCCGCTCCCCCCTTGTCTCACAGGAACCGGTATCCGACTACGCCGGGTACCCCCTCCTGTCGACGCTGCCGGAGCAGACGTCGTCGCTCACCACATTGTGATGGATAGTCACCGAAATGTAAACCGTTTACAATGAGGGGCTTTCGTAGTCTGTCGTGATCGATGACCGCGCGCTGTGGTCAATCAAGCTTTCTGAGAGTCCGGATTGTGGACACCACCGGCGCCCCCCGACGTAGCGTGGGCACATGGATAATGAAATGTTCCGGAAACTCGCTCGACTCATCGCCTGGGGTCGGGTGGGCATCGGGATAGTGGCCGTCACCACTCCGTCCCTGGTCCTCCGCCCCTGGGTGGGCGAAGTGGGCGACGACGTTCCGGCGCGGATGCTCGCCCGCACCATGGGTGGCCGGGACCTCGTGCTCGGTCTGGGCACCCTTCGGGCCCTATCGGTATCCGACGCGGAGGGGCGGTCATGGGTCGCCCTCAGCGGTATAGCCGACACCGTCGATGCTGTGGCCAGCATCGTGGCCTTCAGCCACCTGCCACGGCGTACCCGGTTGGGAATTCTGGCTCTCACCCTGGGCGCGGCGGTCGCCTCCACCCGCGCCGCCATCGCTCTTGACTCATCGACCCGGTAGGTCGAGCGGGCGCAGAACCGGGGGGGACGGATGTGCGATCATGGCACCACTTATGAACATCGTCGTGAGCAATGTGAAAGGTGGCGTGGGGAAGACCACCACGGCCATCTATCTGGCATCCGCCGCCGTGGCCCGAGGGTATGACCCCGTCGTGCTGGTCGACGCGGACCGTCAGGCGTCATCGGCCGAATGGTTGGAGGCGAGTCCGATCGAGGGTGTGGAGCTGGTGGAGGGGCCCTCTGAGCGGACGGTGATACGCGCCATGACGAAGCACGAGGGTTTGGCGGTGGTTGACACCCCACCAGGGGACGAGAGGATCGTTCGGGCTGCCATCGGCGGGGCTGATGCCGTGGTGGTCCCGACACGGGCCGGCGGGGTGGAGTTCACCCGGGTGGCGGCGACCCTGGAGATCATTCCGAACGGCACGCCTCACGGCGTGGTGATCTGTGCCGCTCGGCTCGGGACCAATGACCTGGCCGAAACCATCGAGTGGTGGACCGCCGAACGTGTCCCGATTTGGGGTGTGATCCCCGAGCGGGTGGGGATCGCCTCCGGCCCGGAATCGAAGCTCTACCGCGAGGGTCTCGATGCCTACGACGCGGTGCTGAAGAAGGCGTTGCGCAAGCGCTCGCGGTGAGGGGTGTCTAGCTGCTGGCCGGTGTGATCGCCGACGGTGGTGGGATCACGCCCGCTCCGGTGGTCAGGCAACCGGCGTCGACATCCGGGTTGGCCGCCGCCGGAAGGGCGGGCGGATGGAGGAATCCCGGAGACGACTTGAAGTCGACCATGTCGAGCAGGTCATTGGCCGCCGCGTCCCGCCGGGTCAACGGGGGCAGATTCCACTTCGTCTCCAGCAGTTTCAACACCGACGTGTGGTCATACACCGTGTGTGAAACGTGGTTCTTTCTGGCATAGGGGCTGACCAGACCGGCCGGCACCCTGAAGCCGAGCCGATCGAACCTCCCCGGGACATCACCGGGGGCCAGATCGGGCGGGATGTCGTCAGGGGTGGCAGCCGCGGGAGGAGCCACGTGATCGTAGTACCCGCCATGCTCGTCGTAGTTCCAGGTCAACATGGTCTTCGACCACTTCGGACCGGACATCACCGCGTTGACCACCTGGGCCAAAAATGCATCTCCATACTGGATGTCCTGAGGGTCTTCCTCCGACTGCTTGTCGAAATCGGGATCGACTATACAAAATGAAGGGAGGCTCCCCGATGCGCAGTCGGCGTAGAACTTGTCGATCTTGGCCAGGTTGGAGGACATGGCCGGCTTGGCCAGGAGGGAAATGTAGATTCCCAACATGGGCAGCGTCGAGCAGTAGTTCTTCTACGAGATTTCGTGGGTATTGAGCATGTCAAAGATGGTGCCGTTAGGGGGAAGCGGCGTCGGGAACGTGTCGTTGATCAGTCCGATCGACGTACCGGCCATCAGATACCGGCGGTTCGGGTAGGTCTGGGCCAGAACTGAGCCGAAGTACCGGTCGGCCAGGGGAAAGGTTCGGGCCAAGCCGTTGGTAAACGGCATATCCGTATCTGTCCAATACCCCATGGCCACCGGGCCCGAGTCGCTGATCACAAATCCCTGATTGGTGCCGTTCGAGTACTGGGTGTGGGAGGCATTCCACGCCTGGGACGGTTTGGATTTGAGCTGGCACACCGTCGGCATATGGAAGGACCGCACCAGATCTCCATGCCCGTCCGGATTGGTGGCCTTTGGAATTCCGGCTGAACCGAGAGCCAGACCATCCCCTCTGCCCAGCGTGCCAAGAATATTGTCGAACGAGTGGTTCTCCATCATCACCACCACGATGTGGTCCACCTCGGGAAGTTGATCGCTCCCGATCCGTGCCTTCGGGTTCGGGGGAACCCCTACCCGGCCCGGCGGAGCCGGCGACTGCGGAGCCGACCCACTTCCCGTTGACGAGCCTCCCCCACACGCCGCCAGGGCGGCGCCTGCGGCTCCCATTGCCGCTCCACCCAACAGTGCCCGCCGGGTGAGGGTTCCTCTCTCATCAGCCAAGTCTGATCGCCGCGCAACCGATTCTGGTTCCCCCACGGTGCCTCCCCAATGGCCGATTGTGCCGTTTCAGAGGAGTGTAAGCGTCACCCGACCTGCCCGATGGTGACAAATGCGTGTCAGCCCCTACCGGGTGGAGGTGGAAACCATCTCCACGGCCGCAGATAGCATGGATCCCTGCATGACCATCCCCACACAGGCTCCATCCCATCGGCCCGATGCGCCGTCAGAGAACGAGGAGACCAGCGTCGACCCTGAGCATCGCGTCTACCAACGGATGTCGCTTCGGGGGCCGGCGGCCATTGTGGTGGGAATCGCGGTGTTCATCCTGGTAGGCGGCATCACGGCCTCCATCCTGACCGGAGGAGGCAGCCCCGTGTTGTCACTTCATTCCATCAAGATTCCCGATGGCACAGTTGTGCATCTCACACCCGCCGTCACCGCGTTGAAACCCATTATCAGCAGTGAGCCCCCCGCCGACATTCTGGGGGCACTGGCGGTTCCGACCGGAAGCGTGTCCCACGGTTTCGTCAACATCGATCAGAGCCAGGCCCAATACGACCGCACCATCTCGTTCGTTACGGGGCTCTCCTCCGATCAGGTCATCGACGTGTATCGGACACTCCTCCCCCGGCTGGGATGGGCGATTCTCTACCAGGGCCCCGGCACCACCAAAGGGGTGGCGGGCACCGAGGTACTGGCCCGCCGAGGAAGCGGGGACGGCTTCTACTGGGAGGTGGGAGCCGTGGTGTCGCCGGCAACGAACTCCGGGGTCACGCCGTTCACGCTGGTCCTCTTCGAGCAATCCAGCGAGGAATGACAGCGGGGATGGTTGAGTCGGCGCCGGCTACAACGCCGGTTGGGGCTCCATCCAATCCGTGCCGACTTCTGGCTCGTGTACGCCGGTACCGTCGGTGACCATCGCCGGATCGTCCGCCCGGCCCAACATCCACGCCCATACGAAGAGGTTCACCGGGTAGAGCAGATATCCGACCCGGGTGGCCGGTGCAAACACAATGCCGAACAACATCACCCAACCGGCCAGCCGGGCCACACCGGCTGTGTCGACCGGGGGCTTTCTGATCAGGCGCCGGACAAGCAGGACGAGACCACCCACCACCAGGACGAGCACGTAGGCACGGTGGGCGCCGGGAAACGCCGTCACAAACAGGTGTCCGGGCAGCGGGCTGGCCGCAGGCGATGACACTCCGGCCAGCCCCAGTGGGAACCGGATCACGTTGTCGACAAAGGCCGATGGATTGCGATATGCCACCGGGAGCACCACCGGCCCGGCCACCACCAGCAAGCCGAGGACGTAACGACCGACGGCTCGCCTCATCCGCCGATCGAGGGCAACCCACACGGCCAGGATCGCCAACGGCCATGCGGTGAACTTGAGCGACGACGCCGCTCCGAGAGCCAGCCCGGCAATCACCGGTCTTCGTCGTTGGAGGGCCACCATACCGAGCAACATCAACGCCACCACCGGCATATCGTCGCCGCCCGTGGCCAACGGGAGCGCAGCGGTGGGCAGGACCGTCAACACCTGAAAAGCCCGGACACGAGCATCGGTGGCAGGGCGAAGCCGGCTCAGGGCAATCAACGAAATGATCACCGTGAAGATCAGGAACTGGATCCGGGCATCGGTAAGCCGGGCCTCGACCTTGCTCCCTCTGGAGAATCCGAACAGGACCATCCCGGGAAGATAGGGATAGTAGAGCTCATAGACCGGCTCCTTGTTCTGGTGAATGAGGATATGCCCATTTCTGTCGATGACCTGATACGGGTCCTTGCCCCTGTCTGCCAATACCCCGGCCCGTTCCACAACCAGGACTTCAGGCTGCACGTGGGCAGCAGCATCGCCTTGCGCGCGCCACACGACTTCCATGGTCAAAGGGACGACGGTGGCGCCGCCCAACACCACGATGCACGCACCGATGCGGGCCACGTTCCACCGGCGGCGGTGCACCTCGAGGCCTGGCTCCGCCTTCGGCCGCTTGCCGGCTCGCCAGGCGACAACCGCCATGAACACGGCGGCGGCGGCATAGGGTCCCACCGCCATCTGACCCCATTGCCGGTACAACGGAATACCTGCGGCAATGGCCGTGACCGCGGCGAAAACGGCCGACGTTGAATAGAGAAGCGAATCCCTCCACTCAGGCGACCAAGCCCGGACTGTCGCGGCTACCCGGCGGTACACGACGCTTGCTCTCCGCGACGAGCCCGCATCCCGAGCCCGGTGCTTCCGCTGGCGATCGGGGGGCACGGACGATGGTACCACCGGGGTCATGTGATTCCCCCGCGTATACCGGCACCGATCGATGGGTCGGTGGTCCCGTCCGGATCGAACAGGGACTGGTAAAACCCCAGCTCAGCACTCAGGCAGGCTTCGATGGTGGCGGCGCGGCGGAATCCGTGCGATTCGCCCGGAAACACCTCGATCGTGCATCGCACCCCATGAGCGGACAACTCCTCGGCAAAGCGTTCGGCCTGGGCGGACGGCACCACCGGATCGTCGGCTCCTTGGAGCAGCAACACCGCCCCGGATACCTCCCCCGGGTGATATAAGGGTGACCGTTGCCGGTAGGCCGCGGTGGCAGCCGGGAGTGGCCCGACCAGTCCATCCAGATATCGGGACTCGAACTCGTGGGTGTCGAGCGCCAGCGCCTCGAGATCCGTTACCCCGTACCACGAGGCTGCGCCGGCAAACCGTTCCGAACGTACCAGCGCGCCCAGGGCGGTGAGGCCCCCGGCACTTGTCCCCCGTATGGCCATCCGGCCGGCATCGATCCGACCGGCGTCGGCCAATGCCACCGCGTAGGCCGTGCAGTCGTCGACGTCAGCGATACCCCACAGGCCTTGGAGGCTCCGCCGGTAGGTACGACCGTACCCACTGCTTCCCCGATAATTGACAGCCGCCACCGCAATGCCCCGGCTGGTGAAGAACTGGATGACCGGATCGAAACCGGGTTCGGCGGCACCGGTCGGGCCTCCATGGCAGAACACCACAAGCGGTGGCCTGGCCCCCTCCGGTCCGGTAGTTGACGTATTGGTCGGCTCATAGAAGAACCCGGGGATGGGCCCGACCTTGCTCATGGCCACAAACGGCTCCGCCGAGGCGATATCGGCAGGGGCAGGGACGGGGGCGATGGCGCCAGCGGGACCCGGAGTCAACAGCCGAACCGGGCGCGATCCACCGGCACTCACCTCGTAGACGCCTGTGCCTGCCGTCCGGGTGGCTCCCAGGACTCCGACCCGTCGTCCGTCATCGGCAACAGCCACCCCGGCAATGGTCACGCATGGCTGATCCACCACCTCGACTTCCCATCCACCCTGATCGCTCAGGTCTTGGACCTCAGTGGCCGCCACAGCCGCTAATGGCTCGTTATCGTCGCCAACCCTCGGCGGTCGGAGCCGGGCCAGATGATCCTGGCCGTCTCGATGCATCCGGCAGATGAGTGATCCGTCGGACAGTTCCGCCATGGTGGATTGGCCAAACGCCCAGTCGGGAGCATGGAACTCGGCCTCGAGGTCGACCAACGGGGTGGCTGCGTCGCTCTCATGCAACCTCTCGGCCCGAATGCGATGGGGCAACCACCATCCGGTTCGATCGGTGATCACCACCAGGCTGCCGTCGCCACACCAGAACGGTTGACCTACCGAGATGCTGTCCCCTCCCGCCACCCGGTGCGGTTTGGCGATCCTGATACCGGAGTCTGACTCCGCCAAATCTGCCAACCACAGCTCTGATCCGTCCCACGACATGTGGGGATGGCTCCAGGTGACCCAGGCCAAGTGCGAACCATCGGGAGAGGGGCGGGGGGCGGCCACGAAGTCGCCCGCGTCGACCAGGGGGACCAGCCGCAACGAACCGTCGGTGGCCACGGCCACCAACCGGTGCCCG
>JGI20193J14888_1000629_pt1 | contig 10183 bp, 9 predicted proteins | sample NGESurdeep092012_5_FD_14888 | JGI IMG/M metagenome (IMG submission 14888)
TGGCCAGCACCACCTCGTCGCGCCGGTCGGCGATGGCCTTGCCGACAAGGACCTCGTTGGTGAACGGACCGTATATGTCGGCGGTGTCTAGCAGGGTGATGCCCAGGTCCAGGGCGCGGTGGATGGTGGCGGTGGATTCGGCGTCGTCGAAGGCACCGTAGAACGCGCTCATTCCCATGCAGCCGAGCCCCTCGGTGGAGACGGTCAGGCCCTGGCTACCCAGGTTTCGTTGTTGCATAGTCGGTGCCTCTCAGTCGTTTGTGCGTTGGTCAACGTCGCACTGATGAAAGTGACCACGTCGAGGCCGGCCGATGGAACGCGGCCCGCGTCGGCTAGCAACAACTGAAGGGCCACGGTCGATACCGCCGGGCCGAACCGCGCCCAGGTCGTGGCGCATCAGGACTTCGCCGCCGAACTCGGTCGCGAGCCCGGGCGACGTGGCGCCCGGGTGGCTGCGGCATCAGCGGGCCGTCACTGCTTCATCGACCCCGCGGCAGCAGGAGCACCTCGATGTGGCCTGTCGTCCGCCGACGTCCTCCTCGAGGAGAAGACGCCGGCCTGTCCGAAGTCGATGAGCGGGCGTTCGGGTACCGCAACAGAGGCTCATGGATGTGCATCGACAAACGGCCTTGACGTCATCGCGGTCGGTGGCGGTTCTGTCGCTCTTCTCAAGGACCGGATGTAGGTTCGTTTGAGTGAGCGAACTGCAGAACCCTGATCATGCCGAGACGGTGGCTGGCTGGGACCCCCCACCGAAGCGGTCTTCGCGGGGAAAGTTCTTCATGATCGGACTCATCTGCGTGGCTTTGTTAGCGGGCGTAGGGGTGTTTGTCGTCGTGCGCGCCAAGTCGGCGGCCTCCATGAGACGCCAGCAGGCGTCGGTGGCAGCGGCCCAGTTCCTTCGAGCGTGGGCAAGCGGCAACCTGTCCGCGCTACCCGCTCAGACGGTGACCGGATCGGCCGCTGTCGGCCAGGCCTATGCATCCCTTGATCTCGCCCTTGGTCTCAGCACGAAACCTGGCGGCACCATTGGCGCGCACCCGACGTCGACGTCATCGGCCGCGGGGTTACCCATCAAGGTTCAGATCGGTACGCCCATCGGGTCCGGTGAGCTCATCACCGTCCCCGCCACCGTCACCATCGATGTTCCTGGTCTGGGCCCCTGGCGTGACCCTATCGAGCTTCGTGTTCGCGCCTCGGGGAGCAGGGCGCTTATCGACTGGTCGCCGCAGGCTATCGCGCCGGCCCTGAAGGTCGGTGATCACGTCCAGGTCACCCGGACCGTGCCCCGCCGTGGCGCGATCCTGGGAGCCGACGGCCAGCCGGTGCCGAACACCTTCGACGTGTCCGCCCTGGTCGGCGCCGTGGGACCCGCCACCACTGCGCAGGCCAAGGCCGATCCGACACTTCGCCCTGGTGAGCTCATTGGCCAGAGCGGACTTCAGGCCGCCAGCGACGCGACGCTGCGCGGCGCGCCTTCGGGGAACCTGACGGTGGTTGACTCCGCGGGGCATGCCGGGGTGACCCTGGTCAGGTGGGTGGGCCGCGCCCCCGCACCCGTGCCCAGCACGGTGAATCCCACGATGCAGGCAGCGGCCGCACAGGCCATCTCCCATACCGGCCACCCCTCGGCGTTGGTGGCGATCGATGCGCGTACCGGTGCGGTCCTGGCGGCGGCATCGAACCCCGCCGGCTACCCCCGTGCGCTGCTGGGTCGCTACCCGCCGGGGAGCACGTTCAAGATGGTGACCCTAACCGCGGCCCTGACGGCCGGCCGCACCCTGACCTCTCCCACGGCCTGCAGCCCCACTGCCGTCGTGGACGGGTACACCTTCCGTAACGCCAGCGGTGAGGCCTTCGGCACCATCCCCCTGCAACAAGCTTTTGCCGTGTCCTGCAACACCTCGTTCATCAACCTGGCGCAGTCACTGCCTAATGGCACGTTGACCGCGGCGGCCAAGCTGCTCGGCTGCGACATCGGCCATGCGCCGCTGCCGGTTCCCTCCTTCGGCTGCTCCTACCCGGCCGGCGCCACAGGTACGGCATACGCGGCGACTGCTATCGGTCAGGGAACCGTGCTGACCAGCCCCCTGTCCATCGCATCTATCGCAGCTGCGGCCGGCTCCGGGACCTGGAACCAGCCCCACCTCACCCTCGGTGCTGCGCCGGTCAGCCACCCGCTGCCGGCCGCCGTTGCCACCGGGCTGCAGGGGGCGATGCGGGCAGTGGTCACCTCGGGAACCGGTACCGGCGCGAACCTGCCAGGGACCCCCGTCTTCGGCAAGACCGGGACAGCCGAGCACGGCAGTGGGAAGAACCCGCCCACCGACGCCTGGTTCGCGGCCTTCCGCGGCGACGTCGCGGTGGCTGTGATCGTGGAGGACGCCGGGTTCGGCGCGACGGCAGCGGTCCCCGTCGCTGCCGACTTCCTACGCGCGGTCACTCACTGACCGGCAACTGGTTTCAGCGGATCAGCGCAGCCCCAGGGGTGCGGCGAAGGCGGTGTCGGCCTGTGCCGCGGACAGGACCTGGGTGGCGACCAGCCGGTTGCGCAGACCGAGGATGTGGTTGGCGGTATCGATGCGCGAGTCGCTGTGGTGGCTTGGCGTGGCCGCCCTGGTGATCTGAGCCGACCGGCGCTTCCAGCTTGGTCACGGGCGCGCATTCGCCCCGTACGTCGCCGGCTTCACCGCGGCCGAAGAGTCTCTGGTTGAACCAGCTGCCCCACCGCCCGAACGCCTGGGCCACCGCGATGCCGGGGCGATTGCGTCTGCTCGCGGTGGTAGGGGTACACCCGCGGCGGGCACCGATCAGGGCGCCCAATTCACCGAGCAGAACCGCCCCCAGATACCCAAACCACAATCCCAGATCTTGAACGCGTTCCACGGGTTCCTGCCCGCGGTGAGATAGAGATCGGGGTCGATGAGCACGTGGTAGACCCGCTCTCTGACGATGCCGAACGGCACTATCTGTAAACACGTCGATTCGGCCACCGCGGGGGCGCCGCCTCTGGCTTTCCATCGCCGTTCCCCCATCCAGACGGGGACGCCGATTCCGGCCAGGATGCATAGCGCATAGGCGCGGATGGGAAAGGGCCCCAGGAGCCAGACACCCTGGGGTGGGCTGGGGATGCCCATTGGGAGGATCACGCGCCGGTTGTCCTTCGTACGGGCAGGTCGCGCGGAGGCGAGCACTCGTGGTGCGCAGCTGGGTAGAGGATGGTGACGACTGCGCCCACCGCACCGATGGGGGGTGATGAGGACGGCGGCGCCCAGCCCGTTGACCACGGACCTTCGCCTGCCGGCACCGCCCAGTAGAAGGGTCGTCGAACTGGTGTGCCGCGTCCTGGCGAGGCACAGGGTCTGGTCCACTGCGGCAGGTCGATGATGGTAGCCCCGATGCCCAGGCTGAGATGCTTGGGTGCCAGCACCACGGTCAGGTTGTCGCGGCGACCTCCCAGATGAGCAGCTCCCACCAGCCCCGCAGCATCGCCTGGAACTCGTGGGCCTTGACGCGAGCGGCCGGCATCCTTCCCTCGTTCATGCGATGCCAACGGCGCGGTGGTGCGCTAGCCCCGTTTTCCGCACCGCTGGGCATCATGTCGGTGGTGTGAGTGGGCGGATGTCCCTGTGATTGCTGGGATCTGGGGCTGCTGAGTCGTCATCCAGGACCCACGTGTTGTGCCAACGACACGAACAACATGACTGTAGTTCCGAGTGTTGACGTGATATTGTTGTGCCAATATGTATCCCAGGGTGAAGCGTGTCCACCGCGGTGATCAGGTGTACGAGTACGTACAACTGGTCACCGGTGAGCGTGTGGACGGCAAGGTCCGGCAGCGTGTTGTGGCAACCCTGGGGCGCCTGGATGAGTTGAAGGCCTCCGGGCAGCTGGACCGGTGGGCGGGTGCGTTCACCCGCCTGGACCCGCCGCCGGTCGGCACCCGCCGGGAGGTCGGGGCGTTGCTGCTGGTCGAGCACTACCTGCGCCGGCTCGGCCTGGTCGAGCTGATCGACGCGGCCGCCCCGATGCGCGGCAAGTCGCTGCTGACCCACGGCGAGGTGATCAGTGCGCTGGTCGCGAACCGGCTCAGCGCCCCCGCCCCGCTCTATGACGTGGCGGGCTGGGCCGGCCAGGCCGCAATCGCCGAGCTGCTGAAAGTACCCGCCGGGCTGCTGGGCGACGACCGGCTCGGCCGGGCCTTGGAGGCGTTCTGCCCGGTCGCCGAAGACCTCCGCGGCCGGTTGCTGCTGACCACCTTGGACCGCTTCGACGTCGATGCCTCCCGGCTGCACCTGGACCTGACCACGATCCGGTTCGCCGGCGCCTACCCCGACTCCACGCTGGTCAAGAAAGGCTGGGGATCAGACCGGCGGGTCGCCCGGCAGGTCCGCACCCTGCAAGCCTCCACCCCGGAGGGGGTCGCGCTCTACCTGCGACCACACAAGGGATCCGAAGCCGAACTGACCTGCCTCGGCCAGGCCCTGGAGACGCTGCAGACCCTCACCAAACCGGGTCTGATCATCGTGGCTGACAGCGCGTTCGGGCACCTGGGCAGCCTGTGCGCAGCCGACCGCAAAGGCCTGAAGTTCGTCGTGCCGCTGCGCGCCGACACCGGCTGGGCCGCCCGCTTCGACGCCGACGTCCCCGACGGGCTCGCCGCCCTGACCGATCTTGACCATGTCGCTGAACGTGAACGGCACCTGCCAGCGGAGCACCGGACCCGCTGGCGTGGGCTGCTCACCACCTACCCCACCACCGACCCCAAGACCGGCAGCAGCCACGACCTGCGAGTCGCCTACATCTGGTCCAGCGAAGAAGCCAGCTCCGTCAGCGACGCCCGGGAACGGGCCCTGACCAAGGCCGAAGCCGACCTGACCCGAGTCCGCAACGGCCTCGGTGGCCGCTACTACAAGACCCTCGAGCAAGTCGCCACCAAAGTCGCCCGGATCGTGCACCCCCGGATCCGCGCGCTGCTCACCGTCCAGGCCGGCGCCGACCCCAAGACCGGCAAGCCCACCCTGAGCTGGCAACGCGCCCAGACCGCGATCAACGAAGCCAGCCGCCTCGACGGGCTCTACGCCCTGGCCACCAACCTGCCCGGGCCGCGCACCGCCAATGGCGTGCTCGACATCTACAAAGACCAGTGGATCGTCGAACAACGCCACCGCGACCTCAAACGCGCCACCCCACTACGAGTCCGGCCGGTGTTCCTACACAACGACGACCGCATCGAAGCCCTGATCGGCGTCGTCGGCATCGCGCTGCTCATCTTCGGCCTGATCGAAGCCGACCTACGCCACCGCCTGCCCGCCGGCCAAGAACGGCTACCCGGACTGCTCCCCGAAGGCCGCGCAGCCAAGCCCACCGGCCGCAACATCCTCGCCGCCTTCAACGGCCTCGCGTTCACCTACAGCAACACCGGCCCCGTGCTGGACCGCCTCACCCCCACCCAACGCCAGATCCTGGCGCTACTCGACATCCCGTTACCGTGGATCGAGCAAACCGACTAGACACCCTACGGTGCGGAAAACGCGGCTAGCGTCTGGGCCTGCTCGTCGATGGCGGCCACGAGGCGCTCCAAGACTGGGAGCGCCTTGTTCAGAATGTGTCGATCTTGGGGGTCCAAGGCCGTTATGGCGGACAGCAGCAGAGCGGTGTTCGTGGTTCGCCATTGCCCGACGAGCTGGGCGCCTCGGGGAGTCAGGGTGAACTCCACGGTCCGCTTGTCTGTGGTGCCGGGGGAGCGGTCCAGCATCCCGGCGCTGACCATGGCGTTTGCCAGGGTGCTCACCGAGTTCGCAGCAAGATGAAGCAGTCCGGCCAGGTCACCGAGCCTGGCCCCGGGGTGCTCCTGCAACAGGCTCAACAACTCCAGCCGTGCCACGCTCAGGGGCATGGCGGGCGCCCGGACCCGGGCCGCCTTGCGCATAGCCCGACGCAACCTGGCGACGAGGTCGGCGACGGCTTCGGGTAGTACGGGCTCGGCTGGGACGGTGTTCATCCACGTCACCTTGCCATCGTCCTACCCTGCGTCGGTGGCCGGCTCAGAGTGGTTGCGGCCAAGGCGATCGAGCACACTCCCAGGGCGCTGAGTACTACCTGTGGTCCCACCCAGTTGTGCAGCTCAGCGACGTGCAGGCCCATGGCCGCTACCGCGACGCCCAGGGCGGTGCCCAGTGCGCGTGCCACGTTGACCATGCCGCCGGTCACGGCGGAGGCACGTGCCGGGACCGCTGCCATTACGGTGGCGTTGTTCGCCGGGATCACCAGGCCCAGGAAGGCCCCCATGAGCAGCAGCAGCGCGGCGACCAGACCCGGCGAGCGCCACAGCGCAATGTTGGCCACCAGGCAGGCGAGCACCCCGACCGAGCCCACCGCGACCCGTTGCCGGTTGGACGCTCGCAGGTGCGCCGCGCTTGCACCGACAGCAGCCAGCGCGAAACCGGCCGGCAGGCAGGACAGCACCAGCCCGCCGGCGGCCACGCTCATGCCCCAGGTGTCAAAGACGCTCGGATACAGGACCAAGGGGGCGAACAGCAGCAGGTATGCCAGTAGTGCCCCCGTCAACGAGGCACCGAGCCCGCCGCGCCGAAGCAGGTTGATGTCCACCAACGGGGCCACCGCATTTGTCTCGGCGCGCCAGAAGAGCATCGCAGCCACGACCGCCGCCACGCACAGCCCCACCACCACAGCTGACGGCAGGGGCATACCGGACAGGCCGCTCAGTACCAACAGGCTCGACACGATCGTGCCCGCCAACAGGACGAACCCGGCCATGTCCCTGCCCCGCCCTGGGTTAAGGTCCCGGCTACGCGGCAGAAGAACATACCCGGCCAAGATCGCCACGACGCCCACGGGGACGTTCACCCAAAACACAGACCGCCACCCGTATGCGTCCACCAGCAACCCACCGAGGGTGGGACCCAGGGCCAGGCCCAGCGCTTGGGCGGCGCCCTGCAAACCGAGCGCGGTCCGCACCCGGGAAGCCGGGACGCTGAGCACTACCAGTGCCACGCTGTTGGCCTGTAACAGCGCAGCCCCAACAGCCTGCAACCCGCGCCCGACCACGAGCCAGCCCAGGGTCGGTGCCAGGGCACACGCGGCGGACGCAAGGGAGAACAGCCCGAACCCATACAGGTACAACAGCTTGCGTCCTCGGGTGTCCGCCCAACGACCCACCGGTACCAACAGCACCGCCAGAACCACAAGGTAGGACAACGAGACCCACGCGACGCTGCCCAGCCCTGTGGCGAACTCCGACTGCAGTCGCGGGTATGTCAGGGTCACGATGCTCGNGTCCAGCTGCCCCATGAAGGCGCCCAGACACACGGCGGTGACCGCGGCCCAAGGGGCGTGTGGGTGATCCCGTATCCACTGCGGGCGCGGCGCCTCACGCGTCAACAGTCCAGGTCGAAGTCACTGATAGCCACGAATTAATTCTGTCACAGACAGAAACTAAGTTGGGAACCGTTGGCCAGTGTCCCGACGCCGTGACCCATGAGTTCGTGACACCAAGCTGTGGCTAGAGGGTATGTAGGTGTAGCCAACCGTGTAACCGGGAGACACCGAGACGGACGAGACTCCCCGGTATCGGTGGGTACCTCGGCGCGGGATGGCGAGCGCCAACGGAGACCCGGGTCAGATCCTCGGGCTCGAGACGAGTCGAGCGCATAGTGTTGGTTCATGGCGCATTCACCCAAGTCAGCTCAGGAGGTCTCGACGCGGCTGCGGGCGACCGGTTATCTGCCGGACGAGGGCTTGTCCACGATCACATATCTCGCGCTGGCGATGCAACGGCCGCTGTTGCTGGAGGGCGAGCCGGGCACGGGTAAGACCGCCCTGGCCGAGGCGCTCGCCTTGCTGTTGGACGGCCCGCTGATCCGGCTCCAGTGCTACGAGGGCATCGACGCCAGCCAAGCTCTCTATGATTGGGACTTCCCGCGTCAGATCCTGCACCTACGGGCGGTCGAGGCGACAAGCCAGTTGACGAGCAGCGTGGACACCGAGGCGCTGGAGGCCTCACTCTTTGCCGACCGGTTCTTGCTCGACCGGCCAATCCTGCGGGCGCTGCGCGAGCAGAACGCGGTGCTGCTCATCGACGAGATCGATCGTGCCGACGACGAGTTCGAGGCGTTTCTGCTCGAGGTGCTCTCTACCAACCAGGTGACCATCCCGGAGTATGGCGTGGTTCGTGCAGAGAAGCCGCCGGTGGTTGTCCTGACCTCGAACCGCACGCGTGAGCTCCACGACGCCCTCAAACGGCGCTGCCTCTATCACTGGATCGAGCACCCGGGCCTGGCACGCGAGGTCGAGATCGTGCGCAGCCGACTGCCAGAGGTGTCCGAGCGGCTCGCCGAACAGGTGGCCAGGGCGGTACAGCGGATGCGCGCCTCCGGCGACCTGCTGAAGCCGCCGGGCGTGTCCGAAACACTGGACTGGGCACGGGCACTGCGCCAGCTTGGGCGCGACCACCTCGACCTCGAGACCGCAAGCGCCACACTGGGTGCCGTGCTGAAGTATCGCGAGGACGCGGACCGTGTGCGGGACTCCTTGGACCTGATCCTGGCGGGATGAGCACCATGGCGAGCTCCGGGGCTGCTCCTGTGGGGCGCTCCGGTGGCTTGGCGCCCGACGAGATGCTGGTGGCTTTCACCCGCACCGTACGGCACGCCGGTGTCACCGTCACCGCCGACCGCACCCACGCGTTCCTGCGTGCGACCTCGCTCGCCGGCGCCGGCGACCGTCAAGGGGTGTTCTGGTCAGGCCGCTCGACCCTCTGTTCGTCGCCGGAGGACCTCGAACGCTACGACGCGGCGTTTCGTGCCTGGTTCTCCGGCGAGGGTTCACCGCGTCGGCAGGCAGAGCCCGTGACGCGAACGGTCCAGCGGGCACCGTTGGTGCCAGGGACGTCGGCCGAAGATGAGAACGAGGACCAAGGGGTGCGCGCGCTCACCAGTGCGACCGAGGTGCTGCGTCACCGCGACATCGCGCAGCTGTCCGAAGCCGAACGCCGTTCGCTGACGAGTTTGTTCGCGGAACTCCAGGTTGATCCTCCGCGCCGCCGCAGCCCGCGGCGAGGCCCTTCTCATCGCGGTGAAATCGACCCTCGGCGCACGCTGCGCGAACAGCTGCAGCGGGCCGGGGAGCCCGGACCGCTGCGTTTCCGCCGTCCTCGGACAAGGGCTCGCCGGATCGTGCTGCTGGTGGACGTATCCGGGTCGATGGAGCCGTATGCCGACTCGCTGTTGCGGCTGGGCCACCGGATGTCCCACGAGGTTCCGGGTCGGGTCGAGGTTTTCACGATTGGCACGCGACTGACCCGGGTGACGACGGCGCTGCGGCATCTTGATCCCGAGGAGGCGCTCAAGGCCGCGGGCCAGAGCGTCCCGGACTGGTCCGGCGGCACTCGCCTGGGGGAGTCGATTCGAGCCTTCATCGTCCGTTGGGGACAACGCGGTGTGGCGCGTGGATCGGTCGTTGTCATCGCTTCCGACGGGTGGGAGCGTGGCGACCCGCGACTGCTTGGCGAGCAGGTCGCCCGGTTGCAGCGGCTCGCGCATGCCGTCGTGTGGATGAACCCGCACCGGGGAAAGGTCGGGTACCAGCCGGTTCAGGGCGGGATCGCTGCGGTGCTGCCATACGTCGACAAGCTAGTGGCAGGGCACTCGCTGGCGTCCTTCGCGGAACTGTTGAAGGTGGTGGCGCATGCGTGAGGTTCTGCCTGAGCTGACGGTTTGGTGGCGCGCCGGCTTGACGATCGGTGTTGCGACCGTCGTCGGGACGGCAGCGCCCGGCTCCCCGCTCTGCCGGTGCGTCCATGCTGGTGGGCCCGGACCCAGTAGGTGGTGGCCGGCCGGCCAGCCGGTGCCGGTGCGCTGCGCCATCAGCCACGACGATGCTTTCACCGCTGGCCTGACCGGGCGGCGTCCTGGACGTGTCTGTGGAGAGGGTGTCCCAGGGGAACCTTCCACCAGCTCGGGGCGGTGGCTAAAGACAATGAAGCGGGGCGCACGCTCGCTCTGGCCACTGTGATCGAGCACTCGGATCTCGCCTGGTTCGGCAGGCGACTGGTCGTGCGGCCCGAAAGGGATGGCACACCGCCGGCGTGAGAACTGGAGTCGACCGGGCGCACGTCGCGATCGCCGACGACGCGCGGGCTGCTGGCAAGCGACCATAGCTG
>JGI20193J14888_1000638_pt1 | contig 10105 bp, 10 predicted proteins | sample NGESurdeep092012_5_FD_14888 | JGI IMG/M metagenome (IMG submission 14888)
TGGCGGGCAGTCCGCCACCGGGTCGATCCCGATGGCCTCCTGCGCTCTGATCTCGGACGCCGACTCGGCCTCTGCAGCGACGTCAACACCGAACCGGGACATCTCCGGCCTGGGCCTGGGTCTGGCGAACCAGCACCGAAGAAGAAACGTGCCCCGGCCAAGAAACGGGCGCTCTCCACTCCCATCCCCCCGACAGAACGGACGTCTTCATGATTGACGCCATCGGCAGACCGCAATCACTCCTGGTGCTCGGAGGATCGTCTGAGATCGCCCAATCCATCGTGGCCAAGATGGCGCCGGCCCGGTGCCGCACGGTCATCCTGGCCGGACGGAATGGACCCCGCCTGTCTGCGGCCGCCGACCTTGCCAGAGCCGCAGGGGCCGAAGTGGTCGAGACGGTCGCCTTCGATGCGACCGACACCGCGAACCACGTCGCATTCGCCGATGGCGTGTTCGACCGGTTCGGCGATATCGACGTGGTGCTGGTGGCCGCGGGCGTGCTGGGGGATCAGAGCGTCGACGAGCACAATCCGGTAGCCGCAGCCGAGGTGATCGCCACCAACTTCGGCGGATTGGCCTCCGCCATGCTGGCAGTCACTGACCGGCTGAGGCGCCAGGGGCATGGTCGTCTGGTTGTGCTGTCGTCGGTGGCCGGGCAGCGGGCCCGGAAGGCCAACTTCATCTACGGGGCTTCAAAAGCCGGCCTCGACGCCTTCTCCCAGGGTCTGGGTGACTCGTTGGAGGGAAGCGGCGTCCGGGTCATGATTGTCCGTCCGGGGTTTGTGGTCGGCCGGATGACCGAAGGGATGAACCCTGCGCCGTTCTCGACTACTCCCGATGCGGTGGCTGACGCGGTGGCCCATGGGATCGAGTCGGGGACGACGGTGGTCTACGTGCCTTCCGTCCTGCGGTGGGTGTTCGCAGTCATGCGCCATCTGCCTGGCTGGCTCTGGCGACGCATGCCGGGTTGAGGCCGGATTCGCCGCCGGACCTAACCGTCCAGAACCCGGCGCCGCCGTCGATCGGCTGATCCGGGGGTGTCTCTCTCAGCGAACCCAAGTTGGGCGCATCGCCGAAGTCGAACACTCCACCATCGGAACCGAAGAGCCAACAGCCGCACCGCTCGGCGTCGCCGGCATGGACACGATGGTGGAGTTCAGGAGTTCCGCAGGCATTCATCACCCCGCTCGGCCTGAGCATCGTGACGCGCCAAGTCATTGGCGGGCGAGGCGATCGGACGCGGATCGACCTCAGTTTCCAGGTGCTCCCGGCTCGCTCCCGTCATCGCCCCTCATGGTCGAGTCAGCCACCGAGGGTGGGCAGTGGCTCTACGAACGTGATGGTCGTCGGCACATCACCAACCGAATAGGTCTGCGACAGTCCGGCGGAACCAGGTGGGGTTCCCGGAATCCCGTCGGTCAGCACCAGTTGGGCCCGGGGTGCCGAGCTCGCCACGTACGGCTTGGTGAACATGAACTCCCACTCCCTGGTCACTGTCGGGTGATAGCCGTCTCGGGCGAGCTGAAGGACAAGCCCACTGGCTTCGGGCCATCGGTCGGCGTTTCCCATGACAACCAGGACGCTCCTGTCCGGAACCGACCTCAGGTGGGCGATGGCGAAGGCGCTGAGTTGTCCGATCTCCGTATTCCCGTCCGATTCGATGGCCGCGGAGCCGCGGGCCAACTGCCGACCCACGAAGACGGCGGGAACGATGGAGACGATGGCCATTGCCCACACGAGCGGCGCACGCCACCAGGTCGGTGACGGCGACGTCGTGCGTTCCCGCAGACTCTCTACCGACAACACCCCGATCGCGATTGCTCCGGGTACGGGCACCAATGCCATCCAATACGTCAGGTAGTCCCCGATCGGCCCCACGATGCGCTCCACCGAAATGACCGACACCACCAGGCCCACGAGAGAGGTGACACTCAGGCCAAGAGCGAACCACCGACGGGAAAAACCAGCCCAGATCATTCCCGCCAGGGCCAGACAACCCCAGAACACGAGTGTCTCCTGTCTCCCGATAGCTGCAGTGGTCATCGATGCGGTGGTCGAGAAGTTGCCCCAGGGAAGAGCTGTCGTTGAGTTGGCGACAGTGGCCCAGGCTGCCGAGAGGCCGTGGGTGGATCCGAATTTGGCGGCGGTGACCGACGGCTTGGTGAAGAAATCGTAGAGAGCCGAGAGGTTCCCCGGGTGGCCGGCAAACTCCTGTACCAACGGAGGAATCCAGGCGAAGGTCAGAACCACCAGTCCCAGGATGCCCAACATGGCAGGAGTAAGCCCGCGCTCCCGATGGTCCACCTCGCGGTGGTGACGGCGTGGTATCCCTGCCTGCGTCAGATAGCCGATGATGGAACAAACAGCCATCACCCCAACCAGGGGGGCGGTGCCGACGTCCGTCTGAACCACATAGGAGCCCACCACTGCCATCCAGACGACCGAGAGTCCCGACCCCGAGATCGCCCCGGCAGTCAACACCATGACCAGCAGGACGGCGGGAGCCTCGAGGTTGGGATTCCAGAACGTCTCGATGGCATTGGCACCCAGGGCGAGGAGGGCCACGCCCACCACCACCACCGCCCAGCGTGTCGACCATTCACCGGCGAATCGGTGCACCACCAGCAATGTAGCAACGACGCAGACCCCGTTGATGAGAAGCGAACCGGCAAGGAGTGAACGCGGGTTGTTGCCCGAGAGACTGTACACGGGGGCCAGCAGATAGAAGAGTGCCGGCCCGGGATGGCTCCAGCCGAAGCGTGAGTAGGGCCCGACCTCTGCATGGAATCTCATGGCGTCGCCCACCCGCAACGCCAGGATGGCCTGATCGCCGTAGTGGTAGTACGGGCGCCCATAGGTCGCCACCACCTTGACCAGACCCACGACGAAAGCCAGCGACGGAACCACGATGCTGAGCGGCCACGCCGTCCTCGACGAGCGCCGCCGATGGCTGGCCGGATGCTCCCCGCTCATCTGACCACTTGTTACGCTCGCTTCAGCGGTGCCATGCGGAGGAGCAGCTTCTTGCGACCGACACTCCCGAACTGCACTTCGGCCTCCAGGTCGTCGCCGGTACCCCCGGTGCCGATGACGTTCCCCTCGCCCCAGACGCCATGGACCACCTTGTCCCCGATGTTCAACCCGAGCGATTCAGCTCCGGTGGTTGCCGATACCCGCCCCTTTCCAGATCCGGACCCCGGATCTGAATGGGCGACCCCGCGGCCGAACACCGAGCGCCCCGTGGTCCCGGCCTCATCAACGCCGCGCCGCTCGCTGCGACCGAAGGAACCCTGCACTCCGCTTCGGGTACCCCGGTTCGATCCATACTCGGCAGCGCCACTACCGATGTCACGGATCAGTTCGGGTGGGATCTCATTCAGAAACCGGCTGGGGATGTTGCTGCTCACATTGCCCCACAGCATCCGACTCCACGCGTGCGAGACGAACAGAAAACGCTCTGCCCGGGTGATGCCAACGTAACAAAGCCGTCGTTCCTCCTCGAGTTCGACCGGATCTCCGAGAGACCGGAAGTGAGGGAAGATCCCGTCCTCCATTCCCACCATGAACACGGCCGGGAACTCGAGCCCCTTGGCGATGTGCATGGTCATCAGGGACACCTGGCTCCCGTCATCACCCAGCTCGTCGGAGCCTGCAATCAATGCCGTCGCCTCGAGAAACTCCGCCAACGTGGCGTACTGGGAGGCATTGCCGGCCAACTCGTCGACATTCTCCACCCGTCCGAGTGCCTCGATACTTCCATCGGCGAGGAGCTCATTCCGGTATCCGGTCTGCTCGAGGATGGCCACCACCAGTTCCCCCGGGCCTAGCATGGCACCCGCCTCGACGAGTTCGTCACCCGGCGGCGCCAGCGCCTCGTCGGGGGAGGCCCCTGGCACTGGCAGCTGGTCTCCGGGGGCGATGATCCCACCGGGGGCGATGGCCTCGCCGTCTTGGTCGGTCAACACGGGAACAAGCATCACCAGGCGCAGCTTCTCGAGCAGGTCAGCCAAGCCCATCAACGCCTTGGCTGCCCTTCCCCGTACTCCGGCTTCAACCGCGTGAGCCACTGCTGTGCCGAATGACTCTCCGTTCTGGTTGGCCCAGGTCGCCAACCGGGCGACCGAGGTGTCGCCCACTCCGCGTTTGGGGACGTTGACAATCCGGCGCCAGCTCACTTCGTCGTCGGGATTGACCAACACCCGCAGGTAGGCGAGGACGTCTCTTACCTCACGCCGGTCGTAGAACTTGGTGCCACCCACCACCTGGTAGGGCACCTCTGACCTGACCATTGCCTCTTCGAGTGCCCGACTCTGTGCGTTCGTGCGGTAGAAGACCGCCACGTCGCCCCAAGCCAGATGGTGCTCACGGTGAAGGCGGCCGATCTCATGGGCCACCCACGAGGCCTCGTCGTATTCGTCCTCGGCCCGATACCGGGTGATTCGCTCGCCGACCCCGCGATCAGTCCATAACGTCTTCGGCTTGCGGGACACGTTGTTGGCAATGACCGAGTTGGCGGCATCGAGGATGGTCTGGGTGGATCGGAAGTTCTGGTCGAGGGTCACTACCGTCGAATCAGGGAAGGCCTCCTCAAAAGCGAGAATGTTGGTGATATCGGCTCCCCTGAACCGGTAGACCGACTGGTCGCTGTCCCCGACGACAACGATATTGCGGTGCTCGTCTGCCAACAGCACCGCCAGGGCATTCTGGACGGCGTTGGTGTCTTGGTACTCATCGATGAGCACATGGGTGAACCGCGCCCGGTAGTGGTCGAGCACATCGGGGTGTTGGCGGAACAGGCGCACGGTGTTGAGCAGCAAATCGTCGAAGTCCATGGCGTTGGCTGCCACCATGCGTTGCTGATAGATGTCGAACACGTCAGCGATGCGGCGGTCGAAAATGGTGGCAGCCGCGGCTCGGTACTCAGCCGGTCCCTGCTGTCGCGACTTGGCTTGGCTGATCTGGCCGAGGATGGAGCGGGGAGGAAGCTTCTTCGTATCAACGTCCAGCTCGCGACAGATGATTTCCACCAATCGACGGGAATCGGCATCGTCATAGATGGTGAACGAGCCTTTGTAGCCGAGGCGGTCGCCGTGGGCCCGAAGAATGCGGACACCGGCGGAGTGGAAGGTGGAAACCCACATTCGTTTCCCACGTTCCCCGACCGACTCGACCACCCGCCGGCGCATTTCGTCCGCGGCTTTGTTGGTGAAGGTGATGGCGAGGATCTGCCAAGGTGCCGCATCGCCGCTGGCGATCAGGTGGGCAATGCGCCGGGTGAGTACCCTCGTCTTCCCGGATCCGGCACCCGCAACTATCAACAGTGGGCCGCCGCGATGCACCACTGAGTCGTGTTGGGGCGGAGTCAAACCCGTCACCAAAGCGTCAGGGTCGATCATCCCATCTATCCGATGGTGGCCGGGTGGCCCCGGATGCGAAGTGTCGTCGTGATCGAAGAGCAATCCGGCGCTCCCGTGCGTCACAGTCACTCCCATTCGATGGTACCGGGAGGCTTGGACGTGATGTCCAGTGCCACCCGGTTGACGCCTTCGACCTCATTGATGATGCGTGAGGAGAGGCGTTCCAACACGTCGTAGGGCAGGCGAGCCCAGTCGGCTGTCATGGCGTCGTCACTGGTGACGGCGCGAATTACAATGGGATAGGCATACGTGCGTCCATCACCCATGACCCCGACGGTGCGCACCGCGGGCATCACCGCGAAGCTCTGCCACAGGTCGCGGTAGAGGCCGGCCCGACGGATCTCCTCGACGACAATGGCGTCGGCGGCCCGGAGTATCTCCGCACGCTCCGGCGTGACTTCACCCACGATCCGGACGGCCAGGCCCGGTCCTGGGAACGGCTGGCGCCACACGATGTCGTGGGGAAGCCCCAGTTCTTCACCGACTGCCCGCACTTCATCCTTGAACAGGAGACGCAATGGCTCTACCAGTTCAAAGGTCAGGTCGTCAGGAAGTCCTCCCACATTGTGATGGGACTTGATTTTGGCGGCGCTGTCCGAGCCCGACTCGATCACGTCGGGATACAGGGTTCCCTGCACCAGGTAGTCCACCGCTCCGGGATCGGTCGTGTCACCTGGCTCTCCGGTGCTGGCTTCGAGGTCGCGCGCCACTTCTTCGAATACCCGAATGAACAATTCCCCGATGATCTTGCGCTTTGCCTCCGGATCGGTCACTCCCGCCAGAGCCCCGAAGAATCGGTCGGATGCTTTGGCGTGCACCAGGTTGACGTGGAACTGGCGACGGAAGGTTTCCTCTACCTGCTCTCCTTCGCCTGACCGCATCAGGCCGGTGTCGACGAACACACAGGTCAGCTGGTCACCGATCGCCTTGTGGACCAGCGCGGCCGCCACCGCTGAGTCCACCCCACCCGAGAGGGCGCAGAGGACTCGTGATGAGCCGACCTGGGCCCGAATCTTCTCCACCTGGGACTCGATGATCGAGGTATGGGTCCATGAAGGCGGACAACCGCAGACATCGTAGAGAAAGCGCTCGAGCAGATCGCGTCCTCGCTCGGTATGCACCACCTCGGGATGGAACTGCACCCCGTAGATCCGACGATTGGCGTCGTGGAGAGCGGCCACCTTGGCATCAGGGCTTTGGGCGGTCGGAACGAAACCCTCGGGCACCACTGTGATGGCGTCGCCGTGACTCATCCACACTTCAGCATCGCCGGGCCAGTCGACGAAGATCGGAGACCGCTCCGTGAGGGTCAAGGGGGTGCGACCGTACTCGCCGCGTCCAGTTCGAGCCACTTCCCCGCCCAGTTGCAGGGCAAGCAGCTGGGCGCCGTAACAGATACCGAGTATCGGAATGCCGGTGCCATAGATAGCCGGGTCGATCTGTGGAGCCGGAGTTTCGTTGACCGACTTGGGCCCTCCCGACAGAATGATGCCCTGCGGTCTCCGGGCCACCATCTCGGCGGCCGAGATCGTGTGCGAGACGATCTCCGAATAGACGTGGGCTTCCCGCACCCGCCGAGCGATGAGCTGCGCATACTGGGCACCGAAGTCGACGACCAGAACCGGTCCGTCGACGAGAGGACCAGCCGCGCTCGGCGGGGAAGGGCTCAATGGCCCATGCCGACACCCTGCGCACGCTGCAGGTCTTTGCCCTCTGTCTGCAAGGCCGGAGCCACCATCACCTCGGCTTTTTGAAACTCCTTGACCGTCTCATACCCGCATGTCGCCATGGCGGTGCTCAACGCTCCGAACAGGTTCATGCGCCCGTCGTTCTCGTGGGCAGGGCCGAGGAGAATTTCACGGAGCGTGCCCCGGGTGGTCGTCTTGACCCGAGCTCCCCGAGGCAGCGTGGGATGGAAGGTTGCCATGCCCCAGTGGTAGCCGCGGGCCGGTGCCTCCACCGCAGAGGACAGGGGCGAACCCAACATCACGGCATCGGCACCGCAAGCGATGGCCTTGGCGATGTCACCACCCTTGGACATACCACCGTCGGCGATCACGTGGCAGTAGACCCCGGTCTCGTCGAGGTGGCGCATCCGGGCACCGGCCACGTCGGCGATGGCGGTGGCCTGCGGAACTCCAATGCCCAGGACACCCCGGGTGGTGCAGGCGTTGCCGGGCCCGACTCCGACCAACACACCCACCGCGCCGGTGCGCATCAGGTGGAGGCCGGCTTGGTACGAGGCGCACCCGCCTACGATCACCGGGATCTCGAACTCGCGGATGAAGCGCTTCAAGTTGAGTGGCTCGACGGTCTTCGAAACGTGCTCCGCCGACACCACCGTGCCTTGGATCACCAACAGGTCCAACTCTGCAGCCAGCAGGGCCGGGGCGAACAGCTCCGTCTTCTGGGGGGTGACCGAGGCAGCGGTGGTGACGCCAGCCGCGCTCATCTCTTTGATCCTCTCGGTGACCAATCCCATCTTCACCGGCTCGGCGTACATCTGTTGCATGCGAGCTGTTGCCTTCTCGGTCGGCAACTCCCGAATCTCATCGAACAGGTTGGTGGGATCCTCGTAGCGGGTCCATAAACCCTCCAGATTCAAGACGCCGAGCCCACCGAGGCGTCCGATCTCAATGGCAGTCGCCGGGCTGACCACGCCGTCCATGGCCGAGGCCATAAGTGGTAGTTCGAAGCGGTAGGCGTCGATCTCCCAACTGATGTCGACATCCTCAGGGTCCCGGGTTCTCCGGCTGGGAACGATGGCGATGTCGTCGAACCCATAGGCCCTCCGCCCTGATTTGAAGATGCCAATCTCTAATTCAGCCACGTCTCTATCCTCCGGCCCATGGGTGCGATTCCTCGAACGACCGCTCGGCAACTCTCCACAAACCTTGCCGATCAGCTTCCCCCTAGGATACCGCTTGGCGTCCCTCCTCCCGGCGAGGGTTGGCGGGAATTCTGCTCACCACGAGAAGGGGCCGGGTAACCCCAGGGTGAGGCAGAGCAACTCCACCAGAACCCTGGCCGTGGCACCCCAGATGATCTCCCCGCCCGAATGGAAAAACCAGACCGGAAACTCACTCCCGGGCGATCCTCCAAAAACCGGCCGACCAGGGACGGACCACCACTCCTCCACAAAAACGCCCTCTTCCAACAACTCGGACAGGGCTACATCGAAGATCCGGGCCACCTCGTCGGGCCCGGCGAACAGGGTCGGGCGCCTGGCGAGAATGGCCACGACCGGTGTCATCATGGTGTTGGATGAAACGGTGGGCATGGCGGCGAGGTGGCCGATGATGTCGACCGAAGTCGGATCGAGCCGAATCTCCTCGTAGGCCTCGCGCCGAGCACCCTCATCCACGGATTCACCGGCGTCGAGGCGACCACCCGGAAACGCCACTTCTCCCTGGTGGGAACGGAGCCGGCTGGATCGCACTGTCAGAATCACCCGTGCCTCACCATCCTCTTCGAACAGACTGACCAGGACGGCCGCCGGATTCGCGCCGATGGCAATTCCCGAGATGGATCGGATGGATTCGGCGATCTCGCGGTCACCGCTCGTACCGACATCGTTCGATGCAAGACCCTCGATCACCCCCCTCACCCGATCGAGTGTGAGGTGGCGGCGAGCCTGGTGTGATAATTCCGCCCATGGGGCGGGACCGCCGAGACGAGCGGCCGGCGGGCGGGGAATGACCTGGGGACCCGATGGTGGACCGGGGGGAGATAAGGACATGCGCGCCCAAGGTTACGGGTAGACCATGCGCAGCCGTCCGGATCCCGGTAGCGTGACGACACTGACACCCACCGGGCGCCACGAGTGAACAACCTGCGGGAGGCAACTAATGGCCGAGGATGAACCACAGTACGGGCAGGCCGGGGTGGCGCAGTTCCCGATCACTACTGCGCTCGAGTTTCCCGAGTGGCCCGTCCAGCGGAGCCTGGGCATGGTCTTCGGCGTGGTGGTCCGGTCCATGGGGATGGCCAAAGGTATCACCGCCGGATTCAAGGCCATGGCCGGAGGTGAAGTGAAGCAGTACACGAGGCTCGTCGAAGACAGCCGGCGGCACGCCATGGATCGCATGATCGAAAATGCCCGACTGCTCGGCGCCAATGGCATCATCTCCATGCGATTCGACTCGTCTGAGGTGGGCCAGTCACTGACCGAGATCGTCGCCTACGGCACCGCGGTCATCGTCGGCGCTGGATAAGCCCGGGTAGGGCCAACGTGGTCGTGATCTTCATACTTATCGGGCTCGCCGTCATCGGAGTGGTGATCTACAGCATCTTTCTCCGTCGCCATGGCGAGACCGACCAACCTCAACCCGACTGGCGACCGACCGACGAGGTGTTCAACGACCCTTCCACCAATCGGGTCATGCGGGTGTGGTTGGACGGGTCAGGTGAGCGTCGCTATGTGGCGGAAGCAGATCGTCCGGCCACCTGAGCCGGCCACCTGAACCGGCCACCTGAGCGCCCGACCCGTCCGCAGTCCCGGGTCCCCGGTCCGGTATTCCGGCCCGCGTGAGTAGGCGCTGGGACATGTCAAAGGCCGGGCCCACAGGGACCCGGCCTTTGATGAGACACCTGCCGCCGGAGCGGCACCCGTGTCGGGGTGTTACATCATTCCACCCATTCCACCCATTCCACCCATTCCGCCACCCATGGCAGCGGCAGCGGCTGCC
>JGI20193J14888_1000639_pt1 | contig 10102 bp, 7 predicted proteins | sample NGESurdeep092012_5_FD_14888 | JGI IMG/M metagenome (IMG submission 14888)
GGTGGAGCGTCATGGTCAGGCCGTCCTCGGTCGACATCCGCGCCATCTCCAGCAGCATGTGTCGACGAAGCGCGATGGCCTCAGTGAGCGTCGCGGTGCGGGCCAGGGCCGCGTGGTAGATCCGTTCCGCCTCGGAGGTCTCGAGCGGCTCGGTCCCGCAGTCGGTGTGCGCGTGGTCCGCGGACCTGGCGCCGTGGGAGATGAAGTACTGGCGTCGTTCTTCCATGGCCCTGACCCAGCCGGCATAGCTGCTCGTGTCCTCCCCGGACACCTCGCCCAACCGCGCCACAGCGGTGGGCCAACCAGCCTCGGACGCCTCGAGGTAGCGATCGGGACGGAAGGTGGGTATGACGCGTCCGGACCATGTCGGGTCAGCCACCAGCGCGGCGTGCACCGCCAGGTCGTCGCACGGGTCGTCGGTGGTAGCGAGCACTGAGATCTTGAAGCGGTCGAACAGCGCCCGGGGCTTGTAGGCGTCCTGGCTCAACCGCTCGGCGAGGTGGTCGTAGATGGCGTCGGCCGTCGCGGCCGATGGCCGCACCGTGACGCCGAAGATCTCGACGAGCTCGGACTCCAACCAGTACCGCACCGGCGTGCCGCGGTAGAGATCCCAGTGTGTGCAGAGCAACCGCCAGGCCGCGCGCGCCGCGGCCTCCGACAACGGGCCCTGCCCGACGCCAAGCGCGTCCAAAGGCACACCCGAGGCGTGCAGGAGCCGGGTCACGTAGTGGTCCGGGGTCGCGAACAACTCCGCTGGATCGCGGAACGGCACGTTCTCCAGGAGGATTCGCGGGTTCACGTGGCCGTGGGGAGAAATGATCGGGAGATCCCACACCGCGGCGTACAGCCGACGGGCGATGTCGCGGACGGCGGGGTCCGCGGGCAGGAGCCGGTCGGGGTGCAGCGCGAGCGAGGTTGGCTGGCTGAGCATGCCTGTCATCGTGTCGCTTTCCATAACACGGCAGTTGGCTGCCGTATGTTGTCGCTGACCGGAACCGCGTCAGGTCTCCGTGCCGAGCTGCCAGGGGACGAACTCTTCCTGGCCAAGGTCGAGCTCCTCGCTGGCGGGTGACGGGTTGTTGTCCAGCGTCCCGCCACCGGTCCGACGCGTGGCCGAGCGCAGGGTTTCGCGGTGATGCCGAGTACCCGTCTGGCCCACCGCAGTTCAGGCCGCGCACCAGCAGCACGCCGAACACCAGACTGCCCAGGCTCAGATGCGATGACGCACGGTGACGGCGGGCCGGATGGTGCCTCTTGTCGTTTTTCGCGTCGGCGAAACGGCGCCGGACGCCAAGAAGTCATCAACTGGAAGAGTAGCCGCACCCAGAGCCACCGCGTCGCGCCCGAGTTGAGCTGGGACGATCGAGACGGCGCGGAAAGGCATCCGCAATGCCTGTCGAGACGCGACCTCGCGAATCGCTGGCAAGAGCTTTGCTTCGAGAATCTGGTCGACCCAGCCTCCGATGACGATTCGCTCGGGGTTGAACAAGTTGATGAGGTTGGCAATGCCTACGCCGAGATACGTTGCCGTCTCCTGCAGGACCGTGGCAGCGGACTGGTCACCGCTGGGCGCCTCAGCGATGGCGATCAGACGAGCAACGAGGTCGGTCTCCTCGCCCGCAGGTTTTCGCTGGCGCAATTCGTCGTAGCGAGCCACGATCGCCCGGCCGCCAACGTATGCCTCCAGACACCCTTTGGCACCGCAACGACACGTCTGCCCGTCGACCATCACCGTGGTGTGTCCCCACTCGCCCGCGCTACTCGACGCGCCGCGGTACAACTCCCCTTCTGTAAAGATACTGACGCCCGTGCCCGTGCCGAGCAGCACGATGATCGCATTCTCAGCGTCCCTTGCGGCACCAAACCACTTCTCTGCTTGGCCGAAGGTCTTCGCACCGTTCTCGACAAACAGCGGCAACGAGGTACCGCTTCGCAGCAACTTTCCGAAGGGCACTCCGTCCCACCCGATGGTCTGTGCGTGCACGACCGCATCGTCGCCGTACACGGCTGGGTCGTTGCCGTGCTCGACCAGTCCGGGTACGCCAACTCCGACTCCGAGAATTTCTTCCGGAGCGCACCCGGAGTAGGTAACGACGCGATCGACCCCGTCCAGCACATACTCGGCCGTCTTCTCGGGATCGAGCCGCCCCGCGTTCGGGGTGGTTGAATGCGAGGCGCGAACCTGCATGTCGAGATCGAAGAGCTCGACAAGAATTGCGGTCTCGCCGACGTCGACGCCGACGACGAACCGGTATTCGGGCTTGACGCGTAGCAACGTGCGCGGGCGCCCACCATTGGAATCTTCGGCACCAGCCTCGACGATCACTCCTTGGTTGAGCAGATCACCCACGAGGTTGCTCACGGTGGCAGGGCTGACACCGATCGCCTCGCCGATCTCTTGTCGGGTCATCGGTCCGTTGTGGTAGACCGCTGCCAACGCTCGCGCGCGGTTGCGCGTGCGTAGGTCGCGGACGCTGACGACCCTGGCCCTGGCCCTGGCCCTGGCCTTGGTCATTCTTAACCTCGCTCTGTGGGTCGACCGGCTCCAACCGGGTCGTGCTTCAAACATAGTTTGGGACGTGAACGAACACAAGTCAACGATCCAAACGTGACTCGTCTGCCCTCAACATAGGATCGCGGTCCAGGCACGGACCGCACGATGATATGTCAACTCTTGACATATCACAAGACTTATAGGAAAGTTTGGAGGAGGTGCGGGACTGCACGGCGCCGTCGCCTGCGTGTTCGTTCTTTGACGTACACCCGCCCGGCTTTTGAACGGAAAGGACAGATCGTGCGACTAAACAAGATTGCAACTGCAGCCGTTGCAGGGCTGATGGTGCTTCCCCTGGCTGCCTGCGGTGGCAGCACCAGTACCAGTTCCGGGACAGCCTCGAACAAGGCGAACGCCGGCGTAACCCTGACCTATTGGGCGAGCAACCAGGGCACCAGCCTGGACAATGACAAGCAGGTGCTCACACCGGAACTGGCCAAGTTCACCAAGCAGACCGGTATCAAGGTCCAACTCGAAGTTGTGCCTTGGGCGGATCTGCTGAACCGGGTGCTCGCGGCGACCACCTCGGGCAAGGGCCCTGACGTCGTCAACATCGGCAACACCTGGTCGTCGTCGGTCCAGGCGACGGGAGCATTTCTCCCGTTTGACGATGCGACGCTGACCGCGATCGGCGGCAAGTCGCGGTTCCTCGCCGGCAGCATGTCGGCCACCGGCGTCGCCGGTCAACCCCCCGCTGCCGTCCCGATCTACAGCATGGCCTACGGGCTGTACTACAACAAGAAGCAGTTCAAGGCTGCGGGCATCAGCAGCCCGCCGAAGACCTGGGACGAGTTCCTGGTGGACGCCAAGAAGCTCACGACACCGAAACATTGGGCGTTGTCGCTCGAGGCCGGAAGCAAGACCGAGAACATCCACACCGCCTTCACGTTGAGCCAGCAGCAGGGCGGGTCGTGGTTCGACGCGTCCGGCAAGGCGACGTTCAACACGCCGCAGAATGTTGCCGCGATCAAGCAGTACATCGACTTCATGCAGACCGACAAGATCGTGAACCCGAGCGACGCACAGTACTCAAACGGCACCGAGGCGCTGAAGGACTTCGCGACGGGCACGACCTCCATGGTCTTCTGGCAGGCGGCGCAGGCCTCGCTCAAGCAGCTGGGCATGAATCCTGACGACATCGGCGTCGCACCTGTCCCACTGCCAGCGCAGCTTCCTGCCGGTGGAAAGGCCGTGACGAGCATGGTGGCGGGCATCAACCTCGGGATCTTCAAGAACACCAAGAACAAGGACGCAGCGATTCAGTTCGTGAAGTTCATGACGAGCACGCCCGAGCAGCAGATGCTGAACAAGACCTANGGTTCGNTGCCNTCNGTTACCGANGCCTACNGCGACCCCGCGTTCCAGNCACCCANNGTCCTGGTGATCAAGGACGTGCTGAGCAAGAGTGCGGCGCCACTGCCCCAGGTTCCCGGTGAGAGCCANTTCGAGAAGCTGGTCGGTGCCGCGATGACCACCCTGTTTGCGGACGCTGCGACAGGCAAGACGGTCACCAGCGCTCAGATCGCAAGTGCACTGGCAGCAGCGCAACAGCAGGTCACAAGCTGACGCGAGGACAGTCCTAGAAGCGCGCCGTGGTGGGAAGTTGCGATGCCCACCACGCCGCCGGAGAGGAACACATGGTCGCCGCCGTCCAGGCAAAGGCGCCGCATGGGCGGTTACCGGTGAATTCCGTCCGGCGCCGAAAGCCCCGCCGCCAGTGGCTGCCCTATGTGCTGCTGATACCGGCGATCGTGATGGAGCTGCTGATCCACATCATCCCGATGCTCATCGGGGTGATGATGAGCTTCTTCAAGATGACACAGCTCTACCTCGGCAACTGGCAGCAGGCCCCGTTCGCTCATCTGGACAACTACCGCCTCGCCCTGGACTTCAACCAGCCCGCGGGCAAGGCGCTGCTCCACTCGTTTGTGGTCACGATTGCTTTCACGGTGATCGTGCTGGCCATCTCCTGGTCCCTCGGTCTTGCAGCCGCCGTTCTTACGCAGCGACCATTCCGCGGCAGAGGGATCGTCCGCACGCTGCTNCTCGTGCCGTTTGCCCTGCCAATCTTCGCCTCAGTCATCACCTGGAACTTCATGGCGCAGCGCGACACCGGTGTCATCAACCACGTGTTGGTCAACCAGCTGCATCTGACTCAGGGCAATCCCTTCTGGCTCATCGGGGGGAACAGCTTTGTCACCCTCACGCTGGTGGTTATCTGGCGCACCTGGCCATTCGCATTTCTGATGATGTCGGCCGGCATGCAGAGCATCCCGGCCGACGTGTACGAAGCAGCGATGCTCGACGGTGCCGGAGTATTCGCGCAGCTCCGTCGGGTGACGCTGCCCCTGCTGGCACCCGTCAACCGCGTCCTGGTGCTGGTGCTGTTCCTGTGGACCTTCAACGACTTCACAACGCCGTACACGTTGTTCGGTGACACCACGCCGGTGCAGGCGGATTTGATCTCGATCCACATCTACCAGAACTCTTTCGGCACGTGGAACTTCGGCACAGGGTCGGCAATGTCGGTGCTGCTGCTTCTGTTCCTGATGGTCGTGACGGGGTTCTACCTCTTCTTCGTGAACAGGAGGACCGACAGTGCATGAACCGAATTGGTTCCGATGGACCCGGCGGGTAGGACTGTTCGTGCTCCTGGTGTTCACGCTCGTCCCCATCTATGTCATGGTGAGCTCGGCCGTCAAACCGTTGCAGGACGTTCAAGGTACCTTCACGTGGTGGCCGTCACATTTCACGCTCGCGCCGTTTCGCGATATGTGGACGACGATTCCGCTTGCCCGTTACTTCGTCAACAGCCTCGTGGTCGCCGCGGCCTCGTCGCTGGCGTCAGTGTTGATTGCCCTCCTCGCTGCATACTCGATCAGCCGGTACCGTTTCCGCGGCCGGCAGACGTTCTCCGTGGTCGTACTGTCAACGCAGATGTTCCCTGGCATCCTCTTCCTGCTACCGCTCTTCGTCATGTTTGTGAACATCAGCAACGTGACCGGGATCAACCTCTACGGCAGCCGCCTGGGTCTGATCCTCACCTTCTTGACGTTCACCCTGCCCTTCGCCATCTGGATGCTCATCGGGTACCTCGACTCGATCCCGCGTGAACTCGACGAGGCGGCGTTGGTCGACGGCAACGGCCCGCTCGGCGCGCTCTTTCGCGTCGTGGTGCCAGCTGCGATTCCGGGCATCGTGGCAGTCGCCATCTACGCCTTCATGACCGCCTGGGGCGAGGTCCTCTTCGCGTCCATAATGACGGATGACACGACGCGAACGCTTGCCGTCGGCCTGCGCGGATACGCCACCCAGAACAACGTGTACTGGAATCAGATCATGGCAGCCTCGCTCACCGTGAGCGTGCCGATCGTCATCGGTTTCCTCTTGATGCAGCGCTTCATGGTCGCTGGCCTGACCGCCGGATCGGTCAAGTGAGACGTGTCGGTCTCCGCTGGGCCCCTTCCCGTTCCCTTGACCACCTGACCGGAGACCATCGATGAACAACCGCCCTGCCCTTCCCTCCGACTTCCTGTGGGGGGCCGCGACGTCGGCATTCCAGACCGAAGGCTCACCCTCCGCGGACGGTCGGCTGCCCTCGATCTGGGACGACTTCGGTCGCACACCAGGAGCTGTCGAGGGCGGCGACACCGGCGAGGTCGCCTGCGACTCCTACCGCCGCTGGCCCGAAGACCTCGACCTGCTGCGCCAGCTCGGCGTGACGTCCTACCGGTTCTCGATCGCCTGGCCTCGCATCCAGCCGACCGGTCGTGGACCGGCCAACGTGGCCGGCCTGGACCACTACGACCAGATGGTCGACGACCTGCTGGAGGCCGGCATCCGGCCGTTCACGACGCTCTACCACTGGGACTTGCCGTCCGCGTTACAGCACACGGGCGGATGGACCTCGCGCGAGACTTCCTACCGGTTTGCGGAGTACGCCACGATCGTCGCAGAACGCCTCGGCGACCGCGTGAGCCAGTGGGTGACCCTGAACGAGCCGCTGTGCTCCGCCTGGATCGGGCACATGGAGGGCCGCATGGCGCCCGGAATGCGAGACCTGCGCAGCGCGGTGCACGCCTCCCACCACCTGCTGCTCGCCCACGGGCTCGCCGTCCAGGCACTGCGGTCGGTCGCGACGAAGACGCCGTCGGTCGGTATCGTCAACAACCTCAGTCCGTGCGAGCCGGCGACCGACACGCCTACGGACATCCAGGCTGCGATGCGCGCCGACGGCCACACCAACCGATGGTGGCTCGATCCGCTCGTTGGTCGCGGTTACCCGGTGGACATGGTCGAGCTGTACGGGATCGAGCTGCCAGTCAGGCAGGGCGACATGGAGACGATCGCCACGCCGTTGGACTTCCTCGGGTTGAACTACTACTTCAGACAGAAGATTGCCGCCGATCCTACGGTCGCGACCCTCGGCTTCCGGCAGGTGCCGGTCGAGGGGGCCACCACGACAGCGCTCGACTGGGAGGTCCACCCGGCCGGGCTGGAGGAAATGCTCCTGCGGCTGACCAAGGACTACGACGCCCCGGCGCTCTACGTCACTGAGAACGGGTCGGCCTGGACGGACGAAGCCGACGCCAACGGGTACGTTGCCGATCACGAACGGACCGCGTACCTGCTCGACCACGTGGACGCAGTGGCCGAGGCCGTCGCACAAGGAGCGCCGGTCCGGGGGTACTTCGCATGGACCCTGCTCGACAACTTCGAGTGGGCATACGGCTACCGGCCACGCTTCGGCCTCGCCCACGTCGACTACGCCACGCAGCGCCGAGTCCTCAAGTTGAGCGGTCAGACCTACCGAGACCTGATCGACCGGAACCGGGCCGTCCCCACAGGATGACGCCGGCGACTGCGGCTGCGCTCGGTGCTTAGTCGACGTCGAGTCACACGTACATCTACGAAAGGACGGACATGCTCGCCCCCCGCTGGACTACCTCGCGCACCGCGCGCCGGCTAGACGGACTCTGGGACTTCACGTTCGACCCGCAGTCGCGGGGCGTGACCGAACAGTGGTGGCGCGATCAGTTGCCGGCTGCGCGCCCAATGCCTGTCCCCGCCAGCTACAACGACCTAGTCGTCGATCGCGGCGAACGGGAGCACGTGGGCGATGTCTGGTATCAGACCCAGGTAGTCGCGCCCCCCGCTGTACCGGGCCGGAGAACCGTCCTGCGCTTCGACGCGGCGACGCACCGGGCCGAAGTCTGGGTCAACGACACTCGGGTCGGCACGCACGAAGGCGGGTATACGCCCTTCGAATTTGACATCTCGGCCCTCGTGAGTGGCCTGGATTCTCTTCGGATCACCGTACGCGTTGACAACCGGCTCACCATGCACAGCATCCCGCCGGGGATTGTCAGCGTCGGCGACGACGGCCGGCGGCAGCAGAGCTATTTCCACGACTTCTTCAACTACGCCGGGCTGTCGCGGTCAGTGTGGCTTCTGTCGACACCCGCTCGCCACATCGCCGACATCGTCGTCCGCACGGACCTGGGGACCGGTTGCGGCGTCGTCCATTATGAGGCCGAGATCGCGGGCACGGGCCTGGACATATCCGATCCGCGCTCTGATCAGACGACCGTGATCCTGCGTGACGCGACCGGCGCGTCTGTTGGTACGTCGTCGGGCGCCATCGGGTCCCTCACTGTGGACGGCGCGGAACTTTGGTCGCCCGAGAACCCGTACCTTTACACCCTCGAGGTGCGGCATGAATCGGGCACCGACGTCGACGTCTACTCAATACCCGTGGGAATTCGCACGATCCATGTTGACGGCGCACGCCTCTTGCTCAACGGCAAACCGATCTATCTCCGTGGGTTCGGCATGCACGAAGACGCAGCGTGGCGCGGAAAAGGGCACGACGACGTCCGAATGGCACGGGACTTCGCACTGCTCCGCTGGATTGGTGCCAACTCCTTCCGCACGTCGCACTACCCGTACGCGGAGGAAGTCCTCGACCTCGCAGACCGGCTCGGCTTTCTAGTGATCGACGAGACAGCTGCGGTCGGGCTGAATCTGGCCTTGAATTCGGAACGGGTCCACGTAGAAGACACGCGAACGTTTCGACCGGGCGCAGTCGATGACACCACTCTGGAGACTCACCTTGCGGCGATACGCGCACTGATCGCCCGCGACAAGAACCACCCCAGCGTTGTCATGTGGTCGGTGGCGAACGAGCCCGACACCACCGAGCCCGCTTCAAGACCGTACTTCACCGCGCTCGCACAACTCGTTCGGGACCTGGACGACACCCGACCGGTGGGCTTCGCAAACGTAGGCCTGTCGACCCCCGACGTCGACCAGGTCACGGACCTGTTCGACGTCATTCTCCTCAATCGTTACTTCGGTTGGTACGTCGACTCCGGCGACCTCATCACCGCCGAGCGCAGGCTTGAAGACGAGCTTCGGCTGTGGGCCAGCCGCCACAACAAGCCGATCGTCATCACCGAGTTCGGAGCCGACGCATTGGCGGGGTTGCATTCGCTACCGGCCCAGATGTGGAGTGAGGAATTCCAGCAACAGCTCGTTTCGACATACCTCGACGTCTTCGCCCGCGTTGAGAATGTCGTCGGGGAACATGTCTGGAGCTTCGCCGACTTCGCCACCATGCAGGGCGCAAATCGGGTGATCGGAAATCGAAAGGGCATCTTCACGCGCGAGCGCGAGCCGAAGGCAGTCGCCTACCTGCTACGCGAACGCTGGTCGACCAACCCAGATCTTTCGCGTGGTCGCTGTGCTCGACCGTGACGGCGCTGGTGTCGCTTCCTCGGTGTGACTGTCATCGTGGGCTGTGACAAGGACCCGAGTGTCATCTCGGGTACGGGCTCACAGCGAGTCCGAGAGTGGAAACCCCCTTTCTGGGGCGTGAACGTCGATGTGTCCCCGGCGGGCTCGAAACACGACCACATCCCTGAGCAATAGCCAACCCATGTATTGAAAGGAACTTCTCACATGCAGTACACGCATCTTGGCCGTTCCGGCCTGTCCGTTTCCCGTCTGTGTCCCGGTACAGCGGTACCACGCGCACCGCGCCCAGCGGCTCGCCGTCCACATAGGTCATCCCGAGGTCGAGGTCGAACTCGCTGAGCCGATGCACGATCTCCCTCGAGGACATCGACTCGATGGAGACCCTCACCAGCGGATGCTGCGCCTGCAACGGAGTCGTCAGCAGCGGCGCGACCGTCGATGCGGTGGGAATCACGCCGATGCGCAGCACCCCGGAGAGCCCGCCTCGCATGATCGCCAGTTCATGCCTGAGCGCGGACTGCTCCGCAAGGATGCGGTGCGCCCACGACAACACCAGCTTGCCCTCCGGGGTAAAACCCTCGAACCGGTGTCCACGTTGGACGATCTGCACACCCAACTCAGTCTCGAGCTTACGGATGCTGGCCGACAGCGTGGGCTGCGAGACATAGCATGCCTGGGCCGCGCGACCGAAGTGGCCCTCGCGCGCCAAAGCACTGAGGTACTCCAACTGGCGCATCAGCATGGAACGTGACTCTCCCGCAGGAAGCGGAGCGCAAAGGCTGCGGCCAGCGA
>JGI20193J14888_1000649_pt1 | contig 9990 bp, 8 predicted proteins | sample NGESurdeep092012_5_FD_14888 | JGI IMG/M metagenome (IMG submission 14888)
AGGCGTTCCTCGACGTCGCCGGGGCCCGTCGCCGGCTCGGCCGGCCGGCGCAGATCGGCGAGCTGATCCGCGCCCGAGTACAGGACGAGCAGGACATCACCTGCTCAGTGGGCGTCGCCAGCACGAAGTTCGTCGCCAAGCTGGCGTCCGCCCGCTGCAAACCCGACGGTCTGCTCGTCGTACCGGCCGACGATGTTGTCGCGTTCCTACACCCGCTGCCCGTGGCTGCGCTGTGGGGGGTGGGAGAGCGCACCGAGGAGCAGCTCCTCCGGCTCGGGCTGCGCACCGTCGGCGACCTGGCCCGCGTGCCGGTCTGCACGCTGCAGCGGGCACTGGGTCCCGCGGCCGGGGGGCACCTGGCGGCGCTGGCCTGGGGACGCGACGACCGGGTGGTCGTCCCGCACGAGCCGGACCGCAGCATCGGGGCCGAGGAGACCTTCCCCACCGATGTCGACGATCCAGCGGTGATCCACCGCGAGCTGCTTCGACTGGCCGAGCGCACCGCAGTGCGGCTGCGGGCCACCGGCCAGGTCGGGCGCACGGTCAGCATCAAGGTGCGCTTTGCCGACTTCACCACGCTGAGCCGGTCCCGGACCCTGCCTTCGGCGACGGACGTGGGCCGCACCGTCTACGACACTGGTCGGATGTTGTTCGACGGGCTCGGTTTGCAGCGGGCTCGGTTGCGGCTCGTCGGCGTCCGGGTCGAGGGTCTGACTCCCGCGGCCGGGGTGCCCCGGCAGCTCATCCTGGGCGAGCGGGACAGCGGGTGGCGGGAGGCCGAGCAGGCCGCCGACCGGGCTGCCCACCGGTTCGGCGCCGGCGCCGTGCGCCCGGCGACCTTGGTCGACCCCCTCCAGTCCTCGGAATGACGATCCACCCGACTGCCATCCACCGCTAGCCTCAGGTTCACCTTTCGCGCTGCCGTGCGCACTCGTATCCTCATCAGGGGTAGATGGGTCTCGACGCATGTCCTGCTCGGGTACCACATCCATCTTCCACCACCGCGGTCCGCCGCTGTGGAGGCCGTCCGCCGGGAGGAGCGCCGTGCCACTTTCTGAGCACGAGCAGCGCCTGCTCGACCAGATCGAGCGCGCGTTGTACGCCGAGGACCCGAAGTTCGCCTCCAGTGTGCGTGCCAGCGATCTGCGGACTCACCTGCGGCGCCGCGTCCGTCGGGGCATCGCGCTGTTCCTGATCGGCTTCGCCCTCGTCTTCGTCGGGCCGGTCACCACCCAGATCTGGATCAGCATCGTCGGCTTCGTGCTCATGGTGTTCGCCGCGTTCGTCGCCCTGATGAGCTGGAAGCGGCTGGGGACGCGGGGGGACAACCGGGCGCAACGGCCCGCTCCTCCCCGATCCGGGATACCTCGGCCCCACCCCAGCCCCAGCCCGAAGCCGAACCGCCCCGTCGGCGCTCGCCCCGCGCGCTCTCCCAAACCGGCCCGGTCGAAGTCGTCGTTCATGGTTCGGCTAGAGGAGCGGTGGCGTCGTCGGTGGGAGGATCGCGGCCGCTGAGCATCCGCTGACGCGAACCGGTCGGCGAAGCGACTGCCCAGCAGCGGCCGGCGACTCGGCGAGGCGTCGGCGAGCAGCCCTCAGCTCCGCCGGGGCCGGGGGAGTCGGCGACGAAGCAACCCCGCCAGCCCGTCCAGCCGGTCCAGGATGTCGGCCACCATGCTGGCCGCTAGCGACCCCGACCGTCGGATCACCGAGCGCGGGAAGAGCACGGCCAACCGGCGCGCGGCATCGTCGCCAGGGTCGAACAGCTCTCGCCGGATCGTCGCCACCGCCGCCCGTAGATCTCCGACGCCAGCCATTGAGGGTGCGTAGCGCGCCCGTTCTTCGGCATCGGCGACTGCCCGCAGCGCCGCCCGGGCGGGGGCGGAGTGCACCTGTTCCACCAGCAGGGTCGCGGTCGCCCGCGGTGAGCGGCTCACCGGCACTGGTCGACCCGCGTCCACCGCGTCGTCCAGCAGCTCCGCCCAGGCGGCGTGCGCCTGCTCGACCGGAGACGACGCGGCGGCCCATCGCCGGCGCCGTACCAGCCGGCGGCTGAGCCAGGGCGTAGTCAACAGCGCCATCGCGACGACCGCGCCGCCCCCAGCCAGTCCCCGGCGCCGACCACCGCCGTCGCTGGGCAGTGATCCACTCTCGCTGCCGGCGTTGGCACCAGCCCCGTCAGGCCTCGGGCCGCGCAACGGGGACTCACCCGCCGGCGCCGGCGCGGCGCCGGCCGCCGCGCCGGTGCCATCGTCCGGTGCCGCGGCGGCAGCCGGCACCGAGTACGCCGGGGTCACCGCCCGCCCGTCGCTGGTCGGCGTCGGCTCGAACTGCAGCCACCCGACGCCGGGAAAGAACAGTTCCGGCCAGGAATGCGCGTCGTGCGTCGTGACCAACCAGGTGTCGCGGTTGAGCTGGCGCCCGGCGGTGAAGCCAATGGCGACCCGGGCCGGGATGCCGGCGACCCGGGCCATGACCGCCATCGCGGCGGCGAACTGCTCGCAGAACCCGCGCTTGTTCTGGAGGAACGCCACCAGGGCATCCTCGCCGTTGCCCTGCGGCACCTGCAGGTCGTAGCTGAACTGCGGGCTGCGGAAGTACGCCTGCAGGGCTACGGCCTTCTCGTAGCGGCTGGTCGCGCCGGCCGTCACTCGCCGCACCGTCGAGGTGACCAGCCGAGGCAGGTCGGCCGGCAGTTGCAGGTAGGGGTCCAGGGCGGGATCGAGCGGCTCGTCGGTGCCCAGCTGCCCGACGGTGGGCACCGGCCGAGTGGTGGTCACCCGGTAGGTGAGGTCGCGGGTGTCGGCGTGGGTGGAAAAGACCGTGCGGCTGCGTTCGTCGTAGCGCCAGTCCCCGCTCACCGTAACCTTCCGCGCCGGGTAGCCCAGCGGAAGCCAGGGCACCGACAGGTCCGACACGGTGACGGTGGCCGTCGCGGTCGACACGGTGGTGCCCGGGGCCAGGCCGGGCGGTGCGGGCAAGCCGTTGCCGACCCGCTGGGCCGGCGGCGCTACCAGCGGCGACGCTGACCAGGTGTCGTCGCTGAAGCGGTCCAGGGCGGTCATCCGCAGGTAGCCGGGGGTGGGGTCGATGGTCGTGACCTTGAGCAGGTCGCGCGCCTTGGACTCCAGCAGCTGGCCTTTCAGGTCGGTGATCGGGTTGTACGTCGTGGCGGCCAGCGGTCCGCTGCCTGCGCCACCGGTTCCGTTGCCGACCAGCCGGCCGTGCATGCCGGGAACCAAGGCCGGCACGACCACGGCCATGGCCACCGCCGCGACCCCGATCCGGCCACTCAGCCGGCCGGCCGGCGTTGGACCGCCCGCGGTGAGTGGGGCGGGAGCGGCCGCCCCGGCCGACCCGTCGCCGTACGCCGCCGTGGCCGCGTTGGTCCGCCACCCGATCGTCGGACCCCAGCGGGCCGTCCGGTCCTGACCGTCGGCGAGCAGCAGCCCCAGGTAGCCCGCCGCCGCCAGGGCGAACGACAGCCAGCCGACGCCCTCCGGCACGACCGCGGCTGGTACGGCGACGACGGCGAGCAACGGCAGCCCGGCCAGCGCGGGCCGCCGCGCCCCGGCCGCCAGGGTGTCCACGGCGATCGCCACCGCGGCCAGGCCGGCCACCGTGAGCAGGACCAGGCCACGCTCGGTCTCAACCGGGGCAGCCAGGGCCACGATGTCGTGGCGGCCAGCGGCGACCAGCGCCCGGAGCACGGTCACGGTGCGGCTCCCGGGGAAGATGCCCGCGACCCGGGTGCCGGGGGAGAACACGAAGCCGATGTAGAACGCCGCCGCGCCGACCTGAGCTGCCGCGACCGCTAGCGCCGGCCACCGCCACCGGCGGCCCAGTACCCCGACCGCGGCCACCACGGCCACCGCCACCGCGACCGGCGGCAGGAACTGCGCCGAGGTGAACGTCCCGGACAGCGTGGTCGCCGCCAGCACGGTCGCAACCGCACCGGCCACGGTCACTCGGGTGCGGTGAGCGGGCAGTGCCGGCGGCGTCACGACCGGCCCCTGGCCACCGCGGGTACCGGCTGCGCGCTCACCATCGCCGGCGCTGCCTGCGGCCACAGCCCGGCCAGCTCGCTGCCTCGCCCGGCTCGCAGCACCCGCCACCCCGCCGCGGCCAGCAGTCGAGCCGCCGCCTCGTCACTATCGCCCCCGTCACCACGCCCGTCACCACGCCCGCCTCCTCGCCGCCGGCCGCCGGCCGCCCAGTCCAGCGGGTCGAGCAGCACGGCGACGCAGGCGGCGGCGCCGTGGCGGAGTCGGGCCAGCGCCTGGGCATCTGCGGGATCGAGCGCACCCAGTACGGCGACCACCAGGCCTTCCCCGGAGCGGCGCAACTGGGCGGCGGCCAGCCGCAGCGACTGACCGTTCGACGGTTGCAGCCCGGCCAGCCGGTCTAGCAACGTGGTCGCCGTCACGGCCGGCGCGCTGGCCGGCAGGCCGTCACCGGTGTCCTCCACCAGACGCAGGTGATAGCCGCCGCCGGCCAGGTGCAGGCCGATGCTGGCCGCGGCGGAGACCGCCCACTCGAAGGAGGAGTCCACCCCTACGCCACGGTGCGCCCGGGCGCGGGTGTCGAGCAGCACCGCGGCCCGGCTCTGCCACGGCCGCTCCTCCCGGCGCACCATCATCTCCCCGCGGTGCGCGGTAGAGCGCCAGTGCACCTTGCGCAGGTCGTCGCCCTGGCGGTACTCCCGCGTGGCGGCGTCGTCCTCGCCGGCGCTGGCCATCGACCGGGCCGAGGCCTCGCCGCCGCCGGTCCACTCCCCGCCGAGCCGTACCGGTGGCAGCGACCACACCCGGGGCGTGACCACCAGACCGTCCACCGTCGCAAAGCTGCGCGGCAGCTCGCACAGCCCAAATGGGTCGGTCAGCCAGACGGTGAGCGGGCCGACGGCGTACCGACCGCGCTGCGCCGGCGTCACCGGATAGCCCGCCTCCCGCACCCCGCGCGGCTCCACCTGATCCAGCAGGAACCGCGGCGCCGACCCCAGCGCCGGCGGCAGCGAGTCCTGCAGGCGCAGGACTCCGCTGGCCAGTCGGGAGACGTTGTCCAGGCGCAGTACGACGGTCGCCGTCCGGCCGACGGCCACCCGCGCCGGCTCCAGCCGGCGGGCGCAGGCCAGCCGGTAGCGGGTGCGGGTGACCAACGCCACCGCTACCAGGGGGAGCGCGGCGAGCAGGACGCCGACCCGGACCGGGTCGCGTTCCCGCAGGGCCAGGCCGCACAGGGCGCAGGTGACCCCGGCGGCCAGGAAGCACCGGCCGCGCACGGTCAGCCCCTGCAGTCCGGCGAGCACCTCAGCTCCGGCGGCGCAGGATCGGCCGCGCTGCGCCCGCGCGGTCGGACGGCACCGGTAGCCGGGCGACGATGTCGGCCAGCACGGCCGCCGGCGATCGACACCCGATCTGGGCCTCGGCGGTCGGCAGCAAGCGGTGCGCGAGCACCGGCTCGGCCAGCGCCTGGACGTCGTCGGGCAGCGCGAAGTCGCGGCCGTCCAGGGCGGCGAAGGCCCGGGCCGTGCGCACCAGCTGCAGGGTGGCCCGCGGAGACGCACCCAGGCGAAGCTCCGCTGACGTCCGGGTCGCGGTGACCAGGTCGATCACGTAACGGCGGACCGGGTCGGAGACGTGCACCCCGCGGGCGGCATCGACCAGCCCCGCCACCTCGAGGGCGTCCGCCACCGGCTCGATGTCGTCGAGCGCCGAGACCGTCCCGTGGGTGTCGAGCATGTCGAGCTCGGCCTGCGCGGCCGGGTAGCCCATGGAGATCCGCGCGGTGAACCGGTCCCGCTGGGCCTCCGGCAGGGGGTAGGTGCCTTCCATCTCGATCGGGTTCTGGGTGGCGATCACCATAAACGGCGTACCAAGCTCATAGGTCACGCCGTCGACGGTGACCTGGCGTTCCTCCATGCACTCCAGCAGCGCGGCCTGGGTCTTCGGGGACGCCCGGTTGATCTCGTCGCCGACCACGATGTTGGCGAACACCGCGCCCGGCTTGAACTCGAAGTCGCGGGTGTCCGGGTTGTAGACGCTGACCCCGGTCAGGTCGCTGGGCAGCAGGTCGGGGGTGAACTGCACCCGCTTCACCGAGCAGTCGATGGAGCGGGCCAGCGCCTTGGCCAACATGGTCTTGCCGACGCCGGGCACGTCTTCAATGAGCAGGTGGCCTTCAGCCAGCAGGACCACGATTGCCAGGCGGACGATGTCCGGCTTGCCCTCGATCACTCGCTCGATGTTGGCGGCGATGGCCGCCGCCGACGTCCGCAGCCCGGCGAGTCTCGCCGTCGCGACGCCGGCGCCGGCTTCCGGATCCGCGGGCCGGATGCGATCCGCCGCCGCGGCCGGGCCGGAGCCTTCACTCACCGTGGGACGTGCCACTGGGCCTCCTTCGCCCACTTCGGTGCCGTGGACCTCCGCCGTACCCTGCGGAAAGTGTGCCATCGCGCCGGGGGTGCGCGCGTCCGAGCAGATCGCAGCGGTACCCGGCTGGCATCGGGCCGGCAAAGGCCGTTTGGCAGACTGACGCCATGACGTCGACGACCGGAGACACGTCAACGGCTAGAGACGCTGCGACGGCTAGAGACGCTGCGACGGCTAGAAGCGCTGCGACGGCTAGAGGCGCTGCAACGACCGGAGACGCTGCGACGGCTAGAGACGCTGCGACGACCGGAGACGCTGCGCAGCAGCCGCCAGCCGTGCCGGAGCAGGCCCCTTGGGTGGGCGTTGACGGGGGCGCGGGTGAGGCTCTGCGGCTGGCGCTCGCCGACCCGCCCCCGCCGTATCCGGTTGCCACCGAGTCGACGGGAACCGGCCGCACGCTGGTCGGCCCACCCGAGGTCGGGTTCGGCCGGACGACGAGGGGGGACCGGACGCGAGCTCGGCTGCTCGACGCCGCCCGCAGCGCGTTTCGCGGCGTGGGCTGGAACCGGGCGCGAGTGGAGGACGTCTGCCGGGTCGCCGGCGTCGGCCACGGCACCTTCTACGCCTACTACGCCAACAAGGCCGCCATCCTAGAAGCGTTGGTACGTCGGCACGCTGCCGCCCTCTATGTGTTGGCCGATGGGAGCTGGACCGGGGGAGACGTCCGGGCCGACGTCCACCGAGTGATCGCTGGGTTCGTAGCCCTGGCCGACGCCGACCGGGACATCCGCGAGATCTGGGCCAGTGCGGCGCCCAGCGAGCCGGCATTGGCGGCGCTGAAGGACGAGGTCCGCGCGCAGTTCGTGACCCGGATCCGGACCAGCCTGACAGCCGCGGTGGACGCCGGGCTGGCCAGGCCGAGCCTGGACGTCGGCGTGGCCGCCACGGCGCTGGCGGTCATGGTCGAGCAGTCGACCGCGCTCGGTGGGGTGTCGGGCACGCCCGACTTCCGCGCCACCCCGCAGCGGCTCGTCGACGGCCTCGCCGACCTGTGGCTGCATGCCGTCTACGCTCCCCTGCAGACCGGCTGAGGTCCTTGTCGACCGTCAGCCGTGGCCGTCGGGCTGCTGCCACGTCTGGGACTTCATCCGTGCCTGGCCGGCTACCGCCCGACCCGCTCGGTATCCTGGGCGAACTTCCTCCGCATCCGCATCCGCATCCACGCTGCCAGAAGAGAGTGGTAATGACCGAGCCAGAGCCCTCCGAGGTGGCCGCGTTGTACGACGCGGCGAGCCGTCTGTCTGGACCCGACCTGCACGAGCTCGTCACCGAACTCACCACCCTGGAGCACCGGCAGGCGTACCTGGAGTGGGCGGACACCGGCGAGGACGACTCCGGTAACGACGAGATGCTGGCGAACGAGAACGCCCTCGGCTGACCGTTGCCCAGCGCTCCACCCGCCCCGCCCGCGCTCCCTCCGCTCGTCACCACGTCCCTCGCGCGTCCCTCCGCGCCCCGCTCGCGCGCCCGTGGGATCACCGCGGCTGATCCGCACGTGCGCTCAGCATCGACTGCGCTCAACATCGGCGTAGTACGGCGCCTGGTCGGCGCCCGGGTCCGCCGGTCGGGCGCCATCCATCGGTGTACGCCGACGCGACTCGGACGCGCCGACAGCCGCGTGCCTACGGGACATCGTCGGCGCGGTGGTGTGTGCTAACGCCGATGCCCGAACGCTGGAGCCTGCCGCCGTTGTGCACCCAGCTCACCGTTCTCGCCCCGCCGACCCGGTCGGCGGGGCCTTTTGCGTTGTGGGACTTCTCGTTGCCGTTGACGGTGGGGCGCAGTGGGGTAATGTGGAGCGAAGTGGAGCGCCAACGCCGGTCGGGTGCGAACGACGCCCCGGTCGCGGAGGGGTGGGGCCGTGTTCCTGGGCACCTACTCCCCCCGGCTCGACGACAAGGGGCGGCTGTTCCTGCCGGCCAAGTTTCGAGACCAGCTCGCGGAGGGGCTCGTGATCACAAAGGGGCAGGAGCACTGCCTCTACGTGTTCTCCACCGAGGAGTTCGCCCGTCGGGCGGCAGCGCTGCAGTCCGCGCCGCTCACGGCCAAAACGGTGCGCGACTACGGCCGGGTCTTCTTTGCCGCGGCGACGGATCAGGTGCCCGACCGGCAGGGCCGGGTGAGTGTGCCGGCCACGCTGCGGACCTACGCCCGGCTGACCCGCGACTGCACGGTCATCGGCGCCAACGACCGGATCGAGATCTGGGACACCGCGTCCTGGGAGTCCTACCTCGGCGAGCACGAGGAAGCCTTCGCCGCTCAGGCCGAGGAGGTGGTGCCCGGAGTGCTGTGACGGCGGCCCACGCGAAGGTGCTGCCAGGCTTCCACCCGCTCCAGCCCAGCTGGCGCACCTTCCCCGGCGCCAGGTGGGGGAGTGGGCGGGGACCTGGCCTTCGCGTTCGCCCGACATTCGCCCACCAACGTCCCTGGTTCGTGAGCCGAGACGACGCCACCGCTTGTGACCGGTCCCGGCCGGCAGGAAGGGTCGAGATGCCGTCGATGACTCCGCCCGGCGGGCCGGCTCCGGCCGCGGAGCACATCCCGGTGCTGCTTGGTCGGGTGCTGACCCTGTTGGCGCCGGCGCTGGCTGGCCCGGCCGCGCTCGTGGTGGACGCTACGATCGGCCTGGGCGGCCACGCCGAGGCCCTGCTCGCCCAGCATCCGAGGCTGCGGCTGGTTGGCCTGGACCGCGATCGCGACGCGCTGGCACGCAGCGCCGCCCGGCTGGCGCCGTACGCCGAGCGCACCATGCTGGTGCCAGCGGTGTACGACGAGCTGCCGCGGGTGCTGGCCGATCTCGGTGTCGCCCGGGTGAACGGCGTGCTGTTCGACCTGGGCGTGTCCTCCCTCCAACTGGACACCCCCGCGCGGGGGTTTGCCTATGCCGTGGACGCATCGCTGGACATGCGGATGGACCGTTCGCGCGGGCAGACCGCGGCCGACGTGCTCAACTCCTACTCCGTTGCCGAGCTGGCCCGGGTGCTGAGCGGGTACGGCGAGGAGCGGTTCGCTCGCCGGATCGCCGCCGCCATCGTCCGGGAGCGCACCCGCGCCCCGCTGCACTCCACCGCCCGGCTGGCCGAGCTCGTGCGTAACGCCATCCCGGCCGCTACCCGGCGGACCGGGGGGCATCCGGCCAAGCGCACCTTCCAGGCGTTGCGGATTGAGGTCAACGACGAACTCGGGGCGTTGGCACGGGCCCTGCCCGCCGCCGTCGCCGCGCTCGCTGTCGGCGGCCGGATCGTCGTGCTGGCCTACCAGTCCCTGGAGGACCGACTGGTGAAGCGGATTTTGGCCGCCGGCGCGACCAGCCAGGCACCTCCCGACATGCCGGTCGTGCCGCCCGAACTGCGCCCGGAGCTTCGGCAGCTAACCCGGGGCGCGGAGCAGGCCTCGGCGGCCGAGGTGGCGGCCAACTCGCGGGCCGCATCGGTGCGGCTGCGGGCCGCCGAGCGCATCCGGGAGGCGGCGTGACCGCGCAGCCGGCGCCCACGGGCGCGCCTCGCCCCCGCGCCGGCGCCCATCCGTCCGGTCCCCCGGCGCGGGAAGCTCGGCCGCC
>JGI20193J14888_1000650_pt1 | contig 9981 bp, 9 predicted proteins | sample NGESurdeep092012_5_FD_14888 | JGI IMG/M metagenome (IMG submission 14888)
GGTCCTCCGGCGCGAAAGTCGTGGATTCGCCGTACCTGCCCGACAGGAGCCCGCTGGCCAGAGGCACGCGCGCGATGACGCCGACACCAGCTTGCAGGGCGGCCGGCAGGACCCGTTCCAGCGGCTTGCGCCGGAACACATTGAGGATGAGCTGGACGGTGGCGACATTGGGCCGGGCGATAGCGGTCAGCGCCTCTTCACATGTCTCCACCGAAACGCCGTAGGCAGCGATCCGCTGTTCCTGAACCAGAGTGTCAAGGGCATCGAAGACACGGTCCTCAGAGAACACCAGCGTCGGCGGACAGTGCAGCTGAACAAGGTCGAGCACCTCGACCCCAAGGTTTGCCCGGCTGCGGTCCGCCCAGTNCCGGAAGGCCGCCAGAGTGAACGCCTCGGGGACGTGCGGGTCGGCCCGTCGGCCCATCTTCGTGGCCACCGTGAGGGGGGCGTCGGGCCGCTCGGCCAACAGCCGCCCGATGAGGACCTCACTGCGGCCGTCACCATAGACGTCCGCGGTATCGAGGAAGGTCACCCCTGCGTCGACCGCCGCGTGCAGCACGCCCATCGCGTCAGCCTCATCGACGCGACCCCAGTCACCACCCAGCTGCCAACACCCCAGCCCGACGACGGATACCTGACGACCAGTCCTACCCAGCTCACGTGTGCGCATACAGGCGAGCGTACCGACTCTGTGTCTGGGGCCGTACGGCGGCGGCAGGCCTATCCCACGCCAGCGACGAACACCGGGATGTCGTCACCGAGCTGGTCGTAGGCGGGTGGCCCCATCAGTTGACCGCCGGCAGTGGTCACCGCTCAGGAGTGGGCGCCGCCGGCGGGGACTGCGACCATCCCGGGCCGAGCCCGACGACGCCGACCGGGACCTGAGATCTCCTGGTGGTTTCGTTGCCCAGCCGGCCGTTGCAGTTGTACCCCCAGCACGCGTGTGCGCCACCCGACGTCACGGCACAGACGTGACGCCGCCAGCCGGCGCAGACCGCGACCACCTTGAGCTGGGCGCGGCAACGCTGACCGGGACCAGAGCTGGTGGTGGTCCCGTTGCCCACCTCACCGTGGTCGTTCTTCCCAGCACGTGAGCGCTGCCGCATTGGTGACGCGCATGAGTGGGAGACCCGGCAGGGACGGTGGCCGCAATCTCAGCCAGGTAGTACCGCGAGACTGCGGCGATGAGCTGGATGGTGCCAGCGAACCTGTTGTGCAGGGCCACCGTGCTAAACCCTTGCCGCTAGGACGATCAGAGGACGCTTCATGACAGTTCCCCCAGCCCCGCGCTGCACACCCCTCGGGGGCGCCTGACTCTTCGATCGCGGCAGTGACGACCCACGGCGTCAGTGGATGCCGCGGGCCACTACGAACGGGGGCGTGCGCCGATCAGGGGCGACCGTATGTCGCGGTCGAGGAGTACACGGACTGCAGCGAAATGGCCGCACCGGTGTGCGGGGAGGCCCACATCATGCCCTTACCGGCGTAGATGCCCACGTGGTCGGCCGGTGAGCCGAAGAAGACGAGGTCACCCGGCTGCGGGTTGGACACAGGCGTCGCGGCGGCCTGCTGCTCCTGGGACGTGCGGGGGATGCTGATGCCGACTTGGGCGAAAACGTACTGCGTGTAACCGGAGCAGTCGAAGCCGGCAGTGGTGGTGCCACCGTAGATGTAGTAGATGCCGGCCAGGCTGGCAGCGATGCCGAGAACGCCGCCCGCGCGGGGAGCCTGCGGAGTCGGTGCGCGGGTGATCGAGCGACTGACAGTGACAGGGGCCGGCAGGGCAACGACAGGGGCCGGCAGGGCAACGGGTGCCGGGGCAGGCTTGGGCTTGACCACACCGGTGAAGCCGATGTTCCCGAAGGTCTGGGGAGCCAGCGGTGCCTGGGCTGGCGCCGGGGCTGCGACCGCTACAGCAAGTGCAACCGGCGCGATGGCTTTGGTGGTCGGTGTCAGTGCGGCGGCCGGCAGGGCCAGGGCGGCCACCATGGCACCGGAGAACACGATCACGGCGGAGGCTTTGCTCGCGGGTTTTGCGGAACGTGAGATCGCGGACGAAAACGATGACCCTGAACTAAAGGAGTGTGGCGCGCGATGGCGGCCTGCATCATGGATGGACATAGTGAAGGACCCTCTCCAGACGCCTACGAGGTCAGCTGTCGGATTCGGATGGGAGAATTGCACCCGGCCCTCATGCCAGCAGATCGATAGAGTCGTCTACCACCAAGAGGGCTTCACCCCAAGGAGCGTCTTTCGACGCCCCAAAATGTGGGTCCCCCGCTCCTGCCAAGCGGATGTTGAGAGTCTTGAATGCGGTGACAGGACTAGGCGAACCGCATCAAGTACTGCGCCGAAGATAGCGAAGCCCGACCACCGTACATAGGNACGGCCCAAATGTCACATCCCGGTCTCAGGGAGGTGAATAGCTGGCCAAGAANAGGGGCGCAGGGGCCNNCCGACTCGGCTGCGCNTTCTGGCTTGGCTNAGCCGAGGTTCAGAGGTCCTTCGCGAGGTCGGATCTAGACTGAGGGTGCCCAGTTCTTGACNAGAAGTGGGGGGAGGTTCGGGTGTCATCGCGCGGATCCGACGTCATCGCTCAGATGCGTTCGGCGCTGACCAGACGTGGGCGCAGGCCGGGTCTGCGTACGGCCAAGACGACGCTCGCCGCTGTTTTGTCGTTCGTTCTGGCCCAGCAGCTGTTGACCAGTCCACAGCCGGTGCTGGCTCCCCTGACAGCGCTGCTCGTTGTGCAGCTGACGATGTACGAGACTGTGGCCAGCGGTTTGCAGAGGGTCGCCAGTGTCGTGGCCGGAGTGCTGATCGCGGTCGGTGTCGCCACCTGGGTCGGGCTGACCTGGTGGAGCTTGGGCGTGGTCGTGGCTGCGTCGCTGGTCATCGGCCGCCTCCTGCACCTTGGTAACCATCTGCTCGAGGTTCCGATCTCGGCCATGTTGGTGCTGGCAGTGGGCGGCGCGGAGGGACCGGCCCTGGACCGGGTCTACGAGACGCTGGTCGGAGCTGCGGTCGGTGTGGGCGTCAACGTTGTGATCGCTGCTCCGCTATACGTGCAACCGGCCAGCGACGCGATCGGTGAGCTGGCCGAACGGATGGCAATGTTCCTGCGACAGCTCGCCGATCAGCTGGGTGCAGGGTGGTCGCGCGAGTCAGCCGACCGGATGTTGAACGAGGCCCGGCGTCTCGGTGACGAGGTTGCCCACGCTGGCCGGACCCTGGGTCGCGCCCAGGACAGCGCCAGGTTCAACCCACGCGTTGCCCGTGCCCGCGAGGCACTGCCTCGGCTGCGCACCGGGCTGACAGGGCTCGAGCACACCTACGTCACGATCCGCAACCTGTGCCGTTCCCTCCTTGACCGGACCTACTTCGTGCCCAGCGAACAGGCGGGGACCGTGTACGACGCACAGGTTCGCGGAGTGCTCGCCCAGGTGCTCGGTGCTGCGGCGGATGCCATCGAACAGGTGTCAGCGGTGACATCCGGCACCGGAGCCGTGGACGCCGCCCGGACGGAGGTCGACCAACGACTATCCGAACTGCATCGCCTCCGGGACCGGCTTGCCGAGCTCCTGCACGAGGAGTCGAGCGCGGATCGGGCGGTCTGGCAACAACATGGATCCCTGCTCGCCGACCTGGACCGGATGCGGATCGAGGTAGGGGCCGCTGTCCGCCCGCCTGAGCAGGCGTGGCGAGCACCTCCGGTCATCGAGAGTCATCGGCGAGCCTTGCGCCAGATCGTTGCGGCCGCCCGCCAGGGCGCCGAGCGTCGGCGGCGCCGCACCTGACCCAGCCCGCCGGGCCCGCGAGATGGGGCCATTCACTCGGAGCCGGGCGCCGCCATTGTCTGCATGTGGCCATTGGCAGGTGGGCGTTTCTTGGAGTAACAGCCGAAAGAATGCTCATCCATGATGTTGACGTGGCGGGCGACGGCACCGACGTGATCGCCACGTATGGCCTAAAGACGTCGGGAGTGATCGTCAAGGCGGCCATCATCTGCGCAGTCGGCCTCACCCACACCATGCTGTGGCGGTACGCGTGGAGCCGTTAGATGTCGTCCCAGGATGTCGATCCAGATCTCCAGGGCTTCTTGCGAGCTTGGAGCCTGGCAGTCCTGGTGGTCTTCCTGAGCTCTCATCCTCTTGGCGCTGTTCAGTCTTGATGGGGCGAAGTACTTGTGGCTGGAGTGCTAGCCCTTGACCTGGCGCTGGTGGCTGTCTATCAGCGACGCCCCGGTGCCGTAATGAGCGCAAATGCGGCACCCAACCGGCAGCCGGTGCACATCCCCGGGCGCATGGCCACTCTCGTTGGTGACCACCGGCGGCGTTGTCGGCCGGCTCGTCCCAGACTGCTCTCTTGCCGGATCAGCGACGACGGCCTCGTGGCCGCAACCGCAGATTCGGCAGCGCCGGTGCTCTGAGGCGCTCCGGTCCCGGATAGTGCGACACCTCGCCAAACCTCGGGTCGCCGCCGGCGTTCCACTGCAACCGCGCCTGCTCGATCTCCTCATGGGTTCGCGCAACGAAGTTCCACCACATGACGATCTCCTCCTCGAACGGTAGGCCGCCCAGCAGCAGCACCCGCGCATCAGCGGACAGCTCAAGATCCAGGTGGTCGCGGTCGGTGCCCAGATAGATGCCTTGACCGCTGTGAACATCTTCGCCGCAGACACCGACCGTGCCGACCAAGGGCACCAGCATGTGCTCGTATGCCGGATCCAACGGCACCCTTCCGGCTCGCAAGTGCGCAGACTGCGGCGAGAGCTCGACACCTACCAACGCAGTCGCGCTCTCGGCCGGCGCCACCGTCGAACCCAGGCGGCCAACGAAGACCCTGGCCCGCACTCCAGGGGCATCCCAGACCGGCGCCGGGTCGTGCAGAAAGAAAGAGTGATCACCGCGGCGGGCATGCTCCGGCAGCGCCACCCACAGCTGGGCGCCATGGAGCACCGGCCCGTGGTCCACGGGAGAGTTCTCAGAGTGCGCAATCCCGTTGCCAGCAGTCATGATGGCGACTCGCCCAGGCTCAACCCGTGCCGTCGTGCCGAGGCTGTCCCGGTGCAGCACCGTTCCCTGGACCAGCCAGCTGACAGTCTGCAGCCCCATGTGCGGATGGGGCGGCACCGCCATACCGGTTTGGTCGTGCACAGCGGTGGGGCCGAACACGTCCACGAAGCACCAGGCGCCGACCATCCGTCTTTCTTTGTGCGGCAGCAACCTCAGCACCTCGTTGCGAGGGCTGATCATGGCATGGATGGCGTCGTAGACCTGAGCCTCACGCCCGCATGCTGCGGGGTCGTCCGTGCAGTCCGCGTAGAGGTCAGCGACGATGTTGCTCATGGTTCGAGGCTAAGACCCCGCTCGCGCAACGGTCGAGGCCAGGGCCGATCGGCTCACCTTCTGGACGCAGACGGAGCCTTGGCCAGAGGTGGCGAAGCGCTGCTGTCGGCGGTGATCTTCCCCTCAGCGCGGTTCTTGACACCGTGCAGCATCTGTTGGGCCATGACGAAGTCAGCAGGGATGATCAGGGCCCAGTACGACGCTGCCAGCCACCACGGTCCGAGGCTCACCCGGGAGCGGAAGATGAACCGGGTGCGCCCGGCGCCGACATCACGCAGCGTGAACGCCCACGTCCAGTCCATCCAGGTATCGAATCGTTCGGCGAACTGCGGTGGCAGATGCTCGCTCGAGTGCAGGACCAGATGTCGGTTCGGTTCGAGGATGTCGACGGTGAACCCGCATCCAGTCTCTGGTGCACCATCGGGCACCCAGTCGCCCACCGAGAGGTGCTGCAGCTCGGGCACGATGCGATTGGTGCTGGGTGGGTTCGCAGGGAACAGAAGGCGGTCCACCCAACGCGCCGTATACCACTGGCCGCGATGCCAGCCGAGCTGCACGAGCCACGGCCAGATGAGCTCGGGCGGGGTGTCGATGGTGATGGCGTGGGTGGTGACCATCATCGGATGCTGGATGAGCTCGTCGCCGGGTAAATGAGCCTCTTGCTCGGCTCTTGTCGCGCCCGCAGTGCGCCCCAGCCGATGCAGCCCCGCCAATCCGGCTGCTGCGAGTGCACCGATCGCTACGCCCTGATACTTCACCGTCGTGTCCACATCGCACCTCCGCCGGCGGTTCCCTTCAACCCGGCTCTGCTGACCTAACTGCATGGTCAACGATGTCGCCGGCATCAGACAGGGGCAAAGGTCCCATGGCCGGTAGGTCGGGGACCTTCGCGCTGGAGCAGGGTCAGTCCGTTACTCGACTTGCGAGGCGTCGATAGTCGAGGTCGGCGTAGTCGGGATGGCGCTCCATCTAGTGCCGGACGAACGGGCACAGTGCGAGCATGGGAAACCGCTGTAAGCGGACATCATCCAACGCTCCGCGCACGAGTCGACTCCCGATACCTTGTCCCTGCAGGTGTGGTTCGACCTGCGTGTGCGTGAAGACGATGAGCCGGTCCGCTTTCTGGTAGGCGGCGAAGCCGAGAGTCTAGTGAATACCCGCACCATTTCTTTGCCGAGACACCATTGAACCCCCGGCGTTCCGCTGTGGCGAGAAGCCCGGCCGGGCCGAGTTCGGCGTCTTCACCTGGCGACCATGCCTGGGCAACAGGTCAACATGAAGGCATCTGCAGGAGCGGGGAACCAGCAGGGACTGTGGGCCCGTTTCATCGCCAGACCAACACATGCAGAATGAGGCATGCCGAACGCACGCCGGAGCCAGGATTTCCCGCCCAACTACCCCGCCAGCTACGAGTCTGTCGTTCGGCTGAGCGACGGACGGCGGGTCGAGATCCGTCCGATCCTGCCGTCGGACGCGCCGGAGCTGGCCGAGGCGATTCGCACGGCCGATCCCGAGACGCTTCGTGCGCGCTTCCTGGGCGGGCCGCCGCAACTGAGCGAGGCCGTGCTAGACGAGCTGACACGGGTCGACTACGTCAGCCGTTTCGCACTGGTAGCCCGCAGCGGGGAGCGTGGTGTCGGCATCGCCCGTTACGGGACGTTGCCACCGACAGACGGTTCGCTGGTGGCAGACGTCGCTGTGGCCGTCGCGCCCGAATGGAGACGGGTCGGCCTGGCTACCGCGCTCATCGGATTGCTCGCGCGCCGCGCCCAGGAGTGCGGCATCACCGAATTCACCGCGCTGTTTCTCGCTGAAAACCGGCCGGTGACCGAGCTGGCGCATGAGGGACACGCACGCATGGTGATCGCTGAAGGCGTCGCGCAGCTTCACGCCGCGCTCACGACACCGCCCCAAGACTGGCCCAGCCACAATCGATCCGAATAGCGCTGCTGCTGGCAGCCCTTTCCATCCAAAACAGGGGCTTTTTGCCCTAGTCCGCGGACCGGTTGACGTGCGATCTTGGAAATGCCGGATTCTCGAGGTCCGTCGTGACCGGTCTGTCGAGGTGTGAGATGGATGAGTTCAGCGTGCCGCCCAGCTATGTGGCAAGCCTGCAGGAGAACCTGACCGACGACGTCTTTGGTCATGCCCAGCGCTGGCCGGAGCATCCAGGTTTCTCTCGTCGGGTGGCAGACCGCTGGGTTCCGGTGACCTACCGGGAAACCGCAGAGCAGGTCACCAGGCTGGCGGCCGGGCTCATCGCCTCCGGCGTGCAGGTGGGCGACAGGATCGCGCTATTCTCGCGCACCCGATTCGAGTGGATGTTGTGCGACTTCGCGATCTGGACCGCCGGTGGCGTTACGGTCCCCGTCTACGAGACCTCCTCGGCTGAACAGGTCGAGTGGATCCTCGCCGACTCAGGAGCGGTCGCAGCGTTCGTCGAGACCCAGGAGCACGCCAACACGGTCGCTGAGCTGCCCGTCAGCCCGCCGGAGCTGCGCGAGGTGTGGGTCCTCGACTCCGGCGATATCGACCGGCTCGTATCCGCTGGCCGCGACGTCTCCGCGGAGACGGTCATGGAACGCCGCCATGCCGTCACGAGCAACTCGCTGGCCACCATCATCTACACCTCCGGCACAACCGGACGGCCCAAGGGCTGTGCGATCACGCACGCCAACCTCCTGGCCGAGGTGCGCAACGTCACTGCGGCCGAGGGCATCCAGGAGCTGGTGTTCAACGAACAGACCAGGACGCTGCATTTCCTCCCCCTGGCCCATATCCTGGCGCGGTCCATCCAACTCGCGGCGGTGCACAACCGGGTTCACATGGCGCACACCCGCGACATCAAGAACATCGTCTCGCAGCTGGTCGAGTTCCAGCCGACTGTGGTGCTCTCGGTGCCGCGCGTGTTCGAGCGCATCTACAACACCGCGCAGCACAAGGCCGCCACAGAGGGCAAAGGGCGCATCTTCGACCTCGCCGACGCCACGGCGACGGCCTACAGCGAGTCCCTGGACACCGGCGGCCCTGGTCTGTTGCTGAGGCTCCGGCATGCGATCTTCGACCGGCTGGTCTACTCCAAGCTGCGTGCCGCGCTCGGCGGCGACGTCCGGTGGTCGGTCAGTGGTGGTGCTCCGCTCGGCGCTCGGCTCGGCCACTTCTTCCGCGGCATCGGCATCAACGTGCTCGAGGGCTACGGGCTCACCGAGACCTGCGCCGGAGTGACACTCAACCTGCCGAACAGACAGCGCATAGGCACTGTCGGACGCCCGATCCCCGGATGCACGATTCGCATCGCGGCCGACGGCGAGGTGCTCATCAAGGGTGGCAACGTCTTCCCTGGTTACTGGCACAACGACGAGGCGACCCTGGAGGTGTTCGACGAGGATGGCTGGTTCCACAGTGGTGACCTCGGCGCGCTCGACGAAGATGGCTACCTCACGATCACCGGCCGCAAGAAGGACGTCCTGGTCACCTCCTCGGGCAAGAATGTGGCCCCGATGGTGCTCGAGGACAGGCTGCGGGCGCACTGGCTGATCAGCCAGTGCGTCGTGGTCGGCGACCGGCGTCCGTTCATCGGCGCCCTGGTCACCATCGATGCGGAGGCGTTCACGCCATGGAAGGTGGAGACCGGCAAGGCGGCGAATGCCAGCGTGGCCGACCTTCACGAGGATCCGGACTTGCTGGCCGCCCTCCAGTTCGCAGTGGACGACGCGAACAAGGCGGTGTCGGCGGCGGAGGCGATCAAGAAGATCCGGGTACTGCCCGTCGACTTCACAGAGGAAACAGGAGAGCTCACACCCACCCTCAAGGTGAAGCGCCATGTCGTCCTGAAGACGTTCGGTGCCGACGTGGAGGTGCTCTACCGTCGATAGGGTCCTTAGGGTGCTAGGTCGAGGCCGTCCCGGTCGAGTTGAGTCTGGCTGCCGTTTGGATGATGGCATCACTAGTGGCAGGGTTCCGTCATGAGCGATATGAGCGAAACAGACAAGGTCATGGAGAACCGGCTACGACGAGCGGCCCAGCGAAAGAGCCTTCTGCTCGCGAAATCTCACAGACGCCAAGCCCGTGCCCATGGCCTCGGCATGTGCCGGCTGGTGGACGAAACGACTAACACGCTCGTCGCGGGTGATCACGCGACAGGCTACGGCTACGACTACGACGTTGAGGGCTACCTCGACCGGGGGATGTCCTGAGCAGCCCCCTGCCCTCACCGCGCGTCGACCCGATCACCTGCCAGCCTTGGTGCCAGGACGGCGACGGACGCTCTGAGCACATGGTGCGCGAGGGCCAGTGCTGCTCAGGGGTCGAGCACCGGGTACACGTCTCGACCGAGACAGGACGCTCATGTCCGACGCGTATACGCAGCAGCAGCACCTCAGCACGCACCTGTCGCGGCACGCCGACGACATGGCGTCCCGGGTGTCAACGGCCACGACGGCGGTTTCTGCGCATCGGCCACCTTGGACGTGGCACGGCGGTTCGCCCCAGATTCTCGCGCCGGTCGAGGGGCTGGAGGCCTGACCTTCACTGACACACCAGCGTGCCGGTGCCGCGTCCCCCGACCAGGGGCGAGACAAGCAGAAAGGCCCCCACTGGAGCTCGTAGTGCCGACCGAAGCCTGAACCGGCTT
>JGI20193J14888_1000657_pt1 | contig 9953 bp, 8 predicted proteins | sample NGESurdeep092012_5_FD_14888 | JGI IMG/M metagenome (IMG submission 14888)
CCAAGCACCCGTACAAAGTCTTGACTGCCATACCCCGTGTGGCTGATCGTGCGGGTGCCCCATCCTCGCCCGCGCATCAGGGCATTTGAGCGACGATGGAACGCATCCTCGATGAGGGATGCGGCGTGGGGTCTGGCCATGCTCAAAACGTACGCGGCAGCACGTGCCATTGGCTATCTGCCCCTCGTGCCCGCACCCGATGCCGGTGGCAGGACCCGTGACCCCAGCCCCCCGAACCGGCCGTCAACGGACCGAGGCCGGGGTGAGCGCAGGCAGCCGGGCGCCCGGGGGCCGGCTGCAGAAAGAGCCGGGAACCCTGTGGTTCCCGGCTCATGCTGACCTTGGGAGATCTCCCGGGGTTCTGTGCGCGAGGGGGGATTTGAACCCCCACGCCCTTTCGGACACTGGCACCTGAAGCCAGCGCGTCTGCCATTCCGCCACTCGCGCGCGCTCACACAGTGTGGGGGACGACCACCCCGAAATCCAAACCGGACCGGCCGTCCAGTCAGGGAAATCTGGCTCCAAGTCCAACGACATTCGGGCTGACCGACCATGGCCCGTTACGATCAAAAGACCAACGTTAGTAAGGAGCAGACTGTGGGAGTGTTCGATCGTGTCGAGCGAGGGCTCGAACGAGCGGTTCATGGTGTCTTCGCCAAGGCCTTCAAGTCCGAGGTCCAGCCGGTGGAGATCGCCTCCGCCATGCGCCGCGCGATGGATGACCGGGCCACGACCATCGGCCATGGGCGCACCTTCGTCCCCAACCTGTTTACCATCGAGCTGGCGCCCAGCGACTTCGAACGACTCACCGGCTTCTCGGACATGCTGACCGATGAGCTCGTGGCCTCCGCGCAGGAGCATGCGGAGTCCCAGCGGTACCAACCAGGCGGGCCGATTCAGGTGCATTTCCTGTCCAAGGAGGACCTCGATACCGGGGTGTTCCGTGTGCGTCCGGCCACGGCCAAGACTCCCGCAGCACCCCCTGTCATACCCCCGGCCCCGGCGTCCGCATCCGGTCCGCAGGTCGCAGGACCGGTGGCTGCCGATGCCGCGTCGGCCCTCGGTGTGGCTCTGCCCCCCTCACCCGTCACACATCACGAACCCGTGGCGTCGGAGCGCCCGCGGAGCCACCCGGCCCAGCGTCCCTGGCTCGAAGTCGACGGTGATCACTACCCCCTATTGGCCGCTATCACCATTCTGGGACGCGACAACACCGCCGACGTCATTCTTGACGACCCGGGTATCTCCCGGCAGCACACAGAGATACGAGTGACCAGCGACGGCCCTCACCTGATCGCAAACATCCGCGACCTCGGCTCGACGAATGGCACATTCGTCAACGGCGAACGCATCACCAGCCGGCGTCTGGCCGATGGTGACCGGGTCGACGTGGGCCGGACCGTCCTTATCTTCCGCGCGGAACGCCGGTGATCCCCACCCATGAGTGAGCTCACCCTCGCGGTGATCCGCCTCGGGCTTCTGGCACTCCTGTGGATCTTCGTCTTCAGCGTTGTCGGCGTGCTGCGCGGCGACCTGTACGGCACCAGGGTCCTGACCCGTGGCAAGCCCAAGGCGCCACGTCGCCCTGCCCGCGAACCAGTCACCCAGACCTCGCCAGCCCACAGTCCGGACATGCCCAAAGCATCCCGCGCTTCCGGCAGGCGCATTCCGAGCACACTGACGGTCACCGAAGGCTCCCTGGCAGGAACGACGTTGTCCCTGATGGATAGTGGCGTGCTGCTGGGGCGCAACCCCGAGTGCACCCTCGTCCTGGACGACGACTTCGCCTCCGGCCGCCATGCCCGCATCTTCCGTCGTGACCAAGGCTGGTTCGTGGAGGACCTGGGATCCACGAACGGCACCTTCCTAGGGTCCAGCAAGCTGACCGAACCCAGGCCTCTCGAGGTCGGTTCGACCCTGCGGATCGGCAAGACAATCTTCGAGCTGCGGAAGTAGGGCCTGTCTTGGCCATCGCGCTGCACTACGCTGCCCGCTCGGATGTCGGACTCGTACGTCAGGAGAACCAGGACTCGGGGTATGCCGGGCCCCACCTGCTGGTCGTCGCCGATGGAATGGGCGGCCACGCTGCAGGTGACGTAGCGAGCTCGATCGCGATCGGTGAAATGGTCAGCCTCGACGGCGAGAACCCCGGCGCCGACGAGGCTCTGGACCTGCTCGCTGAGGCGCTGCGCACGGCAAACCACGAGTTGCGGGAGGCTGTGCAGCGCCAGCCTGAGCTCCAGGGCATGGGCACAACGGTCACCGCACTGTTGCGGACGGGTAACAAGATCGCCGTCGCGCACATCGGCGACTCCCGCGCCTACCTGCTTCGCGATGGCACGCTCACCCAGATCACTCACGACCACTCTTTTGTTCAGAGTCTGATCGATGAGGGCCGGATCACCGAGGCAGAGGCTGAGGGACATCCGCAGCGCTCACTGGTCACCCGGGTTCTCACCGGGCAACAGGACGATGAGCCGGACCTGGCCATGCGCGAAGCACACATCGGCGACCGCTATCTCGTCTGCTCCGACGGCCTCTCCGGTTTCGTCGCACGCGACACCATCGAAGAGATCCTTCTGAAGGCTCGGCCACCGGGCGCGACGGCCGACCTTCTGGTCGAGCTGGCCATGCGCGCCGGGGCACCCGACAACGTGACCTGCATCATCGGCGACGTCGTCGACCTCGACAAGGAGGCGCCATCGACGGCACAGGAGGTCGTGGGCGCAGCGGCCGAGCGCAGGATCGCAACCACCCGTGCGATACCGGTCACCCCTGCCGCAAAGGCGGCAGCCCTGTCCCGTGAGGCTCTGGGCACGGATCTCAGCGAGGTGGAGGAAAATGAGGCCCGTCACCTGACCGACGCGGGACCACTCTCCGGTCGCTGGCGATGGCTCAAGGTCCTGGTCCTGGTTGTTCTGGTCCTGGTCGCCGTGGCGGGTGGGGGCTACGCGGCATACCGCTGGTCCCAACAGCAGTACTACGTGGGCGAGGCGAATGGTCACGTCGCGGTCTACCAAGGAGTAGACCAGCAGGCCGGCCCATGGAAGCTCTCGCACGTAGTCGACGAGAGCGACATCTCACTGCGCGATCTGCCCGACTTCTACCGCGGCAAGGTCGACTCGACCGTTAGCAGCGCCAGCATCGAAGACGCACGCCGACTCGTGACCGATTTGCGCGTGCAGGCGATCCAATGCCAGACAACCAAAGCCGCAGGCGGCACGTGTGGGACCTCCAACCCATGAGCACAGTCACCTCCTTTCGTCCTCGCACCAGGCGCAATGTCGAGCTGGTGCTGCTGCTGCTGGCTGTCGCGATCGTGCTCGTTGCCTACCTCAACGTCGGCCTGGCAATGGATGGGAAGTTCCCGCCTGACCTGATCAAGTATGGATTCGGACTCTTGGTCCTCTCGGTCGGCTTCCACCTGGTGCTGCGCTGGCGGGCCTCCTATGCCGACCCGCTGATGCTGCCGATCGCGACTCTGCTAAACGGCCTTGGTCTGGTAATGATCCACCGTCTGGACCTGGCCTATGGCCGCACCGGCAGCAGGCTTCTCGAGCCCAAGCAGATGATTTGGAGCGTGTTGGCCGTGCTCATGGCTGCAGGGGTCGTCATCATCCTGCGCGACCACCGCCAGCTTCGTCGTTTCACGTTCACCGCGATGGCGACCGGCCTGGGAATGCTCCTACTGCCGCTGGTGCCCGGCATCGGCCGCAACATCAACGGCTCGCGGATCTGGATCGGGATCGGGCCGATGTCGTTCCAGCCCGGCGAGGTCGCCAAGATCCTGCTGGTCATCTTCTTCGCCGGCTACCTGGTGCAGACCCGCGACGTCCTCTCGCTGGTCGGACGCCGGTTCCTGGGGCTCGGCCTGCCCAGGGCGAAGGACCTCGGTCCCATCCTGATCGCCTGGCTGGCCAGTCTCGGAGTCCTGGTCTTCGAGAGTGACCTGGGTTCGTCGCTGTTGTTCTTCGGTGTCTTCGTCGCGATGCTCTACGTCGCCACCGAGCGCCGGTCGTGGATCGCGATCGGCATGATCCTGTTCTGTGCCGGCTCCTACTTCGCCTACCTCGTGATCGGACACGTCCACGCGCGGGTCGTACTGTGGCTGGATCCGTTCAGCGCCCAGGCTCTGGCGATCAGTGACCAGCTGGTCAAGGGCCTGATGGGCATGGCCAAGGGCGGGCTCCTCGGCAGCGGGCTGGGCCGTGGTCACCCTGAGTTCACCTACTTCCCGGAGAGTGACTTCATCGTCCCCAGCTTCGGCGAGGAGCTCGGGCTGATCGGTCTGTTCGCCCTGTTGCTGCTCTACGTGCTACTGGTCGAGCGTGGCCTGCGCACCGCCCTGGGCGTGCGGGACGGCTTCGGCAAGCTGCTGGCGGTCGGGCTGTCCTTTTCCTTTGCTCTGCAATGCTTCGTGGTCGTCGGAGGCGTTACCCGGGTCATTCCGCTGACCGGTATGACGATGCCCTTCCTTTCCTACGGCGGCTCCTCCCTACTGGCCAACTGGTCCCTGGTGGCAATACTGCTGCGGATCAGCGACCAGGCCAGACGGCCACTGCCCGATTCCGAGGAGCTGGCGATGGCGTCAGAAGCCCGCACCCAGGTGGTGAGGACTCAGTGAACAAGCCGATCCGCCGGCTGTCCTTCGTGGTCGCCCTGCTCTTCTGCGCGCTGCTCTTCTCCACCACCTGGATCCAGTTCGTCACGGCCAAGAGCCTCGACAGTCGTCCGGGGAACCGCCGTACCCTGCTGGACAGCTATTCGCGCGAACGCGGAGCCATCCTGGTCGCGGGGTCACCCATCGCCAAGTCCGTCCCGACCAAGGACGAGCTGAAGTTCGTCCGCACCTACCCCTCGGCCAAGCTCTACTCGCAGGTCACCGGCTACTACTCCTTCACGTACGGCGCCGGCGGCGGCCTCGAGGGTGCCGACGACTCGCTGCTGTCAGGGCAGTCGGACAAGCTCTTCTACCGGCGCGTGCTCGACATGGTGACCGGCAAGCCTCCCAGCGGAGCGAGCCTCGAGCTCACCATCAATCCGAAGGCCCAGCAGGCTGCGGACCAGGCCCTGGGCAACCAGCGTGGCGCCGTTGTGGCGCTGGATCCCAAAACCGGCGCCATCCTGGCCATGGTCAGCCACCCTCAGTACGACCCGACAACCCTGTCGGGGCACGACCTCAACTCCGTCAGGGCGGCATGGACGGCCCTGAACGCCGATCCTGGACGCCCCGCCCTCAACCGGGCGATCGCCGGCGACCTCTACCCGCCGGGCTCCACCTTCAAGCTGATCACCGCCGCCGCGGCACTGTCCTCCGGCAAGTTCACCGAGGAGTCGCAGATCCCCGGGCCGGCAACGCTGGTCCTGCCCCAGTCGACGGTCAACTTGCCCACCGACGACCATCAGCCCTGCGGCCCGGGCGACAAGACGACCGTGACCCACGCTCTGCAGATCTCGTGCAATACCGCGTTCGGCTGGCTGGGGATGGACCTTGGCGGCGAGGCACTGCGTGCGCAGGCAGCCAAGTTCGGTTTCGGTGACTCCCTTCGGGTGCCGATGCGGGTCACGCCGAGCACCGTCCCGGCGCAGCTGAACAAGCCACAGTCTGCCCAGGCCGCCATCGGGCAGTACGACGTCAGGGTGACCCCCCTGCAGATGGCGATGGTCAGCGCTGCCATCGCCAACAAGGGCACCGTGATGAGCCCCTACCTGGTCAAGGACACCCGCAACAGCAGTCTGGACATCATCGACCAGAGCCAGCCCGAACAGCTCTCGCAGGCGATCACCCCGGACGTGGCAGCAGCGCTGACCCGGATGATGGTCGCTGTCGTCCAGTCAGGCACCGGTACTCCAGCCCAGATACCGGGTATCCAGGTCGCAGGCAAGACTGGAACCGCACAGCACCTCAAGGGTGGCAACCCGCACGCCTGGTTCACCGCGTTCGCACCAGCCAACGACCCGACGATTGCCGTCGCGGTGGTCGTGGAGAACGGCGGGAACGCGGGCAGTGAGGCTTACGGTGGCACAGTCGCCGCACCGATCGCGCGTGCCGTTATCGAGGCGGTGCTGAAGCCATGAACGCCGCCGCAGGGAGCGTACTGAGTGCGCGTTACGCCCTGACCGAGCGTGTCGCCGCCGGTGGCATGGGCGAGGTCTGGGCGGCTACCGACACCGTTTTGGATCGAACCGTTGCGGTCAAGCTCCTCAGTCCCGCCCTCAGCGAGCAGAGCGGATTCCTCGAGCGTTTCCGGGCAGAGGCCCGCCTCAGCGCCGGGTTGCACCACCCCAACATCACCACCATTTTCGACTACGGCGAGGACGATGGCTCGGCTTACCTCGTCATGGAGCTCGTTGCCGGCCAGCCGCTGAGCCAGATCATCGCCGAACGCGCACCGTTGCCGGCTCGGGCGACGGCGTCGATCCTCATCCAGGCAGCCACCGCACTGGAGGCCGCCCATCAGGGCGGCGTGGTACATCGCGACGTCAAGCCGGCCAACATCCTGGTCACCTCCGATGGCACCGCCAAGCTCACGGACTTCGGCATCTCCCGCCTGGTCAACGCCGCACCTCTGACCCAGACCGGCCAGCTACTCGGAACTGCCCAGTACCTCTCCCCGGAGCAGGTCATGGGTCAGAGTGCAACCGCCTCCAGCGACATCTATGCCCTCGGGGTTGTCGGACACGAGATGCTCACCGGTCAGCGCCCGTTCGACGGCGACACGATCGTGGCTACCGCCATGTCCCACATCAACCAGCCGCCACCACAGCTGCCCGACACTGTGCCCGCCGGGATCCGCAACGTGATCAGTGCCGCGCTTGCCAAGGATCCGGCGGATCGTCCGGCAACTGCAGCCGCCATGGCCCATGCCCTCGGTCTGCCGGATGCCGTCTTCGACCCGGGCACGCCGGTCGCGGCAGCAATCGCTTTGCCCGCGGTGGCCCTAGCCGCTCGAACACAAGCCATGGCGTCGCTGGGTCTGCCAGCACCAACGCGGGCCATGCCTGCACCGGTGATTGCGACCGAGCCACCCGGCATTGCGGGTCGGCGATCCCGGCTCCGTCCGGCCTGGCTCCTGGCAGCGACTGCCGCCGCAGCGCTAGTCGGTCTCGCGGTGTTCGCCCTACCTGGAGGCAGCGGCAGCACGCAGACTCCCGTGGTCACGACCACCACACCACCGACGTCCAACCAGAACAACGCAGCCCCCAGTACCAGCGCGACTGTGATCGCGCCTCCTGCTGACACCTCAGCCATGCCCGGCTCCCTGAACAGGGCCAGGGGCAGAGCCAGAGGCCACAACGACAATAAGGATGGCACGCAGTGAACAGTGCAACTCGTCTGCTAGGCGGGCGATACCAGGTCGGCGCACTGATTGGACGCGGCGGAATGGCCGAGGTCCACGCAGGTCACGACACCAGGCTCGGCCGCACCGTGGCCATCAAGATGCTCCGCTCCGACCTGGCCCGCGACCCGGCTTTCCTGGCACGATTCCGCCGCGAAGCGCAGTCCGCGGCTGGGCTGAACCACCCCGCCATCGTCGCGGTCTACGACTCTGGCGAGGACGAGGACACCGAGAGCGGTGGTGGCCGGGTTACCCTGCCGTACATCGTCATGGAGTACGTCGAAGGCCGCACCTTGCGCGAGATCCTCAACGAGGCGATGGTCATGGAGCCCGACGAGGCGGCCAGGGTCACCGAAGGCGTTCTGGACGCCCTGTCATACAGCCACCGGATGGGCATCGTCCACCGAGACATCAAGCCGGCCAATGTCATGCTGACCCCCGCCGGCGACGTCAAAGTGATGGACTTCGGGATCGCCCGCGCCATCGCCGACACGGCCGCCACGATGACCCAGACCCAATCCGTCATCGGAACGGCTCAGTACCTCTCACCCGAGCAGGCCCAAGGCAATCCGGTCGATGCCCGCTCCGACCTCTACTCAGCGGGCTGCCTGCTCTATGAGCTGCTCACGGGCCGTACGCCGTTCGTCGGAGACTCGCCTGTCTCCATCGCATACCAGCATGTGGGCCAAACGCCCAAACCCCCGTCGGTGTACCAACCGGATCTCAGCGCCGATCTCGACGCCGTGGTGCTGCATTCTCTGGTCAAGGACCGGGACGCGCGGTACCAGGACGCGGCACAGTTCCGCTCCGACCTCGCCGCAGCCCGCAGCGGACGACCGATCAGCTCAGCGGCCCACGGGACCGCCGCCGGTGCAGCGCTCGGCGCGGCTGCGCTGGCCGGCGATCCGACGATGGCCATGGCGCAGACAGGGGCCCAGTCCGATCCAACCCAGGTCGTCGGAACCCGACGCGATCTGCAGCACAACACCGCGAGCTTGCCGGCCGTCGGGCACGACCCCGCCGATGAGCCGCCCAAACGCCACAAGGCCACCTACGTCCTGCTCGCTCTGGCCGTCGTTGCCGCCCTGGTCCTGGTCAGTCTGGCCGGCAAGGCGATGTTCGGCGGCACCGCAGCCGCACCCATGCTGACCGTGCCGTCGGTGATGAGCCTCACCCAGGCCGACGCAGTCGCCAAGCTGAAGTCCACGGGGTTCGCAGTCAGCGTCTCCACTGCCGCCAGCCAGGTTGAGAAGGGCAAGGTCATCGACCAGAGCCCCTCAGCCGGCGAGCGGCACCCCGCGAAGACGACAGTCACCATCACCGTCTCCAGCGGTCCGGGCCAGGTCCCGGTGCCGGACGTCACCGGCTTCAACCTGGACTCGGCAACGGCAGCGATCAAGACCGTCGGTCTGACTGTCGGACAGGTCGTCTCTGTGGACGACCCCACCGTTGACAAGGGCAAGGTGATCGAGACCGTCCCCACGGCCAACTCAACGGTAGCGGCCGGGTCGGCAGTGATGCTGCGGGTGTCCAGTGGCAAGGTCAAGGTGCCCTATGTCGTTGGCACCAACCGCGGTGATGCTCAGCAGACTCTGACCAACGCCCGGTTGAAGACCACGACGAAGTTCGTCGACAGCAGCCAGCCGGAAGGAACGGTGTTGGGGCAGACACACGCCGGCGAGACCGTTGACGTCGGTACCCAGATCGTCCTGACGGTCGCACAGGTTCCCCAGCCAAAGCCCACTACGACGCCGCCACCGACCACACCCACAACACCGCCCACCTCAACACCCCCGGCTGTGACAACCCTTCCCCTTCCCTGAGGATGGGCGAGGCCGGAGCATAGGTGACCCACTCATGCACCGACCTCGGCCTCGCCGTCATCGCCGCGGGCCAGAGGATCCGCCAACGGCCGCGGTCTGACATCGGCGTCTGACATCGGCGGACCGGAAGGCAACGACGGCCAGACAGTCCAAGACCAACAGGAAAGCTTCGAGATGGCTACCTGGAGCCGTTCACCCCGTACGCACCACGTTCGGAGCTGATCGCCCTGATCAACGTCGCGCGGCGAGTTGGCGCGGCAACCCGGGCATTGTCATCGCGTGCCGTACCACCCGGGACGTCAACGCCGGTTACGGCGATTCGGACTCCCCCGTGCGTGGCTGGATGCAGGATCTCCTGGCCGACCCGGGGGCAGCTTGACGTCGCCCACGGTCCCGTCGTTCGAACATCCCCCAGTCGCCTCGGGCGCTACCGCAAGGTAGCCCGAACCGGCAAGCCAGTCGGCCTGGCGGCGCAGGTCATGGCTCATACCCAGCGCGTCATGGATAACAACCACCCCAGGCCCCGGTCCGGCGCCGGACGGCACGGCCAGGTAAGCCGGGAGCTCCCCGTGAATGGCCGCGATGGTGACGTCGGCCATCACAGACATCGATCCAGTGACGCCGGGAAAACGCCCACGCGGTGACCCATACCAGCGAACCTAACGGACCATCTGCGCTGGCGATGGCCTGACGCACCTAAGTCGCGGCGACCATCCGGGCCACACCGGTCGTGTCGTGGACCAACGGGCTCAGACCCTCCGACCGGCTGACCGCGTCCACGAGGCCGCAG
>JGI20193J14888_1000665_pt1 | contig 9937 bp, 10 predicted proteins | sample NGESurdeep092012_5_FD_14888 | JGI IMG/M metagenome (IMG submission 14888)
TATTCTTGAACGTGTCGGCGAGGTTCGCAATTTCCTGCACCGCTTTGATGAGTGGGGTGATAAACCCGGTATAATTCAAGCCCAAAGAATCGGCGATGGTTGTCGTCGAGCCATCGGAAAGTGTGATAGTTCGTATACCTGCGCTCGACACGAACTCCGGAAACACTTGTTGTACCTGTTGGGCAATGAGGCCAAACTGCGTCGTGGTCGCAGAAGTAGTGTCGCGCCAGTTGAAGGTAACTGGATTAAGCTGATCGATAGCCGCGAGTCCTTCTGCGGGCGTCAACGTCTGGATATTGGTTTTCAATCGCTGGTCGGAGACGCTTGACCATGTTCCATCAGTGCCATTGACCATATATACGCCGTGAGCGCCAAGTGTGGCGGTTGTTCCAACATAGAAATTGGAATCACTTGCTTTGAATCCCATATGTGCTTCTGCAATACCGTTCTGAATGATGTGTGTTTCGACCGTATTCGACCGTAGTGCCATTGGACGATTGGACATCAAGCTTGTAGTTGGGGCTGCCGCCGATGCCGACGTTGCCGGAGGAGTTTATTCTCAGAGCTTCGGTCATGTTGCCACCATTCGGGCGCGTGCTGAATGATAGATAGCCGGCAGTGTTGCCCGTGGTGCCGTTCTCCTTGGCGCCGAAGATTTTTGCAAAATCAAGACTGTTGCCCGCCGAGTAGTTGCCCGTGCTGGAACAATAATGCGGCATCACTCGCAAGCGGATCACGCTGGCGCATACGCGCCTCGCTTGGGTCGAGTACATAAAATTGTTGCTCGGCATCAAGTATCACGAGGCCCTCGGCTTTGCTGAGATGCGCGAGGTGCCGACGGTCGACAATTGCTCCCACGTTTAACAACTCGACGAACTTCCCGAAGTTGTTCATGACTGCGGTCAGATTAGGAAACAGCACGCCCTTCCCTTGAAGAGGGCGGGTGCCGTCCGTTCGCGACGCCCTAAAGAACAACCAGGTATTTCCGTCAGTCACCGCGGCGACGGCCACGCCATTCTCCGTGGCGTATCCCATGGCCTGCTTGATGCCATCCATGAGCGGCTTTACGACAGGGCCGGACAGCGCGACGTGCATAACTTCGTCGCTTTTGGTCGCCGGCTGTAACAATCCGGCTTTCTTTGCCTCGATCACCATCGCGCCGCGATGTTCGCCGATGGTCAGAAGGTAATCGATATAGCCGGATGGGGTCGGCGGCTCGGTAAGAACCGCCTCGTGTTTCCACTCAAGAATTTCGAACAGGAAGCGATCAAGCACCTTGAGGCGCGTGTCGGCCTCGTTCGGATTGGCAGCAAGGGCGGCCTCTATTTCCGACTTTAGCTTGAGCAGACGCCCATATGCGGGATCGATCGAATTCGCCATTGTCGCCCTAGTTCGGCCTGTAGTAGCCGGTCGGCGGTAGATTAGAGGCTAGGACAGCCGCAGACTAGGCAGGAAATGGCCTAATGTACCCCAAGTCAGTAGATCGAGATGAGGGCCGCGAACAGTGTCGTCGTGCCATGACGCTTGTAGTCGTGGGTCATCGTCCCGGCGCGGCCCTTCTTCATCGGCAGACCGGGCTGGGTGCGGTCGAGCGCCCTGATGACCTATTGGGGCGGACACTGTGCCGTGACTGGAGTTGCCGAGCCGCGTCTTCTGCGGGCGAGCCATATCAAGCCCTGGGCCCAATGTGAGACCGACGCCGATCGGTTGGACGTCTACAACGGGCTGTTGCTTGCAGCTCATCTCGACGCCGCTTTCGATGCCGGACTTATTTCTTTTTCAGATGAAAGGCAGATCATCTTCTCGTCCCGTTTCCGAAACGAGGATCGCGAACTGCTTGGTCTGAGTGACGGCCTGAAACTACGGCAAATTGCGCCGGGCCACCTGCCACGCTTGGCTTGGCACCGTGAAAATCTCCTATCGGGAACTGGAGTCCTCAATGGTTTTTATGATTGATACGCTTATCAATTGAGGTTCGAACAAGCCGCGAAAGCCGCAGGGGCTTTTGTATGAAAAATCAGGAGGGTGGCGAACCGCAGTGGATTGGCCGCATTCCAGAGGTTCGGGGAAAAAGGGCCGAGAGAGAGCGGAAACGAGCCACCGAACGGGAGCGGCAGTCCAGAGGTCGGTCGCCGAACCGCGCGGTTGCTGGGTTTTTAGGCGCGGCACGGCGAACGGAGAGCGTTCGACCGGGATGAAATGGCGGAGGGAGAGTAACTGCAAACCAACGCTCTCTGGTATTGCAGAGTGGCCCCTCGTACGCCAGCGAATTTGGGCGTACCTTAAGTTCAGTCCAGCAATGGCATCATGTTCACTTAAGATCATTAGCAGATATCGCGAAAGATCGCCGACTTAGGCGATTTCGTCACCTAATCATTCCTGATAAGGTACTCGATACACAGAAGCGATATTTTTCGGCGCAACAACATTCAGGCCGAATAGACAACTCCATCACCAGCGTTCGGAGGAGACGACAATGACCTTGGGCATCCGCTCTCTGCTTGGTGTTCTCATTCTTGTACTTGCAGGCAGCCTCGCAAGCGCCCAGTCGTATCCGAACAAGCCGGTGCGTATCCTGGTGCCTTATGCGGCCGGCGGCGCAGTGGACGTTCTGGCACGGACCATCGGGCAGGCGCTCGCCAAGAGCTGGGGCCAGCAGATGGTTGTCGATAATCGGCCCGGCGCCGGCGGCATCATCGCCTCGCAGGCGCTGATCCAGTCGCCGCCCGACGGCTACACCCTGATCCTGGTGGCGGCCGGCCATCCGCTCAACCAGTTTTTCTATCCCAAGCTCCCCTACGACACGTTCAAGGACTTCACCGCGATCACCGAAGTCTCGGACATGCCGCTGACAATCAACGTCGCCAAGAACAGCCCTATCAAGGACCTCAAGGAGCTGTTGGAGCAGGCGAAGGCCAAACCAGGCGCGTTGTCTTATGGAATGTCCGGTTTCGGCACCTCGGCGCATCTTGCCGGCGAACTCTTGAACCACATGGCCGGGGTAAAGATCGTTTCGATCCCCTACAAGGGCGGTGCGCCCGCGCTCACCGCGGTGATCGCCGGCGATATTCCGATGAGCATCAACCCGATGTCGGAGGTTATCGGCCAGATCGAAGGCGGCACGGTGCGGGCACTCGCGGTGTCAACCGCAATCCGCTCGCCGGCGCTTCCGAACGTCCCCACCATCGCCGAACAGGGGGTGGCCAACTACGCCACCGGCAACTGGTTCGGCTTTCTCGGCCCGAAGGGCATGGATCCCGGGCTCGTCGCCAAGATCCAGAAGGACGTGGCCGTGGCGCTCAAGGATCCAGCGGTGGTCGACTATCTGGCCAAGAACGGCTCGGTCCCGGTCGGCAGCACCCCGGAGGCGTTCGAGGCCTTCATGCACGCCGAAGCGGACAAGTGGGGCCCAATTGTGAAAGCAGCCAATATCCGCGCCGAGTGACGTGTGCCCCTCAACGGACAAACAAGGCGGAGTGAACAAATGATCTTGTGCCGGAGGGCTCTCGGTGTTGGCCTCGTTGCCACATTCCTCGCAGTAACGGCGACTGCCTTCGCGGACGATAGCGACGTCAGGAAGGTCTTAGCGCCGACTGGATCGCTGCGGGCTGCTTTGTATCCCGGAACGCCGACCTCCATCCTCGATCCGCAAGAACGCGAGCCGCGAGGTATTGGTTATGAACTCGGCAGGGAATTGGCCCGGCAACTCAATGTCCCTTATGAACCGATCGTATATGCCAAGAATGCCGATGTGCAGGAGGCCATGAAGACCGGCAAAGCCGACGTTGCCTTCACCAATGCCTCGCCCGCTCGGCAGAAGGAAATGGATTTCGGACCGCCGTATCTGCTGATCGAACTGAGCTATCTGGTGCCGACCAACTCAAAAATTGTATCGTCAAGCGACATTGATCAGAAAGGCGTTCGGGTCGGCGTGGCTGCTGGCAGCACTTCGGAGGCGACGCTTTCACGTCAACTGAAAAACGCCGAGGTGGTGCGTGCCACCACAAACCAGAACGGGGCTGAACTCTTGGCGGCCGGGAAAATTGACGCCTTCGCTACCAACAAGGCAACCCTGTTCGAGCTGGCGTCCAAAGTGCCTGGCTCGAAAGTGCTGCCAGACCGCTGGGGCGAGGAACGGCACGCCATCGCAATCCCGAGGGGGCGAGAAGCGGGGGCCGCTTACATCAGGACCTTCACTGAAGATGTTTTGAGGAAAGGGTTAGTGAAAGCAGCGATAGATCGCGCAGGTTTACGGGGTGCGCTCGCAGCCGATTTGAAGTAAGTCGGCCATCCGGCCTCAATCACGACAATCTGACTTAATGTAGCGGCCGGTCAGTCACGCTAGTAGACCTCCTGCTGGAGGCGGGAAGTGCTTCTTTTGGGAGGGCGCAAACGACTTTGTGATGATTATTTGGGGCGCAAGCTGAAGAACTAGGGCGTGGACTCATTAACAACGAAGGCCACAGCCTGAACCGCCGCCTAATGACACTGGGCGGTTGAGTGAGCGAAGAGACGGGTTTGTAATGTTGGGTGTTCAAGTGATCTGCCCCCATCGTTCGTGTAAAATCTGTGCCTGACAATGGGCTGGATCGATAGAGTTGAAATTGCTTCCGATAATCCAGCTTATCGAAACCAATCCAGCAGATATGGCTGAAGGTCGTTAGTTAATACTGGCAATCGAGCGTCTCAATACCTAAATCGCGCTTGTGCTCAGAGCGATGGCGTGCCGAAGAGCACGTATCTATCTCAACTCGAGAAAAACTAATGTCCGCCCTATCCCTCTTGCTCAACATTTTATGGATCGTCTTCGGCGGCCTCTGGATGGCAATCGGCTGGGTTATCGCCGCCGTTCTCATGGCGATCACTATTGTCGGCCTACCCTGGACTCGAGCATCATTTAACATCGCTTCTTACACACTGCTTCCATTCGGGCAAAAGGCAGTGTCGCGCGCGCAATATTCCGGCAGTGAGGATCTAGGCACCGGGCCGCTGGGCGTTCTGGGCAATATTATTTGGCTAGTGCTCGCCGGCTGGTGGTTGGCATTAGGGCATCTCATCACCGCAATTCTCCTCGCCGTCACGATTGTGGGTATCCCCTTCGCTTGGGCGCATTTGAAGCTTGCCGGAGTAGCACTCTGGCCTATCGGAAAAATAATCGTGCCGGCCTAGTCAGCGCCACGCCAATAACTCAATAGTGATTTTGGCATTGCTTCCAAGTGGATGAACAGCTTACCTGACCGTCCCAGTACCCGCGTAAGTCTGCGAGCGATTAGCAAACTCGCCGTCAAACTTGGCATCGAACGATATTCCGCTTGCGAGTCTGATTTCCGCACCGCCGAGAGCAGTGCCGAGTTCGGTACAGTGGCAGCACCGTTTCCTGCCCTTATTTAGCCGGCCATTGTGAGTCCACCCGATACGCTTATCACCTGCCCGGTAATGTAAGCGGCATCATCGCTGGCGAGGAAACAGATTGCGCCCGGGAGATCTGCCGGTTCGCCAAGGCGGCCAAGCGGAATGGCGCGGCGAAAGGCATCATCGAGCTTGTCCGGATTGCGCGCGCCCTTCTTGTAATCCTCATACAGCTTCGTGTTCACGATGCCCGGACAAACCACGTTGACGGTGATGTTATGGCGCGCATGCTCACGCGCGATAGTCTTGGAAAAGCCGATCAAACCCGCCTTGCACGCTGCGTAGACTGATTCACCCGAAGAGCCCACCCTCGCCGCATCCGAGGAGACGTTTACGATCCGGCCGCGCTTTCGCTCGACCATGCCGGGAAGCACCAAATGGTGCATGTTCATTGCGCCGGTCAGATTGATGCTGATGGTCTTCTGCCAATCCGAGGACGAGGTCTCGACAAAGGGCCGAAACACATCCCAACCAGCATTGTTCACGAGAATATCGACAGGGCCAATTGCCGCCTCCGCCGCGATCACAGCTTTCTGACAGGCAGCATAGTCAGTGATGTCGCATGCAAAAGCCTTGGCCGTTCCGCCCGCTTTGGTTATCAGCGCGGTAGTCCGGCTGGCTGAATCCACGTCGATATCGAACACGGCGACTTTGGCGCCTTCTTGGACAAATCGCTGGCAGGTCGCTGTTCCAATCCCGCCACCGCCGCCTGTTACAATCACGACCTTATCCGACAACCCACGCATGAAACGATTCTCCGTGCATTAAAGGATATCCACTGGCCTGCTTTACACAATGCTGCCGACCTTAGTGGCGAGCGTCAATTCCTTTCGCTCGTCGATAACTGGCAATTGCCTTAGGTTATTTCCAACGAGGATCGCCCGCATTACTTCGTCGGGTGCATCACCTGCCCTGCGTCAATGCACTACAGACGTTTACTGCGGCTTCTGGTATTTGAGCACAAACTCGTCGATCGGCGTCGGCGCGCGGAAGACGATAACATCGCGCGTGTCTTCGGGATGGCGCAGAAAATTGCCTTCGGCGACGAGTTTGAATCCTGCCGCCTCGACTTCCTTGCGCAATACGCTCTCCTCAATTCGATGAAACGTTTTTCCAACTGATGTGCCGTCGCCTATTTTTGCAGAGTGATCGGCAATCACGAGATAGCCGCCGGGCTTGAGCGCCGTAAACAGCTTGCGGTTCATCTCCGCGCGATCGACCTGCATGTACGTCATGTCATGGTAAGCAAAGAAGAACGTAATCAGATCGAGATTGCGCACGTCCGGGAGTAGCGGATCGTCATAGTTGCGAATGACATGAATGACGCCCTTTATCGCAGGTTTTTGGGCGCGAAGATCAAACTTATCCTTGACCTGCCGCTCTATGACCTCGGCTGAATCCTGTGCGTAGACGACGCCAGTGGGGCCGACGGCTCGGGCTAAAAGTTCGGTCGTATAACCAGCGCCCGTTTCCATATCGAGCACCTTCATTCCTTCCTTCACGCCAATGAATTTCAATAATTTCATCGGATCACGACGTTTGTCTGTGTTGCGATCAGTGTCGCTACGGTCAGGCGCCGCGACGATGGCACTGTAATCCTGTGCTAATGCTGGTCGCGAGATTGCGGCGGCAGCTACTATCAACATCAATGTTATGAACGCGCGTTTCATTATGTTTTCTCCGCAGTAACGCAGTGTTGGCGTCGGGCTACACCATCGACAAACCGATTGTAACCGACATTTACGAGATAAACTCTCGGGAACGGTACAAACCGTAGCAGTGTAAGGGCGCTGAATTTCGCGCGCGAGGGCAAGACGGGCCCCGACGATTTATCGATCGGATCGTAATTGAAGAGCTTGGGTGCCGTTTTATGTAACTTTCAGGTTTTAATAGGACGAATTTAATGGGTGGATTCCCCCGATGAAGGGGGTGGGGTCGCGCGGAACTGGCGCATCGATCCGAGACCGGTTTAGGGTGGGCAGAAGTCAAAATAAGCCAAACCCCGCGCTTATTTTGCTGCGGGCGGCGCGACGGCCGCCGATTGGTTGCTGCGCTTAATCGCATCGGCGACGAAGCCCGAAGCCTTCATGTCCTCGACGAAGGCGCGTAGATAACGCGCGCCGGCCATGCGACCCTTGGGCGTACCCATCGCCTGTTGGATTTTCATGAAACTGCCGTCCATCACCCGAACCTCAGGATGGTCCTTGGCGTAGGCGATAAGCGGTTGCTTCACCCCCGCGGCGGCCTCGAGCTTGTCGTTCACGAACAGATCGATCATCGCGCGCCCGCCCCCCCATCGCTGCGCGGATGATGGTGGCGTTCTTTATGGTGCGCGTCAGATATAGATCGTAGGCAGAGCCCACGCCAACGGCGATGCGCACGCCGGGACGATCGACGTCGGCAATTACTTTCAACGGAGAATCCTTCGGCACCATGTAGGTGCCTTCTATGATGACATAGGGTGCGCTGAACTCGATCTCGGCGGCTCGCACCGGCTCGATGGCGACGAAGGCTACGTCCCACGCGCCGCTCTTCACCGCGCCGAACACTTTGCCGGCGGCGTCGTAGATGACAAATTCGACCGGAACGCCGAGCCGCCGTCCGAGCTCTAGCGCGAGATCAGGGGTGAGGCCCTTTGGCTGGCCGCTGGCCGCGTCCGTCTGCGCCAGCACCGAATTGCCGATATTGATCGCCGCGCGCAATTTTCCCGTGGGGGCAAGGTCTTTCAGTACGTCGGGCGACACGGCAGGCATGGCATTTCTTCCGTTAGTGTGGCCTGACGGATTTTTTATACCGCGTGATGGAGAGATTATTGCATTTGCGCGGCCCGATCTAGTGGTGTCAGGAACGGGTTCATCGTCTGTGGCGCCAGGCGACGGTTTTGTACGCCTGAGGAAGTGGAGTTAGGGGTCTCTTTTCGACCGCAAAATCCGCATGACGCCTGCTTATGACGGTCTCTTCTTCAGATCGTTCTGCAGGAAAGCGATAACCGCACCAACCACGAGGATCGCGGCGGAAAAGCCGAGTCCGGCGAACAAACTACCGGCAGCGTCGGATAGTGCGCCGGTAAGCACCGGTCCGAGACATTGGCACAGAGCGAACAGCGTGGTGAAGCCGGCAATCGCTTCGCCCCATTGCGACGGCGGCAGCGCCTTGCGCGAGAAGACAGCGATCGCCGTCGGCGCCGCGAAAAACGAGCCGCCGAACGTCACCGCGGACACAAACATAACGGCCGGGGTCGGCTGCCACAGCGGCAAGGCGCCACCGACCGCCATAGCGACCAGCACGGCGGCGAGCGGCCGACCGGCAGGCCATACCGCAAGCGCGCGGCCCCAGATCGACGGCGCGAGGATCGTCGCCAAGCCGAGCACCGCCCAAAATAGCGCGACTTCGCCGGCCTGCGCTCCGTGTTCGCGCAGCCAGGCAATGATGAAAGTCATGTAGGCGATATAGCCAACGCCGAAAATACCATAGGCCAACAGCAGCGGCATAAATGGCCGTTTGATCCAGCCTTTATCCCCGACCCGGATTTCGGGTTCGCGCACCCCGCGTGCCGTACCTATAGCAACGAGATTCATCGCGCTGGAAATGACGCCCATGCCGATCCAAGCATAGGGCCAGCTGGCGTCGCCCGCATAAGCGAATAGCCAGGGCATGGTCACACCCGACAACAGGATCGCCGCTCCACCCCCGGCAAAATAGACCGCGATGGCAGTCGCCGAGCGCACCGCGTCGCGCGCGAAGATGTTGGCCGCCAGAACGCTTCCCGCCACGAACGCGACTGCACCCGCGGCGCCGGCGACAAACCGCAGCATCGCCGATAGCATGAAGTCCGTTGTCAGACCGGTGAGCGTCAGCGCCGCCGCCGTCACCCACAAATTGGCAGCGAATAAGCGGTGGGGGCTGATGTGGCGCACGGCACGGAATACGACAACGGCGCCCGCGAGATAACCGATGGCGTTGGCGGTGTTGTTCCAGCCGGCCTCGGTATAGTTCCATCCTAGATCATTGCGCATGGCCGGAAGGATCAGCGCATAGGCGAAGCGGGCAAACCCATTGGTCACCGCAACAGCCATGGCGAGTCCGGCGGCGGTCAATAAACCAGCGCGGACCGTCACCTGTCCCGTTCCTGAGATTCCGTCGAGTGTCATGTCAGCGGTTCGCCATCCTGCCTCAAAATCTTATCCGGAATTCCCCAGATGACTGCTGATCTGGTATGAATATTAGCAGTTAGAAACGCGCGCCCTCCCTTGGCCAAGAGTTAGCGCAGAGAGCGCAATTGCTATGATCTCGAATTCGCCCCTGCCGTGTCGACTTGCCTACCAACTAACCCACTCCTCCTTGGCACACCACGATGCTAATAGCCGTACGCATGTCGCATCTGCGGCATATTATCAATGCGAGTTTCTCTAATGCCTAACCCTAAGCAGCCGGCCGGTCCACGCGCCGTTGCCGACAAGACTGCAACTTCCGATCCCGCAGTCACGGGCTGGGAGCCATACCGAGACGAGGGCTTCATCGGCTTGGT
>JGI20193J14888_1000666_pt1 | contig 9930 bp, 5 predicted proteins | sample NGESurdeep092012_5_FD_14888 | JGI IMG/M metagenome (IMG submission 14888)
GAACGGTGTCTGGTTGTGGAGAAGCCGGTTAGCGAGGTTTTCGTTCGGGAAAATCAGCTTCGACGCGAAAAACACCGGCCGGTCGTACCGCTCCTTGACCCCATGGCAGAGCTCGACGATTTCGTCGAGGAGGTCCGTCCCGATGGCCGAATAGTGCTCGGCGTGCATTCCGAGGCCCTCGGCGAACTCGACGTACCGGTGGAGATCCTGCTCCGTGTCCCTCTTGAGGTTCTCGACCTCGCTCGCGCCCTTGAACTTGGCCGAATCGAGGACGCCCACCGAAAGGAAGATCGCGTTCGTGAAGTAGCGCGGAAAGTACTTCTGGACCTGGAGGAGCGAGTGGATCCCGAGCCCATTGAAACCCGACACCAGGAAGACCGCCGTCGGCGTGTTGCGGGGAACGGGCGCGCCGGCCTTCTTGACGACGCCGGAATCGTCCGGCTTCTGCTTCGGCAGCGTCGTCAGGACGTCGTCCGCGCGCTTCATGAGGAGACGGATCGAGTTGTAGTGCCGCCGCACCGCGAAGCACAGGGCGACGAGCGAGCCCGTGATGAGAACGGTGACCCAGCCCCCCTCCCGGAACTTCATGACAACCGTGACGACGAGGATCGTCGCCGTCGTCAGGAGGCCGATGCCGTTGATGGCGAAGCGCCGCCCCCACGAGGGCTCCGTCTTCCGCTCGTGCCACCAGTGGACGCACATGCCGAGCTGGGACAGGCTGAACGTCAGGAAGACGTTGATCGAGTACATGACGACGATGACGTCGATCGAGCCCCCCGTGTAGACAAGGATCCCGATGGCCGAGAGGCCCATGACGAAGATCCCGTTCTGCGTCACGAGCCGCTCGGAGAGCAAGCTGAACTTGTGCGGGATCCACGAGTCGATCGCCATGTTCGCGAGGACGCGCGGCCCGTCCAGGAAGCCCGCCTGAGCCCCGACGAAGAGAAGCGCCCCTTCCGCCAGGAGCGTCAGGAGGACGAATCCTGTCGCCACTCCGCCCGGCCCGAAGGCCTCGCCCGAGAGCTTCCGGACGAGAACGGCGTTGAGGGTTTGTCCCCGCTGCCGGTAGACGTCGGCGAGGAGGTAGCAGAGGATCAGGCCTCCCGCCGTCACCGAGAGCGAGATGGCCATGTAGGTCATCGTCCGCCGCCCGGTCCTTACGCGCGGCTCGCGGAGAACCTGCAGGCCGTTCGAGACGGCCTCCAGGCCCGTGTACGTGCCACCGCCCATCGAGAACGCCTTCAGCATCAGCGCCAGCGTCCCGAGCCCGCCCAGTGTCGTCCAGGTCTGCTTCGTTTCATGGACGGTCGTCGCGAGAAGTTCAGGCATGGCGCCGACGTGGCGGCCGATGCCGAAGGCGATGACGAGGACGTGGGTGACGAGGAAGAGCAGGAAGATCGGCAGCAGGACGAGGACCGACTCCTTCACCCCCCGCAGATTCATCAGGATCAGGAAGACGACGAGAGCGAGCGAGCAGGTGAGCTGGAGTCGCGGCGACATGCCGGCCGTCAGGGACGCCAGCGCCGCCACGCAGGCGGCAACCTGCATCGCGATCGTCATCGCGTAGTCGACGACGAGCGCCGACCCGGAGACGACGCCGGCCCCGGGGCTGAGGAGGCTCGTCGCGACGAGATAACCGCCGCCGCCCGACGGGAACAATTCGATGATCTGCGAATACGACGCCGAGATGATGATGACCGTCAGGGCCGTCGCGATTGCGAGAAAGACGGCGAGCTGCCGGTGCGTCCCGAGGGTCACGAAGAGCTCCTCGGGGCCATAGCACGAGGACGAAAGTCCGTCCGCTCCGAGGCCCACCCACGCGAGGAAGGCGACCAGCGACAGCTGGTGGAAAACGTGGGGGTCGAGAGGGTCGCGGCTCTTGCCGAGAAAAAACCTCTTCGTGAGTTCTCGGAAAGGCACGACTCGAACGAGTATATCGAATCCGCCGGGAAGCCATTCGAAAGCTACAATCAGACTGGATGACCGTTCCCCCGGGGAAATTCTCCGACCACCTGTCCGACGTTTACTTCACCGACCTGAAGCTCCCGCACGCCGTGAGCGCGGGCATCGCGGGCTGTGGTTTCGTCCGGGCGACGCCCATCCAGGCCGCGACGCTTCCCATCCTCCTCACCGGACAGGACGTCGCCGCACAGGCCCAGACCGGCACCGGCAAGACGGCTGCCTACCTGATCGCGATTTTCACGCGCTTCGTGCGCACGAAGCGCCACAAGGCGTCGCCGAACCCGCGCGCCCTCATCGTGTCGCCGACGCGCGAGCTGGCCGTGCAGATCCAGGAGGACGCCAGGGCGCTCGGACACTTCCTCAAGCCCCGCATCGTGACCGTCTTCGGCGGTATCGACTACGGTCGCCAGCGCGACCAGCTGCGCGCGGGCTGCGACCTCCTCATCGGAACGCCCGGGCGGCTCCTGGACTACGAGCAGCAGGGCGCGACGTCGTTCGGCGAGGTGGAATCGCTCGTCGTCGACGAGGCGGACCGCCTCTTCGACCTCGGTTTCATCAAGGATCTCCGGCGCATCCTGCGCCGCTGCCCGCCGCCCGGCCGCCGGCACTCGATGCTTTTCTCGGCCACGCTGTCGCTTCGCGTGATGGAGCTGGCGTACGAGCACTTGAACGACGCGCGGAAAATCGAGATCCGGCCCGAGCAGATCACGGCCGACCGCGTCACGCAGGTCCTCTACCACGTCTCGCAGCGCGAGAAGATTCCGCTTCTCCTCAACCTCCTGCGCCGCGAGGGTGTCAAGCGCACGATGCTCTTCGTCAACACGAAGCGTTTCGCCGAGCGCCTCGTTTCGAACCTCGAGAGGCACGGCTTCAAGATCGGCGCGCTCACCGGAGACATCCCGCAGCCGCGGCGCCTGAAGATCCTCCAGGATTTCAAGAGTGGCGCGCTGCCGCTGCTCGTGGCGACGGACGTCGCGTCGCGGGGGCTCCACATCGACGGCGTCACGCATGTCATCAACGTGGACCTCCCGCAGGATCCCGAGGACTACGTCCACCGGATCGGGCGCACGGCGCGCGCCGGGCAGGCCGGAAAGGCGATCTCGCTTGCGGACGAGGACTACGTGTTCTCGCTCGACGCGATCCAGCGCCTCATAGGCATGAAGATCCCGGTGGAGTTCGCCGACGACAAGCTCTTTGCCGCGGCGTCCGCGAAGGCGGCGCCGCCCGCCCCGGTGGCCCGCGCCGCCCGCGTCGTCGCTCCCCCGTCTCCTCCTCCGGCGCCAGTTCCAGTACCCGAGCCGGTCCCGGAGCCAACCCCGGCGCCCCGCGCCGCTGCCCCACCGCCTGCGCCCGAGCCCGCGGCTCTCGCCGCCCCGTCTTCCTCCGTCTCTTCCTCATTCGAAGAATCTTCATCCGAAGAATCTCCCGAATCCCCGGTCCTTCCCGCGGACTTCTGGACGCGCGAGGCGTTCGGTCTCGCGGTGCCGCAGGGCGGATTCGGGGACGAGCCCCCCGAGCCTCCGCCCCCACCCGCCGAACCCGGCGGCGCACCGAAGCGCCGCAGGCGGCGCCGCGGGCGCCGCGTGGCGGGCCGCGTCGAAGCGGGCGCGCCGGCCTGAGCCGGCCGCGCCCCCGGTCGCGACAACCCATGTCGCGCTACAGGATCGACTTCAGGAATTCCTTGTTCGTCTTCGTCTTCGCGAGCTTCGAGAGCAGGAGTTCCATCGCGTCGATGGGCTTCACGGACGAGAGCGCCCGCCGCAGCTTGTGGATCTTCGGCAGCTCGTCGGCGTCGTAGATCTTTTCTTCCTTGCGGGTGCCGGAGGCCGGGATATTGATGCACGGGAAGATGCGCCGCTCGAAGAGGCCGCGGTCGAGGATGATCTCGCTGTTGCCGGTACCCTTGAATTCCTCGAAGATGACGTCGTCCATCCGGCTCCCCGTGTCGATGAGACACGTGGCCACGATCGTGAGCGAGCCGCCGCCCTCGTGGTTCCGCGCGCCGCCGAAGAAGCGGCGGGGCTTTTCCATCGTGCGGGCGTCCATGCCGCCCGAAAGGATGCGGCCGCTGCCGCGCTGCTCGTTGTTGTAGGCGCGGCTCATGCGGGTGATCGAGTCGCAGAAGATGACGACGTCGTGGCCGATCTCGACGAGGCGCTTGGCCCTCTCGAAACACGCTTCCGAGACCGCGATGTGGTGGGCGGCGTTCAGATCGCTCGGCGAGGCGACCACTTCGCCCGTGATCGACCGCTGCATATCCGTCACTTCCTCGGGCCGCTCGTCGACGAGGAGCATGAAGATTTTCACGTCCGGGTTATTTTTCGCGATGGCGTTCGCCATCGCCTTCAGAAGGAAGGTCTTTCCGGCCTTCGGGGGCGCGACGATGAGACAGCGCTGACCGCGGCCGATCGGGGCGACGAGGTCGAGGACCCGGCCCGAGATCTCTTCCGGTGCGGTCTCCATCCGAAGGCGCACGTCCGGATCGACCGAGACGCCCTTGTGGAACTGGATGTATTTGCCACGATATTCCGCGGGATCGAGGCCTTCGATGGCCAGGATCTTCTGGACCATCAGACCCTTCGGGCCTCGCGACACGGCCTCGGCCTCCACGAGGAGCCCGTCCTCGAGATCTTCGGACTCCACGAGGAACTTCGGAAGGAAGGGGTCCCCCCGTTCCGCGAAGTAGGTCTCGGAGGAGACGAGCGTCCCGGAATGGTCGCCGTGCAGCTTGACGATGCCCTTGACCGTCGTGTGCGGTTGATGGGCGGCGGCCGCGGGCTCGGTACGGACCGCGTAGCGGCCGCGCGCTTCGGGCGAGACGCCCTCGGCTACGGCGGGGGCACCGCCCTCGGCCAGGCCACCAGGCCCGCGCCCGCGTCCGCGGCGACGGCGGCGGCGGCGGCGGCGGCGGAACGGATCGAACGCGCCCACCTGGGACGCATCGCCCTCTCCGGCGGGCTGCCCATCGGCCGAGCCACCCTCGGCAGCCTCACCCTCGTCGCTTTCGCCGCTTTCGCCGTTTTGGGAATCGGCCTCGAAATCGCCCTCGGCGTCGACCACCCGTGGGTCGCCGTCGGGCGCCGTCAGGACCCTGTCCTTCGGGTTCATCTCACTCAATCGGTCCTCCGGGGTTGGCTCCTCATGGCGAGCCAACGGACTTCCCTCGTGGCCTCCGGTCGGAGACGGCGTTCCACGGTGAACGCACGCATCTTCCGGACTTCGGGCCCTTGACTTGGGTTCTCCCTGGCGGGGCGGCGCGGTCTCTTCGGCTTCTCTCGCCGTTTCGGCTCCGGTTCACGGCGCCGTGGGGCTCCGACGTTCGGGGCCGCCCTGCAGGACCGAATGCTACGCCAACCGTCTCGGGCGCGTCAATCCGGCCTCTTTCCGCGACAAACGGGGCGGAACGGACCGTGCATCCGGGGTCGTTACAATGCCCGACGTGACACGCATGACCTCTCCCCGTCGCTTCCTTCGATTCGTGGTCGCCCCTGTCGTCCTGGCTGCCCTTCCGGCACTCGGACAAACGCCGACGCCGACCTCGACGCCGACTCCGACGCCAACCGCCACGCCGACTCCGACGCCGTCCGGGACGCCGACGCCCACTCCCGCTCCCACGGCGCGCGCCGTCTCGGCGGGCTCGGAGATCTGGACGTTCGCGGGCGTGCCCTCGACCGGCCTCGCGATCGGGGCCTACGACGGCTCGAACCTCATCAAGGACTCGGGTGGCGCGATCTGGGCCGTGTCCGCCTCGGACAATTCGATCTCCCGCATGTCCGCGGACCGCACGAAGCTTTCGCGCTGGGTCATGGCGATAGACAGCGCCCCGAGCTCTCTCCTCCCCGACTCCGACGGAACGTTCTGGGTGACGGAGCTCGGCGGCTTCAAAGTCGCACATTTCGACCCCGCGAGCGGAAACGTCACCGAGTACGTGGACGGCACACGGCGGCCCACCACTCTCGTGAAACGGCCCGACGGCAAGTTCTGGCTGCCCGAAACCGGCGGCCTTCTCGCGCTGTTCGACCCCTCCGTCCCGAGCTTCATCTATTACCAGACGCCGGGCGTCTTCTACCTCTCGTACCCCTGGCAGGACGCCGACGGCACGCTCTTCTCGCTCGATTTCATCTATGGGACGATCGTGCGTTGGGCGCCCGACCTGTCGACGGCGCGGGTCTGGACCGTTCCGACGACGTCGCTCTCCCCTTCGAAGATCGTGCGCCTCGCCGACGGCAAGCTCTGGATTTCCTTCTTCAACTCGTCTGAGCTCGGGCGCTTCGACGACCAGACGGGCACGCTCGACATCTTCACGCTGAACGCGGGCGCCTTCCCTTATGACATTCAGAACTATCGCGGGCTCGTCATCTACTCCGACCTCGCCGGCCAGGTCGGCTTCCTCGATCCGGCGACGGTCGTCCCTTCGTCCTCGACGACCCTGACGCAGGTAGACGTCGTGCCGCTCGTGCGCTCGACCTTGCCGACGACCGCCGCCACGAGCGCGCTAACCTTCGACGAGCAGAACCTGATCCCGCCCCTTCCGGGATTCGACCTGGGAAGCAGCGCTCTCCCCGGCCTGGCGCAGATCTTCGTAAACAACGGGACCGCGCTCTGGGCGATGCTGGTCGACGAGATGAGAGGCCGCATCTTCTTCGGAACGACGGGCGCGATCGGCATCCTGGGGCCCCCGCCGCAGATCGACGTCCGCGACCTGTACCTCGCCTCCGCATCCGCCGCGGCGCTTCCCTCCGATCCCGCGCGCGCGTACCGGACACAGATCGTCACCTGGAACCGCGGGACGCCAGACGCCACCGGCGTAACGAAGGCCCTCAACCCGATCCAGCGGGTCCTGCCCGACGGGTGGATCGCCGGGTTGTCGGGCACCGCGACCGTGTCGGTACCGGCCGGGACGCTCCTCTCGCAGGAAGACGTCGTCGGCACCGGCATGGATTCCGCCGGCGTTTTCGGCGGCCTCCAGATCACGTCGGATGTTCCCGACGATGCGTTCGCGTGGTCACGCGTCTCGGTTCCGGCTCCCGGCGGCGGGACCCTGGGATATGCCGCGAACGCCTTGAACGATTCGGTCGGCCTCGGCGCGGGCGACACGGGCTTCCTGTTCGCCTCCCCGGACGCGGCGCAGCTCACGATCGCGGGACTTCTCGTGACGCGGTCGTCGACAGGCACGCTTTCGATCGTCGACGCGAGCGGCGTGACGAAGGCCACCTACGCGTACGACTGGCCGGGAGGCTATCGGGTCCAGGGCACGTCGATCTTCGACGCCTTCGCTCTCCCGCCTCTGCCGTCCGCGCGCATCGTCTGTACGGTGGCGACGGGGCGCGTGCTGCTGTTCGGCACTGCCGTCGATCCGGTGAGCGGCGACGGGGCGAACCTCGGCGCCATCGGAGCGGCCGCCTTCGCACCCGGGCTCCAGATCACCGGCTTTGCGCGCGGCGGCGGACTCTCATCCACGCTACAGGTTTTCAACCCCGGCACGGATCCGGCGCACGTCAGCCTTTCCGTGCGCGTGGCCCAGCCCGTGGACGGCCCCGCGCTCCCGCCGGCCGCCTTTCTCACGACGGCCACCGTCCCGCCCGGAACCGTGGCCACGCTCGACCTGAGCGGCGCGGGCTCCATGGTCACCGGCACGCTCGACATTTTCTCGGACCAGCCGGTTGCGGCCTTCGCGACGTTCCGGACGGCCCTGCCCTCGGGCGGAAACGCCGTCTTCACGGCCCCCGCCGTGTTTTTCGCGTCTCCCACGGCGGTCTCACCCGGATCGCGCGGCGTCTTCCTCGCAGCCACGCAGAACGACGCGTTCTCGTCGACGATTCAGCTCACGAGCACGTCCCCGAATCCCGGCGATGTGACCGTGAACTTCACCGGCGCCGACGGGACGGCCACCGGCAGCCGCACCGTGACGGTTCCCCCATGGGGCGTCGTCTCGCTCCCGGGCTCCCTGGCCAGCGCCGCCACCGATCTCGGGCGCGTGGACATCGTCCCGGCCGACGGCACGACCCCGTTCCTCATGATCCTTCTCCGGCAGGACAGGCAGACGCGTGATACCGACGTCATTCTGCCGCTCGTGGTCGCCAAATAGAGCGAGACAAGAAGCGAAATAAAGTCGCGAAAGCCCGCGCCGCGAACGAGGGAGATCGCATGAAGCTCTCGAAGCTCCCGCCCATCGGAATCCTCTGCGCTCTCGCCGCGGGCGGGCCCGCCCGCGACGACGAGGGCGTCGCGACGGGCGTTGGTACCCGTTTCTCGCAGACCTCCACGCCCCTCACGAACGACCAGGGCACGCTCGAATGGGTCTTCACGCACCGCTTCAACCAGAACGTCAAGGATGCGGGCGGCGGCAGCCTGGGCGGCCTCGACTCGGGAGCCGCCATCGGCTTCGGGGTCGCGTACATCTTCGTTCCGAACGTCGCGGTCGAGGTCTACCGCGTCAACAACTACGCGGACTACGAGTTCGCGCTCAAGGCGACGCTCGTGCGGCCGCACGCGTCCTTCCCGCTGGGCCTCGGCGTGCGCGGTGGCCTCGACTGGCGCACTGCCGCGTACGCGCCGTCATCGGCGAATTCGTCCCGAAGAAGAACTTCCTGCCGGACTCGGTGGCCCAGTGGACGGTCGCGATCGAGAAGCAGATCTTCCATCACCGGTTCGCCGTGTGGATGGGGAACACCCAGGCGACGACCGTCGACCAGTACATCGGCGGCGACTACGCCGGCGGCATCACGGACCGGAACATGAAGATCGGCTTCAACCTGAGCCGCGCCTGGGATCTCTCCCCGGCGAACTAGTCGCCTCCCCGTCCCTTCCTAGAAGCTGACGCGCACTACGGCGCCTACTCGAACGTCGTGTCCTCGACACCGCGACGTCATTTCTGGACGGCGCTGTGGACCGCGTGTGGATCGACTTCCTGCTGCATCGCCTCGGCGAGCGGATCGGTGCGATCTTTGACGTTCGGTAGATCGCGACGCAGCTCCTCGAGGAGCGCGATCGTCTTGGTCGCCTTCTGCTCCGACAACAAGTTCAGGTGGAACTCGAGGTTGCCGCGATGCTTTGCGTTCTCGGCCTGGCGCGTCTGGGCGACGAGCACCAGGGTCGTCGCGAACGCGGCATAGAACGCGATCACGCCCTGAAGCCAGAAGAACGGCGGTGGATCGATCGGCTCGCGTCCGAGGGCGAGCGTGAGCACGTTGATCGCGATCCACGACGCCACCGCGATGAGCAGCATGTAAAGGGTTCGAGGTCTTCCGATGGCACGCGCCGCCGCTTCGATCGCCCGCTGGCGAGGGCTCACATCGCGTTCGATCTCATCTCGCAGCTCGGCCATCGTCTCAATGTTCTCGTGGATCTGATCGGGCATCGTAGGTACGGAGGGCATCGTCATAAGAACAGCAAGCTGCGTGCCGTGTATTTGCGTCTAACGAGCTTGCGCAGTGATTCCGCCGCGTTCGAAGCTGTGTGCGCAGATGCTCGTCGGGCCACGGCGCACGGAGCCGCTACTGAGGCCGTTCCCGCAGCGATTTCCACCGCTTGCACCGCACCACCACACCCACCCAAGTCGCTCTCCCAGAGCCACTTGCATCGACATCGGCCCCGGGGCATGAGGTCTGCCCTGTACCCCGGGTCTACGCGCTCATCGAATCCCCGTACGAGAGCGTCAAGGCGGCATGGGAGAACCTCTTCGAGCGCCAGTACGGCTTCTGGCGCGGCATGGCCGCACCCTTCAGCGCCCGCCGATCGTGAGGAGGGGGGAAGCGCCGATGTTGTTCCCCGACTTGAGCGAAACCAGCATCCCGGACTTCCACCGGGGTTTCGAGTCTCGTGCCGGGCCGAGAAAAAACGGGGGGCCGAAGCCCCCCGTTCCCTGGAGCGTGGCGAAACCGGCTAGAACGAAAGGCGCGCCCCCCACTTCAGCTGGTAGCGCGAGCGGAGGTCGTTGGTGCTGTATTGCCTCCCCTCGTTGAGCGC
>JGI20193J14888_1000668_pt1 | contig 9918 bp, 11 predicted proteins | sample NGESurdeep092012_5_FD_14888 | JGI IMG/M metagenome (IMG submission 14888)
ACAGCATGGAGTTCCTTCCGGTAGAGGAGAGCGCATGCTACCGGTGCGGCAACCCCGAATCGGGGAAATTGAACCCTTCAGGATTGGCCTCGGGGCCGCGCTTCTGCGCGGCGGCCGCGTTGAGGTCACGTGGGAACGAATCGAAGTTCCGCTGAGCCCAAACGTACCCGACGAGATCAGGCAGGCTCTCCTACAAGGGGACACACCCTTGATCTACCAATCACGTGAGGCCCATGAGGTCGTGGTTGACGGGCACACCTATCACATCGGCATGGGGCTGAGTATTGATTTCGTGGCCAAGCTAGAGTCGATTCCGGCCGATTGGGCTGCGGCGGGGACGATCCCTGACGGAGTGGACCTGGTCTTCGTTCCAGGGTCGACGAACAGCAAGGCGTACGCAAAGCTGGTTCAGTAAGTGGCGACAATCGGACGAACCGAACGCTGGATCAACGCACATCCTCAAGAACGGCAACGAGCGCGTGTACTCAGACTAGCGGGTTGCTTTTCGGTCCTCATCGGCCGCGAGATCAACCAGGCTCACCACGATGATCTCCCGGCGGAGTGGCCCAGCTCCCCTGCTCCGGGGCGCACGCCTTGGTAGCCGAGCGAGGCACGGGTCGCCTTCGGGCGCGTATCGAGAGTGGGGAGTCAGCGCCGCCGCCAGCTGATCGGGTTCGCCCGAGGAAGCTCTGAGCGAGCAACATGCACGCCACCCCGTCACACCAGGAAGCTCTCGCTGACCCATGACATCCAAGCGTCGCCTGCCACCGAAACGGCGGGATATGCGCCAATGGGAGACCCGACCAGGAGACGACTCTGCGTCCGCCTAACGCCTCACGACATCCGGGTCCGGGAGCATCGCGTCCCGGACGGCCGCCTGCAGGTCGTGGTAGGAGCCGATGAACGCCCGCAGTGTCCGGACGGTGGAGCCGTAGCCGTCGAACTCGGCCGGCGAGAGCCCGTCGGGTTCGTACGCGCAACGGAACTCGTCGAGCCGCAGGAGCACGTCGAGGATCGCCTGGTCGACGGGCTGATCGATGCGGGGCTCGGGCACGATTCCGCTCGCATTGAAGCGGACCTGCCACGGGTACGTGAGCGTCATAGCCAGGTCGCCGCCCACGAGCTCCGTCCAGTGGAGCGGGTGGCGGTACGCAGCGGACAACAATCGCGAGCGGTAGCTGCGCTCACGGAAGAGCACGTACGTTCGCTTGAGCACCGCGATGCCGGCCCAGTTGGGCGCGGCCGGGTCGATCGCCAGGCCGTCGCGCTCGATGACGGCTTTGAGCCAGTCATCGAGCCGCCCGATCATCAGCACGACCATCGGGGTCATTCCGGCGACGTCCCCGCCGGCCGCGGCCCGCCGGTCGAGGCCACGCTCCACTGCCTCCGCCGCCGCGACCGCCTGGGCCACCGTGAAGGAGACCGTCGCGTTGGTGTTGACGCCTTGCGCTGTCGCCTCTTCGATAGCGGCGATCCCGGCTTCGGTCGCCGGGAACTTGATGTGCAGGTTCGGGGCGAGCCCATGGAGATGGAGCGCCTGCGCGACCATCGCGCCCGTGTCGCGGTAGGCCGCCGGGTTGACCTGGATGGACTGGCGACCACGGCGGCCACCGGTCGCCTCGAACACCGGGCGAAGCAGCCCGGCGCCGCGGACCGCCATCTCCCCGGCGATCGCCCAGCTGAGCTCGACCTCGGACCAGGCTGGGTTTGCTGCCGCGAGCTCGCGGATCCGCACCGTCCACGCGGCGCGGTCCGCCTTGAGGACATCTAGGACGATCCCGGGGTTGGACGTCGCCCCGGTGGCGCCCCGCTCGATGGCGTAGGCAAGCTCGGCCGGGTCGCAGGAGTCGTTCCAGTACTCGGTGGGCGTCTCGCGGGTCATACGGAGGAGCGGGCTCTCCGCGGCATTGGGCGTCATGACGAGGCTCGATCTTCGTGGGCGGCATCCGCGACGCGGAACGATGCAAGGTCCTCGAGCATCGTGATCAGCCCGGAGTGGTCGTAGTCGGCGCGGCCGGCAGCCGCCATCGCGCGCATCAGCTGGTCCACGCCTGCTGCCGCCGGCAGAGCGACGTCGATCTCACGGGCGAGGTCGAGCGCGTTCTTGAGGTCCTTGAGGTGGAGTCGAACGCGGAAACCCGGGTCGAAGGTCCCGCCAAGCATGTTGCTGCGGCGCAGCTCGAGAACCTTGGTCGCCGCGAGTCCACCCTGGAGGACATCGGCGATGCGGGCTGGGTCCACCCCCGCCTTCGCTCCGAGGACGAGGGCCTCGGACACCGCCTCGATCACGACCGCCACGACGACCTGGTTGCAGACCTTCGTGACCTGTCCAGCCCCAGCGGGACCCATGTGGACGATCGTCTTGCCCAGCGCCTCGAATATGGGCGCGGCGCGGGCGAAGGCGGCGTCGGTCCCGCCGACCATGATCGAGAGGCTGCCGGCGATCGCGCCCTTGTCGCCGCCACTGACCGGGGCGTCGAGCATATCGGCGCCCGCAGCTGCGGCGCGCTCCGCGAGCTCCCGGGCAGTGGAGGGGGCGATAGAGCTCATGTCGATGGCCAGCCAGCCCGGCCGGAGGGCCTCGAAGGCGCCGTCGGGCCCCAGGTAGACCTCGCGCACCTGGGGCGAGTCTGGGAGCATCGTGATCAGGACGTCGACCGCCTCGGCGACCTGACGCGGCGATGTCCCGGCCGTCGCACCCTCGGCCACCAGGTCGTCCACCGCGGCTCGGGTCACGTCGTGAACGATGAGCGGGTAGCCCGCCTTGAGCAAGTTGCGGGCCATCGGGCGACCCATGATCCCGAGCCCGATCAGGCCGATCGTCGGTTTGGTGTCCATGTCGCTCCTCATCTCTCCAGCTCCGGGGGTGGTGCCGCTAGGTGGACCCACTGCGTCGCGCCCGGCCCCGAGACTCCGGGGCGAGTCGCGAACACCGCTCCGGCATGCGGCTGTAGGGCGAGGTCGCCGTCGCTCAATCCGTGGACGGCCGAGGTGATGATGAGCGCGTCGTCGACGAAGCAGCAGCTGGTGGGCCGGCTCACCGGCAGCCGGACGGACCCGAGCTGGCGTCCGTCGGGCGAGTACCGACGCACCTCCCAGCCGTCCCACATCGCGACCCAGAGGCATCCCTCGCCATCAATGCACATGCCGTCAGGGTCGCCTTGTGACGGCGAGAGGTCAACGACCGTCCGGCGGGTAGCGAGCGTGCCCGACGCGGCATCGAAGTCGAAGGCATCGACGCGCGCCGCTTGGGTGTCGATGAAGTACATCGACCTGGTGTCCGGGCTCCAGCCGAGCCCGTTGGAGAGGCCCACGCCGGTGACGGCCGCGACGGCCTCCCGGTCCTGGAGCCGGTAGAGGGCGCCTCGTCCCGGGGCCTCCTCGTAGGGCATGGTCCCGGCCCACGCCCGGCCGGTCGGGTCGCACTTCCCGTCGTTGAACCGGAGGTCCGGCTGGTCCTGGAGTGGCAGCGCCAGCGGTTCCAGGCTGCCGTCCATCTCCAGCCGCACGAAGCCGTCGCGCCGGGCGATCAGGTACCCGCCACCCGCCGCCGGGAGTGCGGCCCCAACGTGGGCTCCGACCTCGAGCACGTCGACGACCCGTTCCGGGTCTGCCACGTAGACGTGCCCGGCCAGGATGTCGACGAACGACAGCCGACCGGCCGCGGCGTCCCAGCTGGGGCCCTCGCCCAGTTCCAGGTGGAGGTCGAACAGGACATCGGGAGCGTCGTATCTGCGGATCACGCCGACCTCATCGTTCGCCCGGACCTTTCGCGCGACGGCACCGACTCGCCGCCGGGGATCTCAGGCCGGCTCGATGCTCTCATCCGGCCGATCCTCGTTGGGCGCCACGGCCGCGAGCATGGTCATCGGGCCCTCGGGGCCGACCCGAATGGAGTGCCGGACGCCACGCAGGGCGAGGACCAGCTCTCCCGGTCCCACCTCGCGCTCCGGCTCGTCGCCGATCGTAAACAGTGCCCGACCGCTGACGACCTTGAAGATCTCCTCCGCGGAGGGATGCAGGTGCGGCACGGTCGAGTACCCGGCCGGCCAGCCAAGGAAGACCACGCGCAAGCCGAGGGTCCCGACCAGGGCGAGGCGCCACGGGGCCTCGCCGGACTCCCGGGCGAGCGCCTCGAGGTCCTGGATCGGCCGATTGAAGGCGTCGTTCCCGGATACGAACGGCATGTGCGACTCCTAAGGTGACGTGGGGTGCCATGGTTGGGTCGCCCTGGTTCCCCGGGCGGACGGTCAGTCGGGCGGGTGGAGCACGATCCTCATGAGCCCGGGCTCGCCTCGGTGGAGGCTCTCGAAGCCCGCTCGGCCTTCGGCCAGCGGCAGGATCCGGCTGATCAGCTCCGCCACGCGCAGACGCCTGTCGGCAATTCGCTCGATGCAGTCTGGGTACTCCCCCGCACTGGCCGATGAGCCGCGGATGGTGAGCTCGCCCGAGACGATCCCCTGCAAGTCCTGCTCCACCCGCGGCTGTACGTTGCCGATGAGCGTGAGCCGGCCGCCGGGCCGGGTCAGGGCCGTCGCCATGTCGATCGTCCTTTGGATGCCGACCGCCTCGAGCACGACGTCCGTGGTCCGGCGGCCCGTCGCCTGCTCGAGCGAGTCCGCGGGCTTGCCGTCCCCCGAGTCGATCATCACGTCGGCACCGAGCCGCCGGGCCAGCTCCAGGCGCTCGGGGACGACGTCCGCGATCGCCACGATCCCAGCGCCGAGCATCCTCGCCGCCTGCATGGCGAGGATGCCGATCAGCCCCGCACCGACCACGACCACCAGGTCACCGGTCTGGATCTCGCTGATCCTCGCCGCGTGCATGGCGACGGCGGCCGGCTCAACCATGGCCGCCGCGTCGAACGAGACGGCGTCGGGGAGCTGGTGGAGCAGGCGCGCGGGCACCACGACGTACTCGGCCATCGCCCCGTCCCGGCGGAACGCCGGGGTCGAGACGCCGAAGGTCTGGCGTGTCTCGCACAGGTTCGTGCGCCCCAGGAGGCACGGCCGGCAGGCGCCGCACCAGACGATGGAGTCGAAGGTGACGCGCGCGCCCGGAGCCCACCCCTCCGTACCCGGGCCGACGGCCTCGATAACGCCCGACGCCTCGTGGCCCATGACGACCGGCGGGATGCGCCGGCCCGTGGTCCCCGTGTAGCCGTGGACGTCCGATCCACAGATGGCGACTGCCTTGACCCGGACCAGCACCTCGCCGGTGGCCGCGACGGGAGCGGGGCGGTCCGTGTAGTCGAGCTGAAGGGGGCCCGTGTACACAAGCGCCTTCATCGCGCCATCACCTCCGCGGATCAACGTGGGTCTTGGGCGCGTGGCCCCAGCGAGCCTGGCGATGGCCGGCGAGGACATCTGCGACGTCCTCTAGCGAGACGGTCGCGCCGATCAGCGGCAGCGGATCGACGGCACCGGAGGCGTACAGGTCGACGATGCCCTCGAGCCCCCCGGACGCGCTGAGGACGCCGACCGCCGTCACGTCCTTGAGCGCCATGGTGCGTGTGTCGATCAGGCTCGGCCGGCCGGCGAGGCCGACGTAGACGACGCGCCGGCCGGGCTCGACGAGGTCGAGGGCGAGGGCCGGCAACTCGGCTGAGTTGGAGGCGTCGATGACGGCGTCGTAGCCCACGTTCGGCAGGGTGTCCGCCGTCCAGACGTGCTCGAAGCCGAGGGCGAGCGCGAAGGCTCGCGACCGCTCGCTCCGTCCCAGCAGGTGGACCTCGATGCCCTGGGCGGCCGCGATCCGGGCGGCCAGCAGCCCGATGGTGCCGGGACCGAGGACCAGCAGCCGCTCGCCCGGGACCAGGCCGGCCCCACGAACGGCGCGGAGGGCGTTGCCACCGGGCTCTACCATGGCGCCCATCGCGGGCTCGACCGTCTCGGGGAGCGGCACCAGCGCCCGGACGGGCACGGGGAGCTGCTCGGCCAGGGCACCCGGCCAGCCGTTGCGGACGCCGATCTCGTACCGGGCGGCGCACAGGTGCTGGCGTCCGTGCAGGCACCGCTCGCAGTGCCCGCAGCCGAGCTGCGTGTCGCCCGTCACCCGGCGCCCGACCCAGGACGGATCCACGCCATCGCCGACTGACGAGACCCGGCCGGCCCACTCGTGGCCGATGCGGATCGGGTACGCCGCCTGGCCCGTGTGCAGGTAGGACATCTCGCCCGTGTACAGCTCAACATCCGTGCCGCAGACGCCCGCCCGGTCGACGTCCACGATCACCTCGCCCTGGCGACGTTCGGGACGGGGCAGCTCACGCACCTCCGCCGTGCCGGGACCGACGATCACGAACGCCCGCATCACCACAACACTGCCGACGAGGCGCCCGCCTCGGAACCGGCGGCTTGCGCGTCATGCGCCGCGGCCAGGACCCGGGCGTGAGTGATCGTGACCGAATGGTGTCCGGGCGCCAGCGACACTGAGGCCGTCCCGGGGTCTCCGTCCACATGGATCCGGGACTCCGCGGTCGCGGGGACGATGAACTCGCCCGAGGTGCCTGACGGCAGCTCGATGTCAACCGAGAGCTTCCCGTCACCGTCCAACTGCCACGCGATCGCCACGTTCCCATACGGCGTGTCGACCGATGCCCGGGCCCAGTCGACGCCCTTTGCCGGCTTGGGGGCGAAGACCACTCGGCGATACCCCGGTTGCCGACGGTCGGGCGCGATGCCTGCCACGTACCGATACACCCAGTCGATCACCGCCCCGTAAGCATAGTGGTTGAAGGACAACATGTGGCCATCACTGTTCGCTCCCGGGACCTCGACCGGCGATGTCATGGTCCCCGGATGGATGGATCCATCGGGTCTGATCGCGTCCCAGCGCTCCCAGATCGTCGTCGCCCCTTGGTCGACTTGGTACAGGCAGGACGGCACCTCGCGGCGAAACAGCATGAGATAAGCCTCGTCGAAGTAACCCGCCGCTGCCAGCGCCGGAAGGACGAGAGGCGTGCCGAGGAAGCCGGTGGCAACGCGCCCGCCAGCCGACCGAACAAGCACCGCCGCAGCGGGATCGGCCTGCTCACCCCGGCCGACGTCCACGCCGGACGGGCCACCGAGATCACCGCGGCCCGGGTCGTCACCCTGGACGCCGCGTATGCGGCCCACCCCGAGCGCTTCGTCCGCCGGCCGCCCACACCACCCGAGGTCCCGACCGCCGTCTGGATCAACCCGCCCGCGACAAAGGAGGTGCCGACTCAGTAATGCGCACGTCAGGGTGTCTCATGGGGCTTGACAGGCGCCGCCGCGCCATGGGTCGGGCTGCAAATGCCGTGGCTCGCGGACGCGACCTTATGGGACGAACGCCTACCTGGGTCTCCGTCGAGTCGGGCACCAGCCCGTGATGTGGTCGGGCCGCCATCGCGGACATTCGGAGCATCGCGGACATTCTGCTGCGTAGGCAAAGGGTCGCGGGGAGCCGGTGGGCCACATCATGGGACGCGTGGCCAACCTCCTAGGGTCGTCCTCGGGTCGGCGCAAGTGCCTACACTCCGGTAACCGGAGGGACGCACGAGGAGTGCCATGGCCTGGACGACAGGGCAGCTCGACGAGGCGCTGGTCGCGTATGAGCGCGAGCTGCACCATGCCGGACGCACGCCAGGGACGATCGCGACGTACGTGGGCGACGCGCGGCGATTCGTAGCTTGGCTCGCGGGCACGCAGGATGTCCGTCACGCCGGTAGCAGAAAGGGCCCTCGCCAAATAGCTCGCATCCGGCGAGTTGTCCCCTTTGATCTCATCGCAACCCCACGTGACCTGGCAAAGCTTGTGCGCGCCTGGCAGGAGACCGGGGAGGCGCCGCAGGTGGCGATCGCCTGGCCTCGCGACCGCTGGATGTCGTCGTTTGATCGACACCGTTCCATGCTTCGATCCCTGCCCGACACGCTCGATCGGGCCACGATCCGCGCTGTTGCAGCGAAGGCGACGGACAGCGAGACGGCGACCGAGGCGGCGGTTGTCGCAACCATGGCTTGGGGCTTCGGATGGGTCGGCTACGGCCCACACCGGACCCACCAGATGCTTCACTCGACGCCGGACGCCGTCGCTCGCCTTCGCCGCGTGGCATTGGCGGTTCGTAACGAGAGTGCGGTCGTCGCCTATGGGCTGCTAGCGCGCGACTGTCGGATCAAAGGCCTCGGCCCGGCCTTCGGCACGAAGTTCATCGCGTTCTGCCAGCCGACCGGTGCGCGGCCAACGGCCCTTATCCACGACGAGCTCGTCAGCTCATGGCTCGCAGTTCATGGACGGCCGGACCTCAGCTCGGCTGCGTGGTCGCACTCCACCTACGAAGCGTACCTCGAGCAAATGCACGCGTGGGCGGACTCGCTCGGGGTTGTCCCCGAGGTCATCGAGTACCTCATATTCCAGGCGATGGCCGACCAGCGGGGCAATCAATGGGCGAGTCCGCGGTGAGTCCGCATCGACTACGTGAGTCATGCGACTTGTGGGGCGCGAAGGCCGCGTGTCTAGCGGGGCGCGGCGCAGTCGGTCTACGTTGAGCCCGGCCTCGAAGTGGCGCACGTCGCGACGATGCATATCGGAACGACATGCTCGCCCCGCCGATGGATTCGGATTCGTGATTGACGCGAGCTGCCGAGCATCTCACGGTTGGAGTGGCACCACGTGAGTCACGACGAACGTCCTGCGGCAACCCTCGATTGTCCCCGCTGCCGGTTCAGGCGTTCCCATGCCCGGCACCCGCCCGATCTCGCGGCATGTCTGGGCAGCGGGGTCGTCATAGTGGCCGGTGATACGGACGTTCATGGAGATCCTCCCGGGCAAGGAGATGCCGCTCGCGGGATCGACGGCCACCAGCAGGGAAGGGGCCCCGTTCTTGCGCGTCTCTCCGACAAGCTCCAGCAAACCGGATGGGCACCCGAGCCAGGCTGGCTCGACAGACACCGGGCAGTCGACCGCGGCACCGATGGGATACGCGTCGAGGGTCAGGGGAGCATTCCCGTAGCAGGCGACCGGATCGGTCTGGTCGCTGAGCGCCGCAATGTCTGGCGGGGGGTTGACGCAACCGGCGGCCGGGGTCTGGGTTGGCACCGGTGTCGGGCTGGGTAGCGTCGCGGACTGGATCGCGACCGCCGGTGTTGGTGTCGCACTCGGGGAGCCCGTTCCGCAGGCGGCTCCGGCCAGAACGATCATCACCATGGCGATGGCGCGCAGCGGAAGGTGCTTNATCTCATTCTCCGTACTCGTTGTCTCGCCATGACTCCCCGGCAGCCAGAAGACGCGCTCGGCGGGTCTCTGTTACGGACTGGCCGTAGACCACCCGATTACACGCGGCTCGGACGGTTCGGCGGAGCGTATCGGCTTGGTCTTCGCCACGCCTTGCTGTTGTGGATGGGCCACTCGTGTCAACCCGTCGGGTACGAAAACTCGATCATGCCGCCCTCCTGGTATCGGCTTCTGAACTCGTTCGTGTTCTTCTGGCCCACCGAGGCGCGCCTCAGAACCCTGTTGTCCGCCAGGGCCTACCGGAACCGTGCCCACACAATTCTGGTCGTGGACACGGCTCGCCTGATCGCCGGCCACGGTGAGCGAGTTCGCGTGTCGCCGATCAACTCCGGAAGCACGCTCTTCGAAGCGAGGCCACGCGGCCGCGCCACGTTCAGCACGGTGAGCGACTACCCATACGACGAGATGCGGCGGCGGCGTGGGCCGGCAGGCGCGATCGCGGAGGTCGCGGTCCGCGATGGCGTCAGCCCGATCGAGCCGCCCCTCGTGTCCGTCACAAGGAGAAAGGGCGAGGTCATCCTCGAGGAGCTGTGGAGTGCTTGACCACAAGGCAGCCTGTCGCGGGCGTCCGGATCGCGGGTCGCGTCCCGGATCTGCTGGAAAAGCTCCGACGGCACAGGCTCCCTGGCACGGGTAGGTTAGGCGATCGCCTGGGCCGTCTGCGGGA
>JGI20193J14888_1000678_pt1 | contig 9807 bp, 10 predicted proteins | sample NGESurdeep092012_5_FD_14888 | JGI IMG/M metagenome (IMG submission 14888)
CGTTGCGCCGAATATAGCCATTTTTTATGGTGATTGTTGCTGCTCTTGTCCAAACGACTCGGTCCAACAATAGAATGCGCGGCCCGGCAACGGGAAACTCAACGGCGCGCGCGACGAAGATGCCACGTGGACGCGAGCGGTAATCCGCCTCGTTGATCCGCCCGATAAGCTCGTTTGCGATAGCCACGTCACCGTCGTTCGGTGCTTGAAAGTGGATCCCGAATACATCCGCGCTTGGCTCCGATCCGACTACGTTTATGCGCTGATCGAAGACCGCGCCGCCGGTTCGACAAATCAGGTCGAACTCACGTCGCAAATGGCGATCAATCAAGTTGTTCCCCTCCCACCCCTGGCGTCGTTCTCAAGTCGCAGCAAAGGAAGCCAGCCGTGATGCACCCGATCCGCTGCTGTTCGCCAGTCGTATTAGGTTCGCGGCAGGGCCAATAGACTTACTCGGCAACGAGCTAAATCGGCGGATCAAATTTCGTTTGGGACGCCGGGGACGACGGAAGCGCCGAACGCCTCTTCCGCTTCTCTCCTACAACGACTGCCCTGAAAACATCGCAGGAGTCATCATCTGGTCTCAGTGGACGTTGTCCCCATCGACGCGCTTCGGCATGTTCAGGAAGCCGAACAGCACGTGGTAGAAGCGTCGGAAATTCAGGCCGAACTGCGCGATGTGGGCAGAGCCTGCAAGCACAGCAAATTGTTTATCCGGGTTCGCGACCCGTTCGAAGAATGCGAGCAGGTCCTGAATCGTGGCAATCCCGTCATGCTCGCCTCGGATGATCTGGACAGGGCAAGACAGCTTCTCCGGCTCGATCAACGGTAGATGGGCCGACATATCGAGGTAGGTGCCGGTTGGCATCGTATTGCCGAGCTTCAACTCCTCCGCAGCGACGGCATCCGCGACGATCATCTCCGAGGTGCCCGGTTTGTCGCGCGTGAAGATGCTATGCATGAACGACTCGTCGATCGGACGGACATGGCTTGACCGCCATTTGTCGAGCTGCAGTCGACGTTTGGCCAAGGTCGGCGACCCTTCACCGGTCCAGACAAAGGCATCGAGGATCAGCTTGCTGACGTTCTGCGGTCGGCGCTGCGCGAACAGTGCTGCGCGAAGCGCGCCGCCGGACTGCCCATACATATGGACAACGCTCTGGCCCGTCTCACGGGTGATAACGGCCATCGCCGCGTCGAGATCATCGACCGCCATGGCCACATCGGAATTCCGCTCCGAGCGCGAGGAACGACCGTATCCCTCATGGTCCATCGTCCACACGTCAAAGCCGGCCCCCGCACAATGGTCCATCATCGAATAGTCGGAGCCGCGGCCAGGCACCTGAATGTCGTAGCCCGGCCGCGAGCTCAACGACGAGCCGTGGACCAGGAACAGGATGGGCTTTCCGTCCGGAGTGCCCTCGTACTTGCGATAGATGTAAAGGTCGATGCCGCCCTTCTTGGTCCAATATTCCTGAGCGATCGATTTAGCAGTCATGCGGATGATACTCCGGTGTTGCGGCCGCGCATTTGTTGCTTAGGCGACGTTCGCGCCATCGTCGCTCAGGGGATCAGTCCTGGCGCGAGCGAGCCGCAATATTCGGCCAGCTCGTTGCCGCGCGTGAACCAGACTCGGTCGCGCAATTTGTGGCTGACGATATGTTGAAAGGCCTGCCGCAAGGCGCGGATGCGGTGGGGCTGGCCGACGATGTACGGATGCAGCGCTAAGCAATACACCAGCGGACGATCTTCGCAGCGCTCGACCATTTCGTCGAACTGATCGACCACCATATCCGCGAATTCGCGGCCGGTGTGCTGGCGCCATATCAGCGCGCCGGCATCGTTGAGCTCCGCCGGATAGGGAATGGACAGGATCTTTCCGGCTCGGGTGTTCATCCAGATCGGCTGATCGTCGCACGGCCAGTCCAGCACGTAGGTGTAACCGGCCTCCTTGAGCAGATCCAAGGTCGTCGCGTTTTCCGAAGCGGCGCCGCCGAGCCATCCCCTTGGGGACACGCCTTCGTGCTTCCCGATCGCGGCGGTCACCTCGTCGATCAGCCGCCTCTCGTCAACTTCCCACAGCCCCTTCTGGCGTTCCGCGTTGGTGCGGCCATGGGCGATGATGTCATCGCCGCGCCCGCGGATTCGATCAAACAATTGCGGCTGGAACTCGTAAAGAAGGCTATTGACGAGGTGTGAGGCAGGCAGCTTGAATTCATCGAATAGGTCCATCAGGCTCCAGAATCCGACTCGATTGCCATAATCACGCCAGGCATAATTTCGCTGGTTTTGCGGTTCGCCAAGCTTGGCCGGATCGTTGCCGATCCCGGCCTGGAACGCATACAGTTCGACATTGGTCGCGATCCAGAACGCGAGCTTCTTGCCGCCCGGCCACGAATAAGTGGGGCGATGTACGATGGGCGAATAGTCGTAGCGTTTGTTCTGCGGAATCATGGACCAGTCCTATTCTAGTAGCTCGCCATTAAGCTAAAGATTGTCTCGGACAGACAAACTGCTGTCCGGGTGCATCAGGCGGAGTCGCCCTAGTCTTGAATCACGACAACGGCGGAACTATCCGTCTTTCCGGTCTCTTTCTTCACCAGATGAGCCAAATACGTCGGGGTAAAGATATTGCGGAGGGACAGCCTGCATGGGATTTATCCAACGTTACGACGCAAGTCTCTCATTCCAGCTTTCCGATCTTCTGCACTGTCTTGAGCAGCCGTGCGCTGTCCGTCTCGATGTAGGCCGCGAATTCCGGCGCATCCAGATAGGCGGGCGGACTGCCGGCCTTTGTAAGGATATCGATGGTCTGCGGATCGGCCATGACCTCGCGCATCGCTTGCCGCAACCGCAGCAGCACATCGTCGGGCACCGCCTTCGGCACGAACAGGCCGGTCCACGCAAAGAAGACCACGTCGGGATATCCGACTTCGGCGAACGTCGGGGCGTCCGGGAATGTGGGATGACGCTCCGAGCCGAACGTCGCCAGCACGCGCAATTTCCCTTCGTCGGAAAATCCCTTCAGCGGACCGGCACCGAGCGCCGTCATAGCGACCTGATTGCCTATCAACCCGGCCAAGGCGGGGGCGCCACCGCGATACGGCACATGCAGAAGCTTGATGCCGGCTGCCTGACAGAACATTTCCATCGCCAAGTGCGTGCCGCCGAAGTTGCCACTGCTGGCGTAAGGAATCTCTCCGGGTCGCTTTTTCGCATCGTCCACGAGATCCTTTACGGTCTTGTAGGGGGAGTTGCCCGGCACCGTGAGAAGATTGGGATCGCCGAGCACGCGCGCGACCGGTTTGAATTGCGACATCTCGTATAACGGTTTGCGCCCGGCCAGTCGTTCAGCTTCGGGCAAGACGATGGCCGCGGACAGCGCCATCAACATGGTATGTCCGTCCGGCTCACCCCTGATGACCGAGGCCGCGCCAATCGCGCCGCCCGCACCGGTTCGATTGTCCACGATGACCGATTGGCCCAGTGCTTTCGCCAGATTCAGTGCTACCGATCGCGCCGCTATATCGGCCTGGCCGCCCGGCGAGACCCCGACCACGATAGTGACGGTATGCGTGGGCCACGTCGCCGCCGCTGCGACCCGCGCTCCAGATATCGAAACTAGGGAAAGACCAGCGGCAAGGTGCAGGAATGTGCGGCGATCCATCGTAATATCCCTCTGTGCGCGAAGCGAAGACGAGCCACGTTTAGCATGCAGCATGCTGCATGCCAAAAATGCGGCAACTTTCGCCGTACGGGTCCTATAGAAAACTATCGATCGTCTTCAGTGCCCCGGCGAGTGCCGTGCCCTCCTCGTCGCGCAGGGCAGCTTCGCAAAGCCGACGCACCCAATCGGCCGCGTCCCGCCGGCCATCGAGCCGGGCGGCGGCGGCCATCACGCTGTCGAACTTGGATTGACCGCGCGCATGGGTGTCGGAATAGCCTTTTACCAGCCGGCGCGCGGCCACGCTGGCGTCAGCGCCAGCTCTAAACTAACATTCGACCTGGACCACTCAATGAAGGCTGGTCACCTATGAGCAAGTTCAGGTGAGACGATATGGGTCCCTTGGCCGGTATGAAGGTGATCGATCTGACGCATGTCATGGCTGGGCCGACCTGCACATTGATGCTGGCCGACATGGGCGCCGAGGTCATCAAGATCGAGAAGGTGCCGCAAGGCGACGATACCAGGCACACCCCGCCCAGCATCGGCGACGAGACCGCGGCGTTTCTGATGATGAACCGCAACAAGCGCGGCATGGCGCTCGATCTCAAGAAAGCCAGCGGCGCCAAAGTGCTCCGGCGGATCCTGGAATCCGCCGATGTGCTGGTTGAAAATTTTGGGCCCGGCGTCATGGAGCGCCTCGGCTTCGGCTATGAGGATCTGCACAAAAAATATCCCGCGCTGATCTATTGTTCCTTGTCTGGCTTCGGCCGCACCGGGCCTTACAAAGACCGCCGCGGCTTCGATCTCGTGGCGCAGGCCATGAGCGGCATCATGAGTTTTACCGGGGAGGGGCCTGGCCGTCCGCCGGTGAAATGCGGCGCGCCGCTGTCGGACATTACCGCCGGCATTCTCGCCGCCATGGGCGTTTTGGCGGCCTATACGCATCGCCTGAAAACCGGCGAAGGCCAATGGGTCGAAACTTCGCTGTATGAAGCGGCGCTGGTGCAGACCTATTGGCAGTCGGCCATCGCGCTCGCAACCGGCGTCGCACCCAAGGCGATGGGTTCCGCGCATCCGCTCAACGCTCCCTATCAGGCTTTTGAAACAGCCGACGGATGGATTGTCGTTGGCGGCGCCAACCAGAAGAATTGGCAGCGCATCGCCGAGGCGATCGGCGCGCCCGAACTGGTCGACGATCCGCGTTTCCTGAACAGCGCCGACCGCATGGAGCACCTGAAAGAACTGGAAGTCGAATTGGCCGCGCGCTTTCGCAACCTGCCGGCGGCACATTGGCTGACGGTGCTTGAACAAGAAGGCGTCCCCTGCGGCCCGGTGCGCGACATGTTGCAGGCGTTGTCCGATCCGCAAACCATTACGCGCGACATGGTGGTCGAGGTACCGCACGCCAGGCTTGGCCGCGTGCAGACGCTCGGAATTCCCGTCAAGTTCTCGCAGACGCCGGGGAAAATCCGTAGTGGCGCTCCGGTCTATGGCGAGCACAGCCGCGAAATTCTGTCCGAATACGGATTTGGCGCTGACGAAATCGCCGCTTTCGAAAAGGAAGGCGCTTTGGTGACCGCCGAAACCAACGGGCAGGCTGGGCGAGGCGGCGTTAAACAGCAGACCCGAACGGCACTGGCATGAATATGCAATTGAAAACCCGCGAAATTCCACGCATCGCCTTCGTCATGGGCGATCCGGCGGGAATCAGCGCGGAAATCGCCGCGAAACTGCTGGCCGATCGGACGATCCACGAAAAGGCGTCGTTGCTGGTGATCGGCGATCGGCGCACCTTGGCCGAGGGCGAACGAATTGCCGGCGTTGAAACGAATATCAAGGTCGTGACCGAACCTGGTGCCGCCATTCTCGGCGAACCGCTGTTCTACGATTTGAAAAACTGTGATCCGAAAAGTGTGCCGCTGGGGCGCGCGACGCAGGCCGGCGGCGCCGGCGTGATAGCGAATTTCCGCACCGGGATCGAATTGGCGCGATGGTTTCGCCGACGCGGTCTTTTTCACGCCGTTCAACAAGCAGGCGCTTCGCCTGGCCGGCAATCCCTATCTCGACGAAATCCATTTTGCTGCCGACGTGCTCGGCTACACCGGACCGTGTTCGGAATTCAACATTCTAGGAAACATTTGGAATGCGCGCGTGACCTCGCACATTCCGTTTAAGGACGTTGTCAAATTCATCACCGTGGACAACGTGCTGAACGCGCTCACACTGACCGACAAGACCATGCGCGTCGCCGGCTTTACCAATCCCCGCATCGCCCTGGCGGCGCTCAATCCGCACGCCGGCGACGGCGGTACCTTCGGCACCGAGGAGATCGACATTCTCGAGCCCGCGCTGGCGCGCGCCAAGCTGCAGGGCATTGCGGCGCAAGGGCCGTTTCCGGCCGACACTGTGTTCCTGCGGGCGCGGGCCGGGCAGTTCGACGCGGTGCAGACGCTGTTCCACGACCAAGGCCAGATCGCGATCAAGGCGCTCGGGTTTGATCAGGGCGTCACCGTTCTGGGCGGCATGCCGGTGCCGGTGTGCACGCCGGCGCACGGCACCGCCTATGACATCGCCGGCAAGGGAATAGCCAGTATCGAAGCGGCGAAGCGAGCCTTCGCCATTGCCTGCTCCATGGGAAGCGGCAGGATGCTGGTCTAAACGAGTCATGCGAACGAACGAGAGAACAAGCTAAACGCTCGAACCCTAGGGAGGAAAAGATGAAAATAAGGATTGCGCTGATTTTGTCGGTGCTAGTTGCGGTCGCCACCGGCACCCTGGCCCAGGCGCAGGTCATCGAGCTTAAGCTTGGCAACACCACGCCCGCTTCCGGCAATCAGTCGATTTCCGCCGTCGAGTTCGCGCGCCGCGTCAACGAGCGAATGGCCGGCAAAGCCCATGTGACGGTGTACGACAATAGCCAGCTCGGCAACGAGCGTGAAATGTTGCAGAAATTGAAGATCGGGACCCTCGAGTTCTCGCAGCCCTCGACCATCATGTCGACCGTCTCGCCCGAATTCGGGCTGTTCGACATGCCTTATTTGATCAAGGACCGCGCGCATTTCGAGCGCTTTCTCGATGCGGTTTTCTGGAGTGACATCGCGCCCAAGGCTGAGGCCAAAGGCTATAAAATCGTCGCCGTGTACGAAAACGGCTTTCGCCACATCACCAACAATAAGCGGCCGATCAATACGCCCGAAGACCTGAAGGGCATAAAAATTCGCATTCCGCGCGGCGTGTGGCGGCAAAAGATGTTTGAAGCCTACGGCGCCTCGCCGGCCCCGCTCGAATTCGCCGAGCTGTTCGTCGCGCTGCAAACCGGCGTGATGGATGGTCAGGAGAATCCGCTGCCGAACATCTGGGGTGGAAAGCTCAACGAGGTTCAAAAATACCTCACGATTACGAACCACGTTTACACGCCGTCGTTTCTCACAATGGGGCTGGATCGGTGGAACAAGCTGCCGGTCGATCTCCAGACCGAAATTCAGAAAATCGCGCGCGAAACGCAGCATTGGGCGTTCGAAAGCGCCGCGAAAGAAGACATTGCGATTCTCGAAAAGTTGAAAAAGTCGGGAATTGAAGTGAACGACGCCGATCGCGCTTCCTTTGTCGCGGCTTCAAAGCCTGTTTACGAGCAGTTCGGGAAAGAAGTGCCGGGCGGTCAAGCGCTGATCGATAAAACACTCGCGCTGGCTAAGTAGACCGCTCATATGCAAGCGATCGAACGTTGGCTGCGGCTCGCCCTCGAACTGCTCGGCGGCGTGCTGCTCGTCCTGTTGACGGCGCTGGTTACTTTCGCGGCGACAATTCGCTTTTTTGGAGGCGGCCTAGCTTGGTATGACGAGGTTGCGCCGATCCTGCTGACGTGGATCACGTATTTTGGTGCAGCGCTGGTGGCGCTGCACCGCGGCCATCTGGGTTTCGACAATATCGTCCGGCGGTTGCCGCCGACCCATTGGCGGGCGTTCGCTTTCGTCGCTTCGGAATGTCTCACGATCACGTTTTTTCTGGCGCTGGCATGGGGCGGCTTCCGCCTCCTGCTGGTGATCAGCGACGAACGGTTGATGACGGTTGCCTGGTTTCCGAGCGCGGTGGCGCAGTGCGTAATTCCTATAGCTTCCATTGCCTTCGTGGCTGCCGAACTGGTGACCCTGCCGGAAGCTTGGAAAAAGCTCACTGTCGCAAGTTCTTCGCCCGAAGCCGCAAGCCACCTCACTTAGGACCCAGAAGCGCATGTCAGCACTTATCGTGCTTTCCGGATTTCTGGTGCTTTGCTGTCTGGACGTGCCGATTGCCGTGGCGCTGGGCATTGTCGCGCTTGCGGCCATGACGATCGCGGGTGGCGAGGCCGCGCTGCTGAACGCGGCCATCGTGCTGTACGAAGGCGCCGGAAAATTTCCGCTCATCGCCATCCCGCTGTTCGTGCTCGCCGGCGCTTTGATGAATGCGACCTCGATATCGCGGCGGCTCATCGGCTTCTGCCTGTCCTTGGTCGGCTTCATTCGGGGCGGGCTCGCCATGGTGTCGATTGTCGCCTCGATGATCTTTGCGGAGATTTCAGGCAGCTCGGTCGCCGATGTGGCCGCGCTCGGCAGCATCCTTATTCCAGGCATGAAGGCTCGCGGCTATCCAAAAGAGCTGGCAGCGGCGGTGATGTCATCGGCAGCCTCGCTGGCAATTATTATCCCGCCGTCGATCCCGATGATCCTTTATGCGGCTCTGGCAGACACCTCCGTCGTCAAACTGTTTGTCGCCGGCATCGTTCCGGGCTTTCTTGGCGGCGGAATGCTCATGCTGACGGCTTATGGTTTCGCGCTGCGATATAATTTGCCGCGCGAAAACATGCTGAATTTGGCTAGCATTGCGACGGCGTTCTGGGATGCCAAGCTCGCTTTGTTCTTGCCGGTCATCATTCTTGGAGGAATTTTTGGCGGCATTGTCACGGCGACGGAGGGTGGCGCCGTCGCGGTCGTAGCCGCACTCGCGATCGGCTTCTACTACGGTGAACTCAACTTCTCGATGTTGCGCCAGGCTCTATTTGAGGGAGTAACCCATACCGCCGTGGTGATGCTGCTCGTTGCGACATCGGCTCTGCTCGGTGTTTACCTGACGGAGACTCAGATTCCGCAGCGTCTGGCGGAATCGGTCACAACCTTGACTCAGAACCCCCTGGTCGTGCTGGCGATCCTGAATCTCGTTCTGTTTGTGCTGGGCTTCTTCCTGCACGGTGCCGCCGCAATCATTTTGGTCGTGCCCGTCGTGTTGCCGCTGATCAAGGCCGTCGGCATCGATCCCATTCACTTCGGCATTATCGTGACGCTCAACATCGCGGTGGGACAGCAGACGCCGCCGGTGGCCAGCGTGCTGATGGTCTCTTGCTCGATTGCCAAGGCGAATATTTGGGAAACGTCCAAGCTGAATGTTTATTTCATCGCAACCCTGATCTTCGTGCTGCTCCTGGTTACCTATGCCCCGTTCGTGTCGCTGGGATTGGTCGATTTCTTTTATGCGCCGTGAACGGAAGAGTTGCGTGGTTAGGCCGATCGGACCGACTGCGCCAGCCTGGACGACCGCCGGCCTTACTTGCGCTTGAGCTCGAGCCGGTCGATCACCTTGGCATAGCGATCAAGGTCGTCCTTCATGAACTGCACATAATTCGCCGTGCCGTTCTCCTGCATGTCCATGCCGAGAGTCACCATGCGCTCGGCCATCGCCGGCTCACGCATGATCTTGGCGATCGCCGACTGCAGACGCTCGACGGCCTTGGGCGACATGCCGGCGGGCCCCTGCAGGCCCAGCATATCGGCGACGTCGAAGCCCTTGATGCCGGCCTCGTCGCAGGGCGGCACGTTCGGCAGCGACACCGCGCGCTTGAGGACGCTGACGCACTGCCGCGCTTCGCTAGCCAACGTCGTCAGATAGATGACGAACAGCAATGCTGTCGGCTGATCGGTATAGCCGATCAGCGTGTGACCTTGCGCACGCCCGCCGTCGTGCACTTTGGCTGGTGGTTCAATTCCACGCGTCCGGCCCCGATTCACCACGCGGAACTATCAGGCTAAAATCTCGTTAACTCGCTGGGGAGGCTTCCTGAAAGGTGCCGTAATCTCTTTCCGGGTCCCAGAGGAACTGCCGTCGCTATC
>JGI20193J14888_1000680_pt1 | contig 9782 bp, 9 predicted proteins | sample NGESurdeep092012_5_FD_14888 | JGI IMG/M metagenome (IMG submission 14888)
ACCATGGGTCACGCCGGCGCCATAGTGTCCGGTTCATCGGGCACTGCTGCTGCCAAGCAAGAGGCTCTCGAGGCCGCCGGAGTCATGGTCGGCAAGACGCCGTCGGCCACCGCGGATCTGATGCGCGAAGTAATGAAGAACCTGGTCTGACCCCCCGCGGAACAAACGGTATGACGCGCCAGGTCCCGATCGGGGACGTGGCGCGTCAAATGCCAACCGGGCGTCCGGCGCGCATGCTCACGGTGCCATCTGTGTTGATGACGCTGTGGATGCTCAGACGGGCCGGCACGTGTGGGATGCCGACGGCCCGTCGTTGAGGTCGTTGAGCAGCTCCAGGAAGAGCTGGCCTGTCGCACCTGCCTGCGGATCCTCCAGCCTGACAGGACCGCCGGCGGGCGACGACATGGTGGTCACCATGTCGTCTGGGAAGGAGGCGCGGGTGTTGGCGGGGGTGATCCGAGACCATGTCACCGTGGATGCAGAAGTCGTCAGCCGCTGGACCGCTGCCGGCGTGAGCTGGCATCGCCTCGGCGTGTGGCCCTTTCGGGTGACCGACACCAAACCGTCGCCGGCCACCACCAGCACGTCCCCGAAGCCGGCTATGCCGCCGGTACGAGTGATGGTCACCGGGAAGACCGCCGGTTGGCCCTGATCGGTTGGGGTCGTCGCCGGGGCGCCGCAGCCTGCGGTGGTTGCCACCACGACGGCGGTCCAGCACAACAGGGGCGAGAACTGTCGCATGGGTTCATCCTGAAGCACCTCCGAAGCGGTGACTACCGTGACCATCGACGGTGAAACGGTCTGTCGATGAGGCCATGACCGCGCCCGCGGCACTGTTGGGATCCACTGATAGCGTTCGTGGGTAGGACATTTCGCGGGTGCCGCGGTCCCTGTAAGCACCACGAGATGAGTCACATGAGACAACCTCGCACGCAGCTTCTCGCCCTGGCCGCAGCGGTCATGCTCAGTCTGAGCGCCTGCACGTTCGCCGCCGCAGTCGGCAACCCCAAGACAGCCGGATCTTCAAGCACCACGAGCGTGGCCGCGACGGCACCCACTGCTGCGTCGCTCTACCAGCTGATGCGCAAGAGCGGCGCCGCGGCCCAGAGCGTACATGTCAAGGGCGACTACACCGATAAGGGACAGCCGCTGCAGCTGGACGTCGCCGGGGACCGCGCCGGCGCAAGCATGAGGTTGGTGGTCAGTTTCGGAAGTGGTGCGATCAAGATCCTCAAGGTCAACGCCGATTTCTATCTCAATGCCAATGCGACATTCTGGACCAGGCTCAGCTCCGCGGCGGCCGCCAAGGTGGCCGCGGGCAGGTACGTCAAGGTGCCGCCTGGGTCGGCGGCGGGTATGGGCGACTTCAGGGTGGGCACGCTGCTGGACGAGGTCTTCGCAGACGACATGGTCGCTGTGGACAAGCTGAACACCAGGGTGCAGACGAGCGGTGTCGCAGGGGTCCCCGCCTACCTCCTGACGGCCAAGCTCGACGGCGACGTCAAGATCTACGTCTCGGCTGACGGCAAGGCGCGCCTGTTGCGCATCGAAGGCGCCAAGAGCGGCACTCTGGAGTTTTCCGAATGGGACTCTGTCGCGCCCACGAGTGCACCGCCTGTGGACCAACGGGCCCAGACCCCGAACTCGTAGCCTCTCTGCCGAAGGGTCGATTCGACACATTCTCAGCTCCGGCGGCGCGCCCTGTCCGGCCTCGTGGTCGTCAGCGGCGACCATGGAGGCCTGATGAGTCTGTTTGATCGCGTTCGCCGCGTCCCGGTCGTGGGCGCACCCTCGGATGCGCTCGCCGGTGGCCCCCTCCGGCTGGGCTCAGCGCTGGCGGGTGCCTCTGCGGCTCTGGTGTCGATGCTGATCATCGCCCTTCCTTCCCTGCTTGCCTGGGTCGCCAGCCCGCAGAGCACCGTGGGCTGGCCTCGGGCAGTGTCAGTCGGTTCCTGCATCTGGCTGCTGGCCAACGGAGCACGGCTGAGCTCCGGACCGGCCACCATCTCGCTGACGCCCCTGTTGTTGACCACCATTCCGCTGGTCGTGGCCACCATGGCAGCCCGGCGGATAGTCATGCAGCTCGACGATGGAAGCCCGCGCAGGCTGAACCGGTGGGGGGGCCTGCGTCGCGACGTGGCTGACGCCGTGCTTTGCTTCGCCTTCTCGTATGCCGCGGTGGGACTTGTCCTCGCCCTCGCCACGGCCGGCGACCCGCTGCACGCCTCGCTGTTGAGCGCCGGTGTGGGTACGGCCGTCGTCGGCGCGGTCTCGGTGCTGATTGCCCTCGCGATGGAGTTCCGGGGCAAGATCAGTTCGGTGGTGCCTGATCTTGCGGGGGTGTTGGCGGCCCGGGTGCCGATCCATCTGCGCCGGGCCGTACGTCCGGGGCTTTGGGGGGCGTCGGCGGTCTTCGGCGCCGGGCTGGCTCTGACTCTCCTGATGATCGTGACGCACATCGGCCGGATCGGCCGTTTGTACGGCGTCCTGGGCGCTGATCCTGTCGGCACGGTCATGCTGAGCCTTGGCCAGCTGACGGTCCTGCCCAACGTCGCGCTCTGGGCTGCGTCATGGATGGCAGGGCCGGGCTTCGGGCTCGGCGAAGGCACCGCAATCACCTGGTTCCACTCCAACCCTGGCCTGTTGCCGCTCATCCCCGGTCTGGGCGCGGTGCCTGCCCCCGGCCCACTGCCTGCCGGTCTGTGGCTCAGTGTCCTGGTCCCGGTTGCCGCCGGAGTGCTGGTCGGATGGCGGGCCGTGCGCGCAGTGGCCAGGCTCTCGTCCTGGCAGGCAAAGGCCGAGACCGCTGCGTCGGCATGTCTGGTCGCTGCTCTGGTCCTGACTTTGATGACCGCTCTGGCGGGCGGTTCGCTCGGTGCCGCCCGACTCAGTGGGTTGGGGTCACCCTCGCTGCTCTTCGGTGCGACAGTGCTGGGGGAGTTGATGCTCGGGGCGGCGGTTGTTGTCGGCCTCAGCCACCTGCGCGCTGCCCGGAGCTGAAAGGCCAGAGGGCTCCTGGCAGGGGACGGCGGACAGAGCATTTGCGCCTTCCGATATCGTCTCTGATCGTGACGAACATGGCGGCGAAAGGGGCGACCACCGGCTCCATCGTGGTCTTGGTCTCGGGCTGCGGCACCAACCTCCAGGCGCTCATCGACGCAACCGCCGACCCGGCGTACGGCGTGCGGATCGCGGCGGTCGGCGCCGATCGTGACGACATCGAGGGCCTCGCCCGCGCACGCCGTGCCGGGATCCCCACTTTTGTATGCCGGGTCTCCGACTTCGCCACCCGCGCGCAGTGGGACACCGCGCTCGCATCGCAGGTGGCGGCCTACCGCCCCCAGCTGGTGGTTCTGGCTGGCTTCATGAGGCTGACCGGCGAAGCGTTCCTGAGTCAGTTCGGTGGACGTATCCTCAATACCCATCCGGCGCTGTCACCGTCCTTCCCCGGCGTCCATGGCCCCCAGGAAGCGCTCGACTATGGCGTGAAGGTTACTGGTTGCACGCTGTTCGTCGTCGACGCCGGCGTGGACACCGGCCCTATCGTGGCCCAGAGGGCTGTCATCGTGCGCGAAGACGACACCGTCGAGGTTCTGCACGAACGCATCAAGACTGCCGAGCGCCAGATGCTCGTCGACTACGTGGGCCGGATGGTCCGCGATGGTTTCTCCGTCACAGAACGAAAGGTCACCATCTCGTGAGCGAGTCGAATGCTTCCGGCAAGCGTGTCGTCCGTCGTGCGCTGATCTCCGTCTACGACAAGGCCGGGCTGGAGGTCCTGGCGAAGGGCCTGCATGAAGCTGGAGTTGCCCTGGTGTCGACGGGTTCAACCGCCAAGCGGATCGCCGACGCCGGCGTGCCGGTGATGCGGGTTGAGGACCTCACCGGTTTTCCCGAGGTCCTTGACGGCCGGGTCAAGACCCTGCACCCCACGATTCATGCCGGGATCCTCGCCGACACCGGCAACCCGGACCACGTGGCACAGCTGACCGATCTGGGCATCGAGCCGTTCGACCTGGTCATCTCCAACCTCTATCCGTTCACCGACACGGTGAGCTCGGGTGCCACCCAGGAGGAGTGCATCGAGCAGATCGACATCGGTGGGCCCTCGATGACGCGAGCCGCGGCCAAGAACCACGCGAGCGTCGCGATCGTGACGAACCCCGCGGAATACGGCACGGTGCTGGTTGCCGTGCGCGGAGGCGGCTTCACGCTCAACCAGCGCAAGACCCTTGCGGCAGAAGCGTTCGTGCACACGGCAAGCTATGACTTTGCCGTCGCCAGCTGGATGGGCAGCGTCCTGGTCGACACCAGTGACGGCACGGGCTTCCCCGCGTGGGTCGGCGCGACGTGGACCCGGGCGACCGTCCTTCGCTACGGCGAGAACCCACACCAGAAGGCCGCGCTGTACGCCCACTGGCGCCCTGGGATCGCCACCGCCCAGCAGCTCCATGGCAAGGAGATGTCCTACAACAACTTCATCGACGCCGATGCCGCCCAGCGTGCGGCCTACGACCACGCCGAGCCGGCTGTGGCCATCATCAAGCACGCCAACCCCTGCGGTGTCGCGATCGGAGCCGATATAGCGCAGGCATACCGGAGCGCTCACGCGTGCGACCCGCAGTCGGCGTTCGGCGGCGTCATCGCGACCAACCGCATCGTCACAGCGGCTATGGCGGAGCAGGTCGCCGAGGTGTTCACCGAGGTCGTCGTCGCCCCGGGCTACGAGCCCGAGGCGCTGGAGATCCTTCAGCGCAAGAAGGCGATCCGCCTCCTGAAGCTTCCTGAGGGTATGGAGCGGGGTGCTCAGGTTGACTTCCGCGCGGTCAGTGGCGGTGTCTTGATGCAGACTCGCGACAAGATCGACGCGGTCGTGGAGGGTACAGCCGGTGGCTCGCAGGCCGGTGGTGATGATCCGTCGCGCTGGACGCTCGTGTGCGGCGAAGCGGCCGACGACGCGACGCTGGCCGACCTGGAGTTCGCCTGGCGGGCTATCCGCGCCGTCAAGTCCAACGCCATCCTGCTCGTCAAGGCGGGCGCCAGCGTCGGTGTGGGCATGGGCCAGGTCAACCGGGTGGACTCCTGTCACCTGGCCGTCACCCGTGCCGGTGCCGACCGCGCGGCCGGCTCGGTGGCGGCGTCGGACGCGTTCTTCCCGTTCGCCGATGGGCTCCAGGTGCTGTTGGACGCCGGTGTCCGGGCAGTAGTCGCTCCCGGGGGGTCCGTTCGTGACCCCGAGGTCATCGAGGCTGCCACGGCAGCCGGGATCACGATGTACTTCACCGGTACCCGGCACTTCGCGCACTAGCGCGACCCCCCTTCTCTGGGGAGAGGGTTCTTATTGGCGTCCTGGTCCTTGCCATACTCAGCCCCCGTGTGCATGTCGAGCTGGCCGTGACTCGGGCACTTTGTCGCGGCTGGGGAACGGCACGATTGGGCAGCGCTCCCCTTGTGGAAGGATTCAGGACATGACCGCGCAGATCTTAGATGGCAAGGCGACCCTCGCCACGATCAAGGACGAGCTCAAGAGCCGTATCGCGGCGCTGGCAGAACGCGGCATCGTCCCTGGTCTGGGAACCGTCCGCGTTGGCGAGGACCCGGGCACCCGGTGGTATGTCAATGCGAAGCACAGGGACTGCGCCGAAGTCGGCATCGCGAGCATTCGGCACGACCTCCCGACGGGCGCAACCCAGTCCGAGGTCGAGGCCGTCATCGACCAGCTCAACTCCGACCCGGCCTGCACCGGCTACCTCGTGCAGCAGCCCACCGGGCTCGATGAGTTTGCCCTGCTCTCCAGGGTGGATCCGAGCAAGGACGTCGACGGACTGCATCCTTACAACCTCGGGTGCCTTGTCCTCGGTCAGGCAGCGCCCTTGCCGTGCACACCGGTCGGCATCATCGAGTTGCTGCGCCGCTATGACGTCCCCATCGCCAGCGCCCACGTCGTGGTTGTCGGGCGTGGTCTGACGGTCGGGCGACCGCTTGGCCTGCTGTTGACCAGGCGCAGCGAGAACGCCACCGTCACGTTGTGCCACACGGGAACCCGCAACCTGGCCGGGCATGTGGCCAGCGCAGATATCGTGGTAGCGGCCGCTGGGGTTGCCGGCATCATCCAGACGGACATGGTCAAGCCCGGAGCAGCGGTCATCGACGTCGGCGTCAGCCGCGAGGTCAGCGACGAGGGCACGTCGCGAGTGGTGGGCGACGTCCACCCCGACGTGGCCGACGTCGCAGGCTGGCTCACCCCGAACCCCGGTGGTGTCGGGCCGATGACCCGCGCCATGTTGCTCACGAACGTCGTCGAGGCCGCCGAGCGTGCGGCCGGCATGTGATATCTGCACGCTTCGGCGCACTATGGCTGGTTGCCGCCGCCCTGATCTCGGGTCTGGCCGTGATCGGCTTCGGCTATGTCCGCTGGGGTGGGTTCATCGTCGCCGGGGCCACGTTAGGCGCCGCTCTGATCAGGCTGGTTCTGCCATCAGGACGGGCCGGTGGGCTGGTCGTGCGCTCCCGTGTCGCCGACGTGTTGTTCCTTTTCGGGATGGCCGCTGCGCTGTTCGTCATAGTCTTCGCTTTGGATCTGCGACCGAGAGGCTGAGCCGGACGGCACGGCACAGGCAACGTGGCACCGCAGGCAGAACCTGGCAGTGCAGATATGACTGCCCGCCGGCACGCAGTGCTGACGGGCAGTTGTCTTGGCGAGTTGGACCCCTTCGTCTATTTGACCAGACCAAGAGCCTTGACGGCGTCGCGCTCTTCGGCAAGCTCTGCGGTTGAGGCGTCAATGCGCGCGCGGGAGAAGTCGTCGATCTCCAGACCCTGGACGATCTCGTAGTTGCCGTTCTTGGTGGTCACCGGGAACGAGGAGATCAGACCCTCGGGGACTCCGTAGGAACCATCAGAGACGACGGCCATCGAAAGCCAGTCATCGACGGCGGAGCCAAGCAGCCAGTCGCGGGCGTTGTCGACGGTAGCCGACGCAGCCGACGCAGCCGAGGATGAGCCGCGCGCCGCGATGATGGCAGCGCCGCGCTTCTGGACGGTCGGGATGAAGTCGGCCTCAAGCCAGGCCTGGTCGTTGACCAGCTGTGCCGCGTTCTGGCCCTTGACCTCGGCGTGGAAGATGTCCGGGTACTGCGTCGCGGAGTGGTTGCCCCAGATCGTCATCCGGCGGACGTCGTTGACACTGACACCGGTCTTGGCGGCGAGCTGTGCGAGGGCGCGGTTGTGGTCNAGGCGGGTCAGTGCCGAGAAGCGTTCGCGGGGGATGTCCGGCGCGTTGNTCATCGCGATGAGGGCGTTGGTGTTGGCCGGGTTACCGGTCACCGTGATGCGTACGTCATCGGCGGCGTGGTTGTTCAGGGCGCTTCCCTGGACGGTGAAGATCGCGCCGTTGGCCTCGAGCAGGTCGCTGCGCTCCATGCCCGGGCCGCGCGGACGCGCACCGACGAGCAGGGCGAGGTTGACGCCATCGAAGATGGTGTTCGGGTCGTCGCCGATCTGGACACCGGCAAGCGTTGGGAAGGCGCAGTCGTCGAGCTCCATGACAACACCCTCAAGGGCCTTCAGCGCCGGGGTGATCTCGAGCAGCCGAAGCTCCACCGGAGTGTCCCGGCCGAAAAGCGCACCACGGGCGATATGGAAGAGCAGGCTGTAGCCGATCTGGCCTGCGGCGCCGGTGACGGCGACTTTGACGGGAGTAGTGCTCACTGGGTTGTGCCCCTTTGGCTTGCGCCCCTTCGGGCGAAGAGTACGGATACACCTCGACGTTAGCAGCGACCCCTTCTGCGCTGGTCAGGCGCTGTCGCGCTTGCCAGGTGCCGTGATACGCACCACTATCCGGGCGGCGGGCTGGCGCGTAAGGGTCAACTACAAAGTATCTTGATGTCAAGGTAATCTTGGATCAGTTCAGCGAAGCAACCAGAGGTCGAACCGAGGAGCCACACGCATGAGCAAGATCACAGTGCAGAACCCCATCGTCGAGCTCGACGGCGATGAGATGACGCGGATCATCTGGCAGTTCATCAAGGACCGCCTGATCCACCCCTACCTGGACATCGACATCAAGTACTACGACCTGTCGATCCGGAAGCGCGACGAGACCGACGACCAGATCACGGTCGATGCGGCGAACGCGATCAAGCAGTACGGCGTCGGGGTCAAGTGCGCGACCATCACTCCTGACGAGGCTCGGGTCAAGGAGTTCGGCCTGAAGAAGATGTGGGCCTCACCCAACGGCACGGTTCGAAACATCCTCGGCGGCGTCGTCTTCCGTGAGCCGATCCTCATCGGCAACATTCCCCGGCTGGTGCCGGGCTGGACCAAGCCGATCATCATCGGCCGTCACGCCTTCGGCGACCAGTACAAGGCCACCAACTTCAAGGTTCCCGGCGCAGGGAAGGTCACGATCTCCTGGCAGCCGACTGATCCGTCCACTTATCAGGCCATCGAGATGGACGTCGTGGACATACCGGCCGACGGTGGCGTGGTCATGGGCATGTACAACTTCAACAAGTCCATCGAGGACTTCGCCCGCGCGTCGTTGAATTACGGCCTGGAGCGTAAGTACCCGGTCTACCTCTCGACCAAGAACACCATTCTCAAGGCGTACGACGGTGCCTTCAAGGACATTTTCCAGGAGGTGTTCGACTCCGAGTTCAAGGACGCGTACGAGGCTGCCGGTCTGACCTACGAGCACCGCCTGATCGACGACATGGTGGCTGCTGTCATGAAGTGGGAGGGCGGCTACGTCTGGGCCTGCAAGAACTACGACGGCGACGTGCAGTCCGACACCGTGGCACAGGGCTTTGGCTCGCTGGGTCTCATGACGTCGGTGCTGACGACCCCGGATGGCTTGACCGCCCTGGCCGAGGCTGCGCACGGCACGGTGACCCGGCACTTCCGCCAGCATGAGCAGGGCAAGCCGACCTCCACCAACCCGATCGCCTCGATCTACGCGTGGACCGGTGGCCTCAAGCACCGCGGCAAGCTCGATGGGACCCCCGAGGTGACGGCCTTCGCCGAGACCCTCGAGCGCGTCTGCGTCCAGACCGTCGAGGAGGGCAAGATGACCAAGGACCTGGCGCTTCTGGTCGGCCCGGACCAAGCCTGGCTGACCACCGAGCAGTTCCTGGCTGCTATCGACCAGAACCTCGCGGCGGCGCTCGCCTGATCCGCTGAGCCGGCGACTGGCGGTTCCCGCAGGGGACCACTGGTCGCCGGGTCAATTGAGCTGATTTGTTCTCGGCTGTTCGGTCACCTTTGGTGACCGGACAGCCGAGATGAGTTCCGAAACCCCCCCGTGCGCGGGCGCTGGTCGTGACCGGCGCTGGTCGTGACCTTTGAGGTATGAACTCTGGACCGAAAGCCCTTGCCCGTCGTCTTGGTGCCGTCGTAGTGACCCTTCTCGCCCTTGGCCCCGCAGTCATGGGGGCAGCCCCCACAGCGCAGGCGGCCACCCCTGGCCCAGCCACCGTCGCCGCCTACCAGGCCCGGGTGGTCTTCTGGATCAACAACCAGCGGGCGGCGTACGGTCGCGGCACGCTCTCGTGGGCGTGGTGTCCGCAGATATTCGCCGACAACTGGGCCATCCACCTGGCGAGCACCGGGACCTTCTACCACCAGTCGATGTACACGATCCTGCGGTGCGGAGGGGCCACCGTAGCCGCCGAGAACCTGGCACGCGGCAATGTCGACGCTAGCACCGTCGTGGCTGCCTGGATGGCTTCCCCCGGGCACCGCGCCAACATCTTGGACGGCCGGCTGAACCGGATCGGCGTTCA
>JGI20193J14888_1000685_pt1 | contig 9693 bp, 7 predicted proteins | sample NGESurdeep092012_5_FD_14888 | JGI IMG/M metagenome (IMG submission 14888)
CGGAATGCGCGCCGCCGCGGGCGGCTTCACCGGTTTGACGGCCTTGGCGGCGGGACGCGCGGGCGCCGGGTTCGCCTGCGGATCGGTCGTCTGCGCGGAGGCGACGGTCCAGGTCACGGCGACGAAAAGCGCCGCCATCGACAGCAACCGGAGCGAGAGCGACTTGTCTACGTGCATGGCAGGGCCCGCAGCCTAGAGCGCGATTAGCAAAAGTGGACACCGGTTTTGCGCAAGCAAGCAAGCCTGCGCAGATTGCGTGACTTTACACCAAATCCCTGAAAGCGCGACTCCTTCGACGGTTTCCAAATCAGCTGGTCTCTGATTCAACGTGGCGAACGAGGGAGGTTCGTCATGTCGGTTCCGGTCCCGCTTCCGGGAGATTTCGATGCAGCGCGGCTGCGGCGCTGGTGAAGACACTCAACAAGCAACTGGGACACGGAAGAGAGGCGGCGGAGTAGCTCTTAAGCCCCCGTCACCGCTTCGCCCGCTTTTCAACGTCCGACTTGTCCAGGATCGACTGCACGTGGCGGATGACGTAGTCGGCGACGATGGCGTGCGCCTCCGCGGTCGGATGGATCGCGCCGCTGTAGAGTCCAGCATAGGCCGGCTGCAGGATGTCGAACAGCATCGTCCCTTCGCGATGCGTATTCGCGAGCAGGAAGGCATCGTTCGGCGTGCGGAACAGACGCCAGCGGTGCGCATAGGGCAGCGTCGCCGCCGGTGAATAGGGCTTGAACTCGTCCCCCGTAGGCGTCTTACGCGGGATGCGCATGGCGATGCCGTCGGCGAACGCCCGCTTGGGATCGCGTGCGCACATGCCGCGCTTGGGGAACTCGAGGATATGGTCGGTCACCAGGGTGAATCCGGTGCCGGTGCCGGTTGCCAGGCCCGCCGGGCAGCTGTGTCCTGCGGTGCTGGTGATGCATTCCAGCCGCGCGAGCAGATCGCGCAAGAAGTCGGCCGTCTCCTTGAGGCGCTGCTGGTTGAGCTCCAAACCGGGATGCACGTCCATTCCGAGCGTCGGCTGCGAGCCGCACAACGCGTCCGTTTCGTCGAATTGGATCGGCTCATAAGACGACTGCAGCACCCGCGCGGGCGCAACGCCGAAACCCTCGGCGAGCGCGTCCTTGACCGCCTTCATCCGCTCGTCGAGGGCTTCGAGATAGACGCGCGCGACTTGCGGGCTAAAACGGATCTGTCTGCCGATCCAGGCGGCGATCGGCGCGATGTCGCCGGCGCTCTCAGTCATGGCATAGGCGGCGAGCGCACCGAAGCCGACGTCATTGCCGCCGACCGACATCAGCACGAGGTCGATCGGTCGCTTGCGCAGTTGCGGCGGACACCAGGTCTTGGTGATCCGGCGCATCTCGATCTGGGTGCTGCCCTGGGCCCACAGCGGCAGCATGTAGCTGGCGCTCTGCGAGCGCGCCGCTGCCCCCCGCGGCAGATCAGGTCGGCCAACTGGTCGAATTGGGCGCGCACCTTGGCCGCGCTCGGATCGCTGAATCCCTCGCGCGCGTCCATCTCAAGGAACAGACCCTCGGATACTTCCGCCCCGGAGCAAGTGAAGCTCGCCAGCGTGACCGAGCGGTGCCGATTCTCCAGCGCTAGCTCGATGCCGACGCGGAACGGATAGCCATATTGCGAACGGTGACAATCGCGGCTGAGCCAGCGAGCGGCGGCCTTGTCGAAAGCGGCTTGGAAATCAAGCGAGGAGAGTTTGTAAAAGCGCTCCGCCGCCTCGTCGTCCATGTAGCGTCGCGGCAGTACCTTCGGATTGTACTGGTCATCGCTCCCAGCAAGGCCGAATTTCGGCGTCACGTTGCCTAGGGTCGGCGGCTTCGTGTCGACTTGCGCCGCGATTTCGTCGCGCAGCAATTTCGGTTCATAGACCATCTCGCGACTGGGGCTGAATTGGACGGGGCGATCCGGATTGCTCTCGCCCGAGGCGAACGAATCGCCCAGCGCCACGATGAAGAGATCCTCGACCACGACCTCGCGATCGACCAGTTCGTGGCCGTCGGGCAGCTTGACCGTCACCGACACGCCGGAATGGGCGCGGTCGAGTGCATAGGGAACGCGCGCGATGGTCAGCTTGTCCTTGCAGGCGAGCTTCTTGGCCTCTGCCTTGCCGCCCGGTTTGCGCGGCTGCCGGGTCCACAGGCAATCGCCGGTGACGCCGGCGAGCTGGCCGGGCGCGATCTGGATCGCGACCGTGTGTGCCTCCGGTAGAACGTAGTCCTCCTTCGCCGTGCCCCAGGAATATTTGCGGTCGCAGACGACGGAATAACGACGCGGACGTCCATCGCTCTCGTAGCAGGTCTCACCAAGGGTCTGCGCGGCCCAGCCGAGCCGGCTTGGCGCATAACGCGCGCGCGCCGTCGCCGCGCAGGTATCCGGCGTCGAGGCGTCTTTGCAATCCGGATCGTTGAGGCGGCGCTCGGTGCGCCAGATGATGTCTGCCGGCAGCGGTCCGTTGGGATCGCCGCGCACCGCGTTGAACGCGGCCTCATGCAGCGCGAATGAGCGGGTGGGCTTGAAGAAGCGGAACGGATTCTCGACCTGCCAGATTAGGTCTGCGGCCTGACCGGAACCTGCACCGAAACTGGCGAGAATGGTGATGAGCCAAGCGGTCGTCGCGAGCGCTTTTCGACGCATAGCTTCCCTCCGCCGCTTCCCCACCAGGAGACAATAATCCGACATTCTCTAGATGACCATGGTTCCGCGTGAACGATAGCACTCCGCCGAGGTACGAGGAAGCATAAGGCGGCGTCCGCACGGCTTCGGGAGTTGGTCGTGGCCCGGACCATTCCCGAGAAGCCGATTTGGTGCGTTTCCTCGTCATTTGGACACACTTGCCGCCCTTGTTTCACTTATCGGATNGCGGCCTGTGGCGCACAGANTCTTCATTCCGCCATTTGCTCACGTCGCGGTCGGTGACAGTACGGGCTTGATCAAATCCCCGAGATCGGGTTCGCCGCAATGAGACAACACGATGTCGCGCACCTCATCGCGCAGCCGCAACACTGACCTGAAATCTGTACCCGACGGCATAACCGGCTCCCCGATCTCGATGTTGATCGCAGTGTGCCTGGGGAACCATTGGTCGCTGCGCAGCATCGATCGCGTCCCGCGGATGACGCCCGGCAGAATGGGAAGGTTCGCCTCGGCGGCCACCTTGAACGCGCCGAGATAGAAGCCGGAAAGCCCCGCCCTCCGGGTGAATGTCCCCTCCGGGAAGAAAACCATTATACGGCCCTGGCGTGCGAGCGCGATCAACGCCTCAGCATCCGTGAGGCTGCCGGAGACATCATAGCGCTCGACAAACGGGATGCCGAGACGCCGCAGAAGCAGGCCTGCAATGAACTGCCCGGACAATTCTTGCTTGGCAACGAACGCCGGCTCGCCCGGGAGAACCGCAGTGAGGACGAGAGAATCGATGTAACTGGAGTGATTGAACACCAGCATCGCGCCTCGGCTTGGAATACGGTCGATGCCGATGGTCGCGACCGGGATTCCCATCGCCGCAAGCGCCCCGCGGCCAATCCACCTGAGCGCAGACCAGCGCCAAGCCACGCGCGGCAGGATAAGCACGGCGAGCGATCCCAACAGGAACGCACCGGCAAGTGTCACCCACCACCAAGCCGCGTACAATGTTTCGCGCGACAATCGCGCCAAGAGCCTGGTCTGTGGACCGATCGCAGACAGCGCCAAGCGTAAAAGCTGCCACCACAAGGCGCGCTGCATCGGGCCGATGTGGCCGCTCTCGTAGAGCTCCTTGGCCGCGCTGCGGCGGATCTTGCCGCTTGATGTCTTTGGCACGGTGCGCGGCGGTGCGAGCACGACTTCGTCCGGTGGTGTGCCCGCGATGTCGGTCGTGATCTCGTGTGCACGCGCCTGCAGCTTCGCGCGCGCCGCCGGGTCGGTTTCGCGCGTTTCGGCCAGGACGACGACGCGCTCGGTGCCCGAGGCCCGATCAGTCACGCCGAACACCCTTGCGGATGCCTGGAATGTCGGCCACGGCCTCCTCGATTTCCTGCGGGTAGAGGTGTCGACCGGCGCGAATGATGATGTCCTTGATGCGGCCGGTGATGTAGACGTCGCCTCCGGCCATATACGCGCGGTCGGCGCTGTCGAGCCAACCATCGTGAAAGAGTTCGCGGGTCTTGTTCTCGTTGCGGAAATAGCCGCGCGTTGTCGAAGGTCCTCGGAACTCGAGCCGCCCTTCCCGACGTTCGCCGAGTTCGTAACCGGCCTCGTCGACGATGCGGATCTCGTGGCCGGGCAGCGGCTGGCCGCAGGCCACGATTTCAAGCGGCCTTGGGTCGCCAGGCTTTGCCGGCTCTGCCACCCCGTGAGCGCTCAGCCGATCGCGGTTGACGCGATCGATAACGGGTAGGCGGCCGAGCGGTGGAAATGCGAGTCCCACTGAGCTCTCCGCGAGACCATAAACTGGCGCCATCGCCTGCGCGGGAAAGCCATAGCGGCCAAAACGATCGATGAACCGCCGCAATGTCTGCACGCTGACTGGTTCCGCGCCATTCGCAACCATGCGCAATGAGCTGAGATCCAGTCCTTTAAGGTAAGCATCGGCAATCTTGTTGAGGCACAACTCGAACCCGAAATTCGGCGACGCGGAAAAGGTGGCGCGAAAGCGGTGCATTGCCCATAGCCAGCTCTCCGGTCGCACGAGGAAGCTCAATGGCAACATGGCATAAAGCGGCGCGGCAAAGTGCAGGCACCCGAGCCACGCCCCGATCAGACCCATGTCGTGATAGAGCGGCAGCCAACTGACGAAGACATCGGCCGAGCTCGCTTCCATCACCCCACCCATCGCCCGGATGTTGGCAAGCAGGTTGGCGTGACTGAGCACGACGCCTTTCGGATCGCCGGTGCTGCCGGATGTATATTGGATGAGCGCGACGGAATCGGAATCGTTGGACTGAGGCAGATCGACGGGCGGCGCCGACGCCGCCACGCTCGCAACGCTCTCCACAGCGTTCAAATTCTCCACTTGCGCGCGGAGCAGTCCGGCAAGCCGCCGCCCCTCCGGCATCGTGATCAGCATGCAAGCGCCGGCGTTGCGCAGAATGCCGGTCTGGCGGCGCAGATGATCCTCGAGTTGCGAGAGCCGCATCGGTGGATAGATCGGCACCGGAATGGCGCCGGCATAAAGGATGCCGAAGAAAGCGGTGAAAAAATCGATACCGGTCGGGAGCATCAAGGCAACGCGATCCCCGGGTGCAACATCACGCGCAATCAAGCCGCGCGCGACGCTGCGTGCCCTGGTTGCGAGTTCACCGTAAGTCAGCGTGCCAAGAACCGTCGCCTCGTCCTGCAGCACGGTCAGGTGCAAACGGTCGGGATGCTGCGCCGCATGCCACTCGAGAACCTCGACCAGGGTTTGCGCTTCGCTCGCAGCCGGCACGGAGGGGAGGGCGGGAGCCGGCGCTTCAAGGGATATCCGCTCCCGCGCAGGTCCGGCTCGTTCCAGCGCCCGCACAAGGTCGTGCACGGTTTCGGCCTCCCCAATGGTCTGAGCCGACAGCCGCACGCGGAATGCGCGTTCGATCCGGAGGATCAGCTCGGTTCGACCCAGGCTGTCGATCCCAAGATCGCGCTCGATCCGGCTGGACGGGAGGATGTCGATGAATCTGATGCGCTGGGGATGCAGCTCGCGCACAAGCTCCGCGACGAGCGCGATCAGATCGCGTTCGCGCAACTCCTGCTCGGCCAACGCGGCAGGCGAATCCGCCTTATCAACCCGCATAAAAAAAGAATAGGATTCCGGGGTCGAGTGGTGTTGATACTGATCAAACTGTCAGGTGGCAGTGGCGCCTAAAAAACAATTGCTTTCGGGCATGAGCTGACAAACTCGCCGCTCCTGTGGTGACCTCAGTCGTCGAACGTCAGTATCTGTTCCATCATCGCTTTGCTGCCCCTGGCTAACGAGTTGTGGCTGCGATGGACAATGCGATTAACGAGCAACCCCAGCAGTCCGTTGTCGCCGGTGGCGACGTAGTCGCTGCTCGTCAGGCGGGTACGCTGTGGGGGCTTTTCCGCGAGCGTGTCCGACGCAGCCCGGACGGCATTGCTTACCGAGACTACGATCCTATCGCCGAGAATTGGCGGGATCACACCTGGCAAACGATTGCCGCACGCGTTGACCGGTTCCGTGCTGCACTCGCACGGGAGGAACTCGAGGCCGGAGACCGCGTGGCGATTCTGCTGCCCAACGGAATCGATTGCGTGTGCCTCGACATGGCTGCGCATGCGTCGGGTTTGGTTGTCGTCGGGCTTTACCCGCACGAGACCGCAGTAAGCAACGCCTATATCCTCGGCCATTCCGAGGCCCGTCTGGCTCTTCTCGATACCGAGGCGCGCTGGCAGACACTCTGGCCGCTGCGTTCCGAATTCCCATCGCTCGAACGCATGTGGATCCGCGACGTCGGTGCCGGCCCTGCTACGCCGACTTCCGAACCCATCGTGCGCAAACTCGCCGATGTCCTCGCAAACGCCCGCGAGCCGCCATTGCCACATGCGGCAGCACCGAGCGATCTCGCGACAGTGATCTACACCTCCGGCACCACTGGCAGGCCCAAAGGCGTGATGCTGTCGCACTTCGCCCTGCTGTGGAATGCCCAAGCTTCAGCCGCGATCATCCCGCCACGGCGGGACGACGTGTTTCTGTCGGTTCTACCGCTTGCCCATGCATTCGAGCGCACCGTCGGCTACTACCTTCCCATGATGGGAGGCTGCGCCGTCGCGTACGCGCGCTCGGCACAAGACTTGCGCGACGATCTCGTCGCGGTCCGCCCAACGGTGATGCTCGGCGTTCCTCTCCTCTACGAGCGAATGTCTGCCGCGATCCGGACAAATGTTGCAGGGAACTTCGCAAAGCGGGCTCTGTTGCGAATCGCCGCGTTTCTCGGCTGGCGCCGCTTTGAGGCCGCGCAGCATCGGGCCAGTCCGGGTCTGGCGCTGCGATTGCTCGGGCCCATCCTTAAGCAATACGTCGCAGTGCCGGTATTGGCGGCCTTCGGCGGACGGCTCCGTGTCGCGATCAGCGGAGGGGCGCCGCTGGATCAAGACGTCGCTCGGTTATTGATTGGCTTGGGCCTGCCGTTGGTCGAGGGATACGGTCTCACCGAAGCAGCGCCGGTGGTTGCAGCGAACGGACTCGACGACAACCTGCCCGGCTCGGTCGGGCGTCCTTTGCAAGGGGTTGAAGTGAAGCTCACCCCGGAAGGCGAACTGCTGGTGCATTCGCCTTCGATGATGACAGGCTATTGGAAGGATGACGCCGAGACGGCGCGCACGCTCGATCCGATGGGCTGGCTGTCGACCGGCGACGTCGCCGAGATGAAGGACGGCCGCATCTTCATCCGCGCCCGCCTCAGGGAGATGATCGTTCTATCCATCGGCGAGAAGGTCAATCCGAACACCGTGGAAGCAGCGCTCACTCGCGATCCGGTGTTCAAGCAGGCCGTGGTGATTGGCGACCGCCGCCCATTCCTGGTTGCCGTTATCGTCTTGAACGCTGACGCGTGGAAACGTTTCGCCGCCGACAACGGCCTTGACCCGGAGCAGCCCAATCACGCCGTCAGCAAGAGCGATGTGCTTGCAAGAGTCACACCGCTTCTCGCCGCCTTGCCACGGTATGCGCAGGTTCGCACCGTGCACCTGACATTGGAGCCGTGGACGATCGAAGCTGGGCTACTGACGCCAACCCTCAAGATCAAACGGGACGTCGTGCAGAGAATGTTCACACGGGAGATCGACGCCTTGTATGCCGAGCCGCCCCGAAGCCGGTTCGGGCCCAACTGAATCTGGAGGATGCATGCATCAGCATATTCTGATCCCCACCGACGGCTCGGAGCTGTCACAGAAAGCAATCGACTACGGCATGGCCTTGGCGAAGTCGGTCAATGCGAAAGTCACTGTCATGACCGTATCGACGCCATTCTACACGTTAGCGGTCGAGCCGGGTATGATCACCGATGCGCCGGAACAATACGGGAAACGCATGGCGACTCTTGCTGCGAAATACCTCAACGTGGCGAACGAGGCCGCGTTGGCAGCCGGTGTGAGCTGCGACACGCTGCACGTCGAGCACGATCACCCATACTTGGCCATCATCGAAACGGCGTCACAAAAATCGTGCGATCTGATTGTCATGGCTTCGCATGGTCGGCGAGGGATTTCTGCGATCGTGCTCGGGAGCGAAGCCGTCAAGGTGCTGACACACAGCACCATTCCGGTTCTCGTCTTTCGCGCACCGCACCCACCATTCTTCATCGCATCTTAGTTGCTGCCGTATAGCCTGGCGATCTCCCGCCGTGCATGGTACGAGACATGCGTTGACTCTCCCGGCAGTCGGATTGTGGCCGCGTTATTTACGCGGTTGGCCGCGACGACGACTGACGAACCGCTCAATTTCCGCGAATCACCAAGACTGGTTTAGTTGCGAGGCGGATGACGCCTTCCGCCACGCTGCCAAGCATCAGGTGATTAAATCCATGCCGCCCATGGGTACCGATAACGACAAGATCCGCCGGCCAACGCTTGGCCTCTTCATTGATCGCGTCGCAAATGCGTTGTGCCAGGAGTTCAAGAATGACGAATTTTGTGTCGACTTCGACTCCGGCCTGATGGACCGTCGCAGCACAAGTCGCCAGAACCTTTTGGCCCGCTTCGCGCATTGCCTTTTGATAGTCGGCAACCGAATACGGAGTATCCATCGTCATATACGCCGGGGTTTCGTCAACCACATGAACAAGACGAAGCGCTGCTTGTTGTTCCTTGGCTAATTTTATCGCTTCCTGGAGTGCGAGATTTGATGTGTCGCTTCCATCGACCGCCACAAGGATATGTTTGTACATCTTCAGCCCCCGAGAAGCGTCCGGCTCAAGGGCTCACCAGCCATCCTGACTGGTCGCATCTTCGATGACCGCGGCAACCGCATGAGCCCGTCGCACTCCAACAAGCTCGGTGTGCGTTACCGATACTACGTATCGCATGCGATTTTACAGCGGCGAAAGGCCACGGTTGCGCGATCGCCAGCGCCAATACGCTCGAAACCCAGCGCGGTGCCAGCGAATGATCGTCTCCGGCCTGACAATCGCAATCGCGCCAAGGACGGAGGGGAACCAGTGGTAAAACCGAACAAACAGAAAACGATCGGTATTGTTGAGGTGCAGTCGTTTCGGTGCCCGCCGGCGAAGCACATTGATCTGTTGCCGTAGGATCAGGATTTCTGCTCCCAGCTTTGCTCTCGACTTGAAGAGCGAAGCCAGTACGCCGAGAATCAGCTTGAACAGATCGTTCATCAGGTCGCTAACTTACCCCGTCTGTTCTCTGCGTCCATGCTGAATCGAATATTTGGTACACACAACCAAGCAGACATCCCGACCAATTCAATTTCTGATCAGTATCGCGGACATCGCTGAATCTGCACGATCAACCTCAGGCGGACATTGCGAATTGCAATTTACCTCACCTCCAGTGGCGGCCGATCATGGGTTCTTGGATGTGCTGCTGCAACGATGGGTCTAGGTGTGTCGGTGACTATTCTGGCGTCACCGCCAATTTTCATCTATGCCCTGACTCATTGAAGAGCCGATAGAAATTTCTTGCAATTTTCGATCGGGCGGATTCTGTTGCGCGCATGATTCAGTCTGGGTTCCTCAGCGA
>JGI20193J14888_1000686_pt1 | contig 9688 bp, 9 predicted proteins | sample NGESurdeep092012_5_FD_14888 | JGI IMG/M metagenome (IMG submission 14888)
CACCGCGACCACCTTGGCCGGCCGACGACCCAGCAGTTCGGTTACCCAGGGATACTTGTCCGGCCGCGTGCGTGCGGTCCCGACAATGGATATTGCACCGAGTACCAATAGTCGTCGCAGATAGCGATCGCCCTGCTTGGAAATAGAGCCGAGGCGCTCCTTTCCACCTGTGGAGTTCTGCCGCGGCACCAATCCGATCCAGGCGGCAAACTCGCGTCCCGTCTTGAATGCCTTTGGGTCGGTCATCGTCGCCACGACAGCCGTAGATAGAATCACGCCGAACCCTGGAATGGCATCGAGTCGTTTGCTGTCCGCATTGGCGCGATGGGCTTGAGTGATGCGTGTGTCGATCCCGTTGATCTGGGTCTGCACCGCGCTCAGTTGCGCAACGATCGCCTGGCAGGCAAAGCGTGCGTTACTTGGCAGCCGCTCATCGCTGCTCTCCGCCACGGCCGTAACCAGCTGATGCAATCCTTCATGCCCCTTCGCTGCCACCAGCCCGAGCTCGGCCAGATGGGCACGAAGTGCATTGATCAGTTGAGTCCGCTGGCGGATCAGGAGATCCCGCGTCCGGTGCAGCATCAACGCGCTCTGCTGCTCGACACTCTTGATCGGCACAAAACGCATCGATGGCCGCGTGACGGCCTCGCAGATCGCTGCCGCATCGGCTGCATCGTTCTTGCCGCGCTTCACGTAGGCTTTGACATAGGTCGGCGGCATGAGACGGGTGTCGTGCCCGAACTTCTTGAGCTCGCGCGCCCACTGGTGTGCCGTTGCACACGCTTCCATTCCAACGAGGCAAGGCGGTAGACCGGCAAAGAACTCAAGAACCTTCGCTCGACCAACACGCTTGCGGATCACCACCATGCCATCCGCATCGACGCCGTGAATCTGAAACACCGACTTCGCAATATCGACACCGATCGTGCTAACCTCACCCATGGACGGCTCCCCTCAATGTGGTTGCGTTTCGACGCAACTACCCTATGGCACTCCGATGCCGCAGAGTGGGCGCCGTCCACCGCATCATTCGCGTGGGTCTTGCGATCAGGTGCGCCATGGCGCGATCTGCCGGGGATCTTTGGTCGCTGTGCGACTTGCTACAATCGCTTCGTTCGCTGGGGAAGAGCAGGCGTCTGGGGCCAGATCAACCCCTCGGCCAGCGTTCGGGTTGGCCAGGTGCTTGTAGCGGTCCGCACCTCGCGTCTGTGTTCCAGGCGAGCCGGAAAGGTGCCAATATTCACCCAGTCCGGCAGTCATCAGGGGATTCCCGGATTCATGCATGGTCGAGCCGACGCCGGCGAGCGTCGGCTACCGCTGCAGGAGGGAGATCGCGATGCAAAAGCCAGGACTGCTCGTCGCGCCTTTGACACCGTTTACGTCGGATCTCAAGCTGGACGAGCCAGCCCTGCAACGTCAGATCGACTACGTTGTGAGGGACTGCGGCGCGACCATGGTCGTCGCAGCGGGCGTCGAGACCCAAGAATACACATACCTCAGTTTCGAGCAGCGCAGGACTCTGATCCGCCGGACCATCGAATTCGTCGACGGGCGCGTCCCGGCCATGGTCGGCATCTCTCATCCGTCGTTCAAGACCGCGATCGAACTCGCACACGACGCCGAGAAGCTTGGCGCCGCCGCGGTGCAATTGCTCGCGCCGCTGCGGCCGTTCGCTGGCCCACCGACGCAGGCCGACCTCGTTGCCTACTTCGAGGCGATCGGCCGCGAGACCGGCCTTCCGATCACGCTCTACCTCAATCCCGGCCCGGGCGCCGACGTCTCGATCCCGGACACCATCGCGCTCGCGAAACTGCCCCGCGTGCAGCTCATTAAGGAAAGCTCACGCGATCTCGCGCGAGTGTCGCGGCTGATCGTGGAGATCGACCACGCCGGTCACGCCCGCTACTTCACCACCATGCAGATGCTGCTCGCCACGCTGCAACTGGGCGGCTCCGGCGCGACCATGCCGCCGCCCGGCTCGGAGATCGCGCGGCACGTCATCGACGCCTTCTTAGCCAAGGACCACGAGCGCGCCGCGAAATTGCAGCTCCAGTTCGCGCTATTTCCATCGAAGTGGATGCACCGCGGGCTTGCGCCGGCCATGAAAGCTGCGATGAATCTGATCGGCATACCCGTCGGCGAGCCCTACCCACCCTATGTGCCGCTCAGCCGCAACGAGATGGCCGCGCTGGCGGCGGTGCTGCGCACCACTGTCCTGGCCGACCGATTGTCGGTGACTGCGGCAGCCTGAATATCGGAACCCACTGCGAGGACCCATGAGTCAGCAACAGGTGGCGCCGCCGAGCACGCCGTACGGCGCGCCGATCCCGCTCGAAGCGGCAAAGAAGGCGATGGCGGCGGCCGAGGCCGATGCAACGAAGAACAACTGGGGCGTCGCGATCGCCATCGTCGATTCGGGCGGCAACTTGGTGATGTTGCAACGGCTCGACAACACGCAGCTGTCCGCCGTCCGCATCGCCGAAGCCAAGGCGCGAACGGCGGTCGAGTTCCGCCGTCCGACGAAGGTGCTGGAAGACGCGGTGGCGGGAGGTGGCGTCGGCCTTCGCGTGCTGACCTTCGGCGCCAGCGTCGCCGAAGGTGGCGTGCCGATCGTCTCACGTGGCAGGATCGTCGGCGGGATCGGCGTGTCCGGGGTCGCGTCCCATCAGGACGCGCAGGTGGCGCAGGCCGGAGCCGACGTGCTCAAGTAACGCTCGGGCACGGGGCATATATCGGGTGGGCATCACCAACCAATTCGGCCTACTCGATAAATTTCTTGTAGATCCATCGGCACCCGTCCCACCGGCGCCATACCGTTCCCCAAACGAGGCGACCGGTAATCGATCGCTTCGGAATGGTCACCGGCCAAAGGTGCCAAGCTTCGTTACGGGTGAATCTCGGCGTCGGGTTTAGTATCCGAAGAACGTCGCGGCTGCTTGCGATCATGCTCGGCCTCGCTGGGAATCCGGGCGTTGTGTTTGGCAATTCCGTCCGGACACGCGAGGATAACCGGCGCTGTTTTACATTCAATTGCGTTTGAAAATGCGTTTGAAAATTAGCGTAACCAAACAACCTTAATGGGCGCGCCCATTCGTTCCTGCGGAGGGACGTGGCGGGACTGGGGTCTTGCGATCAGGCGCGCCATGGCGCGATCTGCCGGGGATCTTTGGCCCCTGTACGACTTGCTACAATCGCTTCGTTCGCTGGGGAAGAGCAGGCGTCTGGGGCCAGATCAGGGATGCACTGGCCGCAATTCATGATACGGCGGTTCAGATGATCGATACGTCTGTCGTACGTGTGCATCAGCACGGAGCCTGCATCGCGGGCCCTAGAGGCTGATCAGTCTTGATTGAATCAGATACCCATATAAAGTTTTACTTGCGCATGATCTTTTCCGAGCTTCCTTCGCCCGCCGAAGCGGGCGTCGCGAAGGCGGGAAACCGGTTTCCACCCTCGGATCAAGTCCGAGGGCAGGCTTTTCAGGATCATGCGGTGTGCTACTAAAGACGATGCGGTTGAAATCCGGTATCTGGGTGGCGGCTTACGTGCGCCGTTGCCACGTCGAAGGCGCCTTCGCAGCGGTGCGCCGGCGCGGGGCCGATGAGGCCGGCGCGGTATTCATCAAGATCAACCGGCTCGATGGCAGCAGCACATTGTATGGCCCGGCGCCGCAAGCCGTCTTCGCGGAGGCGCAGCCTTCGGGCCGAATATTCACGGTCATCCTCGGCCGCGAGGCGCCGGTGCCCGAGGCCGATATCGAGGCACGCCTTGTGCGAGAAATCCGCTACGACCCCGATGTGTGGATCGTCGAAGTCGAGGACCGCGCCGGGCGGCATTTTCTCGATGGCGCGGTGGTCTGAAGTGTTTTAACGGCTGCGGGTTTTAAACCGCGAGTGCGGCTCACTGCGGCCCTGGGCGACACGATGCTGCGCCGGGGTCGACAGCGAATGTGCGCTGCGGTGCTCGTCGTCCCAATGCACTGGCTCGTGCACGGGCGGCGACCGCTGCCCGCCCTTTCGCCAGATCGCCAGCATACGCTCGGCTGCTGCCGGCGTGAGTTCATCAAACAGCCGGGCAAGCTCATAGACTCGCTCGATCGATTCCCCGATCACCGGGTTGAGGAATAGCAGGATGCGCTGCAGCACCGCCGCCGTCATGCCGAGCGCCCTGGCCGCGACAACAATCGGCTCGCCGGACTGATCGCGCGCGACCCGCTCCGCCAGCTCCCGGCTGAGGCCAAGCGCGCGCTCGAGCATGCGGCTGAATTCGCCGGCGTTGCGTTGCAAAGCGGCGGCCTCCAGGCGGCGGACCACTTCGCTGGCGGCCGGCGGCAGATGGCCACGGCGGTCTGGCGCCCCGCCCGTCACGTCGAGGTTGGTGAGAATCAGGCGGCGTTCTTCCGCGCCGGCGGCAAAGAACAATTCGACAAGATCGTCTGCCTCGGTCTTCGTCTGGGCGGGGTCATCGGCGCCAAGATTCGAAACAGTTCCGGTCAGTTTGCGAAGGATCACCGCCGGCGCCGCGGGATAGGCGGACAGGCTTGCCACGACCGCCGCGCAGGTCGGCGCATCGACCGCCTCAATCAGTCCCAGTGCAAGCTCGACATATTGGGTCTCTTCGTCGGCACTGTGCGTCGGTTTCTGCACATAGAGATCGGTGAGCACGCGCAACAGCGTCGGGCGGATATCGACGCCGTCCCGGCATGCCAGATCGACCAGACCGTCGAGAGGGGGGTACGCGGAGGACTTCATCATGACTGCTACGCTTTACAAACATACGACGGCTCACATTAGTGCGGGCGCGTTAGCAGACCGTTAACCTTGCAGCCCCTTTAATTGTGATAAGGCGCCGATCCGGCAGGCCGAGAGAGGCTTTGCGCCGGGACGGAAAGGGGACTGCAATGGGCGAAGTCATCCGATTTCCCGACGAGGCGGGTTATGCGCGCGGCGGCAGATATGTCGACGCTAATACCGAACCCGCGACGGTCATTATCCTTCCGGTGATCCGGATCGACCGCGATCCGGACGGTTCGAATGGCCTCGAGCCGGACACCGGCAACAGTGCCGGCCGCCGCCGTCGCCGCCGTATCGCGCGCTGAACCGAATTGGCACCGAACCATCTGATGCATATTCCGCCGCCGCCGCGGATGCCCGTTTGGCGCCGACACTTGTTTGTGCTCGCGGCGTTTTCGCTGCTAGCGGGCTGCGCCACGCAAGGCGATTTTGGGGAAGTTCAACCCAGGCTAGTGCGCGCGGACATTCACGATTGGCTTAGCCTCGATGCCATCGCCGGACGGCCGGCCTTGCCGTCGAGCTTCGAGCTGACCGACGACGAACGCCAGCTTCGCGACCTCAGCTACCCGCTGATCGAACCACCCTACGACCGGCAGCAATGGTATTCCGTGGCCGGCGAATACGGTGTGATCGGCTCCAATCATCGGACTGAGTTCGACCGCTCAGCCTATGCGAGCCGTTTGATGTCGTCCCGCTATCGCTCGCCCTCGGCGCGCTATTCACAACTCACCGACGACATCCGCAACGACGTGACGCGACTTCCGCAATTCTTCGAAACCGCGGCGCGGGTGCTCGATATCGATCAGAAACGGCGAAAGAGTCTCGCCTACATTTCCGATATGTCTCCGATGGAGCGGGCCAACGCGCTCCGGCGCATTCGCGAGAACGGATTGCTCGTATCGCTGGTGCGCGCCAAACTGGCGCAACGCGTTACGGGTTACCGTTTCGCGCTTGAGCGATTGGTCATCATGACCTCGTCACCACAAGCGGTCGAGGTCGAACGGTCGCTCAATCAATTGAAAGATCAACTCGCGCGCTACCACAACCGCTCCGCGCCAACATGGGTGCGTGAGCAAAGCCTGGCTGCCGCGCGCTAGAACCGCATCGTTTCAGATTGAATTAGAATTCAGCCTAATATTTTGTTTGAGCATGATCCCGAAAACCGGTTCCCACCTTTCGGGATCATGCTCTATTTATCGGGAAGGCCTCGGCTCGTCCTGCCGCTTACATTGCGCGGTGGCGATGGCGTTTTGCGCCATCGGCAGCAATCCCGGCTCCGGCGCGAGCGCACGAATTGCGATTAGGCCGGTGAGGGTGGGCGATTCGACGATCAGCCGGTCGGCGGCGGTGATTTCCTCGTCTTCCGGCATCTGGCTGTGCTGCTCGGCAGTCATCAGGTCGAGCTCGATCACGCGCCGGCCGGCGGCGCGGTCATTGATAGCATAATAGGCTATGTCATAACGCGTGTAGAACGAGACCGACGTATAGGCGAGGCTGACCGGCACGGTGAGTTTCAGTGGGCCCTGCGAAAGATCGTAACGGCAGACTGCGCTGGCGAAGGCCGGATCCATGAACGGCATCGACGCACTTTCCGGCGTGGGCGCGGGCAGGGCAGTGACCGTGTTGACCGGCGCGATCCGCGCCAATCGCGAATAGGCATCCTGCGTCGCCGTGCGCGGCATGATGATGACGGTCGCGAGATGCACGATTCCGCCAAGCAGCGCTCCGCCGAAGAACAAGAGCAGCCATCGGATCATGGGCAGCTCCTGGTGTCGACGCTCGGCATAGGGACCTCGCGGCCGGCCTTGGTCGAAACTCCCACCGCCGTGTCGTAAAACCGCAGCACGAGCGCGTATCGTTCGACGCCGCCGGTCGGCAGCCAGTTGCCGGGATTTGCGCGCGGCGCGACCACAATCTCGAAACTGCCGTCGGCGTGGCGGACGATCTCTTGACTGGTGAAACCGTAGCGATTGACCGAGTTGGCGACCAACTCGCCATCGACGTTATAGAGCGACAGTGTCCAGAAGCGTGCCGCAGGCGTGACGCCTAAGAGAACTACGTCGCAACGACCGTCGAGCAGTTTGCCGTGATCGTCGGCCTGGGCCGTAAACGATACGCCGTCGCCGAGGGCGATCGGCAATTGACCGGTGCGCGCGATCAATGCCTGCGCATAGGGGTCGGCGTCCACGGTGCCAGTTTTCGGCCATGCGGTCCAACTGCCGATCGACAAGGCGCCGAAGGCGGCGCCGCGCGTGAGCGCGAGATAAGTCGCGCCGAGGCCGACGACTGCGGCGACAGCAAGGGCAAACAGCGATCCGAGAAGCAGCCGCACGATCGATCCGCTGGCAGGGGAAAAAATTGATTCGCGAGAGGGAGACTACGCTGGCCGCGGCAATGGGGCTAATCAGTTCCGGCCGCCGAACGCCCGTCCCTCCAAGGCCGCGGCGAGGGCGTCGCCTTTTTGCGGAGCCTCAGCCTGTTTTTTCTTCTCGGTGGCGACGGTCGGTCGCACCGGCCCCAAGGCGCGGTTAGCGTCATCCATCATCCGCTCGACGCGGACCAGAATATCGGCCCCGCGCTTGGTCAGTACGGTCGGGCGCGGCGGAGGCGGCGGCTCACCCGATTTCGACTTGGCCTCGGCAACCGCCGGCTGCTGGCGCGCCGACGGTACCGCAACGCCGGGAAGCTGCTTCAACTCGATGCCCTGATGGGCATAGTCCATGATGTTGTGCCACGTCATCGCCGGCAGCGCGCCGCCGGTCATGCGGTTGGTCGAGGCATAGTCGTCATTGCCGAACCAGACGCCGCAGACGAAGTTGCCAGTGTAGCCCATGAACCAGGCGTCGCGATAAGCGTTGGTGGTGCCGGTCTTGCCGGCGGCGGCGATGCCGTCGAGCCGGGCGCGGCGGCCGGTGCCGTTTTCCACCACACTGTTCATCATCTTGACCATGTCGGCGGCGACCTGCGGGGATAACACTTGCCGCGGCTTCGGACCGTCGCGGTCGTAGCGCCAGACCAGGTCCCCGTTGCCGGTGCGCACCTCGAGGATGGCATGCGCGGTGACCGCCTTGCCGAGATTGGGGAAGGTGGCATAGGCGCCGGTGTGATCGAGCACGGTGACTTCATCGGCGCCGATCGGCAGCGACGGCGTGTCCGGTAGCGGCGTGCGGATGCCCATATCGTGCGCGGTCTTTATGATGCGCGCGCGGCCAAGCTTGGGATTGCCGTCGCCGATGGCGACCGACAGACGCACGGCGATGGTGTTGATCGAATGGGTGAGCGCCGAGATCAGCGTCATCGAGCCGCCATAGCCATGGCCGTAGTTGTGCGGACACCAATTTCCGAGGCAGATCGGCGCGTCGACCACGATCGAGCTTGGCTTAAATCCATGTCCGAGCGCCGTTGCATAGACGTATGGCTTGAACGAGGAGCCGGGCTGACGCATCGCGTCGGTCGCGCGGTTGAACTGGCTGGCGCCATAGTCGCGCCCGCCGACCATGGCGCGCACCGCGCCGTCCACGTCCATGAGCACCGCGGCGGCCTGGCGGGCATGATATTCCTGCCCGTATTGGCGCAGCGAATTCTCGACTGCCGAATCGGCGGCCTTTTGTAGGTTGGTATCGAGCGCCGTGCGCACCACGAACACGCGCTCGGTCATCGATTTCGGAAAGGTGTCGACGAGCTTCTTCGCTTCGTCGAAGGCCCAATCGAGATAATAGTTCGGCGCGCGCTCGTCGCGGCGGTCGACTGGCGTGGCCGGATGGCGACGAGCGCCGAACACCTGGCCTTCGGTCATGAAACCGGCTTCCACCAGGTTGTCGAGCACGACATTGGCGCGCGCGCGCGCGGCCGGCAGATTGACATGCGGCGCGAACTTGGTCGGCGCTTTGAACAGGCCGGCGAGCATCGCGGCTTCCGCGAGGTTCACATCGCGCGCCGACTTGTTGAAATAATATTGAGCCGCCGCGTCTACGCCGAAGGCGCCGCCGCCCATATAAGCGCGGTCAAGATAAAGCTTGAGGATCTCGTTCTTGGTCAGACGCGCTTCCAGCCACATCGCGAGGAAGGCTTCCTTGATCTTGCGCTCGAGTGTGCGCTCGTTCGACAGGAACAAGTTTTTGGCGAGCTGCTGGGTGAGCGAGGAGCCGCCCTGCACGACGCCGCCGGCGCGCGCATTGGTGACGAAAGCGCGCGCGGTGCCGGGAAAATCGATGCCGAAATGCTCGTAGAAGCGGCGATCCTCGGTGGCGAGCACCGCCTTGATCAGGCTGTCGGGGAACTGGTCGAGCGGCACCGAGTCGTTATGCTTGATGCCGCGGGCGCCGACCTCGTTGCCGTAGCGGTCGAGGAAGGTCACCGCCAGTTCCGACTTCTTCAGCCAGTCGTCGTCCGAGGTCTCGCGGAACGCCGGCACCGCCAGCGCCAGCAGCAGGATCACGCCGGCGGTGCCGAGCGTGGCGGCTTCCGAGACGAACTCGGTGAGGGCGCGCCGCCAGCCGGCGACGTGGAAGTGGTCCATGAAGGTGGAGAAGCGCTCGTAGACTTCGCGCGCGCCCGAGCCGCCGCGGAAGATGCCGGAATCGACCCGGGCGTCGAGGCCGAGCAGCAGCTTCTTCAGATTGGGTCGCCAGTCCTCGGGGAAAAGGTCGCGCACGGCTGCTGTCGCTCTTTATGGGTGCCGGCGGGGCGGGGCCCGCGAACCGGCAATTTAGCCGATCGCGGCCGGGCCAGCCAATGCCGCCGGCTGGTTAACGTGGCCCAAGGTGAACGCAAATTGCGGTGAAAAAGCGCCTTGGGGGGCAATTGGGGAGCCAGTTCCCTTTACCTCTCCCCGTGTGCGGGGAGAGGTCGACTTCCGAGCGAAGCAAGGAAGTCGGGTGAGGGGGCGTTGAAGC
>JGI20193J14888_1000689_pt1 | contig 9659 bp, 11 predicted proteins | sample NGESurdeep092012_5_FD_14888 | JGI IMG/M metagenome (IMG submission 14888)
CCACCTCCCGCCACCGCGTCTTCCAGCACCTTCGTCGGACGGCGGAACTCGACCGCCGTTCGCGCCTTGGCTTCGGCGATGCGGACGGCGGACAGCTGCGTGTTGTCGAGCCGTTGCAACATCACCAAGTTGCCGCCCGAATCGACGATGGCGATCGCGACGCCCCAGTTGTTCTTCGTTGCATCGGCCTCGGCCGCCGCCATCGCCTTCTTTGCCGCTTCGAGCGGGATCGGCGCGCCGTACGGCGTGCTCGGCGGCGCCACCTGTTGCTGACTCATGGGTCCTCGCAGTGGGTTCCGATATTCAGGCTGCCGCAGTCACCGACAATCGGTCGGCCAGGACAGTGGTGCGCAGCACCGCCGCCAGCGCGGCCATCTCGTTGCGGCTGAGCGGCACATAGGGTGGGTAGGGCTCGCCGACGGGTATGCCGATCAGATTCATCGCAGCTTTCATGGCCGGCGCAAGCCCGCGGTGCATCCACTTCGATGGAAATAGCGCGAACTGGAGCTGCAATTTCGCGGCGCGCTCGTGGTCCTTGGCTAAGAAGGCGTCGATGACGTGCCGCGCGATCTCCGAGCCGGGCGGCGGCATGGTCGCGCCGGAGCCGCCCAGTTGCAGCGTGGCGAGCAGCATCTGCATGGTGGTGAAGTAGCGGGCGTGACCGGCGTGGTCGATCTCCACGATCAGCCGCGACACTCGCGCGAGATCGCGTGAGCTTTCCTTAATGAGCTGCACGCGGGGCAGTTTCGCGAGCGCGATGGTGTCCGGGATCGAGACGTCGGCGCCCGGGCCGGGATTGAGGTAGAGCGTGATCGGAAGGCCGGTCTCGCGGCCGATCGCCTCGAAGTAGGCAACGAGGTCGGCCTGCGTCGGTGGGCCAGCGAACGGCCGCAGCGGCGCGAGCAATTGCACCGCGGCGGCGCCAAGCTTCTCGGCGTCGTGTGCGAGTTCGATCGCGGTCTTGAACGACGGATGAGAGATGCCGACCATGGCCGGGACGCGCCCGTCGACGAATTCGATGGTCCGGCGGATCAGAGTCCTGCGCTGCTCGAAACTGAGGTATGTGTATTCTTGGGTCTCGACGCCCGCTGCGACGACCATGGTCGCGCCGCAGTCCCTCACAACGTAGTCGATCTGACGTTGCAGGGCTGGCTCGTCCAGCTTGAGATCCGACGTAAACGGTGTCAAAGGCGCGACGAGCAGTCCTGGCTTTTGCATCGCGATCTCCCTCCTGCAGCGGTAGCCGACGCTCGCCGGCGTCGGCTCGACCATGCATGAATCCGGGAATCCCCTGATGACTGCCGGACTGGGTGAATATTGGCACCTTTCCGGCTCGCCTGGAACACAGACGCGAGGTGCGGACCGCTACAAGCACCTGGCCAACCCGAACGCTGGCCGAGGGGTTGATCTGGCCCCAGACGCCTGCTCTTCCCCAGCGAACGAAGCGATTGTAGCAAGTCGCACAGCGACCAAAGATCCCCGGCAGATCGCGCCATGGCGCACCTGATCGCAAGACCCACGCGAATGATGCGGTGGACGGCGCCCACTCTGCGGCATCGGAGTGCCATAGGGTAGTTGCGTCGAAACGCAACCACATTGAGGGGAGCCGTCCATGGGTGAGGTTAGCACGATCGGTGTCGATATTGCGAAGTCGGTGTTTCAGATTCACGGCGTCGATGCGGATGGCATGGTGGTGATCCGCAAGCGTGTTGGTCGAGCGAAGGTTCTTGAGTTCTTTGCCGGTCTACCGCCTTGCCTCGTTGGAATGGAAGCGTGTGCAACGGCACACCAGTGGGCGCGCGAGCTCAAGAAGTTCGGGCACGACACCCGTCTCATGCCGCCGACCTATGTCAAAGCCTACGTGAAGCGCGGCAAGAACGATGCAGCCGATGCGGCAGCGATCTGCGAGGCCGTCACGCGGCCATCGATGCGTTTTGTGCCGATCAAGAGTGTCGAGCAGCAGAGCGCGTTGATGCTGCACCGGACGCGGGATCTCCTGATCCGCCAGCGGACTCAACTGATCAATGCACTTCGTGCCCATCTGGCCGAGCTCGGGCTGGTGGCAGCGAAGGGGCATGAAGGATTGCATCAGCTGGTTACGGCCGTGGCGGAGAGCAGCGATGAGCGGCTGCCAAGTAACGCACGCTTTGCCTGCCAGGCGATCGTTGCGCAACTGAGCGCGGTGCAGACCCAGATCAACGGGATCGACACACGCATCACTCAAGCCCATCGCGCCAATGCGGACAGCAAACGACTCGATGCCATTCCAGGGTTCGGCGTGATTCTATCTACGGCTGTCGTGGCGACGATGACCGACCCAAAGGCATTCAAGACGGGACGCGAGTTTGCCGCCTGGATCGGATTGGTGCCGCGGCAGAACTCCACAGGTGGAAAGGAGCGCCTCGGCTCTATTTCCAAGCAGGGCGATCGCTATCTGCGACGACTATTGGTACTCGGTGCAATATCCATTGTCGGGACCGCACGCACGCGGCCGGACAAGTATCCCTGGGTAACCGAACTGCTGGGTCGTCGGCCGGCCAAGGTGGTCGCGGTGTGCTCGAGGGAAGCGTCCGGCGCGGGGGCAATCGGCTGCGCATCGCTGGCCAGCTCATCGATGCGAGCTCCGGTGCACACTTGTGGGCGGATCGGTTCGACGGCGAGATGAGTGACGTATTCGAGCTTCAGGATCGAATTACCGAAAATGTCGTCGGTGCCATCGAGCCTAAAATACAGTTGGCAGAAATTGAGCGTTTGAAACAGAAACCAGCGGCTAACCTGGATGCTTACGATTTGCTGCTGCGCGCACAGCAACTTGAATACGAATTTACCGAGGAGAGCGTTTTATCTGCTCTGCGTTGCGCTCAAGAGGCCCTTGTAATCGATCCGTTCTACGCGCCTGCAATGGCCATGGCCGCCTATTGCTATGGAGAGCGACGCTTTCAAGGCTGGACGCGAGAAATTGAAAAAGAAACGGCGGAGGGCCTGCGGCTTGCGAAACAAGCGCTTCAACTTGCCAGCGACGATGCCAACGTCTTGTGGATGGTCGCGCTGACAACATGGCAGCTTGGGTCGGACACTCAGCACGCGAAAGAATTCGCTTATCGATCCTTGGAGGCGAACCCAAACTCGGCGATTGCTTCGACCATTGTAGGCTGGATCGAGGCTTATTCAGGAAATTCCACCAAAGGCATGGAATTTCTTAGTCGCGCCCAGCGGCTCAGTCCGCTCGATCCGCGTGCCTGGTTCACCGCCGCCGGTATGTCCATCGCCTATTTGGGGGAAGGGCAATTTGAGGAAGGGGCATCCTGGGCCAAGAAGGCGCTTGCAAAGAACCCGCGCTACACGGTTGCCATGCGTCTTCTTGCTGCGCATCTCGCACAACTGGGGCAATTGGAACCCGCGAGAGAAGCAATGAGAGAAATATTCAAGGTTGAGCCGCACCTAACTTTGTCTGCGCTTCGGTCGAGGTTGATGTTTATGCACGAACGCGTTTGGAAGAACTTGTCAAATGGTTTACGGATTGCCGGGATGCCAGAATAGGTAGGGCACGGCGGAAAGGCCGCTTCTGCCACTTTTGGGACTTGGCGCGATGTTTGGCTTGAGTCCGTAATGCACTCCAAATCGGGCGTTCGCTAGCCGTTGCTCGTCAATCTCGGTTTATGCGTACACGACCTGGCACGAGGCGTTGCCGGGCCGCTATTCACTCCAGCGGACGGCCGGTCATGGCGGCAAGTTCGCGAATGAATCGATCTGATATCTGGCCGGTCACCGGCAGCCGGCGATCGCGCTCGAATTTTTCAATCGCCGTCCGCGTATCCGGATCGGAAACGCCGGTGGGCTTGATCTGGCCGTAACCGAAATCGGCCAGCGCGCGCTGGATCGCAACCATGCGCTTGGACGGCGCGATCAGTTCGGCGATCGGGTCGTTGCGCGCAGCCTCCGGCGATGCCGCACGATCAGTCTGCGCCTTGGCCTTCGACGCGACGATGGCACGCAGCAGGCCGTCACTCGCCTCCGGAATTATCTTCAGGCCTGTGGCCTGCACAAACTCGCGCGCGGCTGCATCGGTCTTGGCGCCCCAAATGCCGTCGGCCGCACCATCGTAGAAGCCCCTGCGGCTAAGCTCACGCTGGATGTCGGAAACAAGCTGCGGGCGGACTTGCGCGGCGGAGTCGGGCACAATATTGGGCTGCGCGGCGGCAGCATGCGGCGGGGCAACCGGCGTCTCCTGCTTCAGCAACGGCCGCGTCGCAAAGATCGGCGCCGGATGCGGGCCCTTTTGCAGGAACAGCGCATTGATGAAGATCGCAAATATGGCGACGGTCGCCATCACGATGCCGACGAATTCGCGTGGATGCCGGGTGATCGCGGCGGCCAACCTGCCGGCGCCGCGGTATTCCACCGGCGCTTCACTATAGCTTCGTCTACGCACTTTTCTTCACCCGGACGTTAACGGCGGCCGCGAATTCGCCAGCGCGCTCGATGACAAGTTTGATTGGCTCGACCGCGGGCCGGCCGCCTTCGCAATCGATCGGCAGCCGCACAGTTACCCGCGTCCCTTCGCCGAGCCGGCTGCGGATGTCGATGTCGCCACCGTGCAACTGCACCAGCCCCTTGACGATGGAAAGGCCGAGGCCTGAGCCGTCGTGCCGCCGGTCGTAAGAGGCCCGCGCCTGGAAAAATGCTTCGCCCAGCCGCGGCAGGTCGTCCTCGCCAATACCGACTCCGGTATCCTCCACCGCGACGGCGAATTTCGAGCCATCACATATTGCGCTGACGGTAACGCGCCCGCCGCGCGGCGTGAACTTGATGGCATTGGAAATAAGATTGATCAGGATCTGGTTGAAGGCGCGACGGTCCGCCACCACCTCCGGCAGATCGAAGGCGATGCGCGTTTTGATCTCCACACCCGAATCGCGCGCCTTAAGCGCCAGCAGATCGCAGCAGCTTGCAATCACCTGCGCCGGCATGAACGGCTCCGGCGTAATCTCGAAGTTGCCGGTCTCCATCTTCGACATGTCGAGGATACCGTTGACCACCGACAGCAGATGACGGCCGGAATCGTTGATTAGCTTGGCATATTCATGTTTGCGCGCGGTATCGAACACCAGCGAATCATTGGTCAGCATTTCGGAGAAGCCGATGATCGCGTTAAGCGGCGTGCGCAACTCATGGCTCATGGTGGCGAGGAAGCGGCTTTTGGCGGCATTGGCGCGCTCCGACTCGGCTTGCGCAATCTCGATCGTGCGCTCTTGCGCCTTGCGTTCGCTGACGTCACGCAGCACCGCGACCACTTCGCACGCGTCGGTATTCGGAGTATCCGTGGCGCGATCGAGCGGACGGCAGCGCATTTCCACCCACACGAAGTGGCCGGCATCAGGCTCTAGGCCGCCGCCACGGCGGATGCGAAATTCGACCGAACGGCCTTCGCCGAGCGCAGCCGCATCGGCCAGCGCGGTGAGATAGGCCGGCCGATCCGCGACATGGACGCGATCGAACAGGCCATGGCCGGCAAGCTCGCCGGTCCGAACGCCGAACAGCGGCTCCGCCGCCGGCGAAACGAACAGCACCGCGCCGTTACGCCCGTGACGGCTAATGACATCGGTCATATTGCGCGCGAGCAGCCGGTAGCGGTCCTCCTCGGCATAGAGCAGCCAGAAGCTGGTGCGCGCCAGCGACTCCGCGCCGAGCGCCAGGCCGGTGGCATACAGCGCCGCCGAGATAATGCCGAGCGCAGCGAGCGCCCCGTGTTCGTTTGCCACCATCGTCGCCGATGGCAGCAAACCGGCGGGGCTGAGCACCAGCAGCAGGCCGGCGGCGGCAAGCGCGAAGGTCGAGGCTAGCGCTACCACGCGGCGCGAGGCCGAGAGCGCCGCTTCCAGCGGCACCACAACCAGCCATATCGCCGCAAACGAGCCGATGCCGCCGCTGCACCAAGCCACCACCGCCACCAGACCGGTGAGCGCGAGCGACGAGAGCACGTGGGCGCTTTCATAGCGGCCGGTGCGGGAGAGGAAATATGCAATCAGGATTGGCGCAACCAGCCAGCCGAACACACCGACTTCGAGCGCGCTCGGCACGCCGCGGAAGACGATATAGACCGGGAAGCTCGCAAGCGCGACAAAGCTGCCGAGCAGGCGCGGCGCAATGAAGGCGCGATGGCGCGCCGCAGTCAACGCATCGTGCTGCGCCGCCGGGTACACCAAAGCGTCAACGTAGTTCCACACTGGCGTGAGGAAGCTCACGGTTCCTGTCCCACGTCTTGAAAGACGCGCCCCTTTTTCGTAGCCGAAACCTTAAGGCAGCCCCGCTTAAGCGAACGCTAAGGCTCGCCCGCCGCGCGACCTATTGCGGCGTCGAAGCAGCATTTTCGGAGCGATCGCTGCGCCCATTCACCGGTCATGGTGAAATTTCGGTTGCCGAAGGCGGCGTTTCTGCAGGTCGAAGCGACTTCTTACCGTTGCGGTAACCATGCCCGCGTGGCGCAAAAAACCCGACCGGTAATCCAAGGGCGGCGATATTTAAAACTTTAGTCAAATTCGATCATCTCGAATTTGACGTAAATTAGCGGCGTATTCGCATCGATTTTGCCCAAAAACGTCGCTTCATTGCCAACGACAGCTTCAAGCCTGTCTGCTAGGTTTAGCTCAAGGCAGCGAAAAAAGCCGCCGGGGATAATGGGTAGGGTCATGTTCTTCCTGTTGCGAATGGCGTTTTGGTTGAGCGTCGTTTGCGTGCTGCTGCCGAGCGGCGGCACCAAATCGACGTCGCCGGATGCGCAGATCGATGCGACGCAAGCCGCGACGCTGGCGGGCGCCGCCGTGTCCGATATGCGCGGCTTCTGCGATCGGAAGCCGGACGCTTGCGTGGTCGGCGGCAAGGTGGTGGTTGCGCTTGGCCACAAGGCCGAGGCCGGCGCCCGCACGCTCTACGAATTCATCAGCGCCAAGCTGAACGAGAAGTCGGCGCCCGCCGAAAAGGCCGCACCTAAGTTGGTTTCGGCGACCGGCCAAGGTGCGCTGAATGGGACGCTGACCCCGGCTGACATGGCACCGACCTGGCATGCGCCGGTTCCGCTGCCGCCGCGACGCGAGGCCCGGGCAGGCCGGCCATCGGTTTAAGCGGGCGATTTATCGGCATATTGCGGCGGGCCGGGACGCCCGCCACGATCTTTTTTGGCCATCGGCGCGAGCGGGCCTATATATCTGGCTCGTGGGGACCCGGTGCCCCGCAAACGAAAAGCGCCATGACCACAATCGATGAGATCGTCGATGATTTTACGCTGCTCGATGAGTGGGATGACCGCTATCGCTATGTCATCGAGCTCGGACGTACCTTGCAGCCGCTTCCAGACAGCGCCCACACCGACGCCAACAAGGTGCAAGGCTGTGCCAGCCAGGTCTGGCTGCTCACCCACGTGAATTCAGACGGCGCCGCCGGCCCGGTCCTCACCTTCGAAGGCGACAGCGACGCGCATATCGTGCGCGGGCTTGTCACCATCCTGTTGGCGCTCTATTCCGGCAAAAACGCACGCGAAATCCTGGCCATCGATGCGATCGCACTGTTCGACCGCATCGGCCTGCGCGAGAATCTCACCCCGCAACGCTCGAACGGCTTGCGCTCGATGGTCGAGCGCATCCGCGGCGAAGCGAATGCGGCGCTTGCGGCCGCGGCCTAATGCGCTTTATTGGCGCATGATCTTGTCCGAAAACCGGTACCTATCCCGGATCAAGTCCGGGATAGGCTTTTTCGGGATCATGCGCTTTCTCCATCGACGCTGAAGGTCGCGCCGTCGGCAAGCCAGGCGCGCAGCGGCGCGTGCGCGCGCCCGCAGGCCTGCGCCACGTAACCGTAATGGCGGGCCAACCGGTCAAGCGCGAGCTGCAGCACGACTTTGGCCGAACGCGCGGGCCAATTGCGTTCGCGTTCGATATCCGCAAGACCTTTGAGGAAGCAGCAGACGTCGAGCAGAAGGCCTGCAAATTCCGGCCCGACCGCATCGAGCGCCTGATGCACGCGCTGGCGCGCGGCGACCATCGTCTCCGTGAAAGTGCCGGCGCGATCGCCAGCGGCGCCGCGGCGGTCGGAGGAGATCGGGCTCGCCCAATTCGAGGTCGTGCGCGGCATCAGATTGGCGCGGGTGAAATCGGCACGCAGACGTTCGCCCGCCTGCAACTGATGCGGTTCGATCAAGGCGCGGCCGTCGCGGCCACGCCGGCGCGCCAGCCAAGCGAGCGGACTTTCGCCCTCGTCGACAGTGACGTTTGAGCGGCCGTGCTCGGTCGCGATCTGATACGGTTTCCGAGTAAATGACTCGGGCAAGCCGGATTCCCTTTTTGGGTCGAAACAGTTAGCGTGAGCGGCTATGAATCGCGGAGGCGAGCCATGGCCCATGTCGAGAACCACCTGAGCGTTGAGGATTTGGCGGCGCGTTATCGAGCCTGCGCGGACGTGTGCGCGGCGCGGCACTACCAGACGATCTGGCTTCTGGCGCAGGGTCATACGGTCCCTGCGGTGTCGGCGATGACGAGTTTCGTGCCGCGCTGGATCGAGGAACTGCTGGCGCGTTACAACGCGTTGGGCGAAACGGCGCTCGGCGATTTGCGGCGCCACAATGGGACGCGTGCTTCCGTCCTCAAACGCGACCTGCTGGAAAAGCTCAAGATACGACTGCGGGAGCCGCCGCCGGACGGCGGGGTGTGGTCGAGCCGCAAAGTCGCGGACTTCATGGCTGCCGAGCTCGGGCTGGAGAAGCTCGCGCCGCAGCGCGGCTGGGAGGCGCTCAAGGCGATCGGCTGGTCGATCCAGTCGCCGCGGCCGAAGAACCCGAAAGCGGCCGGGCCGCAGGCGGAAGCGGCTTTTAAAAAAAGCTCGCCGACACGCTGGCCGAAGAAGAAGCGAAACATCCCGACAAGCCGGTCGAGGTCTGGGCGACGGACGAGCACCGCCTCGGGTTGAAGCCGATCCACCGTCGGGTCTGGGCGCCCATCGGCGAGCGGCCGATCGCGTTCGGCCATCATCGCTACGAATGGCTCTATGTCACCGCTTTCGTTGCCCCGGCCAGCGGCGAGACCGTCTGGTTCCTGTCGAACGGCATCGACAAACCCTTCTTCGCCAAGCTGCTCGAAGCCTTCGCACGCGCCACCGGCGCCGGGCGTGACCGCATCATTGTGCTTCAACTCGACAACGCCGGTTGGCGCGGCCCGGAAAAACCTCGCCGTTCCCGACGGCATCAGGCTCGTCTACCAACCAGCCTACAGCCCGGAACTGCAACCAGCCGAGCACCTCTGGCCGCTCGTCGACGAAGCGCTCGCCAACAAACACTTCGACACAATCGACGATCTCGATGTCGTCGTCGGCACGCGATGCTGCCATCTCAATCAAAATCGCAGCATGATCGCCCAGCACACCAACTTCCATTGGTGGCCAAAATCCGCCGTCCCGAACTAATCAAAGGAAACAGCATGGGATAGGGCCGGAATTAGCCACCCGGCCCTCGGAGTTGATCCGAGGGCCGGTTTAGGCTGACTCATCAGTCAACATTGACGTTTTGGACCGTCCAGACGTTGGGCACGTTGCCGAGACTCGCGACTGACGAGACCGTCGAGCCATTCATGAACCACATCGCCACGTTGCCGCCGGTGTCACGCCAGAGAATG
>JGI20193J14888_1000696_pt1 | contig 9614 bp, 10 predicted proteins | sample NGESurdeep092012_5_FD_14888 | JGI IMG/M metagenome (IMG submission 14888)
GACTTCGAACATCGTCATTCTCCCAGCTGGGGAGGCTCTTTCCGCGGATGCGCGGCTATCGAATCAGGTCATTGATCGGTGCTTCCAGGCTTAGACCAATCAGGAGGTTACGTCAGCAGGTACTGGGGAACTCGCGTTGGAACAGGGTGAGGTGCGGCGCTACTCTGGGGCCTAAGGGAGAATACCTATGACAACCGACGAACTGCTGTCCGACGCCTTCGACCGCATTCACAAGTTGGTGCATCACATTGTCGACGGTCTCACCGTCGATCAGCTGGACTACCGCCCCGACAATGATGCCAACTCCATAGCGTGGCTGATCTGGCACCTGACCCGCATCCAAGATGACCACGTGGCCGGGGTGGCCGGCTTCGAGCAGGCCTGGACCTCCAAGGGTTGGCTCAAACGCTTCGGACTGCCCTTCGACGCCGAGGACACCGGTTACGACCACGGCGCCGATGACGTCGCCAAGGTCACGGTGGCATCGGGGGAGCTCCTGACCGGCTATCACGATGCGGTGTACCAGCAGACGACCCGTTTCCTCTCCACCCTCACCGATAGCTCGCTCGACCGGGTCGTCGACAAGTCGTGGGATCCTCCCGTCACCCTCGGCGTGCGGCTCATCAGTGTGATCTCCGACGACCTGCAGCACGCCGGGCAGGCGGCCTACCTACGCGGCCTGGTCACACAGGAGTAGCGGCGGAGAGATGGCCCGCGCACCTTCGCTCGGCGGTGTCATCCCGCCTGGGTAACCTGGCGAGCATGGCCGACAACGAAACAGCTGCAGCCAAGCCCATCGCCATGGCCACGGTGACCAGTTCCGATGGATATCGGGGCGAGGCTCGCACCGGCACCCACCAATTCGTGGTCGACGAGGACCCGGCGGCCGGCGGTAACGATGAAGGCCCGAACCCGTATCAACTACTGATGACCGCCCTGTGCCAGTGCACATCGGCGACGCTGCGCATGTACGGCGACCGGAAAGGGTGGAAGCTGGGGGAGACCCGGGTTGAGGCCCGGTTGGTCCGGATCGGGGATGGGGCATCCAAGACCGAACAGGTCGAGCGGTCCATCCGATTCGGGGCCCAACTCACCGAGGAGCAGGTCGATCGGCTGATGGAGATCGCCGAACGGACACCCGTCACTCGCACGCTGCGTGCCGGTGTGGCCATCGACACCGTTCGCGGGTAACACCGTGAGTGCCTGCCCGACCCTCACCACCGAGCGGTTGATCCTCCGTCCGTTCGAAGAGTCCGATCTCGACGCCTACACCGCCATCGTCACCTCGCCCGAGGTGCGTGCCGCCCTCCATCTCCCCGATGGGTTCTCACGTGCGGACGCGTGGACAGGCATGGCCAAGTGGCTCGGTCAGTCGGAGCTTCGGGGGACCGGGCAGTGGGCAGTGGTCGACAAGTCCAGTGGAACGCTGCTCGGGCGGGCCGGGCTCAACCTACCGGAGCGGCCCGACTGGCCCGGGATCGAAGTCGGGTGGACCATGGATCCGAAACAGTGGAGACACGGCTATGCGAACGAAGCCGCGACCTGTGCCGTCGAGTATGGATTCGACGTGGTCGGTGCGGATGGGCTTCTCAGCGTCATCCTGCCCGAGAACACCCGCTCGATGGCGGTGGCGATGCGGCTCGGTTTCACGTTCGTCGAAGAACGGGTGATGGCCCACTTCTCCGAGATGCCCCACGGGATCTGGCGCCTCGGGCGCGACGAGTGGCAACCCTGGCCTGAGAGACCCGCGGTCAGAAAGCCATCTCCGTCGGGTCGGTGATCCTGACCTCGTCGAAGTATGAACGGAAGAATCCCTTGTTCCTGGTCAACAATTGATCGGCAAAGACAATTGAGTGCGCGCCGATCAGAAAGTCAGCAGCTCTACGGTCCCGACGTCCACCGGCCGCTCGGTGAGCGTGCCATGCGGTTGACGCCAGTAGCGCTGAATCTCTGTCGAACCCGCTGAAGGTGACACCGAGTGCTCCCATGGCGTCGATGGCGGCAAGGTGGTCGGGGAATGCTGTGGCCACTTCGGCCCACACCACTGGACATGCAATCAGGGCGCCTTCAACCAGAGCGGAGCGAAGCGCGTCGGCCGAAAGTCTTCCGAAGGCGTAGTCCGCGCCGAACACGTCAAACAGCACATTGGTGTCGACAGCGCTGATCACACTGGTTCCTCTTCGCCACGCAAACCGGTCATCCATGCATCTGTGGAGCGACCCAGCTGCACGATTCCGAAACTCGCCGCCACAGGATCCACCGTCGCCACCTTGCGACCGACCAGTGTGCCTCGGTCTTCGGAGAAATCAACAACTTGTCCCAGAACCAGACCCAGGCGATCGCGGAGGGCTTTAGGGATCGTGACCTGGCCTTTTTCGGATACGACGCTCTTCATACTCATAGGGTAGTCATTCCTACTCAAGAAAGGGGAGGAGAAAACCCGCCGGTCAGCGTAGGTTGAGCCCGCCATCGACCAGAACGACGTCGCCGGTCACGTAGGAGGCCCGGATCAGGCCGTAGATCACCTCGGCGACGTCCTCGGGTGTAGCACTCCGCCTCAGCGGTGCCTGGGCGTGCACATAGGCCCGGACGGTGTCCCATTCGGCCGTCCACGGGGTGTCGACCAATCCCGGAGCCACCGCGTTCACCCGGATGTCGGGACCGAGGGTGTTGGCCAACAACCGGGTCATGTGCGAGACCGCGGCCTTGGAGCACGCATAGGGAATAGAGCTGCCGGTTGGTCGTTCCCCGGCCATCGACGACACGTTGACCACCTGGCCGCGTCCGGAAGCCACCAGATGAGGGACCGCGGCCACGGTGACCTGCCACGTGCCGATTACATTCACGTCGAAGATGCGGCGCCAGATCTCGGGGGTGGCGGCCTCGAGGTCCCCGTGGGGGATGACCACGGTCGCACCGGCGTTGTTGACCAGGACATCCAGCCGTCCGTGACGTTGGATCACCGTCTCGATCAAGCGGTGGGCCTGCTCCTCATCGGCGACGTCGGCTTGGACGTAATCGGCCCCGGGAAGCTCGCCCGCCAATGCTTCCCCCGCGGACACCGAGTGCACCGAGTTGATCACCACCGTGGCGCCGACCGAGGCCAGTTGCCGGGCGGTGGCGGCACCGATCCCCGACGACGACCCGGTGATCAACGCCACCTGACCATGGAGGGGCGAGAGGGGATCGGCACTGGTGGGGTTGGTGATCTGGGACATGAGAGGAGTGTAGGACTGCCGGTGGCGTACGGTCTGTCCGTGCGACTGGTGAGCATGCTCGATGACCGGGTTCGGACCGGCCTGGTGGAGGGGGACGAGATCGTCGATCTCACCGACCCGGCCATCGGACTGCCCGGCGATATGGTCGCCCTGCTGACGTTGGGCCCCGATGCCGCCGATCCTCTCCGGCGAGCGGCGACCACCGGCGCCCGTCGCCTGTCGATGGCCTCGACCCTCCTGTTGGCGCCGGTGCCGCGGCCGCCGTCTTTTTTGGCCATCGCCGGCAACTACGACGCCCATATCCGTGAGCTCGGGCACGAGCGGCCGGAGTGCCAGACCTGGTTCTCCAAGCAACCCACCTGTGTGATCGGGCCCGGTGCCGCCATCGAAGTCCCCTCGGTGTCGACCGACGTCGACTACGAGGGCGAGGTCGGCATGGTCATCGGCCGACGGTGTCGCCATGTGCCGGTGGAGCATGCGCTCGAGGTGGTGGCCGGGTACACCGTGGTCAATGACGTCAGCGTCCGAGATTGGCAGTGGCGAACCCCCACCATGATGATGGGCAAGGGTTTCGATACCCATGGTCCGACCGGTCCGTGGTTGGTGACCGCCGACGAACTCGGAGACCCACAGGACCTCAGCTTGCGCACCTGGGTCAATGACGAACTCCGGCAGGATGGCGCCACCGGCGACATGATCTTCAGCTGTGCGCAGATGATCGAGCACTTGTCGACGGCATTCACCCTCGAGCCGGGCATGATCATCTCCACCGGGACACCGGCGGGTGTGGGGGCGAAGGACGACCCGCCTCGTTGGCTCGCGGCCGGCGACACCGTGCGGATAGTGGTGGAGGGCATCGGCGAGCTGTCCAACCCGGTGGTCGACGAACCAGGAGCGGACCGGGGCCGGCCCGATCGGGATCGGCCCGGCTCGCCATGACCGCTCCGTCAGGCGGCCCCGACCGGGTGCGGATTACGTCGTCATTGTCCATCCCGCTGTCCGAGCTCCAGTTCCGCTTCACCCCGAGCGGCGGGCCCGGCGGCCAACACGCCAACAAGGTCAACACCCGGGTGGAGCTTCGCTTTGATGTGGCCGGGTCTCCGTCGCTCGGACCCCGCCAGCGGGTCCGACTCCTCGAGAAGCTGGGTGCCGAGATCAGGGTGGTCGCCGACGATGAGCGATCCCAGGGTCGCAACCGTCAACTGGCGGTCACCCGGTTCGGTGAGCGGATGGCCGCCGCCCTCCACGTCGACAAACCCCGGCGTCCGACCCGACCATCCAAGGGCGCCAAGGAGCGTCGGCTCACCGCCAAGCGACAGCTCTCCGAGCGGAAGCGGTCCCGGCGTCCGGATTTCGACGACTGACCGAGCGACGACTCAGGCCCATCGCACCGCCGGTCGGTTCGCTTCCGAAAGGGCACCAAGCCGTAAGGCGCTCTCTGACCGGAACCGATCGATGCCCTCTTTCTTCACTCCCTCGTAGCCCCGGACCAGCTCGGGGAGGCCGGCCACCTCGGTCACCGCCGCGGCGGTATCCGGGGTGAGATGGGTCAAGGCTTGCCCGACCAGGCGGAGGTATTCGGTCACCAGGGCCCGCTCGGTCCGGCGCATGCGGGCGTAGCCAAAGGGATCGAATGGTGTCCCCCGCAGGTGGCGGGCGGTCTGCAACAGACGGAAGGCGGGTGCTGTGGCCGGGCCGAGGCTGATCTTCTTGCGCAGGCCGAGCCTCGCCAGCAGGGGAGGCAGGAGCATGATCCGGATCCGTGCCCTCGGACCGAACTCGTCGCTCAGCTTGGCCTGTTCCATGGCGTCGAGGTGGAGCCTGGCCACTTCGTACTCGTCCTTGTAGGCCATGAGCTTGTGGAGGCCCATGGCGAAAGCGGTCGTGACCGGCAGCTGGTGGCTCGGTGCCTTGGCCACTTCGACCGCCGATACAGAGAGGACATGGTGCAGATAGCCGCGGGCATACCCGGTGCTCTGATAGGCGACCAGATCATCGAGCCGCCGCTCGAGAATGGGTCTGAGGACATCGGGGATGTCGTGGTCTCCGAGCAACAGACGGGCGGCCTGACCGGTCGGCAACGGCCCGCGGTCGGGGGATGCCAGTACCCGGTGGACAGCAATGGGGTCGACGACCGCCGCCCGCCCCCACCGGAAGGCCGCCATGTTGGCCGCCACCGCGGTGCCGTTGAGCCGGATGGCCTCTTCGATCGATCCCGCCGTGATGGGCAGGCACCCGTGCTGGAACGCCGCGCCGGTGAGGACCATGTTGGTGGCCAGGTGGTCACCCGAGATCCGCTCGGCGATCCAGTTGGCGTCGAGGTAGAGGTTCTCCCGTCGGCAGGTCTCTCGGTCGATCCGAGCCACCACCTTGGCCCGCTCCGGAAAGGTGACGGTCGGGTCGGTGACCATCTCCGCCGTCGCTACTTCGGCGGTATTGACCACGGCCACTGTCCGCCGCCGATCGGCGGTGGCCAGATTGGTGGGACTGGCTGCGCCGAGTATGTCGAAGGCGAGCAGGACATCGACGCTTCGGCCCCCGGCCCGGACAGCGGCCTCGATGGGGTGGGACGAGATCCGCAGGTCGGAGATCACCGGCCCCCCTTTTTGGGAAAGCCCGGTCTGCTCGAGTCCGGCGGCGAAGCGACCATCGAGGAGGGCGGCCATCTGCAGGACCCGAGAGATGGTGACGACCCCGGTGCCGCCGATGCCGGGCATCCGGATGAGGAAGTCTTCGGCGGGCACCCGCCCGACCGGTTGCACCAGGACGACCGGCGGCTCGGAGAGGGCCGGCGGTGTGGCCGTTCGTCTTGCCGTTCGTTTTGCCGGCCGTTTCGGAAAGACCTGTACGAACGAGGGGCAGTCACCCTTCAGGCATGAGTAGTCCTGGTTGCACGATCCCTGGTGGATGGCGGTCTTCCGGCCGAACTCGGTGTCGACCGGCACCACCGACAAGCAGGTCGACTGTTGACCGCAGTCGCCGCAGCCCTCGCACACCCGTTCATTGATCCACAGGCGCATGGTGGGCGTCGGGAGCTGGTGGCGCTTGCGCATCCGGCGCTCCTCGGCAGCACAGCGGTCGTCGTGGATGAGAACCGTGACCCCGCGCACCTCGGCCAACTCGGTCTGCACTTCGTCCAACTCGTCGCGGTGGCGGACCTGAGCGATGGGGTCGAGGGTGACCCCCCGATAGTCCGCCGGTTCGGGCGTGGTCACCACTATCCGCTTCACGCCTTCGAGGGCCAACCACCGGGTCAGCTCGGGTACCGGCATGAGGCCGACCGGCTCCTGTCCCCCGGTCATGGCCACCGCCCGGTTGTAGAGGAGCTTGTAGGTGATGTTGGCCCCGCTGTCCACCGCCGCCCGGACGGCCAGTGATCCCGAATGGAAGAACGTCCCGTCGCCGAGGTTTTGGACGAAGTGGGCATCGTCGGTGAAGGGGAACAGGCCGTTCCATTGGGCACCCTCGCCGCCCATCTGGGTGATGCCGACGGGGTGACCTCGGCCGTGCGGGTCGAACGACGCCATGATGTGGCACCCGATGCCCATGCCGACCAGGACGTCGTCGCCGGCCCGGGTGGAACGATTGTGAGGACATCCCGAACAGAAGTACGGGGTCCGGGCCAACAGGGGAGAGGCACTGACTCGGAGCTGATCGGCTCGATTCAGTTGCTCCAGATGGTGGCGGGCGCGTTCGGGGAGCGCGTCCCCGATTCTGGCGGCCAAAACCCGGGCGGCCAGATCGCTGGTCACCGTGGCGTGCTCGGGAACCAGCGGACGCCCCTCGTGGTCGCGCTTGCCCACCACCAACGGCGGGTGCGGCTGCCGGTAGAGGGCTTCTTTCACCTGGGTCTCGAGGAACGCCGCCTTGTCCTCGATGACCACCACCTCTTCGAGCCCGGCCAGCATCCGGCACAGGTGCCCCGGATCGACCGGCCACACCATGGCCATCTTCACCAGGCGGATCCCCAGAGCCTCGAGTCCGTCGTGGTCGATCCCGAGATCGACCAGGGCGCGCAGGACGGCGGCGTAGGCCAGGCCGGAGGCCACCACCCCGAGGCGGGGCCGCGCCGGCTGGTAGGCCACATGGTTCAACGAGGTCGAGTCGGCGTACTCCGTGGCCCGGGGGAGTCGCACCTCGATCAGGTCCTCCTCGGCCACCATCGACTGGGCCCCGATCAACATCGACGGTCGCCACTGGCGGGAGAGATCGGGTGCGGGAATCCACCCGGCGGGATCAGTGAGGTCGACGGTGGCAGCGGCGTCGGCGATGTCGGCCACCACTTTCACTCCCGACCAGGTTCCGGCGAAGCGGGAGAGCGCCACGGCGTGAAGGCCGAACTGGCGGACCTCGGCCACCGTGGACGGGGCCAACAGGGGAATCAGCAGGCTCTTGGCCATGGCTTCGCACGAGCTCGGGATGGTGGAGGACTTGCACGTCGGGTCGTCGCCGATCCACGCCACCGCTCCGCCGAGCGGGGCCGTCCCCGAGTAGTTGCCGTGCCGGATGGCGTCGGCGGCTCGGTCGAACCCGGGGTTCTTCCCGTACCAGAAGCCGGCGACACCGCGGTAGCGACGTCCCGGGAGCTCTTCGAGGAGTTGGGTCCCGCCCACCGCGGTGGCAGCCAGCTCCTCGTTTACTCCCGGACTGACCACGATGCCGGCACCGTCGAGCAGTGAACGGTTCCGCTGCATCTCGAGGTCGAGGCCGCCGAGCGGGGAACCCTCGTAGCCGCTGACGAACGCGGCGGTGTTGAGGCCCCTGGCGTCGTCGAGCCGTCGCTGGTCGAGCACGGTCCTCACGATGGCGTCGATTCCCGACATGAGCACCCGCCCCTGGCGAGTGGTGTACTTCTCCTCCAAGGTCACCCGGGGCGCCGGCCTGGCCGGGCCCGTTACCAGATCGACCACGTTGTCCACTCCGACCCCCGATCGGCTACGCCCAACGACATGCCGCCCGGCTTGCCGCGCGGCTGGTTGCCGTCGCCCTCCTGGTTGTCGCGGGGATCGGAACGGGATGGCGGACACGTTCGCCGGTTCAGATCGGTACGGAGGCCGGGTGCCCGAGTCGCTCGTCGGCCAACTCCTCGGCGATGTCGAGCGGGGTCCGCCCGGTCGCCCTGGCCCGTTCGAGCACGTCGCCGGTTCGATGACCGATTCCCATGACCACTCCCTCCAACCGTGTGTGATCCCACCCCGACCGGATGGCATAGATGTGGATGACGCCCCCGGCATTGAGCAGAAAATCGGGGACGTAGGTGATCCCCATCCCGGCCAGCTCGTCGGCGCATGATCGCTCGGAGAGCACGTCGTTGGCGGCGCCGGCCACAATGCGGCACCCGAGGGTGGGCACGGTCGCGGTGGTGATCACCCGGGCCTGTGCGCACGGAGCCAGCACGTCGCACGGGACGCCGAGCGCCTTCTCCGGAGCCACCGACCGGCCGCCCACCGATGCGGCGATGCGCTCGGACCTTGCCGGATCGATGTCGCACACCACCACCTCGGCCCCCGCATCGGCCAGCCGTTGGGCGAGGTTCGCACCGACGTGGCCGACTCCTTGGATGACTACCCGGTGCCCGGCGAGGCCACTGTGGTCGAGGTGGCGGACCGCGGCGACGATGCCGGAGTAGACCCCGAGTGCAGTCCACGGTGACGGGTCGGCGTGGTTGCAGGCGACGTCGGGGGCGACTGTCCCGATCACCGCCAAGTCCTCGACGGTCGTCCCCATATCGACACCCGGGATATAGGCGCCATCGAACTCAGCCACCAACCGCCCGAAGGCCCGCAGCACCGCGGCTCGATCCGCCTCGCCGTCCTGGCTCAGGATGACCGACTTGGCCCCGCCGTAGGGCAACTGGGCCAGAGCGTTCTTGAGGGTCATCCCCCGGGCCAGCCGGCAGGCCTCGGTGACGGCGGCGTCCATGTCGGGGTAGGGCATCCATCGCACCCCACCCAAGGCCGGGCCCAGGGTGGTGTCGTCGATGGCGATGACCGCTTGCATACCGGTGGCATCGTCGTGGCCGACGGCCAGCCTCGCGGTTCGAATTTCCGGCGTGGTGTCCGCCACGTTGATCACGGTGCTCACGCTTCAACTCAACACCGCCATGCCCGCTAATAGGTGAAAATATCAGCAAATGTGCACTCAGACGCAGTAAAACAACGGATAGAGCATTGCGGCCGCACTGATTGTGCGTTGAATCGGCCTCCGCTACCGTTGGAAGGGTGGCCGAGCGCGAACTGGACATCATCGATCATCAGATCCTCGAGCTGTTGTCCCGCAACGCCCGGCGCACCATGGCCGATATCGCCGAACGGGTCTCGCTCTCGCCGTCCGCCGTCACCCGACGGATCGACCGGCTCGAACGGGACGGGGTGATCAGCGGATACACAGTGGTCA
>JGI20193J14888_1000698_pt1 | contig 9612 bp, 8 predicted proteins | sample NGESurdeep092012_5_FD_14888 | JGI IMG/M metagenome (IMG submission 14888)
TCTTCCACTCGGACCGGGGATGCCAATACACGAGTGCCGACTACGGGAAGCTCGCTCGAGAACACGGTGTGGTGCTGTCTCTTGGACGAAAGGGTCAATGCCTATTTACCGGCTAATAGATGTTGAGAGGGACGGTTGGGTCTCCGAAGAATCGATAAGAATCATCAGATGATGCTTGCCTTTGGTGACGTGTTGGGTTACAGATGTACCTGTGCCCGAGACGCAGCTTCGGCTTGAGAAGTCGGCGGATGATTGGAAGCTGACCAGTGATGGCGTCAGCCGGTTCGCGTTGGTGAACGACTACCTGGGCTACCTGGCGGACCGCAATTACTCACCCCAGACAGTCCGCGTCTACGGCTACTCGCTTTTGGCGTTCTGTCGGTGGCTGACCACCGAGGAGATCGATCTCGGTGCAGTGACGACCGACGTGTTGCTGCGGTATCTGGCCGCATGTCGACAGGCGACGGTTCCGGGTCGTCCCGGCCCGAACGTGGTGCGCATGGACGGTGGGCGTGCCAACGGGTATGCCCCAGCGACGGTAAACCATCGACTGGCGGCGATCTCGGGGCTCTTCGGGTTTCGCTCGATGCGTGATCCCGATGCCAAGAACCCGATGCCCCGAGGCAAGGAGGCTCGGCGGCTGTCCACGGGCGAGCGCAACGGCTTGCTCGCTCACGTGGCGACTCGGCCGAGACGCCGATCCGCACTTCGCCTCCGAGAGCCGCAGCGTCTTCCACGGGCGTTGGACCGCCATGAAGTCGTTGCCTTGGTGGGAAGCCTCCGGACATGGCGGGATCGGGCGATCGCCGGGTTGATGGTCTTCTGCGGACTACGTGCCGGCGAAGTACTGGCCCTCGACGTCGGTGATGTGGATATCGGTGGCCGATGGTTGCGTGTGAGCGGCAAGGGTTCCAAGGAACGCCGTGTCCCGCTCGACGTGGACGTGGCGGGCGTCATCCAGACCTACCTGCTGGCCGAGCGTCCGGAAACCGAAACCTCACGATTGTTCGTGGTGGCCAAAGGCCCGACCCGCGGCCAACCCCTCACGCCGGCAGGGTTGCGCACGATCTTTCGCTATCACCGGATCATCTCGGGCGTGCCCAGCGGTCACCCGCACGCGTTACGCCACACTTTCGGCTCCGCCATGGCCGAAGCCGGTGTCGACATCTCGGTCATGCAGTCGCTACTCGGTCATGCCCATATCGACACGACCGCCCGCTACATCCACCTCACTCCCGTCCACGTGAAAGCCGAGTTCGATGCTGCCCGAGACCGTCAACGCTCCCGCAGCTAGGCGCCCGCCAGGGGACTTCCTCGCCGAGTATGCGCGCCACCAGCTGGCAACCGGGCGCGGCAACTCTTCCACCACCCAAGGGGCGAAGGCCTTCATGCGTCGATGGCCCAATCCGCAGGACTGGGCTGCTCAACCGCTCGCCAAGCGACTGGCCGAGGGCCCGCAGACGAATTCGTTCCTGATCTTCTTGATGGTCCACGGCTGGCTCCAGCCGGGCTACGACTACCTCGTGGCCCGCAAGCTTTCGAGCTTTTGGCGAGAGATCCTCGCCAGCCCCCTCGCCGCTGACATGGAGCGCTTCCGAGCAGGCTCCGAGGCGATTGGGTTCACCTCGATCTCCAGCCTCCGAATGGCCTCGCAGTCCGTCGGTCGCTTGCTCATCGAGAGCAACGTGAGCCTCGAGCAGTTGACCCTCGACGACTTCGACCAACTGGCCCAAGCGTGTCGACGTCGGGGGATGGAAACAGCAAAGGGGTGGCGTCACTACAGGGCTGCTCTCAACGGCGCCCACAGAGTGCTCTTCCATTTGGAAATCCTGGGTGGGCCGCCGGCTCACTGGCAACAGCGAAAGACGTTCGCCGATCGTGTCGTTGATGTGCACCCGGCGCTTCAGCCGGCATTCGTCGCCTACCTCGAGCGGAAGATCGGCACCTGTCGACCGGAGACCGTGACGGGCATGGCGACGCGCCTGGTCCACTTCGGCCGGTTCCTCGCCGAGATCGATCCCGGGCTCACCTCGCTCGCCGACCTCGCTCGCCAACAACACATCGAGCCCTACCTGAACTCGGTGGCCAAGGCGATCAACTCCAAGAACGGCGAGCCGATCACGACCGCTGATCAGGAACGACGGATATTGACCGCATCGAGCTTCCTCTCCGACGTCACCGAGTGGGGATGGGCGGATGTGCCCAATCGACGCCTCATCTTCCGATCCGACATCCCACGGTTGCCCAAGCCCCTTCCCCGCTACCTGCCCGTCGACGCGGACCGTCGGCTCGGTGAGGCGCTTGCCCACTCCGACTTCCGGCTCGCGGCGGATGCGCTGCTCCTTGCCCGGGCATGCGGGTTGCGCATCGGTGAGCTCCTCGACCTGGAGCTCGACTGCGTACACGAGGTTCCCGGCAACGGCGCGTGGCTCAAAGTCCCGCTCGGCAAACTCGACACCGAACGGATGGTTCCCCTCGATGAGGAGACCGTCGCCCTGGTCGACCGGATCGCCGCCACCCGCTCCGAGGGCCGTCCGCTCCCGCACCCCCGCTACGGACGCTCTGCCCAGTTCCTCTTCACCCACCACGGACGGCGACTCGGCCAAAATGCTCTGCGCATGGAGCTCAGCCGTGCCGGCGAAACGGCCGGCATCGGCCACGTAACCCCCCACCAACTCCGGCATACGTTTGCCACGGCCATGGTGAATGCCGGGGTGTCGCTCCAGGCCCTCATGGCCCTCCTCGGACACGTCTCGGCGGCGATGAGCCTTCGTTACGGCCGGCTCTTCGACACCACTGTGCGAGCCGAATACGAACGGGCACTCGACCTCGCCAAGGCCCGCATCGGTCCTCTGGCGACCGAGCGGCTTCGGATACCGGTCACCGGTGACGGGGATTGGCGTGATGCGCCAGCGATCAAAGCCCGGCTCGGTGGCGGCTACTGCCTACGCGCTCCAGCCCAAGGATCATGCCCCTACGCCAATATCTGCGAGCACTGCCCCAACTTCCACACGGACGCCGCAAGTATTTCGGTGCTCTCAGCCCAGCGGATCGATGCCGAGGCACTCGCCGCCGATGCCGAATCCCGCGGCTGGATCGAGGAGGCAGATCGCCATCGACGCCTCATCACCCGCCTCGACACACTCTTGGCTGAGAATGTGGCGGGATGACATCGATGGAAACTCTGGCCAAGATCGAACGGACGTGTACCGATCTGCTGCAACGAGGTGAGCCGGTCACCTTCACGAACGTTGCCGCATCGGCCGGCATCAGCCGCACAACTCTTTACCGGGACCAGACACTCCGCACCGTGGTCGAAGAACACCGGATGCGAAGCCATGATCCTCGAACCATGACGGGCCTCATCTCCGAGGTCGGCCATCTGCGCACCGCTGTCGAGGCACTCGCCGATCGGGTTCGACACCACGAGGAACAACTTCGCCGCCTCGACGGCTCGCGTCGTCCGATTCGCAAGTCCAGCTGAACAACCGGAGGATTTGAAACTCCTCCGGTCCAAGGGCCCGATTAGCCGGTTAATGCCTCGACAACTCCGTCGCCGAGTCATTCTGGTCGAGTCTCAAGCGTGAGCTCGTCCACCGCTACCGGTTCGCCACCAGAGCCGATGCCAAGGTTGCCATCACCGCGTGGATCAAGCGTTACAACACCGTCGGGCTCCACTCGACCCTGGGCTACGTGCCGCCGGTCGAGTGGGAGCTGCACTACCGTCTCACCCAGATGCAAGCCGCATAAACAAGTGTCCGGCCGGCGGGGGGAAGGTCACTCTGACGATTCAGGCCTTTGGAATCGCCGTGTGAAACTCGAGCATGCGATGGCTTGACCCTTGGCCTTTGGCGCTGTATCCAAGTTCGTTTAAGCAACCACGATCCCGCAGTACGAAGCCATGAGGCGACGCCTTGGCATCATAAAACTCAAGCGGTCGCTGGACAAAGAGGAATTCTTTCCAAGTTCCCGCTCTGGGAGTGATCTCGGTGTTGACGTTGGCGTAGATGCGACCTGAACAAATCCTGGACACTTGAGAGAAGAACTCGCTGACTTGGAGATCGCTCAAATGGAACAGGACGCTGAAAGCCCAGACAACATCGACATTTGTGTGGAGAAGTTCCTCAGCGCCAAACGTTGTCGATACGAACAGCCGAGGGTTCTTTTCAGCGAGATGGTGACGAGCAACCTGGCGATGAGCCTCGTCAATAACCGAAGGACGCACGTCTACGCCCACATAACAACCTGGATTGAGCGACTTGATGATCGGTAGTCCGCCCCTCAAGGGCCCACAGCCGATGTCGAGAACCCGCGTATTTGGTTCTAAGATTTCCTGCTGAAGGAAACGTTGCGTAAACTCTTGGGTCGGGCGCCACAATCCCGGTGGTCCCACCATCCCTTCCAGTCGAGCTTCCACACTAAATAGCATCCGAGTTCGCCGGATCGCAAGGGCAATGAGGCCCTTCCCTTGCTCGACTCGATGCTTCTGAACTGATGCTCGTTTGATCATCCTCGAACTTTAGCGTTCAGGTCAGGCATCAGCGTTCAATCGCGCTTTCGCCACATACAACGTGGCTTGTCGGCCACACCTTACGGCGCATCTGGAGCATGATCCTCGCCAACCACTATTCGCCCCACCGATAATCAACCCCCAGTTCTCTAGCCGCCTCAAAACATATTGTCTGTATCGCTCGGAGGTCCTCTTCGTCTAAGTTGGACGTCTTGTCTCGCTCCTCAGACTGTACCAGCGGAGCCCTCAATTCCCCAGGGTCAATTCCAGCGAGGATGGTGCTCAGCACCGCCGCTGGCGACGCAATCAAATCAGCATATCGTACGAGGATAATGTCATCGCGGTATTCGATTAGGATGTTTGCGAGATATCGCCACCACAGAGCGCGCCTCTCTGCTGGCGACTCTGTGGAAGCTATTAATCTCAATTCGTGACGCCGCGACTCCTGTAACTGAGGATCCTCGGGATTGCCTATGGGGATGGACGCGACATCAGCATTACGCAAGTGCTGAAAGCTCATTTTCCAAGACGCGATCGTCGCAAATGGATCACGAACGCAGGCCACGATCCGTGCACTTGGTAATGCGTTTCTCAGAGACTCGATCCTTGCCATATAGGCGAGCGTATTCTTCGTTGCAAGGACTGGATTACCGCCTGAGAGCGTTGGAACGTATTTCCTTCTGATATCGACGTCAGCGGTATCCTCGACGACGACACCGTCGATGACCTTGTTCTTCACGGGGCGCCCTTGAGAGATGTCTCGTCGAAGGTCCCGGTAAAGGCGTGCCATCCCACGACCGCTCCGGTCACCGCGCAGCGCGGCGAAGATCTCGACGGGTTCGTTGATAGCGACACTGTTGTCGAATTGATCCAATAGACTGCATAGATAACTGGTACCACTTCGAGGTATGCCCGTAATAATTAGGTCGTGATTCCCGTCTGTAAGAGTTGCTCTTCCGACATGAGCAAGGGGACTTCTAAGTGGGGAAACCGCATACCACATTCGGGCGTCTCGTAAAACTTCGTAGATCTTCAGAAGGTGCAAGACCCGAGCCGCTCGTCGGAGCATCTCACGATTGCAGATGTTTTGGTGACTACGCATTCGGATAAGACTGTGTCTTCGATTGAGGTAAGCATTCGCTGGCCAGGCAACCACCCGAGCTGTTGCGCGGAATGCCGGTCTCGACATGTCCGTCTCGGGAGCGGCCTCGCGCACGACTTCCCTTATCGCGGCATTGACGATGTCGATTGGTCCATCAATGGACGCGTGACCAGTGTGTAGGAGATTCCCGGTCTTGTCGAGGCAATTGTGATAGTGGATAGCAGCAGGTGCCGGAGGTCTTTTCGGTAGGATTGCTGGGAGGTGAATCGGCAGGTTCCATCGTGGTTGGAGTGCCAGGGGCTCGATATCCTCGTCAGCAAGGGCGATGCACATGGCAACTTGGTCGACATTGTGAACCCACTTGCCGAGCAGGTCGGGTCGATCCAGCAGCCATAACGCCCAGCGGGCCCATGCTTGAGCCACGACAGACAGGATTGGACCCGGAACGAGATAGAGACCACCGTTGCCATTTCCTCCTAGTGTCGGCTGTCCTGGCATCCACTCAAGCGATACCCGCGGGGGACAAGATACACCTGCCGTACGAAATAGGTTCTCCAGAATCTCTACCGGTGGATTCGGGAGATCGACAGGTTTTGATGCCACAGTCTTGGGTGGAATAGCCATAGCCCGTAGATCCTCGAGAACTACCACATCGGTGTCCATTAGTACGACGAGTGCATCGGGCGCGAACGATGACGCGAACGATGAGAGGTGAAGCGCACCCGAAATCTTGTTGCAATGGGGCGATCGTGAATCGAATCGGGGGACGCTATGCACTGCCACGCCTTGTGCCTTCAGATACGTTAGTTCAGGCGAAGTAGCAGTATTGACAGCGTGAATCACCAGGTCTGTTGGACTTACTCCCGCTACCCGAGTCAATGCCGCAAACCAACGGAGCGCTTCCCGGTGAAATCGAGGCGGAGAGTCAACAACACAGGAGAAGACTCCCGCAGAGATCTGAGGAGACGTCGCTCGCGTAGCAATTTGTTGCCACATTTGTGTCACTTGCTCCACGCCGGTGGAGTCACATGGCCGAAACCCATCAAGCCTCCAAAGATCGGGTCATGCTCTCCCCACTGAATCCGGGAGACTCGTCAAACATGCTCATCGTTTGGCATACTTCGCAGTTGACCCTAGCCGTCCTCAGGCCAGTTGATGACTGATCCTCACCCTCGCGAGCCCTGTTTGGGATTTGTTGGTTATGGAATGGGGCCTGTCGTTTGGGGCACCCGCCCTGAGTCGTCACCATGGTCAGAGCATTGTTGGCAGGGCAGATAGCTGATGAGCCACCCGCAGGAATGGACTCGTCTGGGACAGCTCCGCATTCGATCCAAGAGCTGTGATACTCCCGTCTTCTAAGACCATTATTCGATCGCAGAACTCCAGGGTGGACAACCGGTGAGCAATGATCACCATGATCACGTTCCCTTTCAAACCGCCGAGGGAGTGGCGGACCAGGAGTTCCGACTGCGCGTCGAGTCCGCTGGTGGGTTCGTCCAGAATGATCATGCTCGGGTTGCCTGCAAGGGCACGAGCCATCGAGAGCAGTTGCTTTTGACCACCGGACAGGCTCGCCGCGCCGTCGCCGATCTCTCGGCCGTATCCGCCGTCCCACGACTCGATGGCCTCGTTCAGATGGGCGACGGTGGCCGCGTGGTGGATTCTCTCCTCGGAGATGTCATTTCGAAAGAATCGGATGTTATCAGCCACGGTTCCCCTGATGAGTTGCGGTTCCTGTGGGACAAAGGCGACTTCTCTATAAAGGTCCTCAAGTGAATACTGCTGCGCTAGCTCCCCGTTGATCCTGTATTCCCCGGTGTCAGCGACACGCAACCGCAAGAGCAGCTGTACGAGCGTCGACTTGCCTGCTCCCGTCGGCCCTACCACTCCGAGAGCCTGACCTCGGGAGATCTGAAAGTTCAGATCTTGAAGCGCTGGCTTCTCTGCGTCGTAGCTGAAGCTCACTGTATTGAATTCGACGAATTGGATTGACTCCAGGTTCCGGCTCCCATCGACGATGCGGCCGCTTTCAAGGTTGATGATCTGATCACGGACCGCGTGAATATAGGGAATGATCTCCGCCGATCCTTGCTGGCTTTGCTGCAGCTGCTGACCGTAGAGGAGCCCCCGCACCAGGAGGATCACGACGGCTCCAAGCGCCGCGACGCCCGAAATATGCGCGAGCGAAATAGCGCCCATCGCTACGAACACAAGACCGAACATGAGGGATTGATAAACGCCTGGGCCTATGCGAAGCAAGAAGCGTGTTCTCGTCAGGGCCTCTCCAGCCTCCGCAGTCGCGTCGTCTACGTTGTGATCCACGGTCGCTGTTACGCCGAAGACCCGTATTTCCTGCGCCAGTCGCACGATCTCTGCCACGAGCACCGCAAAACTGGCGTTCAGCCTCGACTGCAGTGCTGCTCGGGACCGCGTATGGGTCAACAAGGGCCGTAATAGGGCTGACACAAGGATCGTCCCAGAGACGATGACCAGAGTGCCGATGGGATTGATCAGTATCGCCGCGAGGATGAGCGCAAATAGGTTGAAGAGGGCCGTCGCACCCGTGGCCAGCTGACCGACTCCGTCTGAAGTCCGCATGCTGTAGGTGTTCGTCAGCTCCTGAAGATTGCCAACTCGTTCCGCCGATTGCAGATCCCAAGATGCCGCGAGAAACGCGTGCACCAGGCGTCGTCTCACTTCGGTCTGTGCGTTGGTCATCATCCGCGCTGTAATGCGGGCCTGAACCACTGACATGGCGGCGAAGGCGCCTATGAGCGCCAAACCCAACAAGATCGCCGTGGGGGCTGTCAAGCGTAAAGATCTGACGACCGATCCCGAACCCTCAAGGAGCCCGCCACTGCCCTTTGCGAGAGCGACCGACGTCTCAACCAATAGGTAAAGAGCCCCAGCTTGAGCGAAACCGGATACAACTGCAGAGAGGCTGATGACCAACAACTCGCGCCGGGCTCTGGGTGTGAACGGCCGCAATCCCTCCCATGACTGGAGGACGGGTGACCTACGAGTCAGCCAGTTCCCATCGGCGCCGGCTTCCGCGGCGTTGGCTCCTCGCGCTCTTCCCGATCCCCCGAAGGCATATGACCCATCGGCGTCCCGCGGCGATTGCGAAGACCTCGCTATGCCCGGCGCAGTCTGAAGTCGTTCGCCCATCGAGGCTTGCGAGGACTCAGTGGTCTCGGACCCAGCTGCGTCTGGCATACGCGTCTGGTCGCCTTGAATTCTCCAGGGGGCCCGGCGAGCCTGCGTCCGGTTGTGCTCTATCTGCGGCCTCATCTCCTCGTTCACGGTCCGCCGCAGCGGTCAACCGCCTTGGCCTGCCTGTTGACCGCTGCAGTAAACGCGTCGAGGAGGTCCTCAGCGGGCTGGTTCGGGGTCACCGTTTTTCCCTTCTCGCTCGAGGCATCATTCGAGGAACTTCAGACTTCATTGGCCTGGCCGTCACCGGCAATGCCCGAAGATGGTTGATCAAGGCGAGCTGAGCTGATCCTTGGTGCCTGGTCAATCCCATTTCTTGAGAGCACGGCGGCGCTAGAAGGGCTAGACACGATAGTGGAACTTGCTATGGCGATATCGCTGCCGTTTGGATGGACAGCTTGGCAGACTTCAGGTAACAGCACCTTGAACTCTGCAGGACTCTTTTGTCCGTCCAGTTGCGCACACTCGCCGCCATCTAGAGGCGGTACTCGAACGTGGGAGATAAGCGGGTGCACGGGTCGATCGTCGATCTCCCCAACGCCGAACAGATCCTCGTGAAGCTTCTCTCCCGGTCGGAGTCCGGTGTAGACAATCTCCACGGGTTCCGGCGCTTCACGCGCGAGCCGCTCTGCCCGTTCCCTGATCCGAACCGGGTTGCCCATGTCGAGCACCCTACCTCACCGCTACGACCGACGGCACCTGCCCGCATTGACTCACCAGAAACCTCCGCGTAGCCCCATACGTTGCCTCACCTGAGAACCTCCGCCTGGCGGGGGTCCCAGAGGCC
>JGI20193J14888_1000699_pt1 | contig 9604 bp, 8 predicted proteins | sample NGESurdeep092012_5_FD_14888 | JGI IMG/M metagenome (IMG submission 14888)
CCCCGGGAATCCGGCAAGACGGCGCCGCGGGCAGGTCGTGCCCGACGCGCCGCGCGCCGCTCAGCGCGTCGGGTCGTCGCCGCCCATCCCCGAGCGCGTGGCGCGCCGCCGCTCCGCGTACATCCGCTCCTCCGCCGCGCGGAGCGCGGTGTCGATCTCGCCGACGGGGGTCGGGCTGGCCCAGCCGATCGACAGGTGGAGGGCGACCGCGCCCGACTCGAGCCAGCGCTCGCAGGCGACGCGCACGCGCTCGACGTAATTGATCGCGGCGACCTCGTCGGTCTCAGGGAGGAGGATGAGGAAGCGGCCGCCGCCCACGTGGGCGATCCGGTCCGTCCGACGCGCGTGGCGACGCATCGCGTCACCCACGGCCGGCAGGACGCGACGTGCGGGCTCGGTCCCGAAGCGTTCCACCAGGCGGCTCAGGCCGTCGATCTCGGCGACGACGACGCTCACCGGTCGGCGGTACCGGACGTACCGCGCGTTCTCCTCGGCAAGCGTCCGCTCCCAGGCGAGGAGCGTGTCGAGCCCGGTCAGCGGGTCGAAATACGGGTCCGGAACCGGGCCCTCCTTCGGGGCGCGCCCGGGCTCCAGCGCAAGGAAGCCGGCGATGGCCGCCTCGGCTCCAGGCTCGTGGAGCCGGTCGCCGATCGTGAAGCGCCGACCCGTCTCGCTCGGCGCGTCGGCCGCCCGAACGCCCCGCGCGGGTGGCGCCAGGTCGAGCGAGTCGAGGAGGTCCGGGTCGAGATCCGCCGCGCTGGGCTGCGCGCCAGCGAAATGGACCGCTGCGGCCGCGTCCGCGGGCTCAACCGCGGGCTCATCCGCGGGGCCGTCGATGCGGGCGCGGCATGCGCCGGACAGGTCGCGGGGGCGGCCTCTGCGGCGGCCATGAGCTGGTCCGCCTGCCTGGACGAGCCCGCCTCGCGTCGGCGAGCGAGCAGGGCGACGACGACGAGGAGACCGAGCGCGAGACCCGCGACGATGAGTGCGATGAGGATATAGGTGAGCTGTTCTGTCGACACGAGATCCTTCCCGTTTACGGCCGGCACATCCGCCACGCCCCAGGTGGTTGGGCGGCACGCTGGGCTTCCGCGACTCTACACGCGGTGAGGCCGGAAATGGGACGGTCGGGTGGCCCTTTGTGACGATCTTGCGGTGCCGCCGGTCACCAAGCGTGGTGTGCGGTGAGGTCTGGTGCAAAAGCAACTGTCCGCGCTGTCGCCGACCGGCCCGCGGCGAACCCGTTCGGGTACGCTTCGGGCACGCGCTGACGAGGTTCCTCCCCCATGACCGAATCCCTCCCTCCCGATGCTGACGCCCGGCACGCCACCGACGCGGCCGAGCCATCGATCACCAGGCCCGACGCGGAGCCCTTCGACTTCGTGCCGACCGAACCGGTCGTGCCGACGAGCCCGCCACCGGCAACGGCGCGATCCGGGCGCGGACCCGCCGTCGCGCTGGGGTACCTGGCCGCGGCACTCGCGGGGGCGCTGCTCCTGGGGGGAAGCCTCGTCGCATTCGGCGGCGTCGGGCGTGCCGCGCCCTCACCGTCGCCGACTCTGGCACCGACCCCCACGCCGCCCCCGAACGCCGCCGACGGGCCGTCCCTGGGAAGCGCGGCCGCGCCGGTGACCATCGAGGTGTGGGCGGACTATCAGTGCCCGTACTGCCGTCTCGAGACGATGGTCTTCGGCGGTTCCATGGAGCGAGCGTACGTGCTGCCCGGCATCGCCCGGATCGTTTACCGCGACTTCGTGTTCCTGGGCCAGGAGTCCATCGACGCCGCGGTGGCCGCCCGGTGCGCCGGCTCCCAGGATCCGGGCGCCTACTGGCGCTACCACGACCTTCTGTTCGCCTCGCAGCAGGGTGAGAACCAGGGTACGTTCAAGCGGGAGAACCTCGTCACCCTGGCCGGGATCGCGGCCCTCGACGCGACGGCGTTCACCGCCTGCCTCGACGATCCGGCGGTCGCGAAGGCAGTCGCGGACGAGACGGCCCAGGGCCGTGCGGCCGGCATCGAGTCCACCCCGACCGTGCGCCTCAGCGGTCCGGGCGGAACGCGAATCCTGTCCGGGTTCAGTGCCGGCTGGTCGACCATCAGCGATGCCATGGCAGCGGTCTCGGCGTCGGCCCCGCCCGCGAGCCCGGCACCGTCCGCGAGCCCGACACCGGGAGGCAGCTCCACCCCGCTCGGCAGTTCCACCCCGATGGCGTCGGAGGTACCGACGGCGACGCCGTAGCCGCTCAGCTCGGGGCCGCGAGATCCCGGCGCGGGAAGACCCACGCGGCCCACGCGACCGCCGCCGCGAAGACCGCGCCGAGGACCAGCAGGTCACGCTGCTCGAAGGTGCCGGCCAGGATCCGCGTCGGCTGGAAGTAGCGGAACGGCGAGTACGGCCGAAGCCACGCCGCGTCCGGCCAGAGCGTGCCCAGGAACTCGATTGCATACCCGACGAGCGTGACGCCCAGCGCGATTCCCATCGCCGGCCCCAGCCGGTCGAAGCTCACCGACGCAGCCAGCGAGATGGCCCCGAGCGCGCCGAAGAGCGCCACCGCGTTGAGCCAGCAGAGCGCGATGTCGATCGCCCGGAGATCGCCGGCCACCCCGAACAGGAGCGCGCCCGCCACGATGCCGCCCAGGACAGCCGCCTCCGTGAGGGCGGCGAAGAGGACCGTCGCGACCAGAAGCGTCGCGTAGAGGACCCGGCGCTCCAGCGGCCGTGCGAGGAGCACCTCCAGCGTGCCGCGTTGGCGCTCGCCCGCGACGGCAGCCGCCGCGAACCCGATCACCTGGATCGCCACGAGGGCGAGCGCGATCGGGTGGACGAGCCCGAGCGCGACAGTTCCCCGGATGCTGAAGACGTCGCCGCCGGTGAAGCGCGAGAGGACGTCGACGACATTCGCGAACGCGCCGCTCTGGATCAGGGCGCCCATGTCCTTCCCGAACGTGGCGTAGACCACCGGGAGCAGGAACCCCCAGACCGCGAGCGCAAGCATCACGAGGAGCAGGCGGACGCGCTGCGCCGCCCACGTCCGCCGGAAGAGGATCCAGCTCACGGCGCCGGCTCGTCGTATAGCTCCAGGAACGCGTCCTCCAGGCGGGCCGGCTCGATCGTGAGATCGGCGAGCGGAGCGCCCTGGAGGAGGCGCAGGAGTGGCGCCACGTCCCCGTCGAGCCCGAACGCCAACCGATCGTCGCGCGACTCGAACGCCGAGACGCCCGGGAGGGCGGCGAGCGCGGCTGCGAGAGCTGGCACGGGCGCATCCAGCCGCGCCTCGACGTGTCGCCGACGCCGGGCCAGGAGCGCGGCCACGCTCTCGAGCGCCACCAGCCGGCCGTCCCGAATGATCGCGACCCGGTCGCAGACCCGCTCGACCTCGGAGAGCACGTGGGAGCTGAAGAACACGGTCCTGCCAGCGGCCTTTCGCTCGTCGAGGATCGCGTAGAAGGCCCGCTGCATGAGCGGGTCGAGGCCTTCGGATGGCTCGTCGAGGATGGCGAGCTCCGGATCGTGCTGGAGCGCCTGGACGATCCCGATCTTCTGGCGCATCCCGCGCGAGTAGTCGCGAATGGGGCGCCCGAGATCCCGCCCGGACAGATCGAGGCGTTCGACGAGGCTGGCGCGCAGGACCGGCGGGCGGGGGTAGAACGCGCCGAGGTAGTCGAGGAGCTGGGTCCCGGTGAGGCTGTCGTAGAGGGCGATGCCACCCGGCAGGTAACCGATCCGGCCCCGGAGCGCCGCGCCGGCGGTGGAAACGTCCTGACCGAGGACGTGCGCCCGGCCCGCCGTCGGGTGGATGAAGCCGAGGAAGAGGCGGATCGCGGTGCTCTTGCCGGAGCCGTTCGGGCCGAGAAAGCCGAAGATCTCGCCCGCATGGACGGCGATCGTCAGGTCGTCGAGCGCCCGGATCGGCGCGAATCCGGCGGACCCGCCGCGCCAGCGGCGCGGCAACCCGTAGTGCTTTGTCAGGCCCTCCGTCGCGATCGCGTCCACACGGCGGAACGGTACACGAGCGCCGCGATCCGGCATGATCCACGCGATGATCGCTGCGCCCGCCCACGCGCCGATCCCGGCCGGGGGCGCCCAGGCTCCCACGCTACCGCCGTACCCGCGCGTGGTCCGGCCGGTGCGCACCCCAGCCGACGGGCTCTCGGAGGCGGAGGCGGCCGCGCGGCGGGCACGCGGCGAGGGCAACACCTACCGCCCATCGACCTCGCGGACGTACTGGGAGATCCTCCGCCAGAACGCGTACCCGGGGATCAACGGGATCCTCATCGCCGTCTCGGTCCTCCTCCTGCTGTTCGGGATGGCCGTGGAGGCGCTCCTGACCGCGGGCCCGGTCCTCGCCAACATCGGGATCGGCGTCGTCCAGGAGTCGCGAGCGAAGCGAAAGCTGGACCGGATCGCGTTCCTGGCGCGCCCGCAGGCCCGCGTCATCCGCGATGCCGAGGAGCGCGGCATCGACCCCGGGGAGGCCGTCCTCGGCGACCTCCTCGTCGCCCGCCGCGGCGACCAGGTGGTCCTCGACGGCACGCTCGTCGGCGAGGGCCGCGTCGAGCTGGACGAATCCCTTCTCACCGGGGAGTCGGACCCGGTCCAGAAGCAGGCCGGCGACCCCGTCCTCTCCGGGAGCGCGATCATCTCGGGCACGGCGGTCTTCGAGGTGGAGACGGTCGGCGCCGCGAGCTTCGCGAACCGGCTCCTCGCGGAGGCGAAGCGGCTGGGCGACGAGCGCACCCCGCTCCAGCGCGAGATCGCCGCCACGATCTGGGCGATCGCTGGGCTCGTCCTGGTCACGGTGATCCCGGTAGCCCTGGCCCTCGCCGCACTGCCCGGCAGGTTCAGCTCGACCCAGACGCTCACAGCGGTGGCGGTGCTCGTGACGCTCGTGCCGCAGGGCCTCGCAATCATGGTGACCGTCACCTACGCCGCCGGGGCACTCCGGATCAGCCACCTCGGCGCCCTCGTGCAGCGCCAGAACGCCGTCGAGTCGATGGCGCGCGTGGACACGCTCTGCATGGACAAGACCGGCACGCTCACCACCCAGCGGATCTGGTACGCCGGTGCCGAGGTTTTGGGCGGCCACGACACGGGCGACGTGGCCGCGACCCTCGGGATGCTGGCCGCCAGCACGACGGCGCCGAACCGCACGACCGACGCGATCGCGGCGGTCAACCCGGGCCTCGCGCAGCCGGTCGAGGACGAGATCGCGTTCGCGTCGGAGCGGCGCTGGTCCGGGCTTCGCTTCGCGGATGGGGCCGCCTGGGTCCTGGGTGCGCCGGCGGTCCTCGTNCCGCACCTCGCGCGGGCCGACCCGACCGGCGTGGCCGCCACCGGGGCGATCGCAGACACTCCGGAGGCCGTCGCGGCGCGGGCAGCCACCGTGGCCGCCGAGGGTGTGCGCGTCCTGCTCCTCGCCCACGCCCTGGCACGTACCGCGCTCCGGGACCATGACGGCCGGCCGGCGCTTCCGGCCGACCTGGCACCGGTGGCGCTCCTCCGCTTCGGCGAGGAGCTGCGCACGGACGTGCGCGAGATCCTCGGCGCGTTTGCACGGGCCGGCATCGAGCTCAAGGTGATATCNGGCGACGACCCGGCGACCGTGGAGGCNCTCGCCCGTCGAGTCGGCCTCGACGTCGCCGGCGAGGCGGCGTCCGGGTCGGCGATCGCGACGCTGGAGGACGCCGGGGCGGCCGACGAGGCGGAGCGGCGCTCCATCTTCGGTCGCGTCGAGCCCGCCCTCAAGGCCCGGCTCGTGGCGCTCCTGCGCGACCGCGGGCACTACGTCGCGATGGTCGGCGACGGCGTCAACGACATCCTTTCGCTCCGCCGGGCGAACCTCGGGATCGCGATGGAGTCGGGTTCGGCAGCCGCGCGCGGCGTCGCCGACCTCGTCCTGCTCGGGGACCGGTTCGGCGTGCTCCCGAGGGCGGTGATCGAGGGCCAGCGAATCGTGGCAGCGATGGAGGCGACCCTGGTCCTCCTCCTCTCGCGGACGTTCTACGTGCTCCTCATCATCGCCGGTGCCGCGATCGTGGGCCTTCCGTTCCCGCTCACCCCGCGCCAGAACTCGGTGCTGGCGTTCGCGACCGTCGGCATCCCGCTGATCGTGCTGGCGATCTGGGTCCCGCCACGCCGGCTCCCGCGCAGCCTCCTCGCGGAGACGCTGTGGGTCTCGATCCCGGTCTCTATCGCGGTCGTGCTCGTCGCGCTCCCCACGTACGCGTACGCGCTCGGCACCGGCGTCTCCGTCGTCGAGGCCCAGACCGTGCTCACGTCCGTCACGGTCTTCTGCGGGCTGGGGCTCCTGCCGCTGATCTCATCGGGAGCGCGCGAGGAATCGCCGGGACGCCTTGTCCGGTGGTGGCCGTGGCTCCTGGCGGGGATCATGCTGGTCGTCTACCTCGTCATCCTGGCGCTCCCCTTCGCACGCGACTTCTACGAGCTCACGACGCTCGGCGCGCGCGAGGTCCTCACGCTGCTCGGCATCGGCGTCGCGTGGACCGTCGTGGTCCACGGCCTTCGGCGCACCGGCCTCGTGCCGCGCGTTGCTCCGGCGCTGCTGCGCGCGGTCCCGCGGAAGGTTCGACCTGGCTGACGGTGCTCGGTGGCTTACGCGCCGGCGCGGTGTCGCGCCAACCCATCCAGGACCGCCGCGAACGTGGTCGGCGTGGCGGGCTGGACGTCGAGCTGGACGTGGGCGATGCCGAGCGCGGCATACGCATTGAGGGCGTCCGCGATCACCTGCGGCTCGGCGACCAGCGCGGCCGAGGCGCCCGGTCTTCCCCACGCCTCCTCCGGCTCGTCCTTGACCGTGACGCCGACCGTGATGCCCAGGGTCGAGGGTTCGCGGTTGATCGCGTCGCAGGCGGCACGCATCGCACCAAGGCGCTGTACGAGCCGGTCGTCCGGGAGGCCGAACCAGGCGGTGTTCCAGAGGTCCGCGTGCTCCGCGGCAAGGCCAAGCATCCGCTCCCCGAGCGCGGCGACCATGATCGGCGGACCGGCAGGCCGGGGGCCGCGGGGGAGGATCTCGCAGTCGACGGCGCGGTGGTAGGTCCCCTCGTACGTGACGCGACCCTCGCGGAGGAGCGGCCCGATGATCCGGAGCGCCTCGTCGAAGCGCGATACGCGGTGGTCGAACGGGTAGTCGAATGCCGTGTACTCCGGCTCGTGCCAGCCGCAGCCAAGGCCAAGGATCAGGCGCCCGCCGGAGATCGTGTCGAGGGTCGTGGCCATCTTCGCGAGGAGCGCCGGGTTGCGGAAGCTGGCGGAGAGCACGATCGTGCCGAGCTCGACCCGCTCCGTCGCGGTCGCGACGGCGGTCAGCACGGTCCACGCCTCGTGGATCCCGGTCGCCTCGCCGCCGAGCCGGAAGAGGAGGTGGTCGCAGATCCAGAGCGAGTCGATCCCGCCGGCCTCGGCCTGGCGCGCGAGATCGCGAATGAACGGCCACGCTGGCGCTCCCGAGCCATCGTCATCGCTGAGCGGGAGGAGCAGCCCGACCTTCATGCCTGAAAGGGTACCCGGAGTCCGCGGAGCGTATCCGCGAACGCGACGTAGCCGGGAACGTCGTTGTGGAGGTGGGCGGAGACACGGCGGGCCAGGAGGGCCAGTCGGCGTCGCGGCGGGCACGGGGTCGTCGTTGGTCGCGACGTCCTCGAGACGGCGTCCCGTTCGCCGCTCACGCGATGGCCCGGTTCCCGGGCCGGGGCACGCGCGCCCGCCGGAGGTTCGGCATGAGCGCGAACGCACCGCTCGCCACGAGGAGCAGGGCGCCCATCGTCGCCAGCGTCACGCCCCCGTTCGTGAGGTCGATCATCGCGCCGCCGACGAACGACCCGATCCGCATGAGCCCGACGGAGATCGTCCGGGCCGTGCTGCCGATCCGGCCCAGCATCGCGTCCGGTGAGAGCGCGGTCCGCAACGTGATGTACCCGATCAGGACCACCGACTGCGTGATGCCGGCCACGAGGGCACCGCCGACGAGCACGGCGACGGGCGCGCCGATCGTGAATGCGAAGAGGATGAAACCGGTCACGACGGTGCCGACGAGCAGGGCGCGGCCCACCGCCTCCGGGGGTCGACGGCCGGCCGCCAGCGACCCGATCAGCGACCCCACGCCGAACGCGGAGAGGATGATGCCCAGCACGTCGGCCGGGAGGCCCCGGTCCCGGGTGACGTAGTACGTGAGCGCCGTCGCGAGCGCCGCGGTGATCACCTGCGAGGTGGCCCAGAACAGGATCACCGCGCGAAGCGTGGGGTGGCCCGCCACGTACCGCACGCCCTCCCGGATGTCGGACAGGAGGTGCGGCCGCTCCGCGCGAGGGGCCGGGCAGAGCGGACGGCGGACGAAGAGGAGGGCGGCCGAGGAGAACACGAACGTGATTGCGTCGATCGCGAGCGTCGAGGCGGGCCCGATCGCCGCCGAGAGGATGCCGGCCAGGGCCGGCCCCGCGATCCAGCCCACCGTGAAGAACGACTCGAAGATCGCGTTGGCCCGCGCGATCTGGGGCCGGCCCACCAGGCCGGGCACGGCCGCGGTGTAGGCCGCCAGCCAGAGCACGCGCAGGACGTTGAGCGGGAACGTGATGAGCAGGATGACCGCCATCGTGGGCCCACCCAGCCAGTACGTGAGCGGCACCGCGACGGTGATGACGGCCCGGCCCAGGTCCGCGACGAACATCATCCGGCGCCGGTCCCAGCGGTCGGCGTAGGCGCCTGCCGGCAGCCCGATCAGGAGATCCGGCAGCGTCGAGAGCGCGCCCACGATCCCATCGCGAAGCCCGAGCCGGTCAGCGCCAGGACGAGCAGCGGAAGCGCCGTGTTCGTGATCGCATCCCCGAACGAGCTGACGCCCTGGCCCACCAGGACGACCTTGAAGTCCCGGTTGCGCGCCAGGGGCTCGGGAGCAATCCCGGCCGCGTCGGGTACGGCCGTCGTGGTCGTCAGCATGGGCCGGGCGATCGTACGATGTCCGCACCGGAGTTGGATGGGCGCGCGACGTGGCCGCGAATCCGGCCTGCCGTGCGCCATCGTGTCGAACGCGCGATCCTGCGCGAGATGCCCACGCGTGAAGACGCCCCGATCCGCGGCCGCGACCCGTCCAGGCCCCCGGCCCGACCCGCGCCGCCGGTCCTGCCCGGCGACGACCCGGGCTCGATCGCCATCGCCGCGGAGCGGCTCCGCGCCGGCGGCCTCGTCGTCTTCCCGACCGAGACGGTCTACGGCCTTGGCGCCAACGCCCTCGACGCCCGCGCGGTCGCACACGTCTTTGCCGCGAAGGAGCGACCGGCCTTCGACCCGCTGATCGTCCACCTCGCGGACGCGTCGGCGGTCGGGACGTACGCGGAGATGGAGGACGCGGACGATCCCCGCGTCGCGCGGCTCGCGGCGCGGTTCTGGCCGGGGCCGCTCACGCTCGTGCTGCGGAAGCGGGCCGTCATCCCGGGGATCGTCACGGCCGGGCTCCCGACCGTGGGCCTGCGGGTGCCCGACCACCCCGTGGCACGCGCCCTGATCCGGGCCGCCGGCGTCCCGGTGGCCGCGCCCTCCGCGAACCGGTTCGGGCACCTCTCCCCGACCCGTGCGGCGCACGTCGT